>WNFU01000789.1_pt1 | contig 81529 bp, 78 predicted proteins | sample 5400121 | NCBI WGS metagenome assembly WNFU01 (sample SAMN13153360, study PRJNA577476) | soil metagenome | isolation source: 100 cm soil or saprolite under grassland replicate 1 | place: USA:California | collected 2016-06-15
CACCGCTGGGTAGCTATGTCCGGCAGGGATAAGCGCTGAAGGCATCTAAGCGCGAAACCCGCCTCAAGATGAGACCTCCCAGGGCGTAAGCCCTCTGAAGGCCCCTGGAAGATTACCAGGTTGATAGGCCGCAGGTGTAAGCGCCGTAAGGCGTTCAGCCGAGCGGTACTAATCGGCCGTGCGGCTTGACCACGTTGCACTCATACAATTGTTCGTCGCTTGGCTGCACTCGAGGATCAACGTATACAATTGCCATCCGATTCCCGGTGGTGATGCCGGAGGGGCCACACCCGTTCCCATCCCGAACACGGAAGTTAAGCCCTCCAGGGCCGATGGTACTGCGCTGGTAACGGCGTGGGAGAGTAGGTCGCTGCCGGGGTAATTCAGGCGCCCGGACCGAAAGGTCCGGGCGCTTTGCTTTGCGCGCATCAGACGATCAGCCGGGCGAGCGCGATCATGAGCTCGCTCGCCCAGAGGAAAACCGGGCCCAGGATCCGCTGGATGATTCCCGTGAACACGAGCACCAGCAGGATGAGCATCCCATAGCGCTCGAAGCCGCGGAGCGCGCTCGCCGCGCCGCGCGGCAGCAGGTAGGGCAGGAAGTGTCCGCCGTCGAGCGGCGGCAGGGGGATCAGGTTGAAGATTCCCAGCACGAGATTGAAGGTGTAGATGTATGACAGCGCGCGCAGGCCGGCTTCCGGCACGATACCAGCGGGCTTCAACCCAACGAAGAGCACCAGCGCCGCGAAGGCGGCCAGAAAATTGGCGATGGGGCCGGCCACGGCCACCCAGGTCATGTCTCGCAGGGGGCTTCTGAGGTTCTGCGCGTTGACAGGTACCGGCTTGGCCCATCCGAAGCCCGCGAGGATGAAGGCCAGCGCCCCGAGCGGATCAATGTGCGGCAGCGGATTGAGCGTGAGCCGCCCGAGTGATCGCGCCGTCGGGTCGCCCAGACGATCCGCGACGAACGCATGCGCCAGCTCGTGGACCGTCACCGCGATCAGGAGTGCGGGGAGCTGAAGGACGAGGCGCTGCAGGAAAGCCGACGGATCACCGAGGAGATCGGTCATTCGGACGGTTTTGGGGGGCGGTCGTCCGGTGGGAGCTCCTCGGGCAGCGGGTTCCCGGCCACGCGGTAGCGCTCGTCGAGCCATCGCCCGAGGTCGATGAGACTGCAGGTGATCCCGCAGAAGGGCCGGTGCGGATTGCCCGCCCAGGCCATCGTGCTTCCGCAGCGGGGACAGCGACGTTGCGGGCCGGTGTCGGGTTCGTCGGATAGCACGGCCGAATCCTAGCCACAGCTCCAGGCAGTGTCAAACGCCGGGGGCCGGTGGGGATGCGGCTGACCAAGCTGCACCCGGTCGGCGGTTTCTGCGCCGAGACTGCCGGGGCCGTGATGCTGTTCGGTACGGCGATCGGCGGCAATCTCGTCAGCACGATCCACAACATCACCGGCTCCATTATGGGCGTCGGCGCCACGCGCCGTCTTTCGGCCGTGCGCTGGGGCGTGGCAGGGCGCATTGTGTGGGCATGGATCCTGACCATCCCGCTGTCGAGCGCCCTCGCGGCCGCGACCTGGCTCGTCCTTCCCCACGGATGACCAGCCGGGCCTCTCCTCGTGGCATGACGGCTTCGGCTCTGATGTTCCTTCAGCTCGGCGTCGCGAGCGTCGGGTCGGCCGGGGACGTGGCAGCGCTGGTCGCGCCGCTCCAGGCGGCGCACGAGCGCGGAGCCCTCGGTAGCGTCGCTGGCCGGGCCTACACGGAAGGGCGGCCGGGTGGCGCCGAGGCCACCCCCTTCGCGTCGGTCTCGGTGCTCCTCCTGCCGCGCTCGGCCGAGTTCGAGGCGGAGCTCGAGGCGATCAAGACGCGCTCCCGCGACACGCTGGACGCCTATGTCGAGGCCGAGCCCAAGGTGACCGCGGCCCGCCTGGCCTTGGAGCGGGCACTCATCGACGGGGGCGCCGGCCAGTTGATTCTCGGCGAGGCCTCGGACGCGGCCGGCACCTTCCGTTTCCAGCGTGTGCCCGAGGGAGCCTGGACGCTGCTGGCGTGGCGCGAGACGCCCAGTGCCAAGCGCCCGCCCGCTCCGAAGCGGAGCGAGATTCAGCGCTACAGGACACGCCCGCAGGTCTTCGGGCATACGACCGTGGTCTTCTGGCGGATGTCCGTCACCGTGAAGGCCGGCGAGGAGGCGACGGTGCTTCTCCACGATCGCAACGAGTGGCTGACGGGGATCAGGGAGGATCGCCGCGTTCCGGACGAGGATCAGCCGGCCCTCCCGCGGACGCAGCAGGGCGCCACCCCCCGGTAGGGAGGGCGGCGCCCCGGATAGTTCTAAGCGGTCGAGCCGGGCGCTACTTCTTCTCTTCGGCCTTCTTTTCCATCGTGTCGGTCTTCTTCTCCAGCTTGTCGGTCTTCTTCTCCAGGTTGCCGGTCTTCTTCTCCAGCTTGTCGGTCCTCTTCTCTATCTTCTTGGTCTTCTTCTCCAGCTTGTCTGTCTTCTTCTCCATCGTGTCGGTCTTCTTCTCCATCGTGTCCATCTTCTTCTCCACCTTCTTATCCTCGGCCTTCTTATCCTCGGCCTTGGGGGCCGGGGTCTGGGCCGTGACATAGCCCACCGTGGCGGAAGCGAAGGCAATACCGATCACGATCGCCAGGATCTTCTTCATGTAGGTCTCACCTCCTTTCCCTTTTGTTCAGGCTGTCCATCAAACACCCTTAGTTTGCGAGCGTTTACGCTACTTTACGGACCCCTGCCTGTCAAGATTTATCTATCTGGGCCCGGCTCGGGCCGGGAGGTTGACCCGGCTCGGCGCCCCATGGTAAAACCCCTCAAGCTCCCTCCATGTCCTTCCAGATCGGGCTCCGCTGTCTAGGTCTCGTGCTCCTTTGCCTTGCGGCCTTGGGCTACCCAAAGGCAGCCGGGGCGGAGCCGCAGGGATACTCTCCCCTCGGGCAGGCTTCCGAGCCCCCCGTCCAGGGCCGAGCCGTCGAGCCCCACCAAGGAGAACCCACCCTGACCCTGACGCTGGGCCAGGGCCCGACCGAGCCAAGCCCCGGATCCGATCTTCAAACCTCTGACGGAACGGGGACAGAGTCATTCAGCCCCAGAGCCCCCGTCTTTCCCATCCGCGACAATGCCGAGGTGAGGTACTTCCTGGAATGGTTCCAGTCGGGCAGCCGGAGGCCGGTGGTCGAGCGCTGGATCGAGCGCTCCGGGCGCTACGCCGAGATGATCCAGGGCGTGCTCAGGGACAAGGGGCTGCCTGAGGACCTGATGTTCACCGCCATGGTCGAGAGCGGCTTCAACCCCATCGCGGTCTCCCGGGCCGGCGCCAAGGGCCTGTGGCAGTTCATGACCCCCACCGCCCGACGCTACGGGCTGCGGGTGGACCGATGGGTCGACGAGCGCCTCGACCCCGAGAAGTCCACCGTGGCTGCAGCGCGCTACCTCAGCGACCTCCATGCGCTCTTCGGCTCGTGGGAGCTCGCCAAGGCGGGATACAACGCGGGCGAGATGAAGGTGCTCCGCGCGATGCAGTTGCTCGGGACCAGCGACTTCTGGGAGTTGACGCGGGGACGCTTCCTCCGCGACGAGACCAAGAACTTCGTCCCCGCGATTCAGGCCGCGACGCTCATCGGACGCGAGCCCGAACGGTACGGCTTCACGGCCTCCCAGGCCGAGGCGCTCGTCTACGAGGTCGCCCCGGTGCCTTCGGGCCTCGCGCTCTCACGAGTCGCGGCGATCGCGGGCGTCGACCTGGATGTCCTGTGCGAGCTCAATCCCGAATTGAGCATGAAGCGGACACCCCCGGGCGGGTCCTACCTGCTGAAATTTCCCGTGGGAGCCTCCAAGCGGTTTGTCGAGGCCCAGCAGCGCGAGCGGGAGCGCAGGCTCGCGCCGGCCAGACGCGGCCGCCAGGCGGGCAAGCCGGCGATCCACGTCGTCCAGTCGAAGGAGGTCCACGTCGTCCAGTCGAAAGAGACCGTGGGCAGCATCGCCAGGCGCTACGGCATTTCGGCCGCTGCGCTCGCGCGCTGGAACGAGCTCGACGGAAGCGCGCGCATCCGGCCGGGCGACCGGCTCCGGATCGTCGCGGCCGCCCCGTCCGACTAGCTTTCCCCGCCGGATGAAGGTCGAAGTTCGGCTCTTCGCGACCCTTCGGCCCTACCTGCCCGCGGGCGCCCACGGCGACGGCGTCTCGCTCGAGCTGCCTCCCGGCGCCACCGTGCGCGACGTCGTGGAGTCCCTCAAGATCCCGAGCGAGGTGGCCTGCCTCACCGTGGTCAATGGCCGCGACGCAGCTCCGGAGCAAGTCCTTTGTCCGGGCGATGAGCTGGCCATGTTCCCGCCGCTTGCCGGTGGCGCCTGAACGCCCGCGCCCTTCGCCCGCTTCCTTTGGGGGACACCATGCCGACCGTCAGACTGAGAAGCGCAGCCGAGTATCCCGCGGCCGCCCAGAAGCTCTTCGAGCTGAGCCGTGCCTGGTTCAACCACGACTTCGCCGAGCCGCCCGCCATGAGCCGAGTCATGGCCTGGGATCCCGAGTTCGGCGGCCCCCACGGCCGCGCCATGAAGCGGGCGATGGGACCGGGCGAGTTCACGCGCGGGGAGAAGGAGATGGTTGCGGCGGTCGTGAGCGGCGTCAACGCCTGCGAATACTGAGTGGAGGCCCACACTGCAGCCGGGAAGCTGCAGGGGATGACGGCCGACGCGATCTGGTACGAGGCGGCGCAGGTGGTCGGCATCACTAACGCGCTCAACGTGGCGGCCGACGGGCTCGAAGCGCTCGGGCCCGTCGACGAGCCCGCGGCGCCGCCCGAGACCCGGGCCCTCCTGGCCGAGATCCGCGCCTTCTACGGCGGCGGTGAAGCGCCGCCGGGATTCCGCCTGATCGCACACGATCCGGCGTACGCGGCGGACGTCTGGGCTGCGGCACGGCACGCCTATGCCGACAATCGACTCGCCCGCCGCTTCAAAGAGGCCCTGGCCTTTGCCGTGTCGGTGACGACGCGCTCGGCTTCGGGTGCCGCCTTCCATCTCTCCGAGATGAGGCGCCTGGGCGTCGGCCAGCGAGGCATCATGGAGATCGTCGGCGTGACGCAAATGTTCTCGAGCTACACGAAGATCGCCGACACGCTCCAACTCGAGCCCGACATGGGCGGCATCGCCCCGATAGACCCGACGCCCGCGCCGGGAGGTCCCGCGCAATGACCGACGCCTTGTACCGCTGGCTGAGAGGCAATTCCTTCTCGTACAGCGTGTAGGCCGAGCGGCGCGCCCTGCGAGGCTCGCGCGCGTTTGGCGCTCCCCGAGCCGGGTGGTACACTCGGAGCCCTTGAATCGCGGGTAGTAGGACGCACGGAAGCGTCTAGGATCCCGGTGGGCCTCCCGGACTTCAAATCCGGCGTCCGGCTCTAGACAAGTCGGAGGTGGGTTCGACCCCCACACGCTTCCGCCATATCCGACGGTTCGGCACCCGATCATGGGGAAGCGAGACACGGACACCGCCGCACGGCCCGCGCAGCACGGCGGTGGGCACGGGATATGGCTGTGGGCCGGAGGCGCTGCCGTCGTCGCGGCTCTCGTCGCGGGCGCCTTCGCTTACCGCGCCGCGGTCGCGCAGCCGGGGGCGAGCCTGCCGGACCAGGGCCACCGCCACGTCCAGACGCTCAACGAAGCGATTCCGCCTTACAACTCCGACCCGCCGACCTCAGGGCCCCATCTGCCGTACGTCGCGCCGTGGGGCATCCACACCGAGCCCATCTCCCGGCAGCTGCAGGTGCACAATCTCGAGGACGGCGGCGTCATGGTCCAGTACAACTGTCCCGACGCCTGCCCCGACCTCGTGGCCAAGCTCAAGGCGATCGTCTCGGGCTACGAGCACCAGGTCATCCTGGCGCCCTATCCCAGCATGAAGACACGGCTCGCCCTCACGGCGTGGACGCGGCTCGACGGCTTCGATGATTTCGACGAGAGGCGCGTCCGCCGTTTCATCACGGCCTACCGCGGGATCGACCATCACCCGCGATAGAATGGGCGCATGACCAGCGGGCGCTTGCGGCTCCCCGGGGTGGCGTTGGGCGCGCTGCTGGCGGGCGGCTGCGCGGCCTACATCTCGCCGCTCCAGCCTCCGCCGTACCGCGACCAGATCGCGGCACCCTACGACGTCACGTGGCGCGCGCTCATCCAGGCGCTGGCCTTCGACAATGTTCCGCTGCGCGCCATCGCCAAAGATTCCGGCGTCATCGCCTCGGACGACATCGTCTCGCCCATCGGCGTGTACGCCGACTGCGGCAGCATGGGTGACAAGCCCCTGGAGGGCGAGACGATCGTCTCGTTCACTGTCTTCGTGCGGCCGAACGGCCAGACCACGGATCTCCAGATCAACAGCAAGATGCGCACCTTCCGCCTGGGCAAGGCGGGCAAGCTGCGGTCGAATCCCAACTATGAATGCGTCTCGACGACCCGCTGGGAGCCGAACCTGGTGGACGCCGTGCGGCGCATCGTCAAGGAGTAAGGGGATGCCACCCAAGCTCCCTGACCTGGTGAAACGCGCGCGACGACTCGCGACCCGGCGCGACCGGCTCGTCCAGGAGCTGGCGCGCGAGTGGACCAGGGCACTCCGCGGCCAGGGGTTCTCGACCCGGGACCTCGACGAGCTGTGGGCGGGGCTGACCGAGGAGACCGTCCGCCGGCTGCTGCGGACCGACGCCCGCGCCGCGGGCGGCGACGCGATCCGGCACGAAGCGCGCGAGATCATCGCCCGGGTGCGCGCGCGTGTGGAGAGTGAGCTTGCCGCCGGCGGATAAGGCGACGGCGCTCCTGCGTGCGCTGCCGGGCGTAGACGCCCTCGTCACCCGGGTGGCGGGCCATGCCGCGCTCGCCGGCATCCCGCGCCGGCGCCTGACCGAGGCCGCGCGCGAGGTGCTTGCCGCCGAGCGACGGCGCGTGATCGAGGGCGCCGCTCCTGCGGCGGCCACACTCGAGGCACTGGCCGAGCGGGTCGTGACGCGGCTCTCGCAGAGCGGCGTCTTCTCCCTCGCGCGCGTCGTCAACGCCACGGGCGTGGTGCTCCACACCAACCTCGGCCGCGCCCTGCTCTCGCCGCTGGCGCGCGAGCGGCTGCAGGCAGTGGTGGGGGTGTACTGCAACCTCGAGATGGACGTGAGCCGCAAGGAGCGCGGCTCGCGCTACGCTCACGTGGATGCCCTCCTCCAGCGCCTCACGGGCGGCCAGGCCTCGCTCGTGGTCAACAACTGCGCATCGGCGGTCCTGCTCGCCCTCGAGAGCCTCGCGCGCGGCAAGGAGGTCATCGTCTCGCGTGGAGAGCTGATCGAGATCGGCGGCGAGTTCCGCATCCCCGACATCATGCGCCGATCGGGCGCGACGCTCCGCGAGGTCGGCACGACCAACCGCACTCATCTCAAGGACTACGCGCAGGCGATCAGCTCCGAGACCGGGCTCCTGCTCAAGGTCCACACCTCCAACTACCGCGTCGTCGGCTTCACCGCTTCCGTGTCCTCCCGCGAGCTTGCCGACCTCGGTCGGGAGCGCGACGTGCCGGTCATGGAAGATCTGGGATCCGGCTGCCTCGTGGACCTCCGGCGCTTCGGCTTTCCGTACGAGCCCACCGTGCCCGAGGTCGTGGCCTCGGGCGTGGACCTCGTGTCCTTCTCCGGAGACAAGCTGCTCGGCGGGCCGCAGGCCGGCATCGTCGTCGGCAAGTCCGGCTTGATCGGCCGCCTGGCGCAGAATCCGCTCAACCGCGCGCTCAGGATCGACAAGCTTACGGTGGCGGCCCTCGAGGCGACGCTGTACGCATACGACGCGGGCGACGCGCTCGAGACCATTCCGACGCTCCGGATGCTGACCGAGGCGCAGTCGGCGATCAGGCGCCGGGCCCGCGGACTTCTCCGCCGCCTCTCGCCCGAGACCCAGGCGCGTCTCGGCGTCGCCCTCGTGGACGCGACCTCGCAGGTCGGTGGCGGCGCGCTCCCGACGGTGGAGCTGCCGACGGCCGCGCTGGCGCTCGGCACCCGCGAGCGCCCCGCCCACGTTCTCGACGAGCGCCTGCGCATGGGGCAGCCGCCCGTTCTCGGCCGCGTGCTCGACGACCGGCTCCTGCTGGACTTCCGCACCATCCTCCCCGCCGACATTCCCGCCCTGGCAGCGGCCCTCAGCGCCCTGTGACAGCGGCGAGGCATGTCGTAGTCGGCACGGCGGGGCACATCGATCACGGCAAGACCTCGCTCGTCAAGGCGCTGACCGGGACCGACACCGACCGGCTGCCGGAAGAGAAAGCGCGCGGTATCACCATCGACCTGGGCTTCGCCTTCCTCGAGGAGCCGGGCGGCCTGACCATCGAGATCGTGGACGTGCCGGGCCATGAGCGCTTCGTCAAGAACATGCTGGCGGGCGTGGGCGGCATCGATCTGGCGCTCCTCGTCATCGCCGCCGACGAGGGCGTGATGCCGCAGACGCGCGAGCACCTCGCGATCTGCCAGCTGCTGCGGATCAAATCGGGCATGGTCGCCCTGACCAAGACCGACCTCGCGGAGCCCGATTGGGTCGAGCTGGTCAAGGATGATGTCGCGCGGCTGCTCGGGGGCAGCTTCCTTGCGGGCTGTCCCATCGTGCCCGTGTCGGTGAAAACCGGGCAGGGGTTGCCCGAGCTGCGCGAGACGCTGGCGCGGCTGGCGGCCCTGGTGCCGGGACGCCCGACTGACAAGAATGCGCGGCTTCCGATAGACCGGGTCTTCACCGTCAAGGGCTTCGGCACCGTGGTCACCGGCACGCTGATGGCCGGCCGGCTCGCCGTGGATGACAGGGTCGAGATCTTCCCCAGGTCGGTCCAGGCCAAGGTGCGCGGCCTCCAGGTCCACGGCCGGCCCGTCCTGACCGCGCAGGCGGGGCAGCGCACCGCCGTCAATCTCCAGGGCGTCGAGCGCGCGGCCGTCGAGCGGGGGGACGTCATCGCGCCGCCGGGTGCGCTCGTGCCGACCCTCCTGGCCGACGCAACGCTCGAGCTCTTGGCCGACGCGCCGCGGCCGCTCAAGGCGCGCGACCGCGTGCGCTTCCACGCGGGCACCCACGAGGTGATGGCGCGCGTCCTGCTCGTCGACAGGCAGGAGGTCGCGCCCGGTGACGTGACATACGGCCGCTTCCGTCTCGAGGCGCCCGTCTGCGCGTTGCCCGGCGACCGCTACGTCATCCGCTCCTACTCGCCCATCGTCACCATCGGCGGCGGCACCGTGCTCGACGTGGCGCCCCCTCGCTTCAAGCGAAAGAGCGGTGCGCTCGCCGACCACCTGCGCCTCCTCGAGACGGCGCCGCCGGCCAAGGTCGTCGAGGAGCACCTGCGCCAGGCCGGGGCGGCGGGGCTCCGGGCCGCCGACCTGCGCGCCCGCATCCCCTTCGGACCCGAGCGCCTCCGCGCGCTGATCGAGGAGCTCCAGCACGCGGAGGCGGTGACGGCCGTCGACCGGGAGTGGTACGTGCACCGTGAAGCGAGCGATCGACTCCGATCCCAGACCCTCGCGCTCCTCAATGCCTTCCACTCCCAGAATCCGCTGCGCGGGGGAATCTCCCGGGAGGAGCTCCGGAGCCGCGCGGGCCACGCGCACGAGAAGGTGTTCGCCCAGCTGCTTGCAGCGCTCGAGACCGACGGCGTCGTGCGGAGCGAGCGGGACCAGGTGCGCCTGACCTCTCACGCCATCCGCCTGACGTCCGAGCAGCAGCGCGTCGTCGAGGGGCTCGAGGCGACCTTCCGGACCGCGGGCGCGGCGCCGCCCAGCCCCGAAGAAGCGCTCGGCCGCCTGGGAGTCAAGGGCACGGAGAAGCACGAGCTCTTCCAGCTCCTGGTCGCCGACCGGCGGCTCCTGCGCGTCAAGGAGTCACTCTTCTTCCACGCGGCGGCGCTCGGGGACATCCAGGACAAGGTCGTGGCCCACCTCAAGGAAAAGAAGGAGATCGGGCCCGCCGACGTGAAGGACCTCCTGGGCGTCAGCCGGAAGTACGCCATCCCCCTGATGGAGTACCTGGATTCCCAGCGCGTCACCGTCCGCCAGGGCGAGCGAAGAGTCCTCCGCAGTCCATAGCAGGCCGCCGATAAGGGCCCATCTGCGCCATGTAGCTGAAAGAGTTGGGGCGCCCTCGGCCGCTGGCTCAACGTACAGGGAGTACGCCTCGCCTGCGGATTCATCTCAGCCTCGTCTCGGGTCGGCCCCTGGCCGCCTCTCAACTCGAATGGCGGGGCGCCGCCTCGCAACTGGACACTTCTCGCCACCCTGCAGGCAGGGTGCACAACCGCCAAGCATCGAGCCGTCCTGCGAGACCGGACAGACCCAGCAGCCTATCAACCGCCGGGTATCGAGTGCCCACGCGTTGACAAGACCCGGCAGGACGCGTACGGTAGGGGGGCTTCAGGATCAGGAAAGGAGTCTCGTCATGTTTGGTCTGGGTTATCAGGAGCTGCTGATCATCCTCGTCATCGTCCTCATTCTGTTCGGCGCGCAGCGTCTGCCGGACCTGGCCCGCTCGCTGGGCTCGAGCGTCAAGGAGTTCAAGAAGGGCGTGAACGAGCTCAAGGACGACACGTCGTCGGCGCAGAAGAAGGACGACGACAAGAAGGCCTGACGCGCCCACTGCCCCGCCGCCATCCTCCTCGCCGCGACCGCCTGTGCCCCCTGATCGGTACGCCGTCGGCATTGACCTGGGCGGCAGCAAACTGCGCGGCGGCCTCGTGAGCCCCGAGGGACAGCTCGTCGGGCGCCTCGAGGTGCAGACCGAAGCCTGGAAAGGCGCCCCAGGAGTCCTGGCGAACCTCAAGGGCGTCATCGGCCGCCTGCTCGACTCCACCGAACCCGGGCGCGTCACCGGCATCGGTATCGCCGCCGCCGGCCAGATTCATCCCAAGACCCAGGCCGTCGTCTACGCGCCGAACCTCGAGTGGGAGAACGTGCCGCTCCGCGACGAGATCGAGTCGGTCTTTGGTTTGCCCGTCTACGTGGAGAACGACGTGCGCGCCGCCGCCTGGGGCGAGTACCGCTTCGGCGCCGGCCGCGGCGTCCAGAGCCTCATCGCGGTCTTCGTCGGCACCGGCGTCGGCTCGGGCGCCGTGGTGGACGGCATCCTGCTCCAGGGCGCGGGCAATGCCGCGGGCGAGCTCGGCCACACCCAGGTCGTGCCCGACGGACTGCCCTGCGCCTGCGGCCAGCACGGCTGCGTCGAGGCCTATGCCTCCGGACGCGGCTTCGCGCGGCGCCTCGAGGCGGCGCTCGCGGCCGGCACCGCGACCCGGCTCGCGTCAGAGACCGGCGGCGATCCTTCGCGCGTGACAGCGGCCCTCGTGGAGCGCGCGGCCGCGGCTGGAGACGCTTTCGCGCGCGCGATCTGGGGCGACGCGGAGCGGTACCTGGGCCAGGCCATCGGCAACTACGTCACGCTCCTGAACCCGGAGATCCTCGTGCTGGGCGGCGGCGTGATGACGACCGTGCCTGGGCTGGCCCCGGCGCTCGAACGGCAGGTGCGGGCCCACGCCACCGTCCTCTCCCGGGATGTCCGGATTGCTCGCGCCGGTCTCGGCGACTCCTCGGCCATATTCGGCGCGGCCGACCGTGTCTGGGGACACGTGTGAGCGCCATTGTACGCTGGGCGGGGCGGGCACGCGGGCCCCTCGAGCGGCACGCCGACGCCTGGCTCGCGGGCGGCCTCGCCGCGCTGACGCTCCTGTCCCGCTGGCCGTACCGGGCCCGGATGCTCTACAACTGGGATGCCGTGCAGTTCGCGCTCGCGCTGCGCGAGTTCGACATCGCCAAGCATCAGCCTCACCCGCCAGGGTATCTGCTCTATGTCGGCCTGGGGCGCCTGCTGAACATCCCGCTGGCCGACCCGAACCTGGCGTACGTCTCGCTCGCCATGCTCTTCAGCGCCGCCACGACGGTGACCGTCTACTGGCTGGCGCGCGTGCTCTACGGACGCGCGACGGCCGGGTCGGCGGCGGCGCTCCTGGCCGTCAGCCCGCTCTTCTGGTTCTATGGTTCAGTCGGGCTAACCTACGCCGGCGAGGCCTTCGGCGCCTCGCTGGTGGCGGCCTTCGCCTATGGCGCGCTCCGCGGCAATACCCGCTTTCTCTACGGGGGCGCGGTGGCGCTGGGGCTCGCGGGCGGCATCCGCCCGTCGGTGCTGGTGCTGCTCTTCCCGCTCTGCGTCGGCTGCGCGCTCGTCGGGATCCGCGGCGCCCGGCGCCTGGCGCTCGCGGCGATGCTCATGCTGGGTGCCGTGCTGTCGTGGTTCCTGCCCATGGTCTGGCTCACCGGGGGCCTCGACGCGTATCTCCGCGCCTCGACCCAGCTCTACGGCTCCGTGGTCCTGCCGACCTCGGTGTTGGGCGGCTCGCTCGACGTGACGCTCGCCCAGGCCCGCTACGTCTTGGCCTCGGTCATCGTGGGACTGGGCCCGCTGGCCCTGGCGGCCTTCGCGCTGCCGCTCTACGTGCGGCGCGCCGGGTGGGGCAGGCAGGAGTGGTTCCTCCTCGCCTGGATCGCGCCGCCCGCGTTTTTCTACACCCTCGTGCACTTCGGCCAGGCGGGGTATGTCCTGACCTTCCTGCCCGGGCTCGTCATCCTGCTGAGCCGCGTCCTCGTCGAAGCCGTCGCGGCGGGCTCCGAGCGCCTCCGGCGGCCCAACTGGCGCTGGGGGCTGACCGCGGCTGCGCTCGTGCCGCTCTGCCTCCTGAGCACGGGCTTCTTCGTCAGCGCGCGCCCCGTGCCGCGCCATTTCGACAACCGCACCGGAGAGGCGTGGGTCTGGCGCGCGAGAGACGAGGCGCACGACTGGATCATGAGCCGGACGGCCGCGGCGCTCCGCGAGCACGAGGCGGTGATCCGCACCTACGTCGAGACCATCCGCGCCGTCTACGACCCGGCGGACACGGGGCTGCTCACCGAGGTGGGCAACAGCCGCTCCTACCCGTGGCTGCGCCACGCGATGTTCTACCTGCCCGAGTACGCGATCTACCAGGTGCAGCTGGGCGAGCTGCCGCGCGGTTTCTATGCGCCGCAGTCGGCCGCGACCATGATCCTGACGCCCCGCTCCACCGTCACCCTCCCCCGCCGCGTGCGCCAGCTCGTCTGGTTCGTGGATCACTGGGACCCGGGCGTGCCGCGGCCGCGGGGCTTGAAGGAGATCCCGCTGCCGTACGGCCGCTTCCTCTACGTCCTGCCGTTGGGCCGCGGGCGCGCGCAATACGCGGGCTACACTTTCATCCGCGACAAGCGGTGACGGGACGGGGCGCGCTCTTCCTCACTGCCGCCGCGCTGACCGCCGCCGTCGGGCTCTTCCTCCAGCGCGAGCGGCTCATCGCCGGGCCCCTCGGTCTCAGCGGTTTTCCGTTAGACGACTCGTGGATTCACTTCCACCTCGCCCGCAACGTGGCCGAAGGGCACGGCTTGGCGTACAACCCCGGCGTCCCCGTGTCGAGCTCGACGGCGCCGCTCTGGACCCTTCTCCTGGCCGGGCTTTTCAAGGCGGGAGGGGTCTACCCCGCGTGGGCCAAGGCGGTGGGCGTCGCGGGGGCGCTCGGCGCCGCGTGGCTGGCGCGGCGGCTCGCCCTCGCGTGGACGGGGGATGCCGCCCTTGGCTTGACGGCGGCGCTGGTGACCGCGTGGAGCGCGCCCATGGTCTGGGGCGCGCTGTCCGGAATGGAAGTGACGCTTGCCGCGCTCCTCGTGACGGCGGCCCTTGTCGCCCACGTCGAGGGGCGCGCTGCGATCTCGGCCGCGCTCGTCGGCCTGGCGGTGCTCGCGCGCCCCGAGTCGGCCCTGCTCGTCCCGCTCCTCTGGCTGTCAGGACCGCTGACCGCCAGGCGCTCGGCCGTCGCCTTGGGGCTTCCCGCGGCGTTGCTTGTCCCGTGGGTGGCCTTCAATCTCCGGACCTCCGGCACCCCCTTGCCCTCCACGGCCGCAGCCAAGATCGAGGGCGGGCTCTTGGGCCTGCTCGAAGGCACCCGCGAGTCCGCGGCGGTGACCTTGCTCTCCCGGCCCTGGCAGTTCGAGCGCGAGTGGATTGCGTGGCTAGCCTCTGTCAACGTGCTGCTGCCCGTTCTGATACTGCCGGGGCTCTGGGTGGTGTGGCGTCGCGGCGGCCGCGCCTGGGCTCTGCCGGCTTCGATCCTCCTTCTCCACCCGCTCGCCATGGCGCTTCTGGCTCCCTACCGGGGCCCGGCTTTCCAGGAGGGGCGCTACTCGATCCAGATCCTGCCGCTGGCCATCGTGGTTGCGATGAGCGCCCTGTTGCTTCCCCTCTCCCCGCTTCCCGTCTCTCCTCACGACAGAGGGCAGGGTGAGGGATGGTTTCGTCGCGTCGCTATGGCACTGCTCCTTGCAGCCTCCCTCGCCTCACTCAGCCCCGGCGCGACGCGCTACGCCTGGGCCGTGCAGAACATCGATGCCATGCAGGTGAGCCTCGGGCGCTGGGTCCAGGCGCACACGCCGCCCGACTCCCGGCTGGCGCTCAACGACGTGGGCGCCATCGCCTATTTCGGGCGGCGCGAGGTGGTCGACGTGATGGGTCTCGTCACGCCGGCCATCATCCCGTACCGTCGCGCCGGCGAGGCCGGTGTGCTTCGATTTCTCGAGCGCGCCTGCCCGGACTACCTCATCATCTTCCCCGCGTGGTTTCCGGTGCTCTCGGCTCGCGCCGACCGCTTCACGCCCATCCATCGGGTCAGGCTCGAGCGCAATACCGTGGCCGGCGCCGACGAGATGGTGGTCTACGAGACAGCCTGGAACCGCTGGCGCCCCGCTCATGAGGATTGTCCGGGCCGCGACTAGACGGGATATACTGGTTCGGTGATGAGTCCATCGAGGCAAGCGGCGTTCCTCGCGATCCTGCTGGGGCTGGCTGTCGTCGTGCTCTGGCCCTCGACATCGTGGGCCCAGATGTTCCGCTGGACGGACGAGCAGGGCGGCATCCACTACAGCCAGGGCATCTACAGCGTGCCGGAACGCTTGCGGTCGAAGGCGCAGCCCCTGCCCTTTCCCGAGAGGCTGGCGGCGCCCGCCGCGAGCCCCTCGCCGGTGGAAGGCGCCGCGGCCCACAGGGCGCGCATCACCTTTACCCCGGGCAAGCCCATCATGGTCTCGGCCAAGATCAACGGCGGGAGCTCCGCGCAGCTCATGCTCGACACCGGAGCGTCGGTAACCGTGATCAACCCGCGGGTGCTGGCCGGCATGGGCATCGGCTCGCGCGAGGCTCTGCGAGGTTCGGTCAAGGGCGCCACGGGCTCGGCCGATGTCCTCTTCGTTCCCGTCCAGAGCATCGAGGTGGGCGGAGCGCGCTCGGGGCCGCTCCGCGTGGCCGCGCATGACGTCGACCTGGGTCAAGGCGACGGGCTCCTGGGCCGCGACTTTCTCGACCAGTTCACCGTCAACATCGACAGCACGGCCGGCGTCGTCACACTGTCCCCCAAATAGCCGGTCCCTTGTCGCTTACGTCGAGGGGTGCCAGGCTTCGGCTGTCCCTCGGGGCAGTCGCAATCCTTGCCCTGACGCTCTGCGTGGCACCCTCTGCGCATGCCCAGCTGTACCGCTGGACCGACGACAGCGGCGAGACCCACTTCGGTCAGGGGCCCGAGAGCGTGCCCGCGCGCTACCGCGATCGCGCGCGCTCCGTCGGCACCGTGGAGCCGCCGTCGGCGCCCTCGGGCCCCGTCGAGGCGACGGTGACCCAAGGCGGCACGCGCATCGCCTTCGTGCCGGGCCGCCGCATCACGGTGATCGCCAGGATCAACGGGCGGGGCCTCGTGCAGCTGGTGTTCGACACGGGCGCCGATCGTACCGTGATCAGGCCGGCCGCGCTGTTCGGGCTCGGGGTCAGCTATCGCGATGCGCCGAGGATCACGATTCGCGGCGTGACCGGGACGACGTCGGCCTATTCCGTAAGCCTCGAGAAACTGGAGGTGGGCGGGGCTCGCGTGGGTCCGCTGCGCATCATCTCGCACAACGCCGATCTCAGCGACGGCTCAGACGGCCTGCTCGGGCGGGACTTCCTGAACCACTTCCGCGTCACCATCGACAACGCCCGCGGCGTGATCGAGCTCGCTCCCAGGTAGCCCGGGGCGGCCCGCCTGGCGGGCCTGCCAGCCAGCGGCTTTCTTGCCCTAAACGCTTATCGGTGTTACGTTTCCTCCTCTATGGACTATAAAGAAACGCTCAACCTTCCGAAGACCTCATTCCCCATGAAGGCCAACCTGCCCAAGCTCGAGCCCGACATGCTCGCGCGCTGGGAGGAAATGGACATCTACGGCCGCATCCGTCAGGTTTCGGCGAAGCGTCCCTTGTGGATCCTCCACGACGGCCCTCCCTACGCCAACGGACATATCCACATGGGGACGGCGCTCAACAAGATCCTGAAGGACCTGGTGGTCAAGTCACGGACGATGCTCGGTCACAACGCCGTGTACGTGCCGGGGTGGGATTGTCACGGTCTTCCCATCGAGCACCAGGTGGACGTCGAGCTCGGCCTCGATCAGCCCGGCGTGGACGTGCGTCAGGCGATGGACCCCGTGGAGAAGATCCGCCGCTGCCGGGACTATGCGCTTCGATTCATCGACATCCAGCGAGAAGAATTCAAGCGCCTCGGAATCTTCGGCGACTGGGCGAACCGGTACGCCACGCTGGACCCCGCCTACGAGGCCGTCATCGTGCGCGAGTTCGGGCGCTTCGTGGGGCAGGGGGTGGTCTACAAGGGGCTCAAGCCGGTCCACTGGTGCATGTACTGCAAGACCGCCCTCGCCCAGGCGGAGGTAGAGTACGAGGAACAAACCACGCCGTCGGTTTTCGTGAAGTTCCCGGTCAAGACGGCGTCGCCCGCGCTGGCCCGGGCGCTTGGGAGCCGCCCCGCCTCGCTCGTCGTCTGGACCACCACGCCCTGGACGCTGCCCGCCAACCTCGCCATCGCGGTGCACCCCGGGGAGACCTACACGACCGTGGAGTGCGACGGCGAGGCGCTCGTGGTCGCCCGCCCGCTGGCCGACGCGTTCGCCTCGCTGCCGGGACTCAAGGGACGGACGCGGCCGACGGACGTGGCCGTGCCCGGCGCCGCCCTCGAGGGCACCGTCTGCCGTCACCCGTGGATCGATCGCGACGTCCCCGTCCTCGGCGCGGACTTCGTCGCTATGGATACCGGCACGGGCCTGGTCCACATCGCTCCCGGCCACGGCGAGGAGGACTACGAGCTCGGGCGCAAGGCCGGGCTCAAGGTCTACAACCCGGTGGACGACGACGGCCGCTTCGTCGCCGACGTCGCCCATTTCGCGGGACTGACCGTGTGGGATGCCAACCCGAAGATCATCGCGCACCTCAAGCAGGTCGGCGCGCTCGTCGCGGAGGTCGCGCTCAGCCACGAGTACCCGCACTGCTGGCGCTGCAAGAATCCGACGCTCTTCCGGGCGACCGAGCAGTGGTTCATCTCCCTCGACAAGAACGGGCTCAGGGAGAAGACGCTCGACGCCATCCGGAACCAGGTGCGCTGGATCCCCGCGTGGGGCGCCGAGCGCCTCTACAACATGATTGCCCACCGGCCGGATTGGGTGCTCTCGCGCCAGCGCGTGTGGGGCGTGCCGATCGTGGCCTTTTACTGCCGCGCGTGCGCGGCGCTGCTCCTGGACGAGCGCGTCATCGAGCACGTGTCCGGGATCTTCCGCGACGGGCGTGGGATCGAGGAGTGGTACCTACGCCCCGAGGCCGAACTGGTCCCGCCCGGCACGCGCTGCCCCGCCTGCGGCGGCGGCGACTTCCGCAAGGAGACCGACATCCTCGACGTCTGGGTGGATTCGGGCTGCAGCCACGCGGCAGTGCTTGAGACGCGCCCGGACCTCCGCTGGCCAGCGGACATGTACCTCGAGGGCTCGGACCAGCACCGCGGCTGGTTCCACTCCTCGCTCCTCGAGGCCGTCGGCACGCGCGGCCGGCCACCGTACAAGTCGGTGCTCACGCACGGCTTCATGGTGGACGGCCTTGGGCGGAAGATGTCCAAGTCTGTCGGCAACTACGTCACGCAGGAGGAGCTCCTGCCCAAGTACGGCGCCGAGGTGCTGCGCCTCTGGGTGGCCGCCGAGGACTACACCGAGGACATCCGCCTCTCCGAGGAGATCCTGATCCGGCTCGGGGACGCCTACCGGAGGATCCGGAACACGTTCCGGTTCCTCCTCGGCACGCTCGCCGACTTCGACCCCGAGCGCGATCGTATCCCCTACGACCAGATGGACGAGATCGACCGCTGGGCGCTCCTGCGCCTCGGCGAGATGATCGCCCGCGTGCGCCGGGCCTATGACGAGTACCAGTTCCACGTCGTCTTCCACACGGCGCAAAACTTCTGCGCCGTCGACCTTTCGGCCCTGTATCTCGACATCATCAAGGACCGCCTGTACGTCTCGGCGCCCGACGACCCCAAGCGCCGCGCGGCCCAGACGGTATGCTTCGAGATCCTGACGGCGCTGGCGCGACTCCTGGCGCCCATTCTCACCTTCACCGCCGACGAGGTGTGGGGCTATATCCCCGGCCGCGGCAAGCCCGAGAGCGTGCACCTCGTGACTTTTCCCGATGAGCGCGGCGAATGGATCAACGACCGGCTGGGGGTCGAGTGGGAACGCCTGCTCGAGGTGCGCGGCGAAGTCTCGCGCGCGCTCGAAGCCGCGCGCAAGCAGGGGTCGATCGGCAAGGGTGTGGACGCGGTCGTCTTCGTCACGAGCGCGCCCGAGGAGCAGTGGCGGCCGCTGCTCGCCGGCAAGGGCGAGGGCCTGCTGGCGACGCTGTTCAACGTCTCGGCCGTCCGGCTCGCCGAGCGGCCGCCGCAGGGCGCCGGCACCTCCTACGACAGCCAGGACATCCCCGGGCTCGGGCTCGTCGTCGTCCCCGCCCAGGCGCTGGGCTGGAAGAAGTGCGAGCGGTGCTGGACGTGGAGCGCGACGGTGGGCACGGACGCCCGGCATCCTGCCCTCTGCGAGCGCTGCCTGCCGGTGGTGCTCGCCCACCGATGAGGCTGGTGGTGACACTGGGCGGGATCGTCCTGATCCTCGACCAGGCCGCGAAGTGGCTCGCGCTGCGCCGCCTGCCGCCCGGCGTTCCCATGGCCGTCATCGACGGTTTCTTCTCGCTGACTCTCGTGATGAACCCGGGGCTGGCGTTCGGGATGCTCGCCACCGTGCCGCGCGGCTGGCGCTGGGTCGTCGCGCTGCTCTCCATCGGGGCGCTTGCCGTCCTCGCGGCGGTGGCCACGCGCCTGCTGCCCGAGGGCGGCCGCGTCGCGGCCGTCGCCATCGGCATGATCTTCGGCGGCGCGGCGGGCAACCTGATCGATCGCGCGCGCTTCGGGGCCGTCGTGGACTTCCTCGACTTCTACTGGCGAGGGTGGCACTGGCCCGCCTTCAACGTCGCCGACTCGGCCATCAGCGTGGGCGTGGCGCTCCTTGCGCTGCGGATGCTGACGGCTCCCTCGCCGCGGGCATGACGGCCGGAGCCACCCGGCGCGTGGGGACAACCGTGGGCGCGGCCGAGGCGGGCCGCCGCCTCGACCTGTGGTTGGCCGCGCGGCTGCCTGACCTGTCCCGCACCCGCATCAAGGCGCTCGTGGGTGCCGGCCGTGTCACCGTGGACGGTGCGGCGACCAAAGCCGCGCACCGCCTCAAGGACGGCGAGAGAGTCGAGATCGTGGTCCCGCCGAAGGCAAAGGAAGAGATGGCCCCCGAGGCCATCCCTCTCACCATCGTCTTCGAGGATGCCCACGTCCTCGTCCTGGACAAGCCCGCGGGAATGGTGACGCATCCGGGAGCGGGACGGTCCACCGGCACGCTGGCCGCCGCGGCGCTGGCGCACGCCCCCGAGATCGCAGGGGTCGGTGGTCCGCGCCGGCCGGGCATCGTCCACCGCCTCGACAAGGGCACGTCCGGGCTCATCGTGCTCGCCAAGAGCCGTCACGCGTACGACTCGCTCACGGCGCAGCTTCAGCGGCGCACCATGTCCCGCCGCTACCTCTGTCTGGCCCATGGCGCCTTAGCAAAGCAGGACGGCATGATCGACGCGCCGATCGCGCGCGACCCGCGCTCCCGGGTGCGCATGGCCGTCGCGCGCGCGGGCACGGGCCGCCGCGCTGTGACGCGCTTCCGCGCGCTCGAGCGTTTTGCCGGCTACACGTATCTCGAATGCCGCCTCGAGACGGGCCGCACCCACCAGATCCGCGTTCATCTGGCATCACTGGGCCACCCGCTGGTGGGCGACACGACGTACGGCGCGCGGCGCGCGCGGCAGCCCGACACGCTGCCTGCCGATCTCGTCGAGAACCTGGGCGGCGTGGCGCTGCACGCCGCCGGGCTGTCATTCCTGCACCCGGCGACCGGCGAGACGGTCGATCTGTCGTCTCCATTGCCCAACAGGATTGCCCGCCTCCTGTCTCATCTCCGCGACATTCATCCTCAGCATGCCTCGAGGCATGTTGACCGTGGGCGCTAAGGTCGCGTCAATGCGGCACTTGCGAGCGGCGGTATCCTCTCCCAGGATGATGGCATGGCTCGTGCTACCCTTGGGGTGAGTATGAAGACGCTCACCGCGGTGATCCTGGCGGCAGGCGAGTCGAAGCGTATGCGCTCGAGCCGCCCCAAGGCGCTGCACCCGCTGGGCGGACGGCGGCTCATCGACTATCCCGTGCGGGTCGCCCGCGCGCTCGGCGCGCGGGTGGTGCTGGTCGTCGGCCGTGGTGCCGACGACGTGCGCGCGTCCGTCGGCCTAGCGCCCGATCTCGCCTTCGTCGAGCAGAAGGAGCGGCTCGGCACCGGGCACGCGCTCCTCCAGGCGCGCGGCGCCTGCGGCGACAGCGCGGGCGCCGTCCTCGTGCTGCCGGGCGATCAACCGCTCATGTCCGAGGCCATGCTGCGGGCCCTGGCCGACCACCACCGCTCAACGGCGGCCGCCGCCACGATCCTCACGGCCGTGGTCGGGGATCCGACGGGCTACGGGCGCGTGATCCGCGAGGGCGGCCGGCCGGTCGCCATCGTCGAAGACCGCGACGCGACCGCCGCGCAAAGGGCGATCCGGGAAATCGGCACGAGCACGTACTGCTTCGACGCCGAGCGGCTGTGGTCCGCGCTCGACCGCCTGACGCCGCAGAACGAGCAGGGCGAGCACTACCTGACCGACGTCGTCGCCCTCCTGGCGAAGGACGGCGCGCCCGTCGAAGCGCTGGCCGCCACGCATCCCGAGGAGTGCATGGGCATCAACGACAGGAAGCAGCTCGCGGAGGTCGCGGCGGTGCTCCGGGTGCGCACACTCGAGCGACTCATGGGCGAGGGCGTCACCATCCTCGATCCGGCGGCGACGTACATGGACGACACCGTGACGATCGGCCCCGACACCGTCATCTACCCCGGGGCAATCCTCGAGGGTGCCACGGTCGTCGGCGCCGAGTGCGTCGTGGGCGCGGGCTGCCACGTGAGCGGCAGCCGCATCGGCGACCGTGTCACCCTCAGGCCGTACTGCGTGCTGTCCGACTCCGTCGTTGAGGCCGGGGCTCAGCTCGGGCCGTTCTGCCACCTGCGGCCGCAGTCGCAGGTGGGCGCCGGCGCCAAGGTCGGCAACTTCGTGGAGCTGAAGAAGGCGCGGATCGGTCGCGGCGCCAAGGTGCCGCACCTCTCCTACGTCGGCGACGCCTCCGTCGGCGACAGGGTGAACATCGGCGCGGGCACGATCACCTGCAACTACGATGGTGTCGCCAAGCACGAGACCGTCATCGGCGCGGGCGCTTTCATCGGCACCAACGCGAGCCTCGTGGCGCCCGTCACCATCGGGGAGGGCGCGTACGTCGGCGCGGGCTCGGTGATCACCAAGGACGTCCCGCCGGGGGCGCTGGCTGTCGCCCGCGCGCGCCAGGAGACGCGAGCCGGCTGGGTCGAGCGCAAGCAGAAGATCCGGAAGGCCAAGGCCTGACGCCATGTGCGGCATCGTCGGCTACATCGGCGACAAAGACGCGGTGGGCGTCATCGTGGACGGGCTCAAGGGGCTGCTGCGCGAGCGGCCGGTGCGCGGGCGCATCGGCATCGGCCACACGCGCTGGGCGACGCACGGGCGGCCCACCGACGACAACGCCCATCCGCACACGGACGGCTCGGGCACCCTCGTGGTGGTCCACAACGGCATCATCGAGAACTACCTGCCGATCAAGGAGCGGTTGGCCGCCGAGGGGCACGTCTTCACGTCGGAGACGGATACGGAGGTCATCGCGCACCTGATCGAGCGGCACCTCCAGGATGTCTCGCGACTGGAGGAAGCGGTGCGGCGGGCGCTCGGCGAGCTCCGAGGCTCGTACGCCATCGTCGTGTTGTCGAAGCGGACGCCCGACAGGCTGGTCGCGGCCAAGCACGGGGCCGGCAGCGTGGTGGTCGGGCTGGGAGAGGGAGAGACCTATCTCGCCTCCGACATCCCGGCCCTGCTTGCCCACACGCGCGACGTGATCATTCTCGAAGACGAGGACGTGGCGGTGGTGTCGCGCCACGGGGTGGAGATCTCCGACTTGGACGGCGCGCCCGTCTCGCGCACGCCCACGCGTATCATGTGGGACCCGATCCTCGCCGAGAAGGGCGGCTACCGCCACTTCATGCTCAAGGAGATCTACGAGCAGCCGCGCGCCGTCGCGGACACGCTGCGCGGCCGCGTGGCGCCCGAGGGCGGCACGGTGGTGCTGCCCGACATCGGTCTCGACCCCGACGTGGTGGCGGGCCTCCAGCGCGTCGTCTTCATCGCGTGCGGGACGTCCTACCACGCCGCCATCGTCGGCCGCTTCATGGTCGAGCGCCTGGCCGGGCTGTCGTCCGAGGTCGACCTGGGCTCGGAGTTCCGCTACCGCGACGCCGTGCTCGGACCCGAGACGCTCGTGGTGGCGCTGTCCCAGTCGGGCGAGACCGCCGACACGCTCGGCGCCGTCAAGGCCGCGCGCGACCGCGGGGCACCCATCGTCGGCATCACCAACGTGGTCGGCTCGGCGCTCGCGCGGGAAGCCACGGGCGTGCTCTACACGCACGCGGGGCCCGAGATCGGCGTCGCCTCCTCGAAGACCTTCACCGCGACTCTCGCCGCCTGTCATCTCCTGGCGCTCTGGCTCGGCCGCCGGCGCGGGACGCTCCTGGCCGAGGACTGCCGCAAGGACATCCAGGGGCTGCTCGAGCTTCCCCGGCTGATGGAGCGGGCCCTCGAGAAGGAGCCCGAGATCGCCGCGCTCGCGAAGGACCTGGCCTCGTACAAGAACTTCCTCTTCCTTGGCCGCGGCATCCACTACCCCATCGCGCTCGAGGGTGCGCTCAAGCTCAAGGAGCTCTCGTACCGGCACGCCGAGGGCTACCCGGCGGGGGAGATGAAGCACGGCCCGATCGCGCTCATCGACGACACCATGCCGGTGGTCGCGCTGACCCCGCGGGACTCCTCCTACGACCGGATGATGGGCACCGTCGAGGAGGTGCGCGCCCGGGACGGCCGCATCTTCGCCATTGCCCACGAGGGCGACCGCGAGATCGGCGCGCGCGCCTCGCGCGTCTTGACGGTGCCGGCCGCCGCCGAGCTGCTCTCGCCCATCCTCATGGTCATCCCGCTCCAGCTTCTCGCGTACCACGTCGCGGTCCGTCTCGGACGCGACGTGGACCAGCCGCGCAACCTCGCGAAGTCCGTCACCGTCGAGTAGCTCGTACGCCGAGCCGCGCCGAAGTACGCCGAGCGGGGCCGGGGGCACCCCCCGTGGACCACGCTGACTCGCGGGCGCTTTTCGGAATCTCGATGGCGCCACGAGATTGCGGTTGGTGGCTTCGGCAGCGCGCAGAAGATACGGATCCACGGAGGGTGCCTCGGCCCCGCTCGGCTCGCGTGAGGTGAATAGCACGCACATACTGCGCCAGCCTCTGCGAGGGTTGCTCGTCGGGCGGGGCGGCGCGGCACCGGCGCCGCTGTGATATCGTAACTATCCATGCTGCGGCCCGCCGTCGCTCCGGAGACCGTTCTTGCCTCGCTCAATCCCGTCCAGCGGCAGGCCGTCCAGGCGATCAAGGGCCCGGTGCTGGTGCTGGCCGGCGCCGGCAGCGGCAAGACGCGCGTGATTGCTCACAGGATCGCGTGGCTTCTCGGCGTCGAGGGCGTTCACCCGCGCCACGTGCTCGCCGTGACCTTCACCAACAAAGCGGCGGGCGAGATGCGGCGCCGGGTGGAGGACCTCGTGCTGCCGGCCGGGATCCGCCCGCCGCTCATCGCCACGTTCCACTCGACCTGCGTCCGGATCCTGCGCGAGCGCGCCAGGCTTGTCGGCCTGTCGCCGTCCTTCGTGATCTATGACGAGGAGGACCGGCTCACGCTCGTGAAGGAGGCGATGCGACAGCTCGACATGGACGAGCGACAGACCACGTCCGCCTCGATCGTCCACCGGATCAGCCACGCGAAGAACCACATGCTCTCGGTGGAGGAGGCCGAGCGGCTCGCGCGCACGCCTCGCGAGGAGCGGATCGCCCAACTCTACCGCTCGTACGAGGACAGGCTGCGGGCCGCGGGCGGCGTGGACTTCGACGACCTGTTGCTGCTGGTGGTCCGGCTCCTGGAGACCTCGGCCGAGGCGCTCGCCTGGTACCGCGCGCTCTGGACGCACGTGCTCGTGGACGAGTACCAGGACACCAACCGCGCCCAGTACCGCATCATCCAGCTCCTGACCCAGGAGCACAGGAACCTCTGCGTCGTGGGCGATCCCGACCAGTCCGTGTACCGCTGGCGCGGGGCCGACCTGCGCAACATTCTCGACTTCGAGAAGGACTTCCCCGATTGCCTCGTCGTGCCGCTCGAGCAGAACTATCGCTCGAGCAAGCGCATCCTGGGTATCGCATCGGCCGTCATCGCGCACAACCGCGCGCGCCGGGACAAGCGCCTCTGGACGGAGAACGCCGAGGGTGAGCGCGCGCAGGTCTACCGGGCGTGGGACGAGAACGAGGAAGCGGGCTGGGTGGCCCAGACGGTCCGGTCACTGCACGGCCAGGGCCTCGACTACCACGACGTCGCGCTGTTCTACCGGACCAACGCGCAGTCGCGCGTCCTCGAGGACGCGCTCCGCCGCGCGAGCATCCCCTACGTCATCGTGGGCGGCGTGCGCTTCTACGAGCGGCGCGAGATCAAGGACGTGATCGCCTACCTGCGCCTGGCCGTCAACCCGGCCGACGACGTCGCCTTCCGCCGCGCCGTCGCGGCGCCCAGCCGCGGCATTGGCAAGGCCACGCTCGACCGCCTCGCTGGGGCCGCGCGGGCGCGGGGGATTCCACTCCTGGCGGCGTGCGCCGAGCTGCCCGCCGACATGACGCCCAAGGCGCGCCGCGGCCTCGAAGACTTCGCGCGGCTCATCGGCCGCCTGGCGGAGCGGCGCGCGACCATGACGGTGCCCGCGCTGATCGACGACGTGGCCGGCAGCTCCGGCTACCGCGATGCCCTCAAGGCGGAACGTACGGCCGAGGCCGACGCGCGGCTCGAGAACATCGAGGAGCTGGTGGCGGCCTCCGAGGAGTTCGCCGCCGCCCGGGAGCTGGCGGGCGACCCGGGCGCGCCGCTCGAAGCTTTCCTCGATTCGATCGCACTCGTGGCGGACGTGGATGCCCTCGACGACGACGCGGAGGGCGTGACCCTGATGACGCTCCACTCGGCCAAGGGACTCGAGTTCCCCGCGGTCTTTCTCACGGGAATGGAGGAGGGCGTCTTCCCGCACTCGCGGTCCATGGATGACCCTGAGGAGCTCGAGGAGGAACGCCGGCTCTTTTACGTCGGTGTCACGCGCGCGGAACAGCGGCTGTGGCTCTCCTACGCGCTCCACCGGCGCATCCAGGGCTATGGGGTGGGAGAGCCCTCGCGCTTTCTCCTGGAAGTCCCCGAGGAGCAGATCGTGCTGCTGAACGCGTCACGCTCCGAGCCCGCCGGAGGCCGTGCCGTGGCCGCCCCCGCGCCGCCCGATGCCGCCGTGGACGACGACTTGCCCTTCCGCGTGGGCGCGAAGCTCCGTCACGCGCGCTGGGGCGAGGGGCTCCTGGTGGGCATCCAGAGAGAGGGCAGCGACGTGATCGCGACCGTGCACTTCGCCAGCGTCGGCCGCAAGCGCCTGTCTCTCGAATACGCGCACCTTGAAGAGCTCTAGCCATGGCTGAGCCCAAGATCACGATGCAGGAGGTGGACCAGGTCGCGCGCCTCGCGCGACTCCAGCTATCCGACGCCGAGAAGGAGCGCATGCGCCGCGAGCTCGACGGCATCCTGTCCTATATCGACAAGCTCCGTGCGCTGGACACCGAGGGCGTGCCGCCGACGTCCCACGCCGTGCCCATGACCAACGTGATGCGCGAGGACCTATCCGTGCCGTCCCTGCCGGAGGCCGACATGCTGGCGAACGCGCCCGACCGGAGCGGCGAGTTCTTCCGCGTGCCCCGGATCATCGAAGAGACCCCCGAAGAGTAGAGGATGCTGACCGACCTCACGATCCACGAGCTGGGCGCACGCTTTCGCCGCCAGGAGGCGACGCCCACCCAGGCCGCGCGGGAGTACCTCGACCGCATCGCGGCGCTCGATCCCAAGGTGAAGGCGTACCTGACGGTGACGGGCGAGGCCGCGCTCATGAGAGCAGCGGAGGCGGACGCGCGCTTCGAGGCGCGAGCGCCCCGGGGCCCGCTGGACGGCGTCCCGCTTGGCCTCAAGGACGTGCTGTGCACGCGGGGCGTGCGGACCACCTGCGGCTCGAAGATGCTCGAGCGCTTCGTGCCGCCGTACGATGCGACAGTCGTCGCCCGGCTCCTCCGGGCCGGCGCGGTCGTCCTGGGCAAGCTCAACATGGACGAGTTCGCCATGGGCTCGTCCACGGAGAACTCGGCCTACTTCACGACGCGAAACCCGTGGGATCTCTCCCGCGTGCCCGGCGGCTCCTCGGGCGGCTCGGCGGCCGCGGTGGCCGCCGATCTCGCGGCGGCGACGCTCGGCACCGACACGGGCGGCTCCATCCGCCAGCCCGCGGCCTTCTGCGGCACTGTCGGCCTCAAGCCCACCTACGGACGGGTATCGCGCTACGGCCTCGTGGCCTTCGCGTCCTCGCTCGACCAGATCGGGCCCTTCGCGAAGGACGTCGAGGACGCCGCGCTTATGCTCCAGGCCATCGCGGGGCATGACCCGATGGATTCGACCTCGGCGGCCGAGCCCGTGCCGGATTACGCGGCCGGTCTCGGGCAGGGAGTCGAGGGCCTGAAGGTGGGCATCCCGGCCGAGTATTTCATCGACGGGCTCGACTCCGAGGTCGAGGCGGCGGTGCGGGCGGCCATCGAGACCTTGAAGGGCCTGGGGGCGAAGACCGAGAGCGTCTCGCTGCCGCACACGGAGTACGGCCTCGCAGCCTACTACGTGATTGCGCCGGCCGAGTGCTCCTCGAACCTCGCCCGCTATGACGGGGTCAAGTACGGCCTGCGCGTCCCCGGCGCGCGCCACCTCATCGACATGTACTGCAGGACGCGCGGCGCGGGGTTCGGGGCCGAGGTCAAGCGGCGCGTCATGCTCGGCACGTACGCGCTCTCGACGGGCTACTACGATGCCTACTACGGCAAGGCGCAGAGGGTGCGCACGCTCGTCCAGCGCGACTTCCAGAGAGCCTTCGAGCGGGTGGACGTGATCGTGGCGCCGACGACGCCGAGCGCCGCCTTCAAGACGGGCGAGAAGGGGGACCCGCTCTCGATGTACCTCAACGATGTCTTCACCATCCCCGTCAACCTGGCGGGGCTGCCGGGGTTGTCGGTGCCGGCGGGCTTCACCAAGGCGGGGCTGCCGGTCGGGCTCCAGGTCATCGGCAAGGCCTTCGACGAGGCGACGGTGCTCCGGACGGCGAAGGCCTACGAGGGCGCGACCGACTGGCGGGGGAGAAAACCGGAGCTCGCCGCATGAGCGGCGCGTATGAGGTCGTCATCGGCCTCGAGGTCCACGCGCAGCTCCTGACGCGGACCAAGATGTTCTGCGGCTGTGGGACGGCCTTCGGCGCGCCGCCCAATACCCAGACCTGTCCCGTCTGTCAGGGCATGCCCGGGACGCTGCCGGTCATCAACCGGCGGGCGGTCGAGTTCGGCATCAAGACGGCGCTGGCGATCGGGTGCACGGTCAACGCCGACAACCGGTTCGCCCGCAAGCACTACTACTATCCGGACATGCCCAAGAACTACCAGATCAGCCAGTACGAGGAGCCGCTGGCGGAGCACGGCCATCTCGACGTCGAGGTGGGCGGCGTCGCGCGCCGCATCGGCATCCAGCGCCTCCACCTCGAAGAGGACGTGGGCAAGCTCATCCACGAGGGCAGCCTCGAGACGGCGCAGTCGAGCCAGGTGGACTTCAACCGGGCCGGCGTGCCCCTGATGGAGATCGTCTCCAAGCCGGACATTCGCACGTCCGAGGAGGCGGGCGCCTACCTGCGCGGGCTCCGGGCCATCGTCGTCTACCTGGGCGTCTGCGACGGCAACATGGAAGAGGGCTCCCTGCGCTGCGACGCCAACATCTCGCTCAAGCCGGCGGGGGCGACGGAGCTCGGCACCAAGGTGGAGGTCAAGAACATGAACTCCTTCCGGAACGTCCAGCACGCCCTCGAGCACGAGATCAAGCGCCAGTCCCGCGCGCTCGATGCCGGCGCGCGGATCGTGCAGGAGACGCGCCTCTGGGATCCCGACAAGGGCCACACGGTCTCCATGCGCTCCAAGGAGTTCGCCCACGATTATCGCTACTTTCCCGAGCCCGACCTGCCGCCTCTCAACGTCGAGCCGCGCTGGGTCGAGGCCGTGCGCGCGACGCTGCCCGAGCTGCCGGCCGCCCGTCGCGAGCGCTTCATGTGGGCCCACGCGCTCAATGCCTACGATGCGGATCTGCTGACAGGCAGCCGCGCGCTGGCCGACTACTTCGAGGCCGCCGTCGCCCAGTGCGGCAAGCCGAAGGCCGCGGCCAACTGGATCCTCAACGAGCTCCTGCGCGAGCTTCCAGGCGATGACGAGCGCGCGGTCGCCGCCTGCCCCATCCCGCCGGGCAACCTCGCTTCCCTCCTCACGCTGATCGAGGATGGCACCATCAGCGGCAAGATCGCCAAGGACGTCTTCGAGAAGATGTACCGCTCGGGCGAGGACGCGCGGAGCATAGTCAGCCGCGAGGGCCTGACCCAGGTCGCCGACGCTGCCGCGCTCGGCTCCGTCGTGGACAAGGTCCTCGCGGAGCACGCCAAAGTGGTCGAGGACTACAAGGGGGGCAAGAAGGCTGCCCTGGGCTTCCTCATGGGGCAGGTGATGAAGGAGACTCAAGGCAAGGCGGCGCCTGGTGTCGTGAACTCTCTGCTGGCCGAAAAACTATCGAAACTCTGAAGGGTTAGATAGAATGGGCGGAGCCTTATGATACGGCTCCACCGGGTCTGCAAAGTCTTCGAAGGCGGGCCGATGAAGCTGCCGGCCCTCAACGACATCTCGTTCAGCGTCGACAAGGGTGACTTCATCGTCCTCTCGGGCGCCAGCGGGGCCGGCAAGACCACCCTCCTCCGGCTCCTCTACGCCGACGAGCGGGTTTCGGACGGCGAAATCGAGGTCGCCGGCTTCAGCGTCACGGCGCTGCGCCGCCGGGAAGTGCCGCTCCTCCGGCGCTCGCTCGGCATTGTCTTCCAGGACGCCAAGCTCCTCTCGGGCCGCACGGTCTTCGAGAACATCGCCTTCGTCCTGCGCGTCCTGGGCACTTCGCGCCGCGACATCACGCCCCGGGCCTTCCAGGCGCTCAAGGCCGTTGGCTTGTCCTCGCGCGCCCAGGCGTACCCGGCCCAGCTTTCCCAGGGCGAGGCCCAGCGGGCCGCCCTCGCGCGGGCCATCGTCAAATCCCCGGCGCTCCTGCTGGCCGACGAGCCCACGGGCAACCTCGACGAGGAGATGGCGGGCGAGATCCTCGATCTGATCAAGGACATCTGGAGTCGCGGCACGACGGTGCTCCTCGCGACCCACCAGGCGCGCCTGGCCGCTCAGCTCAAGCGGCGCACGGTCAGACTCGAGGGCGGTGTCTTGACAAAGGACGAGGGATGAGCCGGGCGCAGCGGGTCGTCGCGACCAGGTTGGCCCACGGTCAACATGCCGCAGCCCCCCGATGCTGACCTTCATCGTCAGCGAGGCCTTCGTGGACCTCCGGCGCGCGGGCCGGGTCGGCGTCAGCGCCATCCTGCTCATCACGCTCTCGCTGACGGCGCTTGGCGGCTTCTGGCTCTTGTCCTTGAACCTCGGACGGGCCGTCGGGCAGTGGCGCGACCGCGTCAGGGTGGTGGTCTTCCTCCGGGAGGAGCCGTCCCCCGCCGACCTCGCCGAGATCACCCGTCGGGTCGAAGAGCTCGACGGCGTGCAGCGCGTGCGCTACATCGGCAAGGCCGAGGCGCTCCGATCGCTCCGCCAGTCGCTGGGCGCCCAAGGGAGCGTGGTCGATCATCTGCCGCGAAATCCGCTGCCCGCCTCGCTGGAAGTGACGCCGGCCGAAGGCTCGACCACTCCGGAGGCCACTCGCGCGCTGGCCGGGCGGCTTGCCGCCCTCCCCGAAGCCGAGGAGGTGCAGGGCGGCGCGGAATGGGTCGAGGGCCTCGCCCGCTGGCAGCACCTCTTCCAGGTCGTGGGTCTGGCCGTGGGCGCCGTGCTGGCGTTGGCCGCCATCCTGACGGTGACGACCGCCACCACGCTCGTCCTGCACGCGCGCCGGGCCGAGACGGAGATCATGAGGCTCGTCGGCGCGAGCGAAGCCGTCATCCGGCTGCCGCAGCTCCTGCAGGGCATGGTCCAGGGCCTGCTGGGCGCCGTTGTCGCGCTGGCCCTGCTCGAGGCGGCCTTTGCCGTCGGTGCGCCCCGGCTCGAGCCGCTGCTGCAGCTGACCTTGGGCCTGGCCCGCGCGGTCTTCCTCTCGCTGCCGCAGATACTGCTCCTGATCGCCGGCGGCGCGTTCCTGGGCGCGCTGGGCGGCCTCCTGGCCCGTGGGCGGGTGACGGCCTGATGCGCGCGCTCCGGTCCGCCGTGCCGCTCCTGTTCCTCGCACTCGTCCTGGCCCTGCCGGCGGCCGGCCAGCAGAAGAAAGACGGCACGGACCTCAACGAGAAGGAGCGCGCGCTCCAGCAGACGCAGAAGCGCCTCAAGGAGGAGCGCGCCAAGGCTGCCGAGGCGCGCAAGCGCGAGGCCGGCATCCTCTCCGAGCTCGAGACGATCGACCGGCGCCTGAACGACAAGCGCAGGCAGGTGGCGCTGCTCGACGGGCGGATCAAGCGTACCCAGGCCGAGATGGGCGATCTCCAGCACGACATCGCCCGCCTCGAGAATCGACGGGCGGGGCAGGAGGACGCCATGGCCCAGCGCCTGCGCGCGATATACCGGCTGCAGGTCCAGGGCGGAGCGCTGCCGGTCCTTCTCTCGGGCGACGACCCCGTCGCCCAGGCCGTGCGCCTCCGCCACCTGACCACGCTGGCGACGGTGGACGCCCGGATGATTCAAGAGTATCGTGTAACTTCCGAGGGTTTGGCGGACCGGAGGAGCAGGTTGCAGGCCCGCCGCGGGGAAATGTCGGTCCTCAGGACCGAGGCGGAGGGCGAAAGGGCCGAGGCCGACCGCGAGGCGGCCAAGCGGCGGGCGCTCCTGGCGCGGGTGAGAGACGAGCGAACCTATCACGACCGGATGGTCGGAGAGCTCGGCGAGGCCACGCGGCGCCTGGAAGCCTTCATCAGGGATCTCCAGGAGAAGCGGCGGGTCGCGAGGATCCCGCCGCCCTCTTCGAGGCCGACGAAGCCGACGCCCGGTGAGAGCACGCCGGGAGTGGGGCTGGGGGCGATGCGCGGGCGGTTGGAGTGGCCCGCGGCGGGACGGGTGGTCGAGGAGTACGGCACGCGCGTCAACCCGCGCTTCGGGACGAAGACGTTCCGGAACGGGATCGACATCGACGCCGTCGAGGGGTCGAATGTCCACGCCGTCTACCCCGGGCACGTGCTGTACACGGGCTGGTTCCGGGGCTACGGGAACCTGATCATCGTGGACCACGGCAGCGAGTACTACACGCTCTACGCCCATGTCGCGGACATGAAGGTGGCAGAGGGCGAGGATGTCAGGCAGGGACAGGTGATCGGCACGGTCGGGGACACGGGCTCGCTGCAGGGGCCGCGCCTCTATTTCGAGGTGCGCTACCAGGGCAGGCCCCAGGACCCCGCTCAATGGCTCAGGCCCCGAGGCTAGAGGAATAGAGAAGGACCCAAGGAGACCACGATGGGCTCGTTCCGGCATGTGAAGAAGGCCGTGATGGTCGCGGCGGTCCTCCTCCTGCTCACGCTGTCGCTCGGTGGCGGGGTGGCCAGCAAGAGCAACGAACAGGCGGCGACATACGAGAATCTGCGCCTCTTCACCGAGGTGCTGTCGATCATCCAGAGCCAATACGTCGACGAGATGCCGCCCAAGGAGATCATCTACAGCGCCATCAAGGGCACCCTCCGGGGCCTCGACCCGCATTCCTCCTTCCTCGACCCGGAGATGTACCGCGAGATGCAGGTGGAGACCTCGGGCAGCTTCGGGGGCTTGGGGATCGAGATCACGCTGCGCGACGACGTCCTCACCGTTGTCGCTCCGATCGAGGGCACGCCCGCATACCGCGCGGGCGTCCAGCCCGGCGACCGCATCGTGAAGATCGAGGGCCTGACCACAAAGGACATGCAGCTGACCGACGCCGTCAGGCGCATGCGCGGCAAGCCGGGCAGCAAGATCGTCATCAGCATCGTCCGAGAGGGATGGACGGAGCCGAAGGACTTCACGATCACCCGCGAGCAGATCCGGGTCCAGTCCGTCAAGAACGCCGAGCTCGAGCCCGGCATCGAGTACATCAGGCTGCGCCAGTTCCAGGAGCAGACGGGCACCGACATCGAGACGGCGCTCGAGAAGTACTCCAAGGGCAAGAAGATCACGGGGCTGGTGCTCGACCTGCGCAACAACCCTGGCGGGCTCCTGACGTCGTCCGTCGAGGTGGCCGAGAAGTTCCTCGACCCGGGCAAGCTGATCGTCTATACGGAGGGGCGCGTGCGGAACCAGAACATGCGCTTCCAGGCGAGCGGCAAGCGCGTGTACTCGGACTTCCCCATCGTGGTCCTCGTCAACCAGGGCAGCGCCTCGGCCTCCGAGATCGTGGCGGGGGCGCTCCAGGATTGGGGGCGCGCGGTGGTGCTGGGGACGCAGAGCTTCGGCAAGGGGTCCGTGCAGACCATCATCCCGCTCTCCGACGGCTCGGGATTGAGACTCACGACCGCGAAGTACTACACGCCAAACGGCCGCTCCATCCACGGCAAGGGCATCACGCCGGACATCATCGTCGAGGCGCCCAAGCCCGTCGCGGGGCAGACTCCAGAGCCGGCGCCGCCGCTGCCGGCCGACGAGCAGGCGCGCCTCATGGACCAGCTCAAGCGCGACCCGCAGCTGCAGCGCGCGCTCGACCTGCTCAAGGCGATGAAGATCATGGACAAGACGAGCCGTCCGCCGGGCGCGCCGGCGCAGACCTCGGCGCGCTGATCGGGCGGCATGCCGGCGCGAGTCTGGACGGCTCTCGCCGGTGTCATCGCGGTCCTGCTGATCGCCGTGGTGGGGCTCGACCAGTGGCAGTCCCGCCGCGGCGAGCCGAGCCTCTTCGGCCTTCCGTGGGGGTCGGCGCCGACTCCGGCGGCGTCTGCCCCGGCCCGTGCGGTGCCCAAGCCGCGGGACCCGGCGCCGGCGCCACCCGCCCCCCAGGCCTCGCTCGCCCTGATGACCGCGCCCCGAGTGGCCATCATCGTCGATGACCTGGGCGCGCGGCGCGACGTCTTCGACCCGCTCCGCGACATACGGCGGCCGCTGACCATTGCCGTCCTTCCGGGCCTGCCGCTGTCGCAGTGGACGGCGCGCGAAGCCGCTGCCGCGGGGATGGAGGTCATTGTCGACCTGCCCATGGAGCCGTATCGCTTTCCAGAGGTCGATCCCGGCCCGGGCGCGCTGCTGATGACCATGAGCCCTCAGGAGCTGCAGGCGCAGGTCGGCGCGCACCTGGCCAGCGTGCCCGGCGCCGTGGGTGTCACCAACCACATGGGCTCCCGAATGACCGAGGACCGGGCACGCATGCACACCGTGCTGGAAGTGCTGGCGGGGCGGCGGCTCTTCCTCGTGGACGGGCTCGCGAGCAACCTCTCCCTCGCGTACGACGAGGCCAAGGCGCTGGGTCTGCGCGCCGGGCGGCGGCAGATCGTCGTCGACCACAAGGGCGGCGAGGCCGGCGACCGCGTGCGGTGGGACGATGTCGCCTGGTGGGCTGAGCGCCGCGGCGAGGTGATCGTCATCGCTCACGGGCATCCGCTGACGGCGCGGCTCCTGCGCGAGTACGTGCCTCGCTGGGAAGCTCGCGGCATCCGCCTCGTGCCCGTGTCTCAGCTGGCGAGGTAATCCGTGACGGTCGGGAGGATGGGGCCATGATCGTGCTGGGCATCGAGACCTCGTGCGACGAGACCGCCGCCGCCGTGCTCGACGGCGGGCGCAAGGTGCTCTCGAGCGTCGTCGCCTCCCAGGACGATGTCCATGCCCCGTACGGCGGCGTCGTGCCCGAGCTCGCCTCGCGCCGCCACCTCGAGATGATCGTGCCCGTCATTCGGCGGGCGCTCGCGGAGGCCGGCATGGGGCTGCGCGATCTCGACGGCATCGCGGTGACGCAGGGGCCCGGGCTCGTCGGCTCGCTCCTCGTCGGCTGCTCGGCGGCCAAGGCGCTCGGCTGGGTGCACGGCACGCCGCTCGTCGGCGTCAATCACCTCGAAGGCCACATCTACGCGGCCTTCCTCGAGGAGCGCGCCCCGGACTACCCGTTCCTCGCCCTCGTGGTGTCGGGCGGCCACACGGCGCTGTACGCCGGTGAGGCGCCCCGGCGCTACTCCCGCGTCGGACAGACGCGCGACGATGCCGCGGGCGAGGCCTTCGACAAGGTCGCCAAGCTCCTGGGCCTGGGCTATCCGGGAGGCCCGGCCATCGAGCGCGCGGCCCGCGGCGGGGACGCCGCCGCCATCCGGTTTCCCACCGCCACCATGAGCGACCGCGCGCTCGACTTCTCCTTCAGCGGGATCAAGACGGCGGTGTCGCTGCACGTCCGCCGCGCCGGGAGCCTCTCGCCTGCCCAGACGGCGGACGTCGCGGCGTCCTTCCAGGCGACGGTGGTCAAGATGCTCGTGAGACAGACCGTCCATGCCGGGGAGCGGCTCGGCACCCGCCGCGTGGTCCTGACGGGTGGCGTCGCAGCCAATATGTGCCTGCGTCAGGCGCTCGAGCGCGCGTGCGCCGAGCGCGGCTGGGAGCTCCTCGTGCCCTCTCCCCGGCTCTGCACCGACAACGCGGCGATGATCGCCGCCGCGGGCAACGATCGGCTCGAGGCGGGCCTTCGCGCGCCGCTGACCATGAACGCCATCCCCGACCTGGCGCTCGCCTGATGGACTCGTCCCGGCTCGACTACGAGGCGCTGGTGAGCGGGCTGCCCGACGCGCTCGTGGGCGTGGACGCAGACCTCCGGATCATCCTGTGGAATCCGGCCGCCGAGGAGCTCCTCGGCCGGTCCGCCCGGCGCGTGACAGGACGCGCCCTCAAGGAAGTCTTTCCGCTGGAAACCTCCCTCGTGCGGCATCTGACCGACACGCTCGCAACCGGCGAGAGCCGCTCCGAGCCCTCCGCCGTGATCGAGGGCCCCGACGGCCGCCCGGTGCACGTGAGCCTGATGACGGCGCCGCTGGCCGGCCGCAGCGGGGCCGTCACGTCCGCCGTCGCCGTCGTGCGCGACATCTCGCGGCTCCGACAGCTCGAGTCCGAGGTGCGCCGCGGCGAGACGCTGGCCGCGGCGGGCCAGATGGCCGTCGGTCTCGCCCACGAGATCCGCAATCCGCTCTCCGCCATCCGCGGCGTCGTGCAGCTCATGCAGCGCGAGCTCGGAGACGAGGCGCGCTGGAGCGAGTACACGGCGGTGCTCCTCAAGGAAGTCACCCGGGTCAACAGCATCATCGAGATGCTTCTGGACCTCGGACGTCCTGTCACGCTCCGCGCCGTGCCGCTCAATGTCCACCAGCTCCTCGAGCGCGTGGCCCTCCTGTTCGAGGAGGAGGCGACCTCGCTCGGCGTCCAGTTCGTGCGCCGCTACGACCCCAGCCTGCCGCCCATCATGGCCGACGAGGATCGCATCGTGCAGGTCTTCCACAACCTCGTGCGCAATGCCATCGAGGCCATGCCCGGCGGGGGACGCCTCACGCTCGTCACGCGCCTGTCCATGAATCCGCTGTTCGCCAAGGTGGACCTGGGCCAGGGCCAGAAGAGCCTCGCCGAGATCCAGATCGCCGACGAGGGGCAGGGCATGCCCGAAGCCACGCGCGACAAGGTCTTCACGCCGTTCTTCACCACGAAGGACCGGGGCCTTGGCTTGGGCCTGGCCCTCTGTCACCGCATCGTCGAAGAGCACAAGGGCGCGATCCAGGTCACGAGCGAGCCCGGGCGCGGCACGGCCGTGTCCTGCTTCCTGCCGATAGCAAAATAACCCCCACGGTAGAATGGCAAGCATGGCTGAAGGACGCATCCTCATCGCCGACGACGAAGACGGGCTCCGCTGGGTGCTCGAGAAGGGCTTCCGCGGGGCCGGCTACCAGGTCACCGCGGTCAAGGACGGCACAGCCGCTCTCCACGAGGCCGAGGCGCAGCCCTTCGACCTCATCCTGCTGGACATCCGCATGCCGGGCATCGACGGCCTGACGCTCCTCGGCCATGTGCGCGCCAAGCGCCCCGATGCCCACGTCGTGATCATGACCGCTCACGGCACCGTCGAGACGGCGATACAGGCCATGCAGAAGGGCGCCTACGACTACCTCGCCAAGCCCTTCGACCTCGACGAGGCCCTGCTCCTGGCCGAGCGGGCGCTCATGGCGCAACGCCTGTCGCAGGAGGTGACGTCGCTCAGGACCGGGCTCAAGGAGGTCTGGGAGTTCGGCGCGCTCGTCGGGCGGCACCCGACGATGCAGGAGGTGTATAAGACCATCGGCCGCGTCGCCGCGAGCGATGTCTCCGTGCTCCTCCGCGGCGAGTCGGGGACGGGCAAGGAAGTCGTGGCGCGGGCGCTCCACCACTACAGTCGGCGCGCCGGGCGGCCTTTCGTCGGCATCTCGGCGGCGGCCATCCCGGCGACACTGCTCGAGTCCGAGCTCTTCGGCCACGAGAAAGGCGCCTTCACCGACGCCAAGGAGCGGCGGCTCGGCAAGCTCGAGCTCGCACACGGCGGCACCGTCTTCTTCGACGAGATCGGCGACATGCCGCCCGAGCTCCAGGTCAAGCTCTTGCGGGCGCTGCAGGAGCGCGCGTTCGAGCGCGTGGGCGGGCAGGAGCTCATCCGCATGGACGTGCGCGTGCTCGCGGCCACTCACCGCGATCTCGAGGCCATGATGAAGAGCGGCGGCTTCCGGGAGGATCTCTTCTACCGGCTCAACGTCGTCAGCCTCTCGCTGCCCGCGCTGCGCGAGCGGCGGGGCGACATCCCGCTCCTGGCCGAGCACTTCCTCTCCAAGTACCTCGAGACGCTCGGCGAGCGCGTGATCGCGCCCGAGGCGATGAACAGGCTGGCGGGCTACGACTGGCCGGGCAATGTCCGCGAGCTCGAGAACGTCATCCAGCGCGCCATGGTCATGGCCTCGGACGGGGTCATCCTGCCCGAGCACCTGCCCATCGGGCCCGTGTCCGCCGCGGCCGGAGTAGCCGCCGATTCATCACTGGAAGAAATCATCGAGAAGAAGATGGTCGAGTGCGTGCGAGGCCTGCGCGGCCAGGCCACCGCCAACCTGCACGGCCTCATGGTCGGGCTCGTCGAAAAGCCGCTCCTGCGCGCCGTCATGCGCGAGACCAAGGGCAACCAGGTCCGCGCGGCCCAGCTGCTCGGCATCAACCGCAATACGCTCAGGAAGAAGCTCAAGGAACACGGCATCGATCCCGACGCGGCGTAGGCAGGCCAAACCCCCCATGACGACCAAGCGCGAACGGGTCATGGCGGCGCTCAAGGGCCTACCGGTGGACCGCGTGCCCGTCGCCTTCTGGCTGCATAACTTTGCCACCGAGAACTCCGCCGAGGGGCTTGCCGGGGAGACGCTGCGCCTCGCCCGGACCTTCGACTGGGATTACCTCAAGCCCCAGTCGCGGGCCCAGTGCTTCGCCGAGATGTGGGGACTCCGGTACCAGGCCTCGAGCGAGCGCGCGGCGCCCTTCACCGTGACTCACGCGCCCTTCGGTGGTGAAGCGGGCGATGGCGAGGCCGGTCTCGCGTCTCTCGAGCCCGTCGATCCCCGCACGGGTGCCCTCGGCGAGCAGCTCGACGCCCTGCGGCTGATCCGAGCGGGCGTCGGCCCGGATACGCCGATCATCTGGACCGTGTTCTCGCCGCTCATGGTGATGCCCTTCCTGTTCAGGGGCGGTCGAGCGCAGGCGCTCGAGCTGATGCGCTCCGCGCCCGCGGTGGTCGAGCGGGCGCTGGCCGCCGTGGCCGAGACGCTCCGCGGCTATGCTCACGCGTGCCTCGAGGCGGGAGCCGACGGGCTCTTCTACGCGACGAACCTCGCCACGCAATCGCTCACGACGACCGCCGAGTGCCGGCGCTTCCAGCGCCCGCACGACCTGCGCGTCCTCGGCGCGGTCGAGCACACGCCCTTCAACCTGCTCCACGTGTGCGGCGAGGGGGCGCACTTCGACGAGTTCGCGGACTATCCGGTGACGGCCTTCTCCTGGGCGACCGTGTCCGGCAACCCGACGCTGGCCGAGGGCCACCGCAAGACCGGGCGGGCCGTGGTCGGAGGATTTCCCGGCAAGCCGGCCATCGCGACGTTCACCGGTCCGGCTCTCGCAGCGCGCGCGCGGAGCGCCATTGCCGAGATGCGCGGCCGCTACCTCCTGCTGGGACCCGATTGCTCGATCAACCCCGATATGCCCGAGCCACTCCTCCACGTGGCCGGCGCCGCCGCGCGCGAGCCGCGGCCCGCGTGAGCGTTCTCGCCGCGCTCGTGGCGGTGGCCCTCGCCGCGGGACCGGCGGCCGCCGAGGAACCGCCGGCGGTGCCGGCCGGGGTCGCTGACGCGATCAGGCGCCTCCATCCAGACGCCCAGGTCGTGCGCGCCGACGAGATCCTCGACGAGCGCTGCGGCGTCGCCCAGCGTCGCGAGCAGATCTTCCGCGCGGACTTCGACGGCGACAAGCGGCAGGACTACACGGCGCTGATCAGGATCGGCGAGCCCGCGGGGAAGCCCGAGGAGAAACTGCGGACGGTGCCGCTCTGGGGCGTGGTCTTTCTCGCCAATCGGGGCGGCCGCTACCGCCCGTTCATCCTGTTCAAGGACGAGGACGCGATGTTCCCGTCGCGGCGCGTGCTCTGGATCCAGTCCCCGGGGCGCGTGCATCATGGCGTCCACCCGGAGCGCGTGCTGACGCTCAAGCATCCGGCGGTGGGCTCGATGCTCTGCGAGGGGACCGCCAAAGTTTTCTACTGGGTGGGGCAGCGCCAGACCTTCCGGGACTATCTGACGAAGGAGTAATGCCGGCACCGCGCCCCTCTCCACCGTCGGGAGGAGAGGGGCGCGGCGGGACTACGGCTTCGGGACGTAGATCTTGCTGCCCACCTTCTTGAATTCTTCGGCTTTCTCGCGGAGACCCTGGGCGATGGCGGCGCCGTCGTCGGTGAGCCCCTGCGTCTTCGCGTACTCGCGCACCTCCTGCGTGATCTTCATCGAGCAGAAGTGCGGGCCGCACATGGAGCAGAAGTGCGCCACCTTGGCGCCCTCGGCGGGCAGGGTCTCGTCGTGGAATGAGCGCGCCGTCTCGGGATCGAGCGAGAGGTTGAACTGGTCCTCCCAGCGGAACTCGAAGCGGGCGCGCGACAGCGCGTCGTCCCAGTCGCGCGCGCCCGGGTGCCCCTTGGCGAGGTCGGCCGCGTGGGCGGCGATCTTGTACGCGATGACCCCGTCCTTGACGTCCTGCTTGTCCGGCAGCCCCAAGTGCTCCTTGGGCGTGACATAGCAGAGCATGGCCGTGCCGTACCAGCCGATCATGGCCGCGCCGATGGCCGAGGTGATGTGGTCGTAGCCGGGCGCGATGTCGGTGGTCAGCGGGCCCAGGGTGTAGAACGGCGCCTCGTGGCACGTCTCGAGCTGCCGGTCCATGTTCTCCTTGATCAGGTGCATGGGCACGTGCCCCGGCCCCTCGATCATGACCTGGCAGTCGCGCTCCCACGCGATGGTGCAGAGCTCCCCCAGCGTGTCGAGCTCCGCGAACTGCGCCTCGTCGTTGGCGTCGGCCTGGCAGCCGGGCCTGAGCCCGTCGCCCAGCGAGAAGGCGACGTCGTAGGCCGCCATCAGCTCGCACATCTCCCTGAAGTGCGTGTAGAGAAAGCTCTCCTGGTGGTGTGACAAGCACCACTTGGCCATGATCGAGCCCCCGCGCGAGACGATGCCGGTGACGCGCGTGGCCGTCAGCGGGATGTAGCGCAGCAGCACGCCCGCATGGATGGTGAAGTAGTCCACGCCCTGCTCCGCCTGCTCGACCAGCGTGTCCCGGAAAATCTCCCACGTCAGCTCCTCGGCCTTGCCGCCCACCTTTTCGAGCGCCTGGTAGATCGGCACCGTCCCGAGCGGCACCGGCGAGTTGCGCAGGATCCACTCGCGCGTCTCGTGGATGTTCTTGCCGGTCGAGAGGTCCATGATGGTGTCGCCGCCCCACTTGGTCGCCCACGTCATCTTCTCCACTTCTTCCTCGATCGAGGAGGAGACGGCGGAGTTGCCGATGTTGGCGTTGATCTTCACCAGGAAGTTCCGGCCGATGATCATCGGCTCGGACTCGGGGTGATTGATGTTGGCCGGGATGATGGCCCGCCCGCGCGCGACCTCGGAACGGACCAGCTCGGGCGAGACGTTTTCGCGCAGGGCGACGAACTCCATCTCGGGCGTGACGATGCCCTTGCGCGCGTAGTGCATCTGGGTGACCGTGCGCCCGGGCTTGGCCCGAAGCCCCCACCGGCCGCCCGCGCCCGGCTCGACGTCGTCGCGCTCGAGGATCCAGTGGCGGCGAAGCGGCGGCAGTCCCTGCTTGAGGTCCACCGCGTGCTCCGGATCGGTGTAGGGCCCGCTCGTGTCGTAGAGGCGGATGGTCTCGCCGTTGGTCAGCGAGATCGTGCGGAACGGCACGCGGATCGAAGGATTGGAGCCGGGAAGATATGCTTTCATCTGGCCTCCCTTCGCTGGCATTACCCAGGTCAGGTTGTTAGCGGTCGGCAGCATTGTCGCTGCCCTCTCAGCCCGGAGAACCGAGCTCCCGCGTGAGCCACTCTGTCGGCAGCATCCTACGGCCATTGCCGCGGGTGGTCAAGCCGCCCTAGCCTCGACGCGTCGTAGGCAGGATGCGGATGAGGACGCTGGTCCTGGCCGCCAGCCCCTTGCGGATGTAGCGTCCCATCCACAGCGGCACGATGATCCAGTACTTGCTCCGATAGGCGCGGAGGATGGCCGCCTCGAGGTCGGGGCGGTCGTCGACCCACGCGGCGAGCCCCTCGAAGGCGGGGCCGCCTTTTTTTCCGACGTGGACCGTGACGCGCCCGCTCTGCTTGATCCGCCGCGCCTTGAGGCTCGCGCGCTGGGTCGTGAAGTAGACCGCGTCCTCGTGCAGCCAGCACCACGTCGGCACGGTGCCCGGCTTGCCGGCCTGGCTGTACGTCGTGAGATAGATGTAGTGGGCGCGGCTCAAGGCTCCGGCGAGCGCGGCCGTCACGGCCGCCACCGATCCGGCGCGCCCAGCTCGGCCACGACCAACCGATAGCCGAGGTCGGCGACGTCCTGCAGGAGCAGGTGCCCGAACCTCGCCTCCCAGCGGCCATTGAGCAGGTCGGCGGCCAAGCGTGTGAGCCCCGCGTCCACGCGCCCGGCGGGAAGCTGGGCAAAGCACGACATGGCGCCGCGCACCGCGGGGTCGAGGTAGGCGTCGGGCCTTCGCCAGAAGGCGCCGAGAAAACCGTCCATGCAATCATGGGGCACGGGTAGTACGTGCGTCGTGATCCCTCCTCCGAGGCAGCCCGCGAGCTCAGATTGCCGAGGGAAGCGCGGCACGTCGAATTCCACGATCTCGGGCAGGTACTCGGTGGTGAGCCAGAAGCTCTCCCGGCACGCCGGATCCCAGGTGACGACGACCACGCGCCGCGCGACGCGGGCGAGCTCGGCGAGCCCGGCACGGCGGTCAGCCCAGTGATGCACGGTCAGAACGGCCAGCGCCGCGTCGAAGGCTTCGTCCGGGAAGGGAAGCCGCTCGGCGACGGCCTGGACGACGGAAGCGCGACCCTCGGGTTGCTGGCCTATCATCTCCCACGACGGCTCGACGGCCACCACGGCGAGGTTCGGCGGCTCGTAGGCGCCCGCGCCGGCGCCCACATTGACCACGCTCGCGGCATCGCCGAGGGCGGCGCGGATCAGCCGCGCGATTCGCGGGTCGGCCTGCCGGTGGACGACGTAGCCTGTCCCGATGGTGTCGTAGACGGCTCGCACGGGTCGAGACCTCCTGCAGGCTTCGGTGACGCCACTTGCGTCCGGCCGGGCTCCATCCTACCATTGCGCTGCTCCGAGACGCGCGGGAGCGGTCGCGGCGCACGTTCGCATTTCCGAACGTGAGCGTTCGAGCCGGGCGACCGGGCCGCGAGTCGAGGGCTGAACCCACGGAGAGCCCATGAAGACCTGCTGGTTCCATCTCATGCCGTACCGTTTCCTGCCGGACAACTTCGAGAACGACTACCGCTCCGTCTGGGTGGACGTGCCGCAGTCGCTCTACGACAGGCGAAAAGTTCACGGCCTGTACAACGAGTTTCTGGACGAGCTCGAGCACGCCGAGCGATGCGGCTTCGACGGCCTCTGCGTCAACGAGCACCACCAGAACGCCTACGGGCTCATGCCCTCGCCCAACCTGATGGCCGCCGCGCTCAGCCGCCGGACGTCCAAGGCGGCGCTTGTAGTGCTGGGCAACAGCCTGGCGCTCTACAACCCGCCCGTGCGCGTGGCCGAGGAATTCGCGATGCTCGACACGATGTCGGACGGGCGGCTCGTGGCGGGCTTTCCCGTCGGCACGTCAATGGACACCAACTTCGGCTACGGCGTCAACCCGGCGACGCTCCGCGACCGCTACTACGAGGCCCACGATCTCGTGATGCAGGCCTGGACGCGGCCCGAGACCTTCGCCTTCAACGGGAAATACACCCAGCTCCGCTACGTCAACATCTGGCCGCGGCCGCTGCAGGAGCCGCACCCGCCGGTGTGGATCCCGGGCGGCGGAAGTCTCGAGACCTGGGAGTGGACGGCGCGGCTCAACTACGTCTACTGCTACCTGTCCTACTACGGCTACAAGCGGGGCCAGGCGACCATGAACGGGTTCTGGCAGGCGCTCGAGAAGCAGGGCGTGGACGACAATCCCTACCGCGCCGGGTTCCTGCAGCTCGTCTGCGTCTCGGAGACCGACGAGGCCGCCGAGCGGGAGTACCTGGAGCACGTGGATTACTTCTACCGTCGCTGCCTGCACGTCTGGGAAGGCTTCGCCGAGGCACCCGGCTACCGGACGCTCAAGACGCTGCAGGCTGGTGTGCGCTCCCAGGTCGGAGACCAGGCGCGCAAGATCCGACAGTCGCTCGACTGGAAGAAGTACATGAACGAGGGCTATATCATCGCGGGCAGCCCCGCGACCGTGCGGGAGCAGCTCGCGGACTGCGTCCAGAAGCTCCGCGTGGGCCACCTCATGGTGCTCCTGCAGATCGGCAGCATGCCCAGGGAGCTCGTGTTCAAGAACACCGAGCTCTTCGGCAAGGAGGTGCTGCCGTACATGCGCGACATCTGGAAGGGCTACGAGGACCACTGGTGGCCTTCGGGTTGCGGCACCGGGGACGACGTCAATGGGGGCGCCGCGTGACCCCGAAGGACAGCACCATCCCGATCCGCGGCGGCGCGGTCCGCTTCCGCGTCCTCACGGCCGGCAGCGGGCCCGACCTCGTCTGGTTCCATTCTTTCCACGACCGGAGCGCCTGGCCGCCCGTCCTCGACAGCCTGGCGCAGCGCTTCACCGTGCACGCGCCCTTCCACCCCGGCGTCCAGGGGTCGGAGGGGGTCGAGACGGTGGACGACGTGGTGGACCTGGCGCTGGCCTACGACGAGCTCCTGGGCGCCCTCGGCATCGCCACGGCGCACCTCGCCGGCCACTTCTTCGGCGGCATGGCGGCCGCCGAGCTTGCCTCGATCTGTCCCGGGCGCGCGCAGAAGGTCGTGCTCGTCTCGCCGCTCGGGCTCTGGCTCGACGGGAAGCCAGTCGCCGACGTCGTGATCCTGCCCGCGGGCGAGCTGCGCACCATCCTGTGGAACGATCCCGAGTCGCCCGCCGCGCGGGAGTGGGCGACGCTGCCCCAGACCGAAGAGGAGAACGTGGCGGCGCAGATCGAGCAGATTCAGCGGCTGTCGGCCATGGGCAAGTTCGTCTGGCCCATCCCGGACAAGGGGCTCAAGAAGCGGCTGCATCGCCTGGCCGCGCCCACGCTCATCCTGTGGGGGGAGGCGGACCGCGCCAATCCGCCCGCGTACGCGCAGGAGTTCGCGCAGCGCATCCGCGGCGCCGCGATCCGCACGCTGCCCGGCGGTCACATGCTCCACCTCGAGTCCCCCGACGCGGTGGCCGACGCCACCGCACAATTCCTCTCGTCCTAACGCGGTGCCACGATCACCGCGGTCGGCTCAAAAAGGTCCAGACGCGAGGCGGCGCCCGAGTGCCGCACGCGAGGCGTACTTCCTGTACGTTGAGCGTGCGGCCGAGGGCGCCCCAACATTCTTCTGCGTGAATGGCGCAGATGGGCCTTTTTCAGCCGCCTGCTAGCCTGGAGGATTTATGCCGCCTCATCGCCACGCGTATCGTCCCACCGTCATGGGCAAGAGGGGCGCCGTCGCCTCGGCCCACCCGATCGCCTCCATGGCCAGCATCCGCGTCCTCCTGGACGGCGGCAACGCCGTGGACGCCGCCGTCGCCGTCGGCTCGACGCTCAACGTGGTCGAGCCCTTCATGTCGAGCGCGGGCGGCATCGGGCTCATGCTGATCTCGCGCGCCGGGGGCCGCGAGCGCCACGTGCTCGACTTCATCGGCTTGGCGCCGGCGGCGGCGGGCCCCGCGGGCCTGGTCGAGGACGACCTCGCGGGCGGCCCGAAGTCGTGCGCGACGCCGGGCAACCTCGGCGGCTGGCTGGCGGCCCTCGAACGGTTCGGCAGCATGCCGCGCGCGAAGGTCTTCGCCCCGGCCATCGAGTGGGCCGAGGGCGGCGTGCCGCTGACGTGGATGAGTAGCCGCTTCATCGAGCAAGCGCGCCCTCAGCTCGGCCGCTCGGCCGAGGCGAAGCGGCTCTATCTGGGCAACGGCGGCCCGCGCCCCGGCAAGGTCGTGACCTACAAGGAGCTGGCCGGGACCTTCCGGCAGGTCGTCGAGGGCGGGGCCGAGGTTTTCTACCGCGGGCCGATCGCAAAGGCGATCGCTCGCGCGGTCACCGAGGCGGGCGGCTGGCTCACCGAGGCCGACCTCGCGGCCTTCAAGGCCGAGTGGCGCGAGCCCCTGCGCATCACGTACCGCGGCGCGGAGCTCTTCTCGGTGCCGCCGCCGTTCTCCGCGTTCCAGATGCTCGAGACGTTCAATATCCTCGAGGGCTACGACGTCGCCGGCTGGGGCCACAACTCGCCGGACTACCTCCACCACCTGATCGAGGCCATCAAGCTCGGCTCCGCCGACCGCCTCGCCTATGCCTATTCGGGGGACGTGCCCATCAAGGGGCTGCTCTCGAAGGCCTATGCCGCCTCGCAGCGCGCCCGCATCAACGCGGGCCGGGCCGCCGTGAGCGAGGGCGAGCGGCACAACCGCGAGAAGCTGCCGGGACAGATATCCTCAGGGCATCCGGCCAACTTCGCGGACGAGCAGACGACTCACTTCGCCTGCGCAGACGCGGACGGCACAGTCGTCTCGGTCACGCAGACGCTCGGCGTTCCGTTCGGCTCGGGCTTCGCCGTGCCGGGCACGGGCCTCGTCCTCAACAACATCCTCAAGTGGATGGACCTCGACCCCGCATCGCCGAACGTGGTCAGGCCGGGGCGCAAGGCTGGCACCATGATGTCGCCGACCCAGGTCTTCAAGGACGGCGCCTTCGCGTTCGGCGTTGGCACGCCGGGTTCCTACGGCATCCTCCAGACGCAGCCCCAGATGCTGCTGAATCTTCTCGAGTTCGGCTTCACCATGCAGGAGGCCATCGAGCAGCCGCGCGTGCGCGTATACCGCGACCGGCTCGTGGACGCCGAATCGCGCATCCCGGAAGCGACGCGCGAGGCCCTGTCGCGGCGCGGGCACGAAATGCACGCGATCGACGATTGGTCCTGGATAGTCGGCGGCGGCCAAGGCATCGCGCGCGACTCCGAGTCTGGAGCGTGGATGGCCGGCGCCGACCCGCGGCGCGACGGCTACGCCTTGGCCATTTAATGATCGCCCCCTCACCCTACCCTCTCCCTCAGTGAGGGAGAGGGAGGAAGTGGATGCGCGCAACTTTCCCTTTTCCCTCTGGGGAGAGGCAGGGTGAGGGGGAAGGTCAACGGTCCATCACACATGCACCCTCGCCCCCGCAGGGGGAGAGGGTTGGGGTGAGGGGGAAGCCTTGAGTCTGAAAGATCGGATGGCGGTGGTGACGGGAGCGGGCTCGGGTCTGGGCCGTGCGATCGCGCAGGCGCTGGCCGCGGCGGGCGCTCCCGTGGCGGCGGTGGACATTGACCCGGCCTCGGCCGAGGAGACGGCGGCGCTCATCGCCAAGGCCGGCGGCAAGGCCAAGGCCTTCCAGGCGGACACGAGCAAGGCGGCCGACGTGGACCGCGCCGTTGCCGGCGCCATCAAGGCGCTCGGCCCACTCGAGATCATGGTCAACAACGCGGGTATCCTCGACGGCTACTTCAACGTGGACGAGATGGATGAAGCCGTCTGGCGCCGCGTCATCGACATCGACCTGACCGGGGTGTTCCTCGGCTGCAAGCGGGCGCTCGCCGAGATGCTGCCGCGCGGCCGGGGACGCATCGTCAACATGGCCTCGGTGGCCGGCCTCAACGGCACGGGTGGCGGCGCCGCCTACATCGCGGCCAAGCACGGCGTGGTCGGCCTCACCCGCCAGATGGCCGTCACGTACTCGGCCCGCGGCGTCACCATCAACGCGGTGTGCCCGGGGCCCATCCTGACCAACCTGCGCCAGCACTCCCAGCAGATTCTGGGCCCGGACATCCCAGACATGGCCGGCCGGGGCATCGCGGTGAACGACGAGCAGGTGCGCGCGGTGGTGCCGGCGGGGCGCCGCGGCACCGCCGACGAGATCGCCTCGGCGGTGCGGTTTCTCGCGTCGGACGAGGCGGCATACATCACGGGCCACAGCCTCGTCGTGGACGGCGGCTGGAGAGCGAAGTGATCACGAAGTTCTCGGTCCTGTACGTCGGGTAGATCGAGCTACGAGTTCAAAGAGCAGCTCGCCTGGTTCGCGCGCGACGTGATGCCGGCCTTTGCAGGGCGCCGATAAGGGCCCAGCTGCGCCATTTATCTCGTCTCGCGCCGGCCAGACGCCGTCGCTCAACTCGAACTGCGGGGCGCCGCCTCGCATCTGGACCCCTTCTCGCCGCCCTGCCGCCGTCGAGGGCCGCCTCCTATTGGATCCTTCTCCGACACCCCCGGGGGGTATACCCCCACCCGGTAGTCTTCCCTCGTGGGGGCCCCCCTAGGGGTTGTATTTTTCCCTTGCGCTCCCTCGTAGCCCGGCGATAATACCCTCGGCCCTATCGGGAGGCGCCGGGCGGCGAATCCCACACCCACTCGAGGGAGGACAGAGCGCATGGCGAAGAAAAAGCCGTTTGGCGGCTACTCGATCAACTTCAAGGGATGCAAGGACACGATGGAGTCGGTTATGGGCGGGGGGCCCATCGGCCCTTCCGAGATGACGAAGAAGATCTGGGCGTACGTGAAGCGGAAGAGACTCGCCAAGAAGTAGAGCCGCTGCGTCTCGACCGGATCGTCCTGAGCCTGCCCGGCGCCTCCAGGACGTTCCGGTCTTCTTGACTTGCCCGCCGCCCCCGACCACACTGGGCCCCATGCGGGCCATCCTCTACGACAAGGCGTGTGACTGCCCGGCCTCCGAGCTCGCCCGCAGGGCGCTCGCACAGGCACGTGTGGATTTCGAGAGCCGGTCCCTGGAGTCGCACCCTGTGGACAAGAACGCCGCCCTCGAGCTGGCCCGCGGCGCGCGCCACTTCTTCATCAAGGCCGGCGCCGGCTTCCTCCGGCACGATGCCGACCGGGCGCCGGTGAGTGAGGCGCAGGCCCTCGAGTGGCTGCTCCACGAAGACGGGCTCCTGCGCGTGCCCGTGCTCGTCTGGGGCGATATGCTGGTACGCGGCTATACCGACCTGCTGTACGAGCAGGCGCTGTCCGATCGACGGGCGCCAGGAGGGGAGACGCGATGATCCTCAAGGAGACCGCGCGGTCCACCTACCTGGACGTCTCGAAAATCGAGTGGGAGCCCACGAGATTCCCGGGCGTGTACACCAAGAAGCTCTACGAGGACGCCTCGGGGAAGACGACCAGCCTGACCAGGATGGAGCCGGGCGCGCGGCTGCCCGACCACCGGCACGTCGGCATCGAGCAGAGCTTTGTCCTCGAGGGCACGCTCGTGGACGAGGACGGCGCCTGCACGGCGGGCAACTACGTCTGGCGGCGGGCGGGGTCCGTCCACAGCGCGTGGAGCCCCCACGGCTGCATCGTCCTCGGCGTGTTTGACAAGCCGAACGAGTTTCTCGCCTAGGCGAGCTTCGTCAGGATCTCGTCGAGCCGCGCCACCTCGAGATCGGGGGTGACGCCGAGATTGTCCATCGGCGCATCCAGGCGGTTGCACCAGCACGTGCGATAGCCGAAGGCCTTTGCGCCCGCGACGTCCCAGCCGTTGGACGACACGAAGAGGATGTCTTCAGCCGGAAGCGCGAACGCCCGCGTCCCCAGCTCGTAGACGGCTCGCGAGGGCTTGTAGGTCTGGACGGCGTCGACCGACAGGACGTGGGCGAGGCGGCCTTCGAGGCCGCCCGAGCGGACCGCCGCCGCCAGCATCCTGGGCGACCCGTTCGAGAGGATGCCGAGCGGCGTGCCCGACATCGCGGCAAGCGCGGTCTCGACCTCTGGGAAGGTCGCCAGCGAGAGATAGGCCTCCATCAGCCGCCGGATCGCGTCTTCGGGAGCCGCGATCCCCAGCCGCTCGAGCGAGAACCTGAGCGCGCCCTCGGTCACGGCCCAGAAGTCCTCGTAGCGTCCCATGAGCGCTCGCAGCCATGTGTACTCGAGCTGCTTCTGGCGCCAGAGCGTCGAGAGCGCCTGCGGATCGCTGGTCACGGCGCGTCCGGCCTCGATCACGGAGTGGACGTCGAAGAGCGTGCCGTACGCGTCGAAGATGAAGGCCCTGAGTCTGGCCACGAGGCACCTCCTGGCCGCAGCCCGCGCGTTAGTGGCCCGGGGACCGGGCGGGGTGGGCGACCGCGACGGCGGCGTGACGGCGACGGTCCGGCGGCCGGCGCGTGGGTGGCGGCAGCGCGGGGCGACGCGGCGGTGCCTCAGGCGGCTCGATGCCGGACTCGACGAAGGCGTAGCGCAGGAGCTGCTGGGCGTCGCGGAAGGACAGGCTCCGCGTCTGCGCGCCCATGACGATCAGGAGAAAGCGCTGGCCCGCCCGCCACGCCGCGATGGCGAGGTTGTAGCCCGCCTCGCGGGTGAAGCCCGTCTTGAGAGCTTGCACACCGCCCGGATCCTGGAAGAGCGGGATGCGCCGGCTGTGCACGCGGCCCCGGTAGATGAAGCTGGCGCCGCCCAGGAGCGGTCGCGAGGCGGGGTAGTCCTGGACGACGTGGCCGATCAGCCGCGCCATGTCCTGCGCCGTGCTGCGCCCGGCGGGATCGGGCAGGCCGTGGGGGTTGGCGAAACGCGTGGAGCCCAAGCCGAGCTGCGCGGCCTTGGCGTTCATGCGTTCGACGAAGGCCTCCTCGGTGCCGCCGAGGTGCTCGGCGACCGCCGTCGCCGCGTCATTGGCCGAGGCGATGGCCACGCCTTCGAGGAGCGTGCGAAAGGCCACCTCCTCGCCGGCGCGGAGTCCCATGCGGTACCGCGGGGTCTCCGCCGCGCGCCGGCTGATCGTCACGGGCTCCTCCCACTGCGCGCGCCCCGCCTCGAGTGCCTCGCAGGCGAGATAGAGCGTCATGAGCTTGACCAGGCTCGCCGGCGCATGGTCCTCGGACGGGTTCTTGGCGAAGAGGACGGTGCCGTCGGGAGCGAGCAGGAGAGCGGATTCGGCGCTCAAGTGCAAAGGCCGATCGGCCTGGGCCGAAGCCGGGGCTGCCATGAGCAGCGCCGCAGAGGAGATCACGACGAGGAGACGCACTGCGATCGATTGTACGGGAGCCGGGGGACCCGGCCTAGCGAAAATGCTACCGGATGGCCCGCTTGAGCTCGGGAGAGGGCTTGAACCTGGGCGTGCGCCCACCCGCCACGTTCATGGGCTGGCCCGTGCGCGGGTTCTTGCCCTTGCGCGCCTTGCGGCGGCCGACGGAGAACGTGCCGAAGCCCACGAGGGTGACGGGCTGCCCGCGCTTGAGCGACGTGCGAATCGAGGCGAGGAGCGCTCGCAGTGCCCGGTCCGAGGCGGCTTTGGTCCAGCCGCTCTCGGTCGCCATCGACGCGACGAGATCCGCGCGAGTCATGAGAGAAGAAATGCCATGGTGATACGCAGCGGGCGGATGCTAGCAGAGGCCGTGTGAGTGGTCAAGAGCGCCGAGGCACAGAGCGCCGAGGCACGCCCGGGAGAGCGGTGGTATGTTTGGTGCGCCGTGAAGAAGGTGCTCCTGTTCACCATGGAGGGCAATGCCGACGGCGAGGCCGCGCTGGCCTTTTTCCAGTCGCGCGGTGCCGCCGTGGACGTACGCGACGTGGGACGCGACCCCGAGGCCAGCGCCGAGGTGTTCCGCCTCGCGGGACGGCTCGCGGTGCCCACGATCGTGATCGACGATCGCCTCTTCCTGGGCTTCGGCGGGCACCGCGAGGAGATCGAGGCGCTGGTGCGCGAGTAGGGACTCGACGGGTGTCCGAGACAGCGCGACCCCATGCCTCGGCGGCCATCGCGTTTTTGAGCTGAATCTCCAAAAATCGGCGGAGCCGTGACCGGGAATGCCACAGAAGCCGCCGAAGGCCTCTCAGAGTGCCCCCAAGTAGCTGATTCTGTGGAGGGCCGCTCACGCTTGAAAAACGGTACGGCACTTGCTCCACATCCTCGAGTGGGGGGCACTCGCATGACAAACAAGCCACGACGGCAGCACTCGCATCGACGCCCGCGAATCAAGGTTTCCTGGCCAGTAACCGTGAAAGTCGACAATCGCCTGTTTCACGGCGAGACGCTGGACGTGAGCGCATTCGGCGTCAAGATCCGCCTCGAGGAGCGGCTGCACGACACCTCTATCGTGTCGCTCCATCTCGAGCCGACCCACGGAAACCCTTTGGACATCCAGGCCATCCTGTGGCGAACGGACGACGACGGGCCGGTCTTCTTCTTCCTCAAGAAAGTCCCCGAGGTCCTTGCCCAGGCGTCCAGCGTTGCCCAAGCGTCCGGCAAGCCTTCACCCCTGCCGCGTGTCAGCTCGATTGTGGTGGTCGACGATGATCCAGACATAGGCTCCTTCGCCCAGGCCGCTCTCGAGTCCGAAGGGTACCTCGTTCGCTTCACTGCCGATCCGCACGAAGCGATCCGAATGGCCAAGCGCGGGTCATCCGAGATCGACCTCCTCCTGGTCGATGTGGTCATGCCGCTGATGGACGGTCGGGAGCTCGTACGGCGCATGCGGGACCTTCGTCCGAACCTGAAGGTCATGTTCATGTCAGGATATGAGATGGCGGGACTCAGAGAGATGGGCTGGCCGATCATCGCGAAGCCATTCGGCATCGTCGAGCTGATCGAGGAGGTCGCGGAGGCCCTGAGCTCGAGCAGGCGACCATCGGCATTCGCGGCTCCGAGGCCAGGCAACAAGCGACCGAGCCCTACGGGCCAGGCCACATGACCCCATCAGCCGCACCGATGGGCCCTTCGACGACGGCACCGACCCAGCGCTCCCGGCTAGGCGAGATCCTTCTCGCCAACGGCGCACTCAGCGAGCAGCAGCTCGAGCACGCCCTTGCCCAGCAGCCCAACCTCAAGCTCCCGCTCGGCAAGGTCCTCCTCAAGCTCAACTACATCACCGACGAGATCATGCGGCAGGCGCTGAGCGCCCAGCTCAACGTGCCGTACATCGACCTCGAGAAGGTGACGATCGATCGCCGTCTCGCCCGCCTGATCAACCGAAGCTACGCGCGACGCCATTCGGTGCTGGCCATCGCGCAAGTCGGGCGCATGCTGACCATTGCAATGGACGATCCGACGGCGGAAGCGGTGATCGACGAACTGACGCGGCTGACGGGCTTCTCCATCACGGTCGTCACGTCCTCGAGCCGGGCGATCCAGCGGGCGTTCCGCCGCCTGTACGAAGACGTGCCGGACACCGCCGAGACGATCGGCGCCGAGCTCGTCACGCCCGTGAATCCCCAGCCCGACGCCGACAAGGACGCGTCGGCACCGGCCGACGAACAGGCCACCCGGCGGGCGGACGGCCTCTTTCGCCAAGTCTTGTTCCGCGCGCTCGAGAGCCGCTGTAGTGACATTCATCTGGAAATGTTGCCGTCCGGCCTGCACGTACGCTACCGGATTGATGGCATCCTGCATCAGCCGCACTTCGGCAAGACGCAGGAGAACCTCGATAGCAACATGCGCGAGATCGCGTCCCGCGTCAGGATCCTCGCCAAGCTCGACATCGCGGAGCGGCGGCGGCCGCAGGACGGGAGCTTCCAGGTGTCGGTCGACCGCGGCGGCAGCAAGGTCACGATTGACCTGCGGGTCTCGGTGATCCCGAGCTACTCGGGCGAGAGCGTCGTGATCCGCATCCTGGATCAGACACGGGCGCCGCGCTCGATTCTCGACCTCGGCTTGTCGGAGGTCGTCTCCGCCCGTCTCGAAGAGTTGCTCCAGCGCCCGACGGGCATTTTCCTGGTCACCGGGCCCACCGGGTCCGGCAAGTCGACGACGCTCTACGCCTGTTTGATGAAGCTCCATCGGCCGGAGATCCGCATTCTCACCGCCGAGGACCCGGTGGAGTACGTCTATGACGAGCTGAGCCAGTCGGAAGTGAACGGTGCCATCGGCAATACGTTCGCGGGGTATCTCCGGGCATTTCTCCGGCACGATCCGGAGATCATCATGGTCGGCGAGATTCGCGACCAGGAAACCGCGGAGATGGCCTTCCGCGCCGCTCAGACCGGACATCTGCTGCTCAGCACGCTGCACACCAACAGCGCGATCGCCGCGCTGCCGCGCCTGCTGGATCTCAAGATCGAGTCCACGCTCATCGCCTCGTCGCTCATCGGGGTCATGTCGCAGCGGCTCGCCCGCCGGCTCTGTCCGTCATGCCGACAGGAGTACACGCCGTCGCCTGACGTGCTGAACGAGTTCTTCGAGACCGCGCCGGTACACCTGAAGTTCTACCAGAGCGCCGGGTGCGGCGATTGCGGCTTCAGCGGCTACAAAGGCCGGATGATGGTGGCCGATCTCTGGGTGCCCGACGATCAGGATGCGGTGCTCATCACCAGGCAGGCGCCCTTCGACGAGGTGCGCCGCAGCGCGCAGCGCACCACTTTCAGCATGGCGCAGGACGCGCATGACCGGCTCGTCGCAGGCTGCACGACGCTCGAGGAGCTGCTGCGCGTGTTGCCCTACAGCGCCGTCGCCGAGCATCGCGCACGATTCTCCGGATCAGCCCCGGCGCGATTCCCGATAGGCTCGGCTCACGACGCCCTCGGCGCAGGCCACGTGGCCCCTTTCTAGCGGTCATTGGCTTGAGACCACCAGGGCGAATCGGATGAGGTAAGCCTGACCCTTCCCACTACCGCACGCACGACTGCCTGCAATCCTGCAAACCCTCCCGTGGCCCGGCGGCACCCGCACCAGCTTCGAGAACCGCGGTCGAGGCGGCCAAGGTCGGGACATTTCCACGATCTGCGCCACACCTTCGCCCGCCGCTACGTCATGCGCGGCGGCAGAGGTTCGCGATGACGATGCGGTATAGTCATTTGAGCCCGAAGAACCTGCGCGACGAGATGGAGGCGACGGTCGCGGGAAAGCGCATGGTAGAATCGGCCTCGCGGCACGCGTAAATGTCTGATTCGCCGGGGTAGCTCAGTGGCAGAGCAACTGATTCGTAATCAGTAGGTCGCGGGTTCGACTCCCGCCCCCGGCTCCACTCCTTTCGGATACTTCCCGCGCATCCCATTTTCGAGTAGTCCTCCCGGGGCTAGTCACGGTGCGACTCCACTACAGCTACTGCCGCGGCTTCGCCCGTCGTTGCGCGGGTGACGAGGCGCTCAATGGCTTGCGCGGGCCCGACGTCCGCCGACTCCCGATGAATCATCCGGCAGGTCCACGGAGGCCAGACGGCCGGGAGCGAGCAAGGGGCTAGATCCGCCGCGTTCTGTTAGCCCGGCGACATTTTCGGTCGCTCTCCGCCTCTGCCTCCTCTTCCAAGTGATTGATTTTCTGTACGGTGGGTGAGTGGAGCGTCTCTTGCTTCTCTGCGTCTCCGGAGGTGCACGCTCACATGCTCCAGCGCACGCAAGCCCGGTCCACCGGTATTCATATGCCGCTCCGAAACCTGGCCCTTTGCCTCGACTGCGACGAGTGTTTCGCCCTCGGCAGCGAGACCTGCCCCGCCTGTGGCAGCCGCACGTGGACGCCTGCCGCGCGCTTTCTCGATCTTGTGGCGGCGCCGGGCCCTCACCGCAGTAACGGCAGTGCCCGGAAGATGGGGGCACGCCAGGCCGCCGAGGAGCTGGCGATCGTCAAGCACCTGCTCATCGTGGCGGGCCACCGCCGCCAGCTGTACGAGGAGATCAAGCGCGCCTTCGCGGGTCACGAGAGCGTGGATGTCATCCTGGACCGGCGCGTGCTCGAGCGGCGCCGCAGCAAGGAGGCGCCGGGGGTGGACCGACGCAGTCGCCGCCGGCGCTCCCGCTCCGCCATCGACGAGCAGCTCCGCACCATCGGCTGGGCGCTCGTGCTTAGTCTTAGCCGGGCCTATGGAACCGGGCCTTCCCGGGGGGATCGAAGCTAGAGCCGGTGCTACTCCCGGTGCGACTCAGCCATCACCGTCAGTCCCACCCGGTCCACGTCAGGCTAGGACGCTGGGCATCCGCCCGGCTCGAATAGGCGCGGGGTTGCCAAGCACCCACCGAGATGGAGTAGGATGCACGTAGATGGCCGGGAAGACGTTTCAACGGCTTCGTAATCAGTAGGTCGCAGGTTCGACTCCCGCCCCCGGCTCCACTTCATGACGAGTATCCTCCAAGCCGGCCAGCGCGTTTTCCTTCGGACGCCCGCCATGCGGGACCGGGACGAGTACCTCCGGCTGCGGCGGCGGAGCGCCGCGTTCCTGCGGTCGTGGGAGCCGGCGCCTCCGAGGGGGCGGACGGAGATCGAGCGATTCGCCGAATGGGTCCGGACCGGCCGGGGCGGGCGTCACGAGAAGCTGCTGATCTGCCGGCTCGAGGACGGGGCGGTCCTCGGCGCCATCAACATCAACGAGATCGTGCGCGGCCCCGCACAGAGCGCATTCCTCGGCTACTGGATCGGCGCTCCGCATGCGCGGCAGGGATACATGACCGAGGCTCTCCAGCTTGCCCTCCGCCACGCCTTCAGTGTCCTCGGCCTTCACCGGCTGGAGGCCAACATCATGCCGGCCAATCGCGCCTCCATCGCCCTGGTGAAGCGTGCCGGGCTTCACCGCGAAGGGTATTCGCCCCGGTATCTGAAGATTGCCGGTCGATGGGCCGATCACGAGCGCTGGGCGCTCACCGTCGAGGACTGGCGCCCTCGCTTCTCCTGATTCTCGATTGCACCCGGGGTGTGGCCGCCGTGCACGCGCAGCAAGGAAAGGGAGCGAAAATGGAAAGAAGGATCCAGCGCGCGATATCCGCCGCCGTGGCCGCCGGCCTCGCACTCGCGCTGGCGATCGGGTGCGCGCGGACCAGCGTCCAGGGTGTTCAGGTGCTGGCGAGCGATCTGCCGAGGCCGAGCATGATCGTCGTGCATCCGTTCTCGACATCGGGTGCCACCGTGACGCTGAACAGCGGTCTCATCTCCCAGGCATTGGCGGCGGTCGAAGCCACGCCCGAGGCCCAGGAGCGGGCGAAGGTGGCCCAGCAGGTGGCCCAGGTGCTGGCGCAGAAGCTGGTGAAGAACATACAGGACCTCGGACTGCCGGCGCAGCCGGCATCGGGCGCGATGCCGGCCCAAGGCTCCGCTCTCTCGATCGAGGGCCAGATCCTGTCGATCGACGAGGGGAATCCGACGCGGCGCATGCTCATCGGGCTCGGGGCAGGGGCGAGCGAGGTGAGGACGCTGGTGCAGGTCTTCGCGGTGACGGGCGGCAGCCACCGCCTGGTCGAGGACTTCTACACGACCGTGAAGAGCTCGCGGAAGCCCGGGATGGCCGAGACCATGGGAATGGGAGCGGCTGCCGGCCGGGCGGCGGAGAGCGCCGCCGTCAGTGTGGGCGTCACCGCCCTCAGCGCGCAGTCCCAGACCGTGGAGGGCGACGCCGAGGCCGCCGCGAAGGCGATCGCGAAGCAGCTCGCGAAGTGCTTCGCCCAGCAGGGCTGGATTTCCCCGGGGCGGGGGGAATAAAAATCCAGGCACGGAAGGGATTCAATGTTGAACCGGGCCCTCCAGGAGTCGCAGCACGGCCGACTCCGCGGCGGTCATGCGATCCGGGCTCTTGGCGGGCGGGGTCTCCTTCAGAGTGCTGCTGAGTCCTCTCTTCATGTGAGCGTCGATCACGTCGGGGTGGATATAGCACTTCCGACAGATCGCCGCGGTGTTGCCGAGTCGCCGGGCCACCTGGCCGATGGCCTCGGCGAGGTGACGCCTGAGGTCCCGGTCCTCACTAGCTGGCGCCAGGGACGCCAAAGCGTGAGCGGCCAGTACCGTGCCTCCCCACGTCCGGAAATCCTTCGCTGTGAATTCGTCTCCACCGACGTCCCGGAGGTATCCATTGACGTCCGCAGAGTCGATCACCTGCCGCTGACCCTCCTCGTCGACATACTGGAACAGCTCGTACCCGGGCAGCTCCTGGCATCGACGGACCACGCGCGCCAATCGGCGGTCCGTAAGAGCGACGGCATGGCGCTTGCCTCCCTTGCCGCGGAACTCGAACCGCAGCCGCGTGCCGTCTACCGTGACGTGCTGGGAGCGGAGGGTCGTCAGCCCATAGGAATGGTTTTGCCGGGCGTACTCTTCGTTACCGACTCGGATCAAGGTCGTCTCGAGCAGGCGAAGGACCGTGGCGAGCACCTTTTCTCTGGGAAGACCTGGCCGCCCCAGATCCTGCTCGACGCGCTCGCGTATCCTCGGCAGGGCTCGCCCGAACTCGATGAGCCGGGCGTACTTGGTCTGGTCCCGGACATCACGCCACCGCGGGTGATACCGGTATTGCTTGCGCCCGCGCGCATCGCGCCCGACGGCTTGGATGTGCCCATGAGGGATCGGGCAGATCCATACCTCCGTCCACGCGGGCGGGATGGCAAGCGCGCGAATGCGACGAAGGGTCGGCAGGTCCCGTAGAGCCTCGCCGTCCGGGCCGAGATAGCGAAATGCCTTGCCACGGCGGACCCTCCGCAGGCCCGGCCGCTCATCCGAGACATAGCGGAGCTGAGCTGCGGTGGCCGCCTCGATCGGATCGGTGATGGCTACCCGATTCCGGCGGCGAGGGTACAGGCGTGCCGGGCGCGCGGGAGCGAGCATAGAGATTGTTGGTGAGCAATCGCTATGCCACCTGTCAGCAGGCGTATGGGATCGAAAGCGGTGCTCGAAGAGTCAGAATCGGACGGTAGTGGAAAAGCCGACCCGGTAATTCAGGACCCCGTTCGCCAAACCGCCACGCGCCAGGCAACCAGGCTTGCCGAGCGAATGGCGACCGCTCGGCGACGGGCGCGGCCTCAGCGGAGCTCGTAGCCGGGGGAGATCTCCATCTCCATCTCCGCCGGCGAAGCGGGCCGCCCGTCGAAGAACACCGCCACCTGCTCGCCCAGCGGGCGCCTGCGGTTGATCCGCACGAAGATGTTCCACTCGTCGTGGGCGCCGCTCGAATACGCGCTCGAGGCTCGGAGAGCGTAGTAGCGGAGGAAGGCCTGCCGGCGCGCGGGGTCCGCGGCGATGCCCCGGCGCAGCTTGTCGTCCACGGCCGTCCGGGCGGTGAGCCAGCGGTCGATGCAGCCCGTGACGTCGTCGCGCCCGCAGCCGAAGAACGCGCGCATGTCGTTCGGGCCGGTGAAATGCGCCTTGTCGAAGTCGCGTCCCATGCCGTCCTCGCCCGCGAGCACGGCCGTCCACATGACCATGTACTCCGCGCCGCCCGGGGACTTGCCGCCGACGTCCGGCATCTGATACCGGCCGGGGTCCAGCACCCAGACGGCCGCTCCGTATTCTTTTTCGAGCCTGTTCTTGACGGAGGCGGCGATCTCCAGGTTTGTTTCGACATGCCCGCCGCCTCGCGGGCTGATCGGCGTGCTCGCATAGACGATGAGCTTGCCGGCCTGTCGTTGCGCGCGGGTATCCTGGCGGGCGCGCTGGACCTGGGCTGCGATGACGGCGTCGAAAGCGGGATCCGCGCAGTACTTCATGCCGACCGCGGTGGTCACGACGGCCTTGGGCGCCGCGCACTCGGCCGCTGGCGCCACCGCCGGCCCGAGGCCCGCGGCAAGGACGAGGATCAATGAGACCGCGCTCCACCGCATGCTCGCGTTTCCCCGTAGGCGGACCGGTCAGGGGCGGAATGAAAGAATTGCCCGAGCGTAGCGCTCACGGCCGAGGCGGTCAAGCCGTGATGCGCGCGGGAGAGCCTGGCTACCATCGACGGGCGATTTTGTGTACCCTTGGGACCCTCATGAGCCCACAGGAATCGATCCGCGGCCGTGCCGTCGTCGTCCAGCCGGACGAGGGGCCGTCCTACTGGCAGCCCGTGCCCGCCAGCGGCCACGCCGATCCCGCGCTCTTTCCGGGCAGCACCGGCTTCGACGGCCTCTCCCTGGGCTTCCAGAGCGTCGCGCCAGGCGGGCGCATCCGGGAGCACTCGCACGTCCGACAGGTGGAGCTGCAGATCTGCTTCCGCGGCCGCGGCCGCGTGGTCGTGGACGGCGCCACGCATCGGCTGATACCCGGCACCGCGTGCTTCCTCGGTTACGACGTCAAGCACGAGATCATCAACGAGGGGGACGAAGATCTCGTGATGCTCTGGGTGGTGACGCCGCCCGGCCTCGAGAAGTTCTTCGAGGCGATCGGGCGTCCGCGCCGGGCCGGTGAGAAACCGCCCGCGCCCTTCGAGCGGCCCACGGACGTCGTGGCGATCGAGCGCACGCTCGGCATGAACGACACGGTGCGATAGTGCCGAGCGTCTCGATCGGCGACGCCCTTATCCACTACGAGGAGCAGGGAAGCGGCCCGCCGCTGCTCCTGGTGCCAGGGCTGTCAGGGCTCGGGTCGTTCTGGGCGCCCCAGCTCGCCGACTTCGCGCGGGACTTCCGCGTCCTCACCCACGACTATTCTGACGAGCTGGCGAGCCGTATCCCCGGCGCCAAGCTCCTCGTGCTCGGCACGGGAGGCCACCTGGCGCCCACCATCGTCCCCGGTGAGTACAACGCCGCCGTAGGGGGCTTCCTCAGGGAGCACCGGACCCTCTAGCTGGCTGCTACCGGTAATGGGCCTTTTCGTGTAGGCTGGTTGCGTCGTATTCGCAGGCCACAGAACGGGACCGGGAGGGGACTCATGAAGCTTCGCATCGTGGTGGCGCTGTTGGCGCTGTCGGCCGGGTTGGCGGGCAGCCCGGCATGGGCGTTCTGGGGCGGGAAGGAGAGCCTCGACGATCCGATCGACGCGCTGGTGACGCTCGAGGTCCTGCCGGTGTACGCGGAGGTGCGGCTCAACGGCGCGCTACTCGGTACGGCTCTCGAGATCGCCAACAAAGGGTTGGCCGTGTTCGCCGCCCGTGCCTATGTCGTGACTATTAGCGCTCCCGGCCACATTCCGCGCAGGCTGACGCTGGTATCGAACAGCTCGATGCCACAGCGCGTCCACGTCGACCTGGTCCCCATCCGCCAGCCCTGACCGCGGCCGACCAGAATCCAGGCGGCGAGGGCGGCGTCGACGCGCCGCGCGCCGCGTGGGGCGCCCTCGTCGCAGTGCTGACCCTGGCCGTCTACATTACGGTTCTCCAGAACGGGTTCGTCAACTGGGACGACCCTGTCAATTTCCTCAATAACCCCGCCTACCGCGGGCTGGGCCTTGCCCAGCTCCGGTGGATGGCGACAACGGCTCACATGGGCCACTGGATTCCCGTCACGTGGTTCACCCTCGGTCTCGACCACGTGCTCTGGGGGATGGACCCGCGTGGTTACCACCTGACGAGTCTCCTCTTCCACGCCGCGACCGCCGTGGCCTTTTACGCGCTCGCGTGCCGGCTCCTCGAGCGGGCGCTGCCGCGCGGGACCCCCGCCCTCGACATCACATTGGGTGCCGTGGTCTCCGCCCTGCTCTTCGCCGTCCACCCGCTCCGTGTCGAATCCGTCGCGTGGGTGACCGAGCGCCGCGACGTGGTCTCCGGGCTCTTCTTCGTGCTGACGCTGCTCGCCTACCTGAAGATGGTCGAGGCCCCGGACGGCCGCCGCCGCCCGTGGTATCTGATCTCGCTCGCGCTTTTCGTCTGCGCCCTGCTCTCGAAGTCCATCACGGTCGCGCTGCCCGTCGTTCTCCTGGTCCTCGACGTCTATCCTTTGCGACGGCTGGGCGGCGGCCGCGGCTGGGGCGGGCGAAGCGTCTGGGTCGAGAAGGTCCCGTACGTCGTCCTGGCGATGTTGGCCGCGATGCGCGCGATCCAGGCGACGCCCAGCTCGGCGCAGCTTCCGCTCGAAGTCTTTGGGATCGGGCCGAGGCTGCTGATCTCCGCTTCGGGCCTTGCCTTCTATGTCGAGAAGACGGTGCTGCCGGTCGGCCTGTCGCCGCTCTATGCCTACACCATGCACATCGGCTGGGGCACCCTGGCATCCGTGCTGGGCGGCGCGATCCTGGTGACGGCGACCTGGCGGCGCTGGCCGGCGCTCGCCGCCGCGACGGTGACGTACGTGGCGCTCCTCTTCCCGGTGCTCGGGGCCTTCGCGGCGGGGCCTCAGGCCGTCGGGGACCGGTACTCGTACCTGCCGTGCCTCGGGTGGGCGCTCCTGGCGGGCGGCGCGGTTGGGTGGCGCTGGGCCGGCTCACGCGCGGTCCGGGCCGTCGCCGCGGGAATCGTGGTGGTCCTCATCGTGCTGGCGGTCCAGCAGGTCCGGATCTGGCACGACTCGCTCTCGCTCTGGAGCCATGCTGTCGCGCTCGAGCCCGCCAACCGGCTCGCGCGGATCAATCTCGGGGGCGCCTACGTCGAGCAGGGGCGCATCCCGGAGGCCATCGTCCAGTACCGCGAGGTGCTCAGACTCTCCCGCGACAAGGCCCCCTGGTACGCCGTGCTCGGCTGGCTGTACGCGAGGAGCGGTCACGTGGCCGAGGCGCTGCCGCTCCTCGTGGAAGCGCTCCGGCTCGAGCCCGGGAAGCCCGACGCCTGCGCCAATGCGCGGCAGGCGGTGGAGATCCTCGGCGTGCCCGCGCCGCCTGAGCTGGCCGGCTGCCCCCAGGCGGGTTAGTCGCGATCCGGCTGGTTCCGACCGGACGGCAGGCTCCGGAGCGCCGTCGCCATTCGGTCGAGCCCCTGCGTCAGCAGCGACCGCGGGCAGCCGAAGTTGAGCCGCACGAAGCCTCGCCCGCCGCGCCCGAACGTGGCGCCGTCGTTGAAAGCGACCTTGCCGGTCTCGAGGAAAAAGGTGAACGGATCGTCGTTCGGGATAGGCACCCCGCGGCAGTCGAGCCAGGCGAGATACGTGGCTTCGGGCACGCCCACCCCGATCCCCGGGAAGTTGGCCCGGACGTATTGCACGAAAAAGTCCCGGTTGCTCTCGAGGTAGCGCAAGAGTTCGTCCAGCCAGGGCTGTCCGTCCCGGTACGCCGCGAGCATGGCCGTGTAGCCCAGGATGTTCGGGGTTTGGACCATGTCCAGGCGCGCCGCGACGAATTTTTCCCTGAGCGCCTGGTTCGGGATGACGGCGACGGCGCACCTGAGCCCGGCCAGGTTGAAAGTCTTGCTCGGGGCCATGAGCGTGATGGTGCGCGCCTCGATGTCGGGGTCGAGCGAGGCGATCGGCACGTGCTGGTGACCCGGGTAGATCAGCTCGCCGTGGATTTCGTCGGCGCAGATGACGAGGCCGCGGCGGAGAGAGATCTCGGCCATCCGGGCGATCTCCTCGCGCGTGAAGACGCGGCCCACCGGGTTGTGCGGGTTGCAGAGGAGGAACATGCGCGTGCGCGGCGTGATGGCGCGCTCGAAGGCATCGAAGTCGATGGTGTAGCGGCCGTCGGCGCCGCGCATGAGATTGGCGCCGTCCCTCGACATCTTCACGTTGTCGGGCAATCGCAGGATAGGCGGGTAGACGGGCAGCTGCATCAGCACGCCGTCGCCGGGGCTGGCGAACGCTCTCGCCGTCATGTTGAAGCCGGCGATGACGCCGGGCAGGATCACCAGCGCCTCCGGCGGCACCTTCCACCCGTAGCGCTTGAGCAGGCGGTCGCGCATCACCTCGTGGAACTCCGGCTGCTCGACCCCGTAGCCGAAGAAGCCGTGCTCCACCCGCAGGAGAAGCGCCCGGATCACGGGCTCGGGCGAGGGGAAGTCCATGTCGGCCACCCAGAGGGGCAGGACGTCGGGCGGGAACTTGTGCCACTTGTTGCTCTCGGTGCTGCGGCGGTCGATGACACGATCGAAGTCGTAGGGCATGGGATGGCAAGGATAGTCGAGGATTCGGGCCCGAGGCAAGCGCGCGGAAGGCTTGACTCGCGCGGCAAAGATGGGCATAAGGGAGTGGTTGCCGCAGCGCGGCAGGCGCTGATATCCCCAGTGGACGAGGAGATTTGCTCATGAGCGGATTCGACGACACGCACCGGCGCGCCGCGTGGGTCTTTCCGGCGCTTCTGGCTCTTGTTCTCCTCGCGTCGATGATCGGTCCGGCGCTCGGCGCCGCCTGGGCCCAGGGCGCGGCCGCCGCGGCCCCGCAGCAGGGCGGAGGCGAGGCCAATCTCAGGATTCCGGACCTCGCCCAGGTGAGCTTCGGCGGCATGACCGGCCGCAGGCTGCTCCAGTGGGGCCTGCTCGTGTGCCTGCTCGGTCTGGCGTTCGGGATGGTGATCTTCAGGCAGTTGAGAGTCCTGCCGGTGCACCAGTCCATGCTCGAGATCTCGGAGCTGATCTACGAGACCTGCAAGACCTACCTGGTGACGCAGGGCAGGTTCCTGATGATCCTGTGGGTCTTCATCGCGGTCATCGTGACGTTCTACTTCGGCGTGCTCCAGCACTTCACGGCCCAGCAGGTCTCGATCATCCTCTTCTTCAGCCTGGTTGGCATCGGGGGCAGCTACGGCGTGGCCTGGTTCGGCATGCGCATCAACACCTTCGCCAACTCGCGCACGGCCTTCGCCAGCCTCAGGGGGCTGGCGTTCCCCGTCTACGCCATACCGCTGCGCGCCGGCATGAGCGTGGGCATGCTGCTGATCAGCGTGGAGCTGCTGATCATGCTCTGCATCCTGCTCTACGTCCCGCGCGACTACGCGGGGGCGTGCTTCATCGGCTTCGCCATCGGCGAGTCGCTGGGCGCATCGGCGCTCCGCATCGCCGGCGGCATCTTCACCAAGATCGCCGACATCGGCTCGGACCTGATGAAGATCGTCTTCAACATCAAGGAGGACGACGCGCGGAACCCCGGCGTCATCGCTGACTGCACGGGGGACAACGCCGGCGACTCGGTCGGGCCCAGCGCAGATGGCTTCGAGACCTACGGCGTCACCGGCGTGGCGCTGATCTCCTTCATCCTGCTCGCGGTTCCCAAAGAGGTGATCCAGGTCCAGCTCCTCGTCTGGATCTTCGTGATGCGCGTGATGATGATCGTCGCCAGCGGCGCGTCCTATTTCATCAACGACGTCTTCGCGCGCGGCCGCCACGCCCGGGCCGCCACGATGAACTTCGAGCAGCCCCTCACCAGCCTGGTGTGGATCACGTCGCTGGTGTCGGTGGCGCTGACGTACCTGGTCTCCTGGTGGCTCATCCCTGGGCTGGGCGACGGGACACTCTGGTGGAAGCTGGCGACGATCATCACGTGCGGCACGCTCGCCGGCGCCATCATTCCCGAGTTCGTCAAGGTCTTCACCTCGACCAACTCGGGCCATGTGCGCGAGGTCGTCACCTCGGCGCGCGAGGGCGGGGCGTCGCTCGACATTCTGTCAGGGCTGGTGGCGGGCAACTTCAGCGCCTACTGGCTCGGCATCGTGGTCGTGGGGCTCATGGGCACCGCGTATCTCGTCAGCCGGGAGGGCATGGCAGCCCTCATGGCCGCCCCCGCAGTCTTCGCCTTCGGCCTGGTCGCCTTCGGCTTCCTCGGCATGGGGCCGGTGACGATAGCCGTTGACTCCTACGGCCCCGTCACGGACAACGCGCAGTCGGTGTTCGAGCTCTCCCTCATCGAGCAGGTCCCGGGCATCAAGGCGGAGCTTCGCAGGGACTACGGCCTCGACGTCAACTTCGAGTCGGCCAAGCACATGCTCGAGGAGAACGACGGCGCCGGCAACACGTTCAAGGCGACGGCCAAGCCCGTGCTGATCGGCACGGCCGTCGTCGGCGCCACGACCATGATCTTCTCGATCATCGTGGTGCTCACGCACGGCCTGACGCAGAACCTCGACAAGCTGTCGCTCCTCCATCCGCCCTTCCTCCTCGGCCTCATCACGGGCGGGGCCATGATCTACTGGTTCACGGGCGCGTCCATCCAGGCCGTGACGACGGGCGCCTACCGGGCGGTCGAGTTCATCAAGGCCAATATCAAGCTCGAAGGCGTCACCAAGGCCTCGGTCACCGACAGCAAGAAGGTCGTCGAGATCTGTACCCTGTACGCCCAGAAGGGCATGTTCAACATCTTCCTCTGCGTGTTCTTCGCGACGCTCGCCTTCGCCTTCCTCGAGCCGTACTTCTTCATCGGCTATCTGATCTCGATCGCGCTCTTCGGCCTCTTCCAGGCGGTGTTCATGGCCAATGCCGGCGGCGCCTGGGACAACGCCAAGAAGGTCGTCGAGGTCGACCTCAAGGAGAAGGGCACCCCGCTCCACGCGGCCACCGTGGTCGGCGACACGGTGGGCGATCCGTTCAAAGACACGTCGTCCGTCGCCATGAACCCGATCATCAAATTCACGACCCTCTTCGGTCTCCTGGCGGTCCAGCTGGCCGTGTCGCTCACGGCCGAGCGCGGCGCCCTGTTGAGCCGCAGCCTGGCGGCGGTGTTCTTCGTCGTGTCCGTGATCTTCGTCTGGCGCTCCTTTTACGCGATGCGGATCAAGGTCGAGAGAGCCTAGCAGGCCGCCGATAAGGGCCCATCTGCGCCATTTATCTAAAAGAGTTTGGGGCGAGCGTGCGGCACCCCTCAACGTACGTGGCCGTTCGAGCTGAGGGGCGGAGCCGCGAGGCGAGGGCTGAGTGAGGACTGCGCCTCGGGGTGCCGCGGCGCTCGCCGCCTCGCATCTGGACCCTTCTCGACGCCCTGCGCGGTCGGGCGCCGCCTCGCATCTGGGCCCTTTGGAGCAGCCTGCAAGTTCTTCAGTCACATAGGGAGAACGTTTTGATGAATCTGGTCGAGCGGTCCGGGACGTCGATGGGCTACTCGCCTGCTTCACCGAGGACGCGACCTACCGCGACCTCTTCTATGGCCCGCACGCCGGGCGGGCGGCTCTCCGCGGCATGTTCGAGCGCATGTTCCGCGAGGGGCGCGACTACCGCTGGGAGATGGAGGCCATCGTGATGGACGCCCGCCGCGCCGCCGCGGAGTGGACGTTCGGCTACACGGCGACGGCGGCCGTGCCCCGGAGTGAAGGACGCCGCGTCCGGTTTTCCGGCATGAGCATCTTCGATCTGGAGGGCGGAGATCTCGAAGGCGGCGACCAGGGCGGAAAGATCCGCGCCTATCGCGAGTACGCCGACACGGGCACGGCGCTCCTGCAGCTGGGCTTCGCGCCCGAGAGCCTCGCCAAGGTCCTCGCACGGCGCCTCCCGATGGCCTGAGGGGCTCCGTCTCGGTGCCTCGTGTCGGCGTGCTCGACCAGTCGCCTATCCGCACGGGCGGCACCGCCGCGGAGGCCGTCGCGGAAACGCTCGAGCTGGCGCAAGCCTGCGAGCGCTGGGGCTACCACCGCTATTGGCTCGCCGAGCACCACGCGAGCCGTGGCCTCGCGGGCTCGACCCCGGAAGTCCTCCTGGCACACGTGGCGGCGCGCACCTCGCGCATCCGCGTCGGTTCGGGCGGTGTCATGCTCAGCCACTACAGCGCGCTGAAGGTGGCGGAGAACTTCCGGATGCTCGAGACGCTCTATCCCGGACGCATCGACCTGGGGATCGGGCGCGCCCCTGGCAGTGACCCGCGCACGGCGCGGGCGCTCGTCCACGGGCCGGGCGCGCTCGGCATCGAGCACTTCCCCGCCCAGATCAGCGACCTCCTCGGCTTCTTGCGAAACGATCTGCCGCCGGGCCATCCCTTCCGCGGCATCCGCGCCATGCCCGACGGCCCGACCATGCCCGAGCTGTGGGTGCTCGGCTCGAGTGACGAGGGTGCGGCGCTGGCGGCCCACTTCGGCACGGCCTTCGCGTTCGCCCACTTCATCAGCGACGGAGGGGGCGCCGAGGCCACGCGCGGGTACATCGCGCGCTTCCGCCCCGGCGTGCTCGAAGCGCCGCGGGCGGCGGTCGCCGTCTTCGCCCTGGCGGCCGACTCCGAGGCGGAAGCTGAGCGGCTCGCGAAGAGCCGCGACCTCTGGATCGCGCGCCTCTACACGGGGCGGCCCGGCGCGTTCCCGTCGGTCGAGGAGGCCGAGACGTACCCGTACACCGAGCAGGAGCTGTCCATCGCCCACCACGTGAGGCGGCGCACCATCACGGGCGCGCCCGAGCAGGTGCGCGACCGGCTCCTGGCGCTCGCGGACGCGTACGGGGCCGTTGAGCTCGTGATCGTGACGATCACGCACGACTTCAAAGCGCGCCTGCGCTCCTACCAGCTCCTGGCCGAGGCCTTCGGGCTCGAGTCCGTCGCCGGCCCCCACGTCTAGGAGTGGTACGATGCGAGCCGGAGTGACCACGCCATGAGCGAATTCGCCGTGTCCATCCCCGATCCCGCAGACGTGGACGGCGTCATCCAGAGCGTGCGCTTCGAGCTCTACCGCGAGAACATCTATGGCGCGCTCGAGATCCTCGAGGCGGCGCACGCCGCGCGCCCCGATCCGCGCTACGCCGAGCAGACGGCGCGCATCCGATCCTGGCTCGGCCACCTGCAAAGCCGCGAGGCCTACGTCGCAGCCCAGGAACAGCAGTACAAGGGGCTCCGCTGGCGGATGGGGCTCAAGCTCCTGGAGAAGCGGGTCCGCATGCTGTCCGGGAGGAAGACCCGCAAGATGATCGAGCGGCGCGGCCGCGACCCGGAGTTTCAGCAGCTCGAGCACGAAATCGACGCCGTGAAGCCGGGGCGCGTGCTCGACGCCGGCAGCGGCGAGGGCGGCGTCGCGATGGCGCTCTGCGCGCGCCATCCAGAGCTCACGGTGGACGGCGTCGAGGTGTCCTTCACCAACGTCCGGATCGCCCGGCAGCTCAATCGCTGGAAGAGGGCGTCATTCCGCCAGGGCCTGGCCGAGGAGGTCCACGAGTACTTCGCTGCCGGCCACTTCGACCTGGCGTACTCCTTCGCCGTCCTCGAGCACGTCCGCGACGTGGACGCGACCGTCCGCTCCATCCTGGCCGTCCTGCGGCCCGGTGGGCGCTTCTGCTTCGTCGTCCCCATGCACGAGTTCCGCGCCCGCGGTCGGATTCCCGACTACGAGCCCGTGCACGGCTACGCCGACCACTGCCGCGTCTTCAGCGAGGCCGACCTCCGCCGGCGCTGGGGCGGCGAGCCGGGTTTCCGGGTGGTCAAGATTCCCGGGGCATGGAAACACGGCGAGATTCCGGATTGCTTCGAGCCCGTCGAGTTCGGCTCCTTCTTCGTCTCTTTCGCCAAGGCCTGATCCCGCACAGCTGTCCTGATGCCATTCCGACGCCGCGCAACAGCGCCGCGTGAGCGGTGCCAGTTTTCGTCGCTCTGACGCCCGAGATGGTTCGGGTAGGGCGGCCGCCCAACACGAAACATCAATGATTCCAGTTGCCTGGTGGCTGGCACAGAAGTTGTAGCTCAGGCCCTTGATGATTCGCGAACTGGAAGCGACGAACGCGTTACAGAAGTCCGCGCCGGCGCCCGCCGCGGCGACGCTCTGGGGCGAGTGGTTTCGGCGCAAGATCTTGCTCGCGCTGACACTCACGGCCCTGGTGCCACTTCTCATCCTCGCCTATTCGCTCTACGGCTCCATGATGTCCTGGTTCGGCCACGAGGCGCTGTACAGCCGCGATCTCCTCTGGAGCCAGGCCCTCCTGGCCTTCACCGGGCTCCTGATGGCCTCCGGTGGCTTCGTCATCTGGGATCTGGGTTCGACCGTCAGGCGCACCGCCGAGACGGTGGCCGCCACGGGCAGGATCGAATCGGCGGTGGCGGAGAAGACCGATCAGATCGGCGTGCTCATGGGGTCGTTTTCTCGGATGCTCGGCACCATCGAGACCCAGACCGCCGAGATCAACCAGTTCGCCTTGCGTCTCGACGCCGCCTATCGGGAGCTCGAGACCACCAACGCGCGGCTCAAGGAGGTCTCGTTCAAGGACGAGGTGACGCGGCTCTACAACCGCCGCTTCTTTTCGATCCGGCTCGAGGAGGAGGTCTCCCGCTACCGGCGCTTCAAGCACCCGGTGTCCGTCGCGTTGCTCGACCTCGACGGCTTCAAGGCCATCAACGACGAGCTGGGCCACGCGACAGGTGACGAGACCCTGCGCGGCGTCGGCGAGCTCCTCCTCAAGCATTCGCGCGGGATCAACGTGATCTGCCGCCACGGCGGCGACGAGTTCGCGGTCCTCCTGGTCGAGACGCCCAAGGCCGGCGCCCAGATTTACGCCGACCGGATCCGCCACGTGCTCGATCACCACGTCTTTCCCCATGGGCAGCGCATCAGCGCGAGCTTCGGGATCGCCACGCTTCCCGAAGACGTGGGAGCCTCGGCCGAGGAGCTGCTGCGCGCCGCCGACGAGGCGCTCTACGCCGCCAAGCGGGCGGGAAAGAATCGGGTGTCGACTCATGTGGCGGTGGCGACGAATGGAGCCGAGCCCCCGGCCGAGCCCGTCACGCTCCCCGCGATCTCCGGCGCCTCCGACGGACCCGGCGCCCGGGTGACAGGCGCCGCGCCGGTCCGCGCCGCTGCTCTCGAAGCGCTGGTGGGCACCCGCTCCTCGGTGCCCGCCGAAGGCGGTGAGATGGTCGTGAGCGGGCGGGCAGACGTCAGGACGGCGCTCGAAGGCCTCGACGGCGCCTCCTATGACTTCGTCCTGCGGCCGGCCGCAGCCGACCCTGCCGTGGACCGCGACCCCGAGGATCTGTGGCGCGGCGGCGAGATCAGCCTGCTGCCCTCCGGGCTCCGACCGCTGTCCCAGAGCGAGCGCGCCACGCTGACCGCGCTTCATGGGCTCATCGCTGCGCGGGACCTCGGCACGGGGGCCCATTCGGTGCGGGTGCGAGTCTACGCGGTCGCCCTCGCCCGGGCCTACGGCATTCCCGAGGCGGAGCTGCGCGACATCGAGCACGGCGTCATTCTCCACGACATCGGCAAGATCGGTATCCCGGACTCGATCCTCCTCAAGCCGGCCCCACTCAGCTCTGAGGAGTGGAAGATCATGCGGACGCATCCGGAGGTCGGCCGAGGGCTGATTCGGCACATCCCGTTCCTGGCGGGCGCGGTGCCCATCGTCTACCACCACCACGAGCGCTGGGATGGCACCGGCTATCCGGAGGGCCTCCGCGGCGAGGACATACCGCTGGGCGTCCGCATCTTCGCCGTGGCCGACGCTCTCGATGCCATGACGTTCGATCGGCCTTACTCGCGCGCCGTGCCGCTCGCGGCCGCGCGCGAGGAGATCGCCCGCTGCGCAGGGACGCACTTCGATCCCGCCGTGGTCTCCACGTTTCTCTCGATCCCGCCCGAAGCGCTCGAGGAGCTGAGACGCCGCGCGATTAGTTGACGGAGGCCGCTCCGACTTGGTAGCGTTCACACCATGAAGGAGGCGCCCGTGGTGAAGCTCGAAGAGGTCTTGCGGCTCGCGATCGAGATGACCGCGACCGACATCCACATCCAGGTCGGCCTCCCGCCCATGTTCCGCGTGCGGGGCAAGCTCGTGCCGCACGAGTCCCCGCCGCTTACGGCGGAGCAGTGCGAAGCGCTGGTCTTCTCCATCATGTCGGAGGAGCAGAAGAAGACTTTCAGCGAGCGCCTCGACTGCGACTTCTCCTACGGCATCGCGGGGCTTGCCCGTTTCCGCATCAACGTTTTCAGGCAGCGCGCCAGCGTCGCCGTTGCGCTTCGGCGCATCCCCTACCTGATCCCCGCGGTGGAGCAGCTCGGTCTGCCGCCGGGGGTGCTGGAGCTGATCAAGCTCAAGCGCGGGCTCGTGCTGGTGACGGGCGCCACGGGCCAGGGCAAGTCGACGACCCTGGCCTCGCTCCTCGACCGCATGAACCAGGAGCGCCAGCTCCACATCGTCACCCTCGAGGACCCGGTCGAGTACCTCTTCCAGCACAAGGCGAGCATCGTCGTGCAGCGGGAAGTCGGCATCGACACGCTCTCCTTCGCCAGCGCGCTCCGCGCCTCCCTCCGGGAGGACCCCGACGTGATCCTCGTCGGCGAGATGCGCGACGTGCCCACGATCGACTCGGCGCTCACGGCCGCGGAGACGGGCCATCTCGTCTTCGCGACGCTGCACACGAAGACGCCGGCCCAGGGCATCGACCGCATCGTGGACGTCTTCCCGCCGCACCAGCAGCAGCAGGCGCGGGTCCTGCTCGCCAACGTGCTCCACGCCGTCGTGACGCAGCAGCTCATCCCGCGCCGGGACGGCGAGGGGATCGCGCTGGCCATGGAGATGCTCATGGTCAACCCCGCGGTCCGCAACCTGATCCGCGAGGGCAAGACGTTCCAGATCCAGTCGCTGCTCCAGACCGGCGCCTCCTCCGGCATGCTGACCATGGAGAACTCGCTCAAGGGGCTCGTCGAAAAAGGCTGGATCAGCGCCGACGACGCCATCGAGCACTGCTTCGATCCCAAGGAAATGGCCCGCCTCCTTGGCCGGCGCTAGCCGGCAGATCACCCGCGGCAGGCCATGGTGAAAGGCGCAGCCCGAGGCGCCGCCCTCCTCGTCGCAGCGCTCGCGATTCTCCCCTTCCTTCCCACCCTCGGCGGCCAGTTCCTCAACTGGGACGACGGCATCAACTTCGTCACCAATTCCGGCTTTCGGGGTCTGGGCTGGGTGGAGCTGCGCTGGATGGCCACCACCACGCTTCTCGGACACTGGGTCCCGCTCACATGGCTCAGCCTCGGGGTGAACTACGCGCTGGGCGGGCTCGATCCATGGGGATACCACCTGGGCAACCTCCTGCTCCATGCCGCCAACGCGGCGGTGTTCTACGTCATTGCGAGGCGCCTCGTGACCGCGGCCTGGGGCGCGACCGTGCCGGAGCCCGCGCTCGTGGGCGGCGCGGTCTTCGCGGCGCTCATCTTCGCGGCGCACCCGCTCCGGGTCGAGTCGGTCGCCTGGATCACCGAGCGGCGCGACCTCCTGAGCGGCTTCTTCTTTCTGCTGGCCGTGTGGGCCTATCTGCGCGCGGTGGGGGGGGCGCCCGCGCCGCGGCCCGGCTGGTGGGCTCTCTCGCTCGTGGCATTCGCGGCGGCTCTCGCGTCGAAGGCGTCCACCCTCATGCTGCCGGCCGTGCTCCTGCTCCTCGACGTCTATCCGCTCGGCCGGCGCGCGCGAGGTCTCCGGGCTCTCGTGGGCGAGAAGGCCGCGTACGTGGCGCTCGCCGCGCTCGCCGCGGTCATCGCTGTCTGGGCGCTCCGATCCGGGTGGGCGATGACTTCGTACAGCGATATCGGCCTGCCCGGGCGCCTGGCCTTGATGACCTACAGCTTCACGTTCTATCCGGGGAGGTGGCTGTGGCCCGTGGGGCTGTCGCCCATGTACGAGCTGCCAATCACGGTGAACCCTCTCGAGTGGCAGTTCCTCCTCCCGCTCGCGGCCTTTCCCGTCATCACGGTGGCGCTCTACGCGCTCCGCCGCCACTGGCCCGCGGGACTGGCGGCGTGGACGTACTCGGCGCTGATGGTCCTGCCGGTCAGCGGAGCGGCTCATGCCGGCTTCCAGTTGGCCGCGGACCGTTACAGCTATCTCTCGGGGCTCGGCTTCGCCCTGCTGGCCGGCGGGGCGATCGTCCTGCTGCAGCGGGCCGTGGACTCTGGACGGCTGCGGCGAGGTCTTGCCGCTGCCTTGATGGCGACGGCGGTCGTCGTCGTCGTGGTCCTGGGCCTGGGGGCATGGAGGCAGAGCCGCGTCTGGCGGGACTCCGAGACGCTCTGGCGCTGGGCGGTGAGCGTGGACCCCGAGTGCGCGCTCTGCCACAACAATCTGGGCTCGGCTCTCGCGGTCGGCGCGCCGTCGAGCCCGATCGCGGTCGCCGAGGCCGAGACACATTTCCGGCGAGCCATCGCGCTGCGGCCGGAAAGGGACGAGCCCTACAACAACCTGGGCGGGACGCTCGCGCTGCAGGGCCGCCTGGAGGAGTCGGGGACCGCCTTCAGGCAGTTCCTCAGTCGCCGTCCGAACGTCGCATCGGCGTCGGCCGCGCTCGGCGGCATCTACCTGCGACAGGGCCGCTTCAGCGAGGCGATTGCACTGCTGCGTCGGGGCCTCCAGTTGAATCCGCGTCTCGAGGGCGCGCGTCGGGACCTGGCTCTGGCGCTGGACGGCCAGGCCGAAGCCTCCAGACGTCAGGGGAATGCGACCGAGGCCGAGCGGCTGCATGAGGAGGCGGCGGCGTTGCGGGCAGTGACGCCTGAGAGCCCCGGCAGCGACCGGGCGACAGGGCGACCGTGAGCCGCTCGCGGACGCTCCTCGTGGTGCTGGGAGTCGTGGCCCTGACGGTCGTCGCGTTTCTCCCGGCGCTGGACGGACAGTTCCTGAATTGGGACGACGAGAAGAACCTCGTGACGAACGAAGGGTACAGGGGGCTTGGGTGGGCGCAGCTCAGGTGGATGCTCACGACGACGCTCATGGGGCACTGGATCCCGCTCACGTGGCTGACGCTCGCCGTGAACTACGTCCTGGGTGGGATGGCTCCGTGGGGCTACCACGCGGGCAATTTGCTCCTGCACGCGGCCAATGCGGTGGTCTTCTACGCCGTCGCGCGGCGGCTCCTGGCTGCTGGCGCAGGACTGGAACTCACCCGGGACGTGGTGGCGTGGGGAGCGGCGGCAGCGGCGGCTGTGTTCGCGGTGCACCCGTTGCGAGTCGAGTCGGTGGCCTGGGTCACGGAGCGGCGCGATGTGCTGAGCGGCCTCTTCTTCCTGCTGGCCGTGCTGGGCTATCTCATCGCTCTGGAGCGGGGCCGGGCGGGGCGGCTCGACGGGCGGTGGCGTGCGGTGTCGCTGATTCTCTTTGCCGCCGCGCTCTCGTCGAAAGCCTCGACCATGATGCTGCCGGCTGCATTGCTGCTGCTGGACGTCTATCCCCTGCGGCGGCTTGGTGTCGGCTGGGCCGCGTTGCTTCGGGAGAAGGCCGGCTACCTGGTGCTGGCGGGGGTGGGGGCGGTGGTGGCGCTGGTGGCGGTGCGTCAGGGCGCAACGGTGACGGGATACGCGGCGTACGGCATAGGCGCGCGCGCGGTGATGACGCTCTACAGCCTGCTGTTCTATCCGTGGAAATTCCTGTGGCCGGTCGATCTGTCGCCGATGTACGAGCTGCCGGCGCGGGTCGAGCCTCTGGCGTGGCGGTTTCTGCTGCCGATGGTGGCGGTGCCCGTGATCACGGCGGCGCTGGTCGCGCTCCGGCGGCGGTGGCCCGGCGGGCTGGCGGCGTGGGTGTATTCGGCGCTCCTGGTCCTGCCGGTGAGCGGGGCGGTGCACGCCGGGTATCAACTGGCTCACGACCGGTATAGCTATCTCTCGGGGCTCGGCTTCGCGCTGCTCGTGGGCGGGGCCGTTGTGTGGGTGATGCGGGCCGGAGCCCGGGGGGTGCTGCGACCGTGGCTCGAGGGCCTCGTGCTCGCGACGGTAGCGCTCCTGGTCTTGGGGTTGGCGGCGGGGACCTGGCGGCAGAGCCGGCTGTGGCACGATTCCGAGACCCTCTGGGGCTGGGCGGCGAGCATCGACCCCGCGTGCGCCCTCTGCAGCAACAACCTGGGACAGGCGCTGATCCTGGCGCACTCGACGAGCCCCGGCTTCGTGCGCCTGGCGGAGGGTTACTTCCGCTTCGCCATCTCACAGAGGCCGCAACAGCCGGACGCATACCACAACCTTGGCGCTGCGCTTGCGATGCAGGGACGCTACGACGAGGCGGAGGCGGCGCTTGAGGCCTATCGCAAGCTGTCGTCCCCCCTGAGCCCGGAGCCACCGGCGCGGCTGGGATTGCTGCACGTCGACCAGGGGCGTTACGCGGCTGCGATCCCGTTTCTGCGTCGCGCGCTGGCTCTCGATCCTCGCTTTCCACTGGTGCGCCACGACCTGGTCCTGGCGCTCCGGAAGCGCGCGGCCGAGCTTGAGGGGCTAGGCCAAGGGCAGGAGGCAGCCGCGCTGCGGAGAGAAGCGACCGACCTCGAGGCCCGCGACCCGGACGCACCCTCCCGGTCGACGATTCCCGGGCCTGGTGGCGGACCGGCCGGAGGCTCCGGCCGATGATCCGGGCGCCAGCGAGGCTTTCGAGCTTGTTCCTCGCGGCAGTGGTCTTCCTGATCGCCCTCGTTCCCTTTCTCCCGGGCCTCGACGGGCAGTTCCTCAACTGGGACGACGACCTGAACTTTCTCACGAATCCGCACTTCCGCGGGCTCGGCTGGAGCAACCTCCGGTGGATGTTCACGACCACGCTGACGGGACACTGGATTCCGCTCTCGTGGCTCACCCTCGGCGTGAACTACTCCCTGGGAGGCATGAGCCCGTGGGGCTACCACTTGGGCAATATGCTCATCCACGCCGGGAACGCGGTCGTGCTCTACCTCGTTGCGCGGCGGCTCCTGGCCACGGCCGGTGCCGCGGCGGGCGACTCCGCGCTCTCGGCCGGCGCGGTCGTCGCGGCCCTGCTGTTCGCGGTCCACCCGCTGCGCGTCGAGTCCGTGGTCTGGATTACGGAGCGACGCGACGTGCAGGGCGCCTTCTTTTTCCTCCTTTCGATCCTGGGCTACCTCTGCGCGGTCGCGGGCGGACGAGACGGGCGAGTGGCGCCGCTGTGGCGGGGGTTCTCGATCGCGGCTTTCGCCGCCGCGTTGCTGTCCAAAGCCTCGACCATGATGCTGCCGGTCGCGCTACTCGTGCTCGACGTCTACCCTCTCCGCCGCCTGGGCGCGGCGTGGCGCCGGCTCTTGACGGAAAAGCTTCCGTACTTTGCCCTAGCGGCCGCCGATCTCGTCGTCGCCTGGATGGCGGTGCAGCGCGAGACGAGGGTGAGCGATCTCGGGGAGCACGGCGTGGCCGCCCGCCTCACGATGATGTTCCACAGCGTCTTCTTCTACGTCTGGAAGTGGCTGTGGCCGGCGGGACTCTCGCCGATGTACGAGGCGCCCGCCGGCATCGACCCCCTGGCCCCGCGCTTCCTTGTCGCGATCCTCGCGGTGCTTCTCGTCACGGCGGCGTTGGTGGCGCTCCGGCACCGCTGGCCGGCCGGGCTCGCGGCCTGGACCTACGCGGCGCTCATGATCTTGCCAGTGAGCGGGGTGCTGCATGCCGGGTACCAGCTCGCTCAGGACCGCTGGAGCTACCTGTCGGGGATGGGTTTCGCCCTCCTGGCGGGCGGTGGGATCGCGCGGCTGCTCGACCTTCGTGAAGACGGGCGTGCCGGCGGGCGTGCCCCCGGCGTTACCCCCGGCGGTATCCCCAGCCGTACCCCCAGCCGTACCCGAGGTCGCGTGAGCGCTGTGATCGCCCGCAGCGTGATGGCCGCGGCGGCGGCTCTGGTCCTGATCCTGGGTGCCGAGGCCTGGGCGCAGTCGAAGGTCTGGCGGGACACGGAGACGCTCTGGCGCCGGGCGGCGGGTGCCGATCCCTCGTGCATGGTCTGCCAGAACAATCTGGGCAATCTCCTGCTCGACCAGGATCGTCTCGGCGAGGCGGAGACGGCATTCCGCGCCGCGGTGACCGCACGACCGGAGAGCGCGGGGCCGCACAACAATCTGGGCGCTGTCCTCGTCCGGCGTGGCCGCTTTGACGAGGCCGCCGCGCAGTTCCGGGAAGCCATGCGGCTCGCGCCCGACCGTATCGGCGGAGCGCTCAACCTCGGCCTGCTCTCTGTCATCCAGGGCAAGCACGCGGAGGCGATTCCCCTACTCCGCCACGTTCTGGCCCAGAGGCCGGACAGGCCCGACGCGCGGGCCGCCCTTGCGACGGCTCTGGTCAAGCGCGCCGAGGAGCTCCGGCGCGAGGGACGCCCCGGCGAGGCCGACAGCCTGGCCGGTGAGTCGGAGGCCCTTCTGCGAACGGTGCCTCGGTCCCGCTGAGGCCCTTGCGTTCAGCGGGATTTCCTGGTACTGACTGGCCACCCCCATGCGACTCAAGCGCGAGGCCGTGGAAGCGATGATGGCGGGGCGGCCCGCGGGCACCACGCTCGAAGAGGCGCTCGGGGTCTTCGAGGTCTTCGCCAGCGGCACACTGGCCGACGAGGTCTACGTCCTGGACGACGTTAGCGGCAAGCGCATTGCCATCGCGCCCGCCGCGCTCCGGAACAAATACCGGAAGGAGGACCAGCCATGAGCATCGTCACCGTCTCCCACGAGATCGGCGCGGGCGGCCCGGAGATCGGCCAGAAGGTGGCCGAGCGGCTGGGCCTGCACTACGTGGACCAGGAGCTCATCTCCGACGCCGCGCTGCGCTACGGTGTGCTGGAGGAGAAGCTCTCCAGCCTCGACGAGTCCAAGCCGTCGCTGTTCGAGCGCTTCGACGCCGAGACCCGGCGCTACATCACGGTGCTCCAGACGGCGCTCTTCGAGTTTGCCGAGAAGGACCGGGTGGTCCTCATGGGCCGCGCCGGGCAGTGGCTCCTGCGGGGCATCCCGCACGTCGTGCGCGTGCGGGTGATGGCGCCGTTCGACCTGCGGGTCAAGCGCCTCGCCAAAAAGCTCTCCGGGCAGATGGGCGAGCAGACCAACCCCCGCACGGTGCAGGACATGGCGCGGCGGGACGACACGGAAAAGCTCGGGCGCATGCGCTACCTCTACGAGGTGGACGTGCGGGATCCCGCGCTCTACGACCTCGTGGTCAACACCGAGAAGCTCTCGATCGACGCCGCCGTGGAGCTGGTCGCCGTCGCCGTCCAGCGCCCGGAGATCCAGACGACGCCCGCCGCGCAGCAGCTGGTGGCCGACCGGTCCCTGGCCTCCCAGGTCCAGGTGGCGCTGGCCACCAACCCCGAGACGCGGAAATATCGCATCACGGTCGAAGCGAAGAGCGGGCTCGTGACGCTCGAGGGCACGGCGGCGATGGATGAAGCGGTGGAGGTCGCCCGCTCGGTCCGGGGCGTCCGCGAGGTCAAGACCCAGCAGGTGGACATCCCGCCCATCCCGCCGTTTGTCGCGTGAGAGCGGGCGCCAGCCCTAGGGGCTAGCTCTTAGGGAACGGTCCGGCCGGTCGCCGCGGGCCCTCGTCGGGCGCCTCGGCGACGGTGACGGCTACGTCGATCTTCTGCTTCTTGCGCAGGACCTGCAGGACGATTTTGCTTCCCGCGCGCGTGTCCGCCGCCAGCCGCTGGAAGTGGTGGTAGTCCTCGACCAATGTCTTGTCGAAGGCGAGGATGACGTCGTTCTGCTGTAGCCCCGCGGCCGCCGCCGGACCCCCCGGCATGGTCGAGGCGACGACCGCGCCCTGCTTGCCGGAGACGCCCAGGGAGTCGGCCAGCTCGGGTGACAGCGGCTGGAGCGACACTCCGAGCCACCCTCGCACCACCTTGCCCTTGTCCACGAGCTGGTCCACCACTCGCTTGACCATGTTGATCGGGATGGCGAAGCCAATGCCGACCGATCCTCCGCTCTGAGAAAAGATCGCCGTGTTGATGCCGATGACATCGCCCTTGAGGTTCAAGAGGGGCCCGCCGGAGTTACCGGGGTTGATCGAGGCGTCCGTCTGGATGAAGTTCTCGTATGTGGCGACGCCCACGTCGGAGCGACCGGTGGCGCTGATGACGCCCACGGTGACCGTTTGGTCGAGCCCGAAGGGGTTGCCGATGGCGATGGCCCATTCCCCGACGCGGAGCGCTTCCGAATTGCCGAGAGTCGCGACCGTCAGCTCGTGGTCGGGCTGAAAGCGGATCACCGCCAGGTCCGTCTTCGGGTCGATGCCCAGAATCTGGCCGCGGTACTCGCGCTTGTCGGACAGCTTCACGGTGATCTCGTCGGCGCCCTTGATCACGTGGAAGTTCGTGAGGACGAGGCCGCGCTTGTCGAAGATCACGCCCGAGCCCAGGCCCGGACGGCGGAACTCCGAGCCGCCCCCTGGGCCCTCGGGGCCGAAGAACTGCTTGAAGAATTCCTGGAAGAAGGGATCGTCCCGCCCGGGCTGCGGGCCGGGCGCGCGGCTTGAGCGAGCCTTCTGGATTGTGCCGAGGTTCACGACGGCGGGGCGCACGTGCTCGGCGACGCCGATGAAGCCTCCCTGCAGGCTTTCCGCCAGAGTTGCGCCCAGGGCGGTCCTCGCGGAGGCTCCGGCCCGCTGGCCCGCCGACGGGAAGACGCCGTGCAAGAGCCATCCACCACCGGCCGCTATGGCGACGAGCAGGGCGACGAGGGCTCCGGGAAAGAGAGTGCGGTTCATGGTCTGGATCCGGGCAGCGGATCATAGGCGCCGCTGTCCTGGTGTGTCAAGGAAGGGGGGACGCGAGCGCGCCCTGCAATCGAGCCCTCAAAATGGGGGGCTCGACGAAAATTGTGGGGGCGATGGACCTTTGCAGCGGTTCAGCGTCGGGCCGGAACTGCTTGATTTCATAGGATGGGATTTCCTTGATACCCCTCCTGAGCTCCGGGCATGGGCCTTGCTCTGCTCTAGGGCCAGGAAGCAGGGCCATAGGGCAGTGGGATCGGGCCCGTGATGACTAACCATCTTGAGGAGGGAACGATGTTCACCAATGTCAAGAAGATGCTGGTTGGGACGCAGCGCGAAGCCGGGTTCACCCTGGTCGAGCTGCTGATCGTCATTCTGATCGTCGGGATCCTGTCCGCTGTGGCGCTGCCCCTGTACCTCGGGTACACGAAGGATGCGCGGCTGGCGGAGGCGAAGGCGCTGGGCGGCTCGGCCCTGACGGCCCTGTCGGGTTGCGTGCAGGTCAAGGGCTCGGGCAGCAACTGCGTGGTGAGCGAAGTCCGGAACCGCGTCGGCCTGGACGCCACGAACAGCACGTATGACGGGCGCTGGCTGGTGAACACGGCGCAGCTGTCGGTGACCACCGACACCCCGCCGATTCTGAACGGCACCATCACGGTGTCGGGCGTGGCCGGCAAGAACACGGACATCTCGTCGCTGGCCTTCTTCGCCAACGCGAGCGGTGTGACGCTGCGGTGCAATACGGGTGGGACGACCCCGCCCGCGACCTCGGTGGCTGGCGAGTCCTGCTGATCTGGATCACTGCGTATGAGAGGCGGCGTGGCGGATCCCCGGGGTCCGCCACGCCGCCTCTTCGACGCGCGTCACGAGCCAGCTCGCGCGCACGACGGTGGCGCCGGCGGGAAGCCCGCGTGGCGCTTGACCAGACGCTCCATTCCCTCGCAAGCTTCCCGGGAAGTCGGATCCTCGCGTAGCGCCTCCGCGAACTCGGCCCTCGCCGCTTTGTCCAGTCCACTCTGCTCGTAGAGCCTTCCGATGGCGACGTGTCCCCAGGGAGCGCTCGGCCCCGAGAGTCTCATGGCCTCGCGGTATGCCCCGATGGCCTCGGCTATCCGCCCCTCCTGCGCATAGGCCTGGCCGAGCTTGAAATGTGCCGCCCGCATGCCGGGCGTGACCGCCGCGGCCTGGCCCCACAGGCTGATGGGGTCCCTCCACAGACTGGTCTGTTGCCAGGTCAGCAACGCGAGGGCGGCGAGCCACGCTGCGGCGACCGGCGCGAGGATTCTGCGCTGCGACCACCGCCGGGCCAACCCGCCTCCGATGAGTGCGGCCCAGCCGAGACAGGGGAGATAGGTGTACCGATCCGCCGCCGCCTGCGGTCCGTTCTGAAAGATGCCGATGACGGGCGCGACGGTCACCACGTACACGAAGGCGGCGGCCGTGACCGCCGGCCACCGTCGTCGGCAGGCCCAGGCGAAGCACACGCCCGTGATCAACACGCCGAACTGGAGCCACGTGACGTGGAAGTAGAGCGGGTACAGGGGCGAGAGATCGAGCGGGACGAGGGTCTTGTGCAGGTAGAAAACAAGGCCATGGACGGATACCAGGAGCCGCAGCCCCAGCGGCATGCCTTGGAGTGACTGCGTGTTGCCGAGGGGCAGGAGGGCGACGAAGGCGACGACGGCGGTGATGGCGCTCAGGGCGAAGAAGGGGAGCTTCTCGAGCCAGGGGCGCGGGGTGCGCCAGCCGGCGGGGCCGCCGAGGCGGCGAAGCGGGTAGACGTCGAGGACGAGGAGGGTGACGGGCAACATGACGACGATGGACTTGGAGAGGAGGGCGGCGGCGAAGCAGACCAGAGACAGGCCGTACCAGCGTGGGTGGAGGCGTGCGGCCGGGAGGGTGGGCGTGGCGGCGGCCTTGACGTAGCAGAGCAGGGCCAGGACGTAGAAGAGACCGGAGAGCACGTCGCGGCGCTCGGTGGCGGAGGCGACGGACTCGACGCGCAGGGGATGGACGGCGAAGACGAGGGCGGCGAGGGCGGCGCCCCAGCGGAGAGCGACGGGGGCGGTGGCCGGGGGCAGGGCCACGCGGAGCAGACGGAGGGCGAGGAAGTAGAACGTGAG
>WNFU01000171.1_pt1 | contig 81435 bp, 69 predicted proteins | sample 5400121 | NCBI WGS metagenome assembly WNFU01 (sample SAMN13153360, study PRJNA577476) | soil metagenome | isolation source: 100 cm soil or saprolite under grassland replicate 1 | place: USA:California | collected 2016-06-15
CAAGAGATGCCATGGATTGACCCGCCTTGGCTACTCACACGCTGGGGGTGACTCAATTTTTTTCATCCCAGGTGGTGCGCTATGCGAATGAACATCTCCGGCGCAAAGACTTGTGGGATAACTAATGGCTCACGCTCCCTGTACTGTACCGCTTACCGTCCCGGATACGCATTTGCAATCCGCTATAATACAGCCGTTTGTTCCGGGCGCAGCCGCTGCGTGACATCGCACGGCTGCGCAGCGCCGACCAGTCTCATAAAAAATCACCTGCAAGACCCTGACAATTACTTCGTTCAATCATCGCTGCGGATGAACTAGACCGTAAATCAACTTAGCCGGAACAATTCTCGAAATAGCGCCATCCATAAACAGTACCGCGCGCGTAAGCAAGCGGTTGCTCGGAGGGTCAACCGCTTGCTTACGCGCGCGGTACTGTTCTCAACTCAAGGAGGATTCTATGTACACGTGTGTCCGCTCGACGCTATTTATTCTCATTTTGACTTCGATCCTTTCTTCGCTCGCGCTCGCGCAGAGCGAAAACAATCCGCCGCCGCTGCGCCGCGTGACGCTCTACAAACACGGCGTCGGTTATTTCGAACGCCAGGGCAAGGTCAACGGCGACCAGCAGGTGACCTTCCTCTTCGACGCGGCGCAGATGAACGACGTGCTGAAATCACTGGTCGCGCTCGACCTGGGCAAAGGCGCCGACAAGGGCAAGATCTCCGCCGTCACTTTCGATTCGATCAAACCGGTTGACAAACGTCTGGAAGAGTTCGGCATCAGCCTCGATTCGACGAACGCGCTGGGGCTGACCTCCCTGCTCGGCCAGTTGAAGGGCGCCCGCGTCGAAATCCGCGCGGGGCCGACGCCCGCCGCGGGAGTTGTCCTAGGCATTGAGAAACGCACGCGGACGCAGGGCGTCGAAAAGATCGAGTCGCAGGAGCTGGTGCTGGTCAGCGACGGAGGCGAATTGCGCAGCATCCCGCTCGATCAGATTCGCGGCATCAAGCTGCTCGACGCGAAGCTGCGCGAAGACCTTGACCAATACCTCTCGATCCTGCAATCGACGATTCACAAAAATCTGCGCAAGCTGACCATCTCGACCACGGGGCAGGGCGAACGCGACCTGTTCCTGAGCTACGTCGTCGAAGCGCCTGTCTGGAAGACGACTTATCGCGTCGTGCTCGACGCCAAATCGAAGCCCTTCCTGCAAGGCTGGGCGCTGGTGGACAACGTGCAGGACGAAGACTGGAACGACGTCACGCTCTCGCTGGTCTCTGGCGCGCCGGTCTCGTTCATTCAGGACTTGCAGCAGCCGCGCTACAAACGACGCCCGGTGGTCGGAATGCCGGACGACGTGACCGTCGCGCCGCAGATTCCTCAGGCTTCGCTCGGAACGACGCTCGGATTCGCCTCCGGCGGCGGCGTCATTGAGGGCGTAGTCAAAGATATGAACGGTTCAGCTATCACGAACGCCGAGATCAGAGCCACTCAAACAAGCACAGGCGCTGAAATAACCGCGACGACCGACGCCAATGGCCGATACAGATTGCGCGGCCTGCCGCCGGGAACTTATCGAGTCAGAGTTGATGTTTCAGGTTTCAAGAGCGCCGTCATTGAACGACTGAAACTGGCTTCCGGAACACTGGCTCGCAACGACTTCCAAATGCAAGTTGGAACGGTTTCGGAAGCAGTGACAGTCATGGCGGACAAAAAAAGTTCCCTACCGCTGAATGGCCGCGATTATCTCAACATGGCCAGGATGGCGCCAGGAGCGGCGGCGATGAGAGACGAGGACTCCGGCGTCGAGGCCGACGTTGAAACTCAGGACATCGGCGAACTGTTCGAATACCGCATCGCGCACCCGGTCACGATCAAACGCAACAGTTCGGCGCTGATCCCGATCCTGCAAAATCAGATCGAAGGCGAAAGCGTCTCACTTTACAACCGGGAGGCGCGAGAGCAGAACCCGATGAGCGCGCTCTACCTCAACAACACTACCGGGCTGACGCTCGAAAGCGGGCCGCTGACGATCATCGAAAACGACACATACGCCGGCGAGGCTCTGACGGGCCGCATCAAACCCGGCGAGAAGCGATTCATCACCTACGCCGTCGACCTCGGCTGCCGCGTCAGCGTCAAAGAAGACGAAGAAGATCAGAAGGCTTATCGGGCCGAAATCATTAACGGCGAATTCAGGCTGCATTACAAACAGATGAAGACGACCGTCTACACGCTCAACAACCTGACCGACCGCACGAAGACCGTCTACATCGAATACCCCTACGACAAGGACGAGAAATGGCAGTTGGTCAAAACCGCCAAGCCAGTCGAGACGACCGAGGAATACTACCGCTTCAAAGTAGTCGTCGCGCCGAAAACCACAACCCAATTTTCTGTCAGCGAAGAATTACCCGAATCGCACACATACGCCCTGACCAACATCACCACTAACGAAATTCAGGTATTCGTCAAATCGAACTATCTGACGCCGGAGATGAAGCAATCGCTCGAAGGCGTCACCGAATTGAAGGCGCAGGTCGCGGCGACATCCCGTGAGATCTCCGAGAAACAGGGCGAGATAAACACGATTACCAGAGACCAGGAGCGGATGCGCGAGAACCTGCGCGCCCTGGGCAAGACCGATGAGGAGAAACAGCTCGTCCAACGCTACGTCGCCAAGATCGCGCAGGGCGAAGACCAGTTGGAGAGGCTGCGGCAGGAAGAGAAGAAATTGCAGGACCAGAGAAACAATTTGCAACGCCAGCTCGACGAGCGCGTTAAAAAGCTGGCGATGGATCACAGGCTGAGCTGAAGAGACGCCGCCACACGGCGGCTGCGGGTTTCCACAGGGCGCTCAGCGAGAAACCCGCAGCGCCCGCGGCGGCTTCACTCATTACTGGGCACACCGGAAACATCTTATAGTCCGCGCCGACCGCGACCGGCGAAGAGCGGAGATTTGCGGCGCCCCGCAATACTTTATCTGACAAAGTTCTTGACAGCGCATACTACTTGACACAAGATCGCGCCATCTGTGGCGGTTAGCAAACGCATGTACGGTGTGGGGCGATTAGTTTAATCGCCCTGTTTGTGGCTTTGTCAGTCCAGGAGTCCAATCAGGAAAGAGGCGCGAGTAAACAACTCGCGCAACAGTCCCGTACACGCATTTGCAAACCCATCCAGTGATCGACAAAGAAAAGTCGCTATGATCGCCGTTTCGGCCATGGCGAATATTCGAGAAATCACTCTTCCTCGTTTTCCTGTCCCGCATTTTTCTGTCGGCAAAACCCGAACAGGAAAATGCGAAACAGGAAGATACGGATCGATGATTTATGCAAAGAGAGGAAATCATGCCCGAAGACCCGAACGAAGCCGTTGCGATATTATCCGATGAAGGCCCCACAACCGCGCCCGAAGCCACGCCGGTCGAACGACTGATCGCGCAGGAGATTGAAACGCAGCCGGAGCCGCCATCATTCATACTCAGTCCGCCGCGCCGGAAGCCCGGGACATTTTTGGTCCTCGCGGGCGTGATTCTGCCGTCGGTCGCCATTTTCATCGAGCTCACGACGCGCATCTGCGCGGAAGAGTTCTTCGACCCTTTGCCGACCATCTGGCACAAGATTCTGGTCATAGCCACGCCGCTGGCCAATCTACTCGCGATACATGAACTCCGACGGGACAGGGCGGAATATCATTGGAGATTGGGGATGGCCAGCGGCCTGGCCATCGTGATCTCCACTTTCTACACGATTCTCTATCTGCCGATAATGCCCATCGCGCTGCTTGCGCTCGTCTTCGCCGGGCTGGGAATCCTGCCGCTATCACCCATGTTCTCGCTGATTGCGTCGGCGATCCTCCTGCGGCGGTTGCGGGCGCTGAGGCGAGATGGGCGCGGGGTTTACGAGCCGGGCGAGGCGCGATTGCGGGGCTTCGGATGGGGGCTGGCGATGACGGCGCTGATTCTGGTCGCCGCCGAAGCCCCGGTGATCCTCTTCGATCGGACGTGACGAATGAACAATCGGCCTTCCCCGGCTGGCCGGCTCAACTCGAAGGCCGCAACCTGACGCAATTGCCGCTTTCGTCGCGCGAGGAGCGCTTCGCCGCCGACTTTCCAGGCCGCATCGCCCGTTTCAGCGACGGGCGTCGAGAGATCATTATCCGCTGGGCGCCGCGTGAAACGCGCGCTCTCCATCCGGCCTCCGATTGTTTCAAAGGCCTGGGTTACTCAATCAAGTCACTCCCCGCCCGCGTTGATCCCGACGGTCATCGTTGGGGCGCCTTCGAGGCGCGGCGGGGCGACGAAGCGCTGCGCGTACACGAGCGCATCTACGACTCGGAGGATAAAGAGAGTTGGTCCGATGTTTCGAGTTGGTATTGGCAGGCGACGATGGGTAAGACCATCGGCGGATGGTGGGCCGTGACCGTGGCTGAACGACAATAGACTTTCCCTCTCTACTATCTGGCAAAAAACGCATCCCCGAATTTTTCCGACTCGTATTCACCAATGAAACCAAGAACGCCTCGGTGGAGTGGGCGAGAAAAAAATGACTGAGCGCTCATTCATTCGAAGGCAGATATTGTCTGACCGGTCAACTAATTACATTGACCGAGGGGTCAATGTATACACAAATGGTTGAAAAGGCTGGACAAATTGGCTTGACACGATTTGTTATTAAATTTAGATTTGCGGCGTGGTGGAATAAAAATTCGTAGCAGGGGCAAACTATTAACAACCCTTTCTAAAACCCGGAGGAGGAGCGGATCCTATGAAACGAAGAAATCTCTCCCTGAGCGCGAGCATCATTCTCTGTCTGGCCATTGGTATGATATTCGTCGCCAGTGGCAATGCCGACAATACTTCCAAAAAGGTCGCGGCCAAGAACGTCACATTCAGCAAAGATGTCGCGCCGATCTTCTTTAAAAATTGCGCCGAGTGTCACCGCGCGGGCGAGAGCGCGCCGTTTTCAGTATTGAGTTACAAAGACGTTCGGCCGTGGGCGAAATCGATCCGCGAGAAAGTGGCCAACCGGACGATGCCGCCGTGGCATGCCGACCCGCATTTCGGCGAATTTCAAAATAATCGGACTTTGAGCCAGTCGGAGATTGACAAGATTCTGGCCTGGGTTGACGGCGGGGCGGCGGAAGGCGACCCGAAGGACATGCCGGCGGCGCCAAAATTCGTCGACGGCTGGAACATCGGCAATCCCGATCTGGTGATCCCGATTCCGGAAGAGTACACCTACAAAGCGGGCGCCGATGAATATCAATATTTCGACGTCGACACCAATTTCAAAGAAGACCGGTACGTGGTGAGGGCCGAGGCGCGTCCGAGCAATCGCAAGATCGTCCATCACATCATCGCCTTCATCATCCCGCCCGGTTCGATGAATATGGCAAAGATGAACACCGAGCAGCGGTTCAAGGCGATGGAGGCCGCGTTGAAGAACTCGCCCTTCTACCGCGACGGCTATCTGATGCGCGTCAAGGCCGACCAACCGGTCGTTGACGACGGATGCGACTCGAAGAATCAACGCGGCGGCGGCGGCGGCGATCAATTCCTGACCGGCTACGCTCCGGGACACAACGCGGACATCTGGGAGGCGGGAGTCGGCAAGCGGATTCCGGCGGGCTCGATCATTCGCTTCCAGGTTCACTACTCGAACCAGACGCTCGGCGGCAATGAAGTCGAGAAAGACCGATCGATGGTCGGACTGATTTTCGCCAAAGAGCCGCCGCAAAAATTGATGGCGACCAATTCCGTCGGCAACATCTTCTTCAAGATCCCCGCCGGCGCCGAAAACCACCGCGTCACGGCCTGCCGCACGCTCCGCCGCGACACGACGATCTACGCGCTGATGCCCCACATGCACCTGCGCGGCAAGGCGATGGAGTACAAGGTCTTCTACCCGGACGGCAAAACGGAAACGCTGCTCAACGTTCCGAGATACGACTTCGCCTGGCAGACGAACTACACTTTGAAAGAGCCGAAGCAGTTGCCGAAGGGCGCGAAGATCATGGTCACAGCCTATTTCGACAACTCGGCGAAGAACAAGTTCAATCCCGACCCGACGAAGGACGTCCGCTACGGCGAGCCGACCTACGACGAAATGATGCTCGGCTTTATGGATTACGTAACCGAGTACCCCACCGTCGCGCAAATCGATCCGAAGGTTCTGGACAGCTACGCAGGCAAATACGAAGTCCGTCCGAACGTCTTCGCCACCGTCACGCGCCAGGGCAATTCGCTCTTCGTGCAGATTCCGTTGCAACCGAAGATGGAGTTCCTGCCGATGTCCGAAACGAAGTTCTTCCTCAAGTACAGCGACATCGACATGACCTTCGTCAAAAATGAGAAGGGCGAGGTGGTCGAGGCAGTGTTGGAAGGCTCGATTAACACGCGCGCCAAGCGGGCCAATGAAGCGACGAATGCCGGAAGCGGACAGTAGTCAACAATGATGAAGACAGCGCGCCTCGTACCGTAGGTTGTCCAACCTGCGGAGGGCCTCATAACCAGGCCGCTCGATGGCGTCTGAGCGCTTCAATAATGCGGAGGGCTTCATTACCAAGCCCCTTGATGACAACTGAATGCTTCAATAACCAAGCCTCCGCAGGTTGGACAACCTACGGTACATTTTTACGGAGGAGCGTAGGCGCCATGAACAAAGTACGCATCACCATTACCACCGTCTTCTGTCTTGCGATTGCCAGTCTGTTCCTGCTACCCGCGAGCCAGGCCGACACGACTAAGCCTTCATCGAAACAGGTCACATTCAATAAAGACGTCGCGCCGATCTTTTTTAAGAACTGCGCCGAATGCCACCGCGCGGGCGAGGCCGCGCCGTTTTCGGTGATGAGTTATAAAGACGTTCGCCCCTGGGCGAAATCGATCCGCGAGAAAGTGGTCAACCGCGAGATGCCGCCCTGGCACGCCGACCCGCACGTTCAGGAGTTCAAGAACAACCGCAGTCTGACGCCGGCCGAGATCGACGCCATAACCGCCTGGGTCGACGGAGGGTCCCAGGAAGGCGATCCGAAAGATTTGCCGCCCCCGCCTAAATTCGAGGACGGCTGGAACATCGGCAAGCCGGACATGGTCATCACGATGCCCGAAGAGTTCACGCTGGAAGCCAGCGGGCCTGACGAGATTCAATATTTCGAGGCCGACCCGGGCTTCAAGGAAGACAAGTACGTGATGATGGCCGAAGCGCGTCCTGGCAACCGCCGGATCGTCCATCACCTGATCGCTTTCATCCGCCCGCCGAAGGAGGGCAAGCCGGCGCCCAAGCTGACGCCGGAAGAGATCAAGAAAATGCGCGAGGAGTTCGAACGCGACTCGGTCTTTTATCAGGACGGGACGTTGACCAAAGTAAAAATGGACGCGCCGGTTTACGACGACGGATGTTCACTGCCGAGCGGCGGCTCCGGATTCAAGCGCGACGGCGGCGGGCGCGACGATAACCAGCAATCGCTACTGGTCGGATTCGCGCCGGGGATGCCGGTGGCGAAATGGGGAGAGGGAATGGTCAAGAAGATTCCCGCCGGATCGAAGATCGTCTTCCAGATGCATTATTCGAAGGCCGCCGGCTCAGTCCAGAAGGACCGTTCGATGGTCGGACTGGTCTTCGCCAAAGGGCCGATGGAGAAGATGGTCGTCACTCACCCGGTCTCGAACAACTACTTCAAGATTCCCGCCGGGGTCGAAAACCACCGCGTCACCGCCTGCTGGACGACCGAGCAGGATGTGACGTTGATCAATTCGATGCCGCACATGCACCTTCGCGGCAAGGCGATGGAGATCAAGGTCGTCTTCCCCGACGGCAAGAGCGAGATTGTTCTCAACGTCCCTCGCTACGACTTCGGATGGCAGACGGTCTATTACTACAAGAAGCCGATCGCTATTCCCAAAGGGTCGAAGTTCGTGGTCACCGCGACCTACGACAACTCGGCGAAGAATAAGTTCAACCCGAACCCGAACGTCGACATTCGCTGGGGCGATCCGACATACGAAGACATGATGATCGGCTGGCTGGAATATGTGGTCGATTTGAAGAGCGCGAAGAACGCGACCGCGCATAGCGGCGGCGGTTCCAGCGAGAAGTAACGATCATTGGCGCCGTATCAGCGGGTAGGGTTTACGCTCTACCCGCTTTTCATATTGTGAAAAGTACGCTCATATTTTGCCGAGCGGCTCTGGCGCCGTTTCGGGCATCGGCGGAAGACTTTAGAACTGATCCATCCATATTTTTCTCTCCCACATTTTTCTGTTCTGGTTTTGCCGACAGAAAAATGTAGGAGAGAAAAATATGAGGCAGAACCTATGAGAAGACTCCTATTGGCCACAGCGATTTTTGTCTTTGCGTCGCTCTGTCTATTCACGCTGCCGACCATCAGCGCGAACAACAACAAGCCCGCGAGTAAACAAATCACTTTCACCAAAGACGTCGCGCCGATCCTTTTCAAGAACTGCGCCGTGTGCCATCGCCCGGACGACATCGGGCCTTTTTCGGTCTTGAGCTACAAGGAATCGCGCCCGTGGGCGAAATCGATCCGCGAGAAAGTCGCGAGCCGCGAGATGCCGCCGTGGGGCGCCGATCCGCGTCACGGCGAATTTTCGAACGACACGCGATTGAAACAGAGCGAGATCGACACTATCGTCTCCTGGGTCGACGGCGGCGCGAAGGAAGGCGATCCGAAAGATTTGCCGCCCGCGCCCGACTTCTCCGACGCCTGGAGGATTAGCAAGCCCGACGTTACGCTCACGATGCCAGAAGAATTCACGCTCGACTGGCGCGGGGCCGACGATTACATCTACTTCCGCGTGCCCACCAACTTCACCGAAGACAAGTGGGTCCAGGCCGCCGAATTCCGTCCCGGGAATAAACGCGTCGTGCATCACGCCGTCGTCTTCATCGAAACGCCGCAGATGATCGAGGCGGCGAAGACTATGGCCAAGCGCAGCGGCCGCGAATTCGATCCGCGCAACGGCGCGTCGGTCTTCGAACGCGCGCCCGGCCCCGAAGCGCTCTTTTTCAAGGAAGGCACGGTCTGGCGGACCAAGATGGACGCGCCGGTGGTGGACGACGCCTGCGCGAAATCGAACACGAACGCCAGATCGGTTTCCGCCGGCGCAGGCTCGACCATCCTGACGTTCTACGCTCCCGGCAAGAACCCCGACGTTTATCCGTCAGGCACGGCCAAGCGAATCCCCGCCGGATCGAACCTGATCCTGCAGATGCACTACTCGAAGACCACCGGCAAGCCGGAGAAGGATCGCACGAGCGTCGGCATGGTCTTCGCCAAACAGCCCGTCGAGAAGCCGGTCGAGACGCTGACGGTCATCAACTCGCTCTTCCTGATACCGCCCGGCGCCGAGAATCATGAAGCCACGGCCTGCTACAGCGTCCCGCGCGACCTTCAATTCGTCAACTACTTCCCGCACATGCACGTCCGCGGCAAGGATATGAAATATGAAGTCGTCTACCCCGACGGCCGCCGCGAGACGCTGCTCCGCGTCGATAAATACAACTTCAACTGGCAGACGCTCTACACACTCAAGAACCCGCTGCCCGTTCCTAAAGGCTCGCGCTTCATAGTCACCGCGCATTTCGACAATTCGGCGAAGAACAAATACAACCCCGACCCGGCAAGGGCAGTGCGCTTCGGCGAGCCGACCTACGACGAAATGCTCGTGGGTTACGCCGACGTCGTCCGCGTAATCGCCAAACTCGATCCGAAATTCATCGACGCTTACATAGGCGAATACCAGATCGGTCCGGGCATAAGCGTCACGATCATGCGCGAGGGCGACAAACTCTTCGCCGCCGCCCCGAGCTTCGGGAAGAACGAGCTCTTACTCGATTTCGAGGACAGGTTCACGGTCAGTTTGATGGGCGCGCAACTCACGTTCATCCGAAACGAGAAAGGCGAAGTGAGCGATTTGACCATCGATTTCAATAGTCAGACAATTCGGGCGAAGAAGATCAATAACTCAATCCCGGCGCGAGGTAATGAAAAATGAAAAAAATGATGACAATCTCCATAATCGCAATCTCCCTTGCTGCGGTTTGTCTTTTTAGTCTGCCGGCGACAAACGCCGACGGCGGCGATAAACCGGCGCCGAAGAACGTCACGTTCACCAAAGACGTCGCGCCGATCTTTTTCAAGAACTGCGCCGAATGCCACCGCGCGGGCGAGATCGCGCCGTTTTCCGTGATGGGCTACAAGGACGTGCGCCCGTGGGCGAAATCGATCCGCGAGAAAGTCGCGAGCCGCGAGATGCCGCCCTGGCACGCCGATCCGAATCATGGCGAATGGCTCAACGACCGCCGGTTGACGCAAGCCGAGATCTCGACGATCGTCGGCTGGGTTGACGGCGGCGCGATGGAAGGCGATCCGAAAGACTTGCCCCCGGCGCCGAAATTCGCCGACGGATGGACCATCGGCCGGCCGGACGAAACCTTCTCCATAGCCGAGCAGTCAATTCCGGCTACCGGCGTGGTTCCGTACAAGTATCTGACCGTGCCGACCAACCTGAAAGAAGACCGCTGGATCACGGACGCCGAGATTCGCAGCACGGGCCGCTCCGCAATGCATCACGTGATCGTTTTCATTCAGGACCCGAAGAATCCCGCGACCGCCGACGGCAATCTTCTGGCGGGCGTCGCGCCGGGCGAACAGCCGGCCAGATACCGGCCCGGCTTCGGTAAAAAGATTCCGGCGGGCGCGAAACTGATCTTCCAGATGCATTACACGCCGAACGGCGAGGCGGCCAAGGACGTGACGACCATCGGCTTGAAGTACGCCAAAGAACGGCCGGAACACCAGATTCTCACGCGACCGGTGTTGAACATGAGCTTTACAATCCCCGCGGGCGAGCCGAACCACGAGGTCAAATCGACCTTTGTGTTCAAAGAGGACGCGCACCTGACCAGCCTGATGCCGCACATGCATTTGCGCGGCAAGGATTTTGAAATCAAGGCGATCTTACCCGACGGCGCGACCAAGGTACTGTTGAAAGTGCCGCGCTACGATTTCAACTGGCAGACTTACTACGTGCCGAAAGAGCCGCTGGCGATTCCTAAGGGCACGAAGATCGAATGCACGGCCCATTTCGACAACTCGCCGGGCAATAAATACAACCCCGATCCGACGAAGGATGTGAAGTGGGGCGATCAGACCTGGGAAGAGATGATGATCGGCTGGCTGGGCTATTACAACGACGCCGCATCCGATTCGAAACCGGCCGACAAACCGGCGACGGCTTCGAACAGCGACGGCGGACGGAAGTGAACGGTACAGTACAGGGAGCGGTCCTGGGAGCGCAGGCATCCTTGCCTGCGAGTTTCCGGCAAGGGCCGACTGACAGAAGCAGGCAGGCAAGGATGCCTGCGCTCCCAGGACCGCTCCCTGTACTGTACCGCCGCTCAATCAAGTTGCAATCGAAACCGGGAAGGAGCCATGAGAAATAACAAGGTCGTTACCATCGTCATCTGGGTCATTATCTTGATAGTCGTCGTTGGATTGGCGCTGCCCGCGTTCACTTCGTTTTTCGGTTTTTAACCATTATGTGGAATCGCTCGCATCACCTCCGCCTCGTAATCGCCGCTTCGTTGTTTGCCTTCCTTTTGTTCGCGTCGCCGCCGCCTCGGACCGGCAGCGCGCATGAACCGATCACCACGAAGGTGACGTTCAATAAAGAGGTCGTTCGCATCCTCGAACGCAATTGCCTGGCCTGTCACGCTCCCGGCAAGATCAAATCCGACATTCCGCTGACGACCTACGACGAGGCTCGCCCATGGGCGAAGGCGATCAAGGAAGAGGTCCTGGAAAAACGGATGGCGCCGTTCCAGGCCGTTAAAGGCTACGGCAGCTTCGTTCACGATTACAGGCTGCCGCAGCGCGACGTCGAATTGCTGATCTCGTGGATCGAAGGCGGCGCGCCGCGCGGCGAGGCGAAAGATTACCCCAAGGAGGAGATCGACAAGCTGATCACCGGCAATGAATGGGAACTCGGCGCGCCCGACCTGATCTTGCAGCCCGACCGGGAGACCAGGATCGCGCCCGAAGGCGATGACGAGACGCGTTGCTTCGTCCTGCCGACGAACCTGAAAGAAGACCGATGGATCAAAGCGATAGATTTTCAACCCGGCGCCGGAACGGTGGTTTACAGCGCGAGCCTGTTCGTAGTCCCGCCTTCAGGCGGAAGAGTTCCGGCTAAAGCCGGTACTACGAGCGACTGCCCGCCAAACGCCGAGCCCATTGGCCATTGGGCGCCGGGGCAGTCGGCCAGCCGTCTTCCGAACGGCGCGGCTATCAGATTACCGGCGAACGCCCGCGTCGCGGCGCGAATCCGTTATCGCAAGAACGGCCAGGCGGGCGCCGACCGCAGCAGCGTGGGCCTCTATTTCGCGAAAGATCCCCCCGGCAAGCTCGTTCGCAGCGTGACGATTAACGCGCCTGCGACCGTCATTCCGGCGAACGCCGAAAGCCCCCGGATCAAAGCTTCATATGCCGTCAACGAATCGACCGAAGCCGTGGCGATTCGCCCGCTGCTCTTCCCGTTCGCGAAATCAATCGAAGTCTCCGCGCATCGCCCCGACGGCTCGGTCGAGGTTCTGATCTGGGCGAAAGATTACCGCTTCGATTGGCAGCCGACATATTTCTTCAAAAAGCCGGTCGCGCTGCCCGCAGGCGCGCGCGTCGAGGTGACAGCCTATCTGGATAATTCGGAGAAGAACCAGACTAACCCGAATAACCGGGCGGCGGTAACACGATTCGCCGGCGCGCTTTGTGAGCTTTCGCTGACCTCAACCGCGACGTTAAAACAAGCTCGGTTAGGGCGATAGGCGCGCTAATACTGGGTCAGCGCCGCGCGCGGCGCTGTGCCGAACGGCGTGCGCTTTCGCGGGCGAGGTGTTATATTTCCACTTTGAAATTTGCTCTACCAACTGAGGCCCCAATGTCTCTCGCTCGCCCGTCCAGAGCGCACCCCAACGGAGCTTCCCTGACGAACAATCCGGTCGTGACGGCGAATATTGATCTGAGGTGGAGATAGAATGGATTCGGCAATCAGGGCCGTCCCAGGAGGCGCGGGAGACGCATCCCTGCAAGCTGTGATGTTCACAGCCGAAGAATAACAAAATGGAGTTAGTAATGTCAGCGACGACGCTAGAAGAACCAATTACCAACACAAAACTTCCGATAGAAGAGCTTGAGGCCGTCACCATCCGTTTCGCCGGGGATTCCGGCGACGGCATGCAGGTGACGGGAGGCCAATTCACCTCCACCTCCGCAATCATCGGCAATGACATCTCGACGCTGCCTGATTTCCCGGCCGAGATTCGCGCCCCGGCGGGCAGTCTGCCGGGCGTCTCCGGCTATCAGCTCAATTTCAGCAGCCGCGACATCCGCACGCCGGGCGACGAGCCGCTGGTTTTGGTGGCGATGAACCCGGCGGCGCTTAAAGTCAACATCAAGGACCTGGAGCCGGGCGGCATCCTCGTACTCAACGCCGACGAGTTCAACGACGGCAACCTGAAGAAGGCCGGTTACGCCGCCAACCCGCTCAATGACGGCTCGCTTTCGGGCTATCGCGTCTTCCAGATTCCGATCACTTCACTGACTCTGAAGGCCCTGGAGAATTCGAGCCTGCCCTTCAAACAGCAGGAGCGGTGCAAGAACTTTTACGCGCTCGGATTGATGTACTGGCTCTACGACCGCCCGATGGAGCCGACGTTGAAGTGGATCGATGATAAATTCGGCGCGAAGCCCGAGGTCGCCGAGGCCAACATAATGGCGCTCAGGGCAGGGTACAACTACGCCGACACGATGGAGCTATTCACCACGCATTACCACGTCGGCAAGGCGCAGATCAAACCGGGCAAGTACCGCAACATCACCGGCAACGAGGCCACGGCAATCGGGTTCATCACCGCTTCGCAACTGGCCGGGCGCCCGATCTTTTACGGCAGTTATCCGATCACGCCGGCCTCCGACATCCTGCACGAGCTTTCAAAGCACAAGAATTTCGGCGTCAAAACTTTCCAGGCCGAAGACGAGATCGCCGCCATCGGCGCGGCAATCGGCGCGGCCTTTGCCGGCCATATCGGGTTGACCGGGACTTCAGGCCCAGGCGTCGCGCTCAAATCCGAAGCCATAGGCCTGGCCGTGATGACCGAGCTTCCGCTGATCGTGATCGACGTTCAGCGCGGAGGCCCTTCGACAGGGTTGCCCACAAAGACCGAACAGGCCGATCTGTTGCAGGCGATGTTCGGGCGCAATAGCGAATCGCCCGTGGGCATCGTCGCCCCGGCCACGCCAGCCGACTGTTTCAAAATGGCGGTCGAGGCCGTGAGACTAGCGACGAAATATATGGCGCCGGTCTTCTTCCTGTCGGACGGATATCTGGGCAACGGCTCGGAGCCGTGGGAGATCCCCTCGCTCGACAGCCTGCCCGAGATGAAGATCAACTTCCGCACTGACGCGGAAGGCTTTTTCCCGTACCTGCGCGACGAAAAGACGCTGTCGCGGCCCTGGGCCGTTCCCGGCACGCCGGGGCTCGAACACCGCATCGGCGGCCTCGAGAAGCAGAACATCACCGGCAACGTGAATTACGAACCCGACAACCACGACTTCATGGTTCGGTTGCGCGCCGAGAAGATTCAGCGGATGCAGCAAGATATCCCGCCGCTCGAAGTCTTCGGCAAGCCGGAAGGCAAAGTCCTGGTGTTGGGCTGGGGGTCGACCCACGGCGCGATCACGACGGCGGTCGAGCAGATGCAGGAGAAGGGCCAGGCCGTGTCGAGCGCGCATCTGCGTTATTTGAACCCCTTCCCGTCGAACCTGGGCGACGTGCTGAAGGGCTTCGAGACCGTGATCGTGCCGGAGCTGAACTTGGGACAATTGTGCATGCTCATCCGCGCGAAGTTCCTGGTCGACGCGGTCAGCCTCTCGCAGGTCAAAGGCAAACCGTTCAAGGTTTCGACGCTGGTCAATAAGATCAAAGAGTATCTATGAATCAGCGCCGCGAGCGTGGCATAAATCACTAAATCAGGGGACCAAGATTGGGACATCCAACCGCAAAGGACACCGCAGGCACGCAGAGAAAGATCCGTCTTGATCGTTCTCTGCGTCCCTTTGCGTCCTGCGGCGGTTGGATTATATGTACTAAGGTAATTTCAAATGAGCGAAAACGGACACACGACTAATGGCGCGGTCAAGCTGACGCGCAAAGATTTCCAAACCGATCAGGAAGTGCGCTGGTGCCCCGGCTGCGGCGATTATTCGATCCTGGCGCAGGTTCAGAAGGTGATGCCGGAACTCGGCATCCCTAAGGAGAAGATCGTGTTCATCTCGGGCATCGGCTGTGCCAGCCGCTTCCCGTACTACATGAACACCTACGGCTTCCACACTATTCACGGGCGCGCCCCGGCGTTCGCCACCGGCGTCAAAGTCGCCAACCCCGACTTGCAGGTCTGGGTGATCACGGGCGACGGCGACGCGCTCTCGATCGGCGGGAACCATTTCATCCACGTGCTGCGCCGCAACGTCGACCTGAAGATCATTCTTTTCAACAACCGCATCTACGGCTTGACCAAAGGGCAATATTCGCCGACCTCGGAGCTCGGCAAGCGGAACAAGTCGGCGCCGATGGGCACGATCGATTATCCGATCAACCCGTTGAGCATGGCCTTCGCCGCCGAAGCGACCTTCGTCGGACGCTCGATGGACGTCGATCCGAAGCATCTGGCGACGATGGTAGAGCGGTTGGCCGCGCACAAAGGGTCGGGATTCCTCGAGGTCTATCAGAACTGCAACATTTTCAACGACGGGGCTTTCAAACCGTTCAACGAGCGCGAGGTCAAAGAAGACCGTATGATCCAGCTCGAACACGGCAAGCCGCTGGTCTTCGGCAAGAACAAAGACAAGGGAATCCGCTTGAACGGCGTGACGCCGGAGATCGTCATTATCGGCGAAAACGGAATAAAGGTTGACGACATCCTCGTTCACAACGAAAATGCTCACGAACCTAATCTGCCGTACATTCTTGGAAGAATGCAATTTCCCGAATATCCCGTGCCGATGGGAGTCTTCCGCGCAATCGAGAAGCCGACTTATGAGCGAATGCTCGCCGGCCAAATCTCGGCGGCGGTTGAAACGAAAGGCGCGGGCAGTCTGGAGAAATTGATCAACAGCGGCGAGACCTGGGTCATCAATTGAAAATTGACTTGGGAGCGTTATGAATAGGTCCTATAGGTCCTATAAGTCCTATAAGTCCCATCCATGATGTTTCCAACGACTTCCCAAGGAGGCGCGATGATCTGTCCTTACTGCGGTCACAATAATCTGGACGGGGTAGACACCTGTGAAGAGTGCGTGCACGATTTGAGCGTCTTCGATGTGCCGGGCCCTACCGGGGGCTTGCAGATGCATATTATGGAAGACACCATCGGTCACATCCCGTATGATCGGCTCGCGTTGATCAGCCCTTCCGATTCGGTGGCTCATGCCGTTTCGCGCATCAAGACTATCGGCATCGGGCAGGCGGTGGTGGTCGAAGACGGTAAGCTGGTCGGCATCCTGACCGAGCGCGATCTGCTCAACAAGGTCGCGGGGCGCGAGTTGGACTTGAAGATGCTGCAGGTGAGCGAAGTGATGACGAAGCGCCCCGAAACGATCGGAGAGAGAGACCCCATCCGCGTGGTCATCAACAAAATGGCCGTCGGCGAATATCGCCATGTGCCGATCGTCAGAGACGGGCGTCCAGTCGGCATCGTCTCCGCCAAATCGGTAGCCAACTACATCCTCAAACATAGCGGCCTCGATTTTTAGAATCAGCGCCGCGAGCGGTAGAGTGGGACAGACTTTAGTCTGTCCGCGGCTTGGATCGAGGGCGGACAGACTAAAGTCTGTCCACTCTACCGCTCGCGGCGCCGATCGGGAGAATTCACTATGTCAATCGCAGATAAGTTGAGTGAAGTCAAAATCCGCCGCCTCCCGCTACGCCAGCCGGCGATAGTCGAGCGTAGCGCGAGCATACGTGAAGCGGTCGAAGCGATGAGGGCCAGCCGTTTGGGATGCGCGCTGGTCTGCGAGCGGGGCAAGCTCGTCGGGCTGTTCACCGAGCGCGACCTGCTCAACAAGGTTATCGGCGAGCCTGTCAGTTACTCGACCCCGGTCGAGCAGGTGATGACCTTCGGCCCGGCGCATCTGAGCCTGGACGATTCCGTCTACTCCGCGATGCGGCTGATGCGGGAGGGCGATTATCGCAACGTCCCGCTGGTGGACGCCCAGGGCGCGGCGGCCGGCGTGGTCACCGTGCGCGACCTGGTCTCATACTTCGCCGAACATTTTCCGAAAGAGGCGCTTAACCTCCCGCCGGATCACGATCAATTGATGCTGAGCGCGGAGGGAGCGTAACGAAGTTTAAACTTATGTCCATACTTTCAGACATCATCAACGCGGCCAAAGAAGTGGTCGAGGTGGCGCGCACGACCGCGCAGGGAATGAGCGTCACCTTCAGCCACATCCCCACTAGAAAAGAGACGGTCCAGTACCCCGACGAGCCGGTGCAGATTTATCGCCGGTTCCGCGGCGAGCATTTCCTGGACGTGGACGAAGAAGGCAAAGAGAAATGCGTCTCGTGTTTCCTGTGCGCGGCGGCCTGTCCGGCGGACGCCATCTACATCGAAGGCGCAGAAGACCCTCGCCCCTACGCCGAGCGAATCGGGCAGGACCATCGCTACGCCAAGGTCTACCAGATCGATTACGGCCGGTGCATCCTCTGCGGCTTCTGCGTGGACGCCTGCCCGACCGACGCCATCATCCACGGCCACAATTTCGAATGGGCCGTCTACACGCCCGGCGAGATGGTCAAGGACAAGGAATTCCTGCTGGCCAACAAATGGCGCGAGCCTGACGTGTTTCCCAACGAGAAGCAGAAGGAGTTGGCCGCAAAGCAGAAACAGGGCAAGTTCAACATCGTGCTGAAGTAGCGCAGGCCGCCATAAATATTTTGAGGTTTGAGCGGCGGTACGGTACGGGGAGCGTGAGCGACCTGAGCGTAGATCATGACGCGTCATGATCTACGCTCAGGTCGCTCACGCTCCCCGTACCGTACCGGAGGCGCCGCGACTTTCCCGTACACGCATTCGCAAACTGATCTAAAAGAGCGGCGCCTATTTCATTCTCCAAGCCTGGTTGATCCATGAAAAAACACCGCATAGCCGTCATTGCCGGCGACGGCGTCGGCAAGGAAGTGATCCCCGCGGGTTTGAGCGTGCTGCGCGAGGCCGCCGGCGTCTGCGGCTTTGAGATCGAAACCGAAGAATTCCCTTGGGGCTGCGATTACTACCTGCAAACCGGGCGGATGATGGACGATGACGGCCTGCGACGTTTGCAGGATTTCTCCGCGATCTACCTGGGCGCGGTCGGCGATCCGGCGCGCGTGCCCGATCACATCAGCTTGCGCGGCCTGCTGATCAAAATACGCCAAAGCTTCGACCAATACATCAACCTGCGCCCGATCAAGCTGCTCGCCGGGACGCAAAGCCCGCTGCGCGACAAAGGCCGTCGCGAGATCGATTTCGTCTGTGTGCGCGAAAATTCCGAAGGCGAATACTGCGGCTGGGGTGGACGTCTCAAGCAAGGCGCGCCTGACGAGGTCGCCGAGCAGACCGTCGTATTCACCCGGCGCGGCGTCGAGCGTGTGTTGCGCTACGCTTTCGATTTAGCGCGGCAGAGGAGCAAACGATTGGCGAGCGCGACCAAATCGAACGCGATGCAATACACGATGGTGATGTGGGACGACATCTGCCGCGAAATCGCGCGCGATTATCCGGATGTGGCCGTGACCCCATACCATGTTGACGCGTTGGCGGCCCGCTTCGTGCTGCAGCCCGAAAGCCTCGACGTGGTGGTCGGCTCGAATCTCTTCGGCGACATCCTGACCGATCTGGGCGGGGCCTTGCAGGGCAGTCTGGGCATCCCCGCCAGCGCCAATCTCAATCCCGAACGCCGCTTCCCTTCACTCTTCGAGCCGGTCCACGGCAGCGCGCCCGACATCGCCGGACGGGGCGTCGCCAACCCGACCGCCGCGATCTGGGCCGGCGCGATGATGCTGGAACATCTCGGCGCCAAAGACGCCGCTCAGCTCGTGATGAACGCGTTGGAGCGCGCGCTGGAATCGGGGCGCTCGCGGACGCCCGATCTCGGCGGAAGCAGTTCGACAGTGGAGATGGCGGATGAAGTTATCACAATGATGAGGAACTGAGCGACGACCGAAACCTGGGTCTGTATCGGAAAAACTTTCCACATTCATACTCACGCCTATGAGCGAATCTCCTTCATCTCCGTGGTGGGAGCGGCCAACAATGCGCCTGGATCGCAAGTCCACCTATCTGCGCATTTTCTGCACTACTGTTTTCGTTCGCGATCAGGATCGAAGCCTGCAATTCTACCTGGATCAGCTTGGGTTCAATCTGGTCGCCGATAACCGCTTTGAAGGCGGTGGCCGCTGGATAGCTGTGGCGCCTCCGGACGGCGCCGGGTTCCTTGCGCTTGTCACTCCGGAGCCAGGCTCCGAAGAATATGGCCTGATTGGCCAGGCAAAGCATCTTGTTTTTATCACCGAAGATGTCAACGCCATATATGAGGAGTGGCGTAAGCGCGGGGTTCGTTTTCTTCATCCGCCGCAGATTCCGATGTGGGGCGGAATGTTCACCCGCTTCGAAGATGTGGATGGGAACTCCTTTGCGCTTGTGGGCTTCGACGAAGTTAGCCGGGAAATCGAAGCGCAGCGTCGCGCCGTCGCGGAGAAGCTGGAATCTGAACGCCGCGCCGCCCAGGAAATGGAGATCGCAAAGGAGGTGCAGGCCAGGCTCTTCCCCCAAACGCTGCCACCCCTTCGGACGCTGGACTACGCCGGTTTGTGCATCCAGGCTCGCCAGGTCGGCGGCGATTACTACGACTTCCTCAATCTGGGCCGGGATCGGCTCGGGCTGGTGATCGGCGACGTCTCAGGGAAAGGAATCGCCGCCGCTCTTATGATGGCCAACCTCCAGGCCAATCTGCGCAGCCAGTGCGCAATCGCCGTAGATCAGCCGCGGCGATTGTTGCGATCAGTGAACCGGCTCTTTTACGAGAATACGACTGACAACGCCTACGCCACGCTCTTTTTCGCCGAGTATGACGACGGCGCGAAGCGCCTGCGATACGCGAACTGCGGCCATCTCTCCGCCCTTCTCCTTCGAAGCGACGGCGCCCTCGAACGGCTCGATTCGACTTCCACCGTGCTCGGACTCTTCAGCGAGTGGGATTGCCGGATGGGAGAAAGCCGGTTCTTCTCGGGGGACACGCTCGCTCTCTACACCGACGGCGTGACCGAATCGTTTAACGACGCGGGGGAGGAATTCGGAGAAGAGCGGCTGGTCGAAGCGTTGCGGCGGCGCCGCGGGCTGTCTTCACAGGCCTTGATCGCGGCGATAGTCGCCGAACTTCGACGGTTCAGCCCTTACGAACAGAGCGACGACATCACTCTGATAATCGCCAAAGGCAGAGGAGGCTGATGACAAGCCAGGACATCGCGCGTCTGCGACTCCATACCCAACACATCGCTAGAGCCACGTTTGAGAAACCGAGCGACGTAGTGGCCTGGCTTGGCGCCGTCCAGGCTCAGGACTATCTCGGCGCCCTCTGGGCGGTCGGATTGCGCATGCGGAACGCGGTCGAAGCAGACATCGAGCATGCGCTCGCCGATCGAACGATCATTCGCACCTGGCCGATGCGAGGCACATTGCATTTTGTGGCGGCGGCGGACGCGCGATGGATGCTCGAACTGCTGACGCCACGCGTAGTGGAGAACAATGCGCAACGCCTCCTCCGGCAGTTCGACCTCGACGAAAGAGCATTCGCGCGCAGTAAAGATTTGTTCGCGCGCGCGCTGCAAGGCGGCAAGCAACTGACGCGAAACGCGATGTATGAGGCGTTAGAGGCGGGAGGCGTTTCGACAGCCGGCCAACGCGGCCTGCATATTTTGGGGCGACTGGCTCAAAACGGCGTCATCTGTTTCGGAGCGCGCGAAGGCAAGCAACAAACCTTCGCGTTGCTCGACGAATGGGCGCCGAAGGCGAAGCGGTTGGGGCGCGACGAGTCGTTAGCCGAACTCGCAAAGCGCTATTTCACGAGCCACGGCCCGGCGACGTTGCAGGATTTTGCCTGGTGGTCGGGGCTGGCCGCGGTTGACGCGACGGCCGGCCTTGAAATGGCGAAGCGGTCTCTTGGGCAAGAAACTATCAACGGCCAGACCTATTGGCTCGCCTCGTCAACGCCCGCTACAAAAGATTCGTCGCCGACCGCCCACTTGCTGCCGGCTTACGACGAGTACACGGTCGCCTATAAAGACCGCAGCGCCGCGCTCAACCCGAAGTACGCGAAACTGCCGAATTACGGACACGGCATCTTTAACCCCACGATTGTCGTGGACGGCCAGGTTGTCGGAACCTGGAAGCGGACGCTCAAGAAAGACACACTTGCCATTTCCCCAAGCCCCTTCACGAAACTCAAGCGCGACGAGACTCGCGCCATCGCCGAGGCCGCAAACCGCTATGGGAAATTTCTTGGCGCGTCGGTTGTATCGTCGTGAGCCGCTTATGCGGCGCGTCACACGCCAGCAAGCTTGACGTTATCTACAATATACTTCCGATTAGCCGCGTCAATTCGGAAATAGACGTCGGCCCAAGAGTCTATTTACACCCGTCGATCACGACAGGCCTCATAGACGCGCAGAATGCACTCCCCCATGCTGGTTGGGAACGCGGTAGACACGGAACTTGTGACTTGAAGTTCGGCGTCTATCTCCGGCGCTCCGGTGACGACTGCAACCAAGTTGGCATCATTGGCGCCGTCAATGGCCAGGGATATGAACTCCTGCTCGAAGTTGCGCACCGATGTCGCCCCGCTCGCCCGGTACGAGGGCCAATCCGACATCTTCACTGTTCGGAGGTCTTTAGACCTCTGCGCTGTGGCGCTCATCGCCCTTACTACCGCCCCGCCGAGTTGCTCGGCTGTCAACGGCCCTCGCAGCACTGCGGGACTCTCAGATTCGTACCAGATGCCGTCCTCGTTCACGTGCATCGTGACTACGACAGCGAGGCTGCCCGACTTCGCTATATGAATGCGTGCACTCTGCTTCATCGTTGTCGTCTGCCCAACATCAAGTTTACCGGGCCGCCGCCTTACCGAACTAGACTAAATCTGTAAGCGGCGGCGGCTCCGGCAGAACGCAGAATTAGGCGTTTGCTTACCTTCGCCATTGCATCAATGCGAAGCGGTAGCTAGCTATGGCTGCCCCTTGATACTTCATGCCACGCGTGTGGCTGCCGTCACGACGCAGGCTCATTTCTGATCCTTCATTTTCGGCAACCGGCGTGGCGCATAGTAAGGTTTGCCGTTCAGCTTCTGCACCTCTTTCATGAAGCTCGTCCCGTAATCGCGCTCGGCGTCCGAGAGCGCCCACGCCTGGCGTTTATAGTTCCAGCTTTCGGGGTTGAGCCGCTGCGCCTCTTTGTAATGACGGATCGATGCTTCGCTTTGACCGGCGTGATAAAGATATTCGGCCAGAGCGAACTCGGCCGCCGCCAGGGCCCAATCGGGGTTTTGAGGCGCGAGGCGTTCTTTCAATTCCTTTTCGCTCAGCGCGAAGGCGCTTCGTTCGCCGTTCGCCGCCCAATCGCGGATGGCGTCCAGGTATTCCGACGCTTCAAGCCCGTGCATCCCTTTGTAGCGGTTGTCCACGAAGGCAACCTCATTGGGGCGCACGATGCGCCCTTGTTCATTGATCCAGACGGCGGTCGGCACGTTGACCATGTCGTAGAGGCGCGTGACCAGGTGCTGAGTGTCGATCAAGACTGTGTATTCAGGCTTGGCGGCTTCGATCCATTTGCCCGCGTCTTTGACCCCGCCGGTGTCCTGCGCGACGGAGACGATCTCGAAATTCTTGTCCTTCAGCTCGCTGTAAAGCTTCTGCCACCCTGGCAGATCGAATCGGCAGCCTCACCACGACGCCCAGGTCACCAGTAAAACTTTCTTTCCGCGAAACTCCGAGAGCGAATGCGGCTTGCCGCTCATGTCAGGCAGCTTGAAATCCGGCGCGACGAGCGAGCCGATAAACGCGTTCTGCTCATCGGGCCGAGGGCCGAAATACCATACTTCTTTTTCATGGGCGATCGGTTGTCGCAGCAGCCGCGCGAATTCGCTCAGATTGAACCACGTGGTTGACTTCTGTTTGGAGAGAAAAGCCGAACTGCGCGCTTTCGGAATCGGGAAACAGAGTTCGTCGCGGCAGACGCCTTGCGGTTTAATCACGAAGCCAGTCGCGCGCTTCAGGTCGGCCAACGTGACCCACAAGTCATCGGTGGGGAGAGCCGACAGCGGCGGCGCGACTTCGGTCGTCCGGTTATCGTAGATCACTGTGAGACGCCCTGTCTCGGCGGCGAAGGCATTGATCGCAACCGGCAGACAGATCATCGCTGCGTAAAAAAGAATTTGCATTTTCAGCATTAAACCTCCTTGCTGGGCTTATAGGAGCGATAGTTTCGTTGAGCATTCTTTCTTTGCGATCTTTGCGCCTTTGCGAGAACCTACCCATAAATCACTCGACAATGGAGAACACTGTCTCTCGCGAAGGCGCGAAGGCGCAAAGGCGCAAAGTAAAGTTGCAAACATTTGACGGAAAATCATCCGCCAACGACGTCGGGGAGACTCCCATTTTCTAACAACACGGACTTTCGCGGGTCAAGGAGCAGCCACATCGCCACGCCGAAGACAAACACGGCGGCCATCACGTAAAACGGCGCCGTCCACGAATCCCAACTTTTGACCGCGTAGCCCACGACCAGGGGCGCAATAGCCCCGCCGACGTTGCCCACGGTGTTCATGCACCCGGTCACGACCCCTGCGTATTTCTTGCCGACGTCCAGGCAGACGGCCCAGGCCGCGCTGGTCGTGAACGTTTGAAATCCCAGCGCCAGCGCGAGCAGCAGCGCCGCCACGCGACGGTCTTCAACCAGCGCGACCGCGAAGAGCGTGACCGCGCTCGCCCCGTAGCCGGAAACTCCGACCGCGCATCGCGCCAGCTTCAGGTTCCCCGTGCGACGCGCCAGCCAATCGGTCGTCCAACCTCCGACCCAGAAGGCCAGCGCGCTCACAATCCACGGCGCGGCGGCCAGCAATTTCGTCGATTTGACCGAAAACCCGCGGGCTTCGAGCAAGTAGGTCGGCAGCCACGTGATGTAGAAATACAAGCCGTAGCCGTAAGCGAAATACATCAGGCAGATGAAAGCCAGGTTGGCGCTGGTAAACAATGTCTTCCATGGGACACGATGCGATTTCTCCTGACCGCTCCGACCGGCGCGGATCAATTTCAATTCGGCCTCGTTGACCGCCGGATGCTCTTCGGGAAGATCTCGGAACCATCGGCGCCACCACACACACCATAACGCGCCGGCCGCGCCGCACTCGACAAAGGCCCATCGCCAGCTTTGCAGTTGCAACAGCGTCAAAATCACCAGCGGGGTCATCGCCGAACCGGTGGCCAGGCCGACGAATGAAACGCTCATCGCGCGCCCCTGCTCGCGCTCCGGAAACCAGCGCGAAACTGCTCGCGCGATGTTCGGGAAAGCCCCCGCTTCGCCCGCGCCGAACAAAAACCGAATGACGAGCAGCGACCAGAATCCGAAGGCCGCGCCGGTCAGCGCGGTGAACGCCGACCACCACAAGACGATCCGCGTCAACGTGAGTCGGGCGCCGAAACGGTCTCCCAGCCATCCGCTCGGAATTTCGAACGCGGCGTAAGCGAACGCAAAAGCGCTGAAGGCCCAGCCTTTCTGGTCGGGCGTGAGATTGAATTCAGCCGCCATTGACGGCATCGCCGCCGAAATGCACAAACGGTCGAAATAGGTGATGACGGCCAGCGCGAAAACAAGGCTGAGCAGAGAGCGCCGCGCGTGAGTGGGTTCGGTTTCCATATGCGTATGCCATATGCGATATGACATACGGCATACGCATATGGAATTAAATTTGCCGCGACATTTTTCAGCCTGTGCAGGTCTGACCGCTTACGGGACGGCGGCGGCGGAGCGCTTCTCGGAACTATCGGCGACGATCGCAGTCACAACCGCCTTGCCCGTATGCTCTTCGGGTTGGATGTGAACCGTCAGGCCATGCGACCGCGCGGCATCGGCGGTCACAGGGCCGATGCAGGAGACGCGCGTGTTGGCGAGATGTGACGCCAGATGATCGGTCTCCAGGATCGCGGCCAGGTTGGCCACCGTCGAAGGGCTGGTGAAGACGATGTAATCGGCCTCGGCGTCGCGGAGGAGTCTCGCCACGTTTTCGCCTTTGGCCGCCGGCGTCACGGTTTGGTAAGCCTCGACAACTTCGACGTAAACGCCGATCTTCTCCATCGCCGGGCGGATCACGTCGCGCGTGGTGCGCGAGGCGGGCAGGAGCATGCGCGAGCCGTATAAGCGCTGACGCATGCCGAAACGTTCAGTGAACTCCTCGGCCAGGGCCTCGGCGGTGAAGCGCTCCGGGGTCAGATCGACCACGATGTTCTCGCGCTCCAATCTCTCGGCCGTCTTGCTCCCGACCGCGCATATGCGATGCGACTCCAGCTCGACCCGGCCGTGTCCCAGCGCGTCCATCCGCCCCAGAAAATATTCGACCCCGTTCACGCTGGTGAAGGCCAACCAGTCGAACCAGCTCAAATGAATCAGCGCGCGGTCGAGTTGCTCCCAACTCGACGGCTCTTTGATTTCGATCGTCGGGCACGAGATGACCTCGGCGCCGAGGGCCTCCAAAGCGCGCGTCATCTCGCCGCTCTGTTTGGCGGCCCGCGTGACGATAACGCGACATCCGAGGAGCGGGCGCGCCGCATCGCCGTTTTCGGTATTGGACGAGAGCTCGCTTTCGAGGGTAAAGGCCGAAACCGGAGCGGCGCTCGCAGTCTCGGCTTCAATAGGGCTCGCCGGGAGGATGGCCAGGATCTCGATTTGCGGCGGCGCGTCGTTCGCGGGCCCCCTTTCAGGCGCAGCCGAAAGGTTGTTCTTAGGCCCGTCTTCGGGCGGCGCTACCGCGGGCGCCGAGACGCGCATCTCGCCATCGGCCGTCGGGACGGGACCGGGGGTCTGGGCGCCGCCGATTCTGGGAAGAAGATCGCGCGCGCCCGCCTCCACCAACATCTCCGCGAGTCTGGCGCCCAACTCTTCAGCCTCCTGGGCCTGGCCGCTGATCTGGCGGCGGATCAGACGCCGGCCTTCGACGTCGGCCACTAGCGCTTCCACGGCCAGCTTATGGCTGATCCTGTTTTTCTTTAAATATGCGAAGGCCGCTATAGGAACCGCGCAACCGCCGCCCAGGCTCCGCAATACCGCGCGCTCGGCTTCGACCGCGTAGCGCGTCGGCTGGTGGTTCAGAACCTCGAGCAGCATGTTCGCGCGGTGATCATCGATGCGGGTCTCGATGGCGAGCGCGGCCTGCCCCACGGCGGGCAGCATCTCCGAAATGGGGAGGTAGGCGGAGATGCTATGGTCGAATCCCAGACGCTTCAGCCCGGCGGACGCCAGTATGATCGCGTCGTAATCCCCTTCGTAGAGCTTGCGCAAACGGGTATCGACGTTGCCGCGCAACTCGATGATCTGCAGGTCGGGCCGCGCGTGGCGCAGTTGAGAGGCGCGGCGCAGGCTGCTCGTGCCGATGCGGGCGCACCGCGGCAAATCCTCGATCGAATTGATGATGTATTTGCGCAAATCTTCGCTGACGATCAACACGTCGCGGACGTCTTCGCGTTCGGTGATCGCGGCGATGCACAGCCCCTCGGGCAAGACGGTCGGCAGATCTTTCAAGCTGTGAACCGCCAGATCGACGCGATGATCGAGCAAGGCCTCTTCAATCTCTTTCGTGAAGACGCCCTTGCCGCCGATCTGCGCCAGCGAGGCCTCGGTCAATTTATCTCCGGTGGTCTTGATGACCTCGATGCTGACGGCCAGCTCCTCGTAGACTTCTTCGAGCCGGTCCTTCACCCAGTTGGATTGCCAGAGCGCGAGTTTGCTGCCACGTGAGCCGATGATCAGGTTAGGCATAAGACTAATCCAGAATTTCAGATTCTAACGGTCGTGGCGCAATTATATTTTAAAAGTGGGAAGCCTGGCCATAGCTCAGGCGGGGCGTAAAAAATAATAAGCTTTGAGACAAAAATTCCGAGGCGTGATCATTTTCCGCTTGCCATAATCCCACCGGCTCGGCGCCGGTGGGATTTAACAGAAGAGCTGATTGCCTGCGGGCGGCGTATTTCGGTATATTTGCTCGGCCCAAAAGTATTTTTAGACCATAGAAAGGAAAGTCAGCCATCAAATCGCATGACTGAATATGTCAGCCAGATCGCCGCGCACATCCGCGGTGAAACGCAAAAAATCATCTTCGGTCAAGAGGCGGTCATCGACCAAATCCTGATCTGCCTCTTCGCCGAAGGACACGCGATCCTCGAGGGCGCGCCCGGAACCGCGAAGACTCTGATGGTCAAAACCATCGCGCGGATAATCGGCGCCGGCTTCAATCGCATTCAATTCACGCCAGACCTGATGCCTTCGGACATCACCGGGACCAACGTCTTCAACGTCGCCACGTCGCAATTCACGCTGCGCCACGGCCCCGTCTTCACCGACATTCTGCTGGCCGACGAGATCAACCGCACGCCGCCGAAGACGCAGGCCGCGCTGCTCGAGGCGATGGAGGAACGGCAGGTGACGATCGACGGCGAAAGCCATGGCCTCTCGCCGATGTTCCTGGTGCTGGCCACCGAAAACCCGATAGAATACGAAGGCACCTACCCGCTGCCCGAGGCGCAGCTCGACCGCTTCCTGTTCAAGATTCTGGTCTCGTACCCGAGTTTCGACGACGAATTGCAGGTCATCGGCAATTGGCAGGCGGGCTTCAACGCGCGCAGGCTCGAAGCCGTGAATTTCATCGCGATCGACGACCCGGAGATCATCCCGCGATGCCGCGCGATGGTCCGCGACACGAGAGTCGAACCAGACGTGCAGGCGTACCTGTTGAATCTGGCGCGGCGCACCCGCGAACACCCGAGCCTGCTCTGGGGCGCGAGCCCGCGCGCGGCGGTGTCCATGCTGCTGGCGAGCAAGGCTCTGGCCGCGATGCGCGGGCGCGATTTCGTGACTCCCGATGACGCGCGCGACATCGTACACCCGGCCCTGCGCCACCGCGTCCTGCTGCGCTCCGAGGCCGAGATCGAAGGCGTCACGCCCGATTCGGTCCTCGACGAGATCGTGGCCTCGGTTGAAGTGCCGCGCTGAGAAGAAGACAAGGAGACAAGGAGAGGGGGAGACAAGGAGAAAAACGCCTTGTCTCCTTGTCTCCCCCTCTCCTTGTCTCCCCCTCTCCTCTTATCTCTGTGTCTATTCATCCATATGATTTTCACCCGCCGCTTCTTCATTCTTATCGCGCTCGGCGTTCTGCCGCTGGTTACGGGCTGGGGCGCGCCGGGCGTCAAATGGGGCCTCGTCGGTTATGACCTGGTCTTGCTGTTCCTCGCCTACGTCGATTACCGTCGCGCGGAGGACGTCTCGCAAATTGAAATAGCCCGCCACATGCCGCGCCGGTTCATGATCGGCGAAGATAACGAAGTCCGGATCACAGTCAGCCATCGGCTTCCGCGCCCGTTCACGCTGACTATCAAAGACGAATACCCGCCGGGCCTGGAGTTGCGGGGCGAACGAACGCTCGTCGCCGCGCCCCTTCGTCGCGGAACCACTGACCGCCAGGCGACGGTCGGATACAAGCTCTACGCGGCCTCGCGCGGCAATTACGGGTTCGGCGACATCGTCGTTCGACGCCGCGGCCCTTGGGGGCTGACCGTCAAACAGGATCGGGTCAAGGCGGCGGAGAGCGTCAAAGTCTACCCGAACATCAACGAGGCGCGGCGGCATGAGTTGTCGGCGCGGCGCAACCGCCAGATGCTCCTCGGAGCGAGAAAGACGCGCGTCCGCGGGCAGGGCCGCGAATTCGAAAGCATGCGCGATTACGTCCGGGGCGACGAGATGCGGCACATTTCGTGGACGGCCACGGCGCGGCGCGGTCGGTTGACAACCAAGCAATATCAGACCGAACGCAATCAGAGCATCGTTGTCATGATCGACGCCGGGCGGTTGATGACCTCCCGCATCGAAAATCTTTCAAAACTCGACCACGCGATCAACGCCGCCTTATCCATCGGATACGTCGCGACGCGCGGCGGCGACAACATCGGCCTGCTGGTCTTCAACCGGCAGGTCGCCGCCTACCTGCCCCCGCAGCGGGGCCACGCGCAGCTCGCGGCGATGACCGAGGCGCTCTACAACGTCAAGGCCCAGATGATCGAGCCGTCGTACGCGCGCGCGTTCCAGTACCTTTCGCAAAATTGCAAACGGCGCTCGCTGGTCGTGATCCTGACCGACCTCGTAGACCGCGACGCCTCGGCCGAGTTGCTGGCTTACGCGGCGACGCTCCTTCCCCGCCACCTGCCTCTGATCGTGACCATCGGCGACAAGGACCTGCGCGCGCTGGTGGCCCAAGAGCCGCGCAAAATCGCCGACGTCTATCAACAGAGCGTGGCCGAAGAATTGCTACAACAGCGCGAAGAAGCCCTGGCCCGGATTACCGAATTGGGCGGACTGGCGCTGGACGTGCCAGCCGGACGACTGTCGCTGGAGCTGGTCAACAAATACCTCGAAGTGAAAGAGCGAGGGCTGTTGTGAGTAAGGGGGGTCTATGTCATCAGCATTCCGCGTGTCGTCGCTCTCACTGGCTTTGAGTTTGAGCCTCATTTGCCCAGTCTTTTCGCAGTCTCAATCATCATCATCTCCTTCATCGGCGCCACGGGGAAAAGAGGTGAAAAGTCATTGCTCTACCTGACTTATCCCCGTGGCGCCCCGTGTCCCCCGTGGTTGTTCTTTCCATACACACGATTGAAATCCGGCCTAACGGCGCGCGAGCCTCCGGAGTTTGGAAACCAAAAGGTTGACAAAATCCGACTGCGCCTTCTATGATCGGTTCGTGACTGTAGCCGCCGTAGAAAATATCCTCAAACAAACTCGCAGCGCGATTATTGATTTGCTCAAAGCCAACGGCGCGATGAGCGTCGAGCGCCTGGCCGGAGAGTTGGAAGTGTCGAAGGTCTGTGTGCGGCGGCACCTGGGCCTTCTCGAAAGCGACGGGCTGGTCACCTTCGAAGAGGAGCGTCACGACCGCGGGCGTCCGCGCTTCATTTACCGTTTGACGGATAAGGCGGCGCGCCTCTTCCCGCAAATTTACGACGAGTTCGCGAAAGAGGCGCTCACCGCAGTCCGGCGCAATTTCGGCGACGATGCGCTGCGGCGCGTGCTCCGGTCGCGGGCCGACGAATTGATCGCGCAGTTTGAGGAGAAGTTGGGCGGGCGGAATTTTGATGAGCGAGTCAGAAGCCTGACCCGCGAGATCAACGCGAAAGGCTACCTGGCCGACGCGCGGCGGATGAAAGATGGCTCGTATCGCTTGAGGCAGCGCAACTGCCCGATCGAGAGCGTCGCTGTCGCTTACCCACAGGTTTGCGAAGAGGAACTACGCGTCTACCGCGAGGTCCTGGGCTGCGAGGTCGTCTGCGAGTGTCGCATCGCCGGCGGCGCGAGAAAATGCGACTTCCGCATCGCGGCGCCACGGCTAACACAGATTTCAAGGAAAGCTCCGGCGCGGGGCGCGGGGCGCTAGCATAATTTTTATACGCCACATTCTCAATGTGGCGTATAAAAATTAAGCGTGACAACTATGCCGTATGAAACATGAAATATGGCATATGAAATATATCGGTTTTCAGATGTATGAAGACTGTTAGCCACCGCAGCGCACCGCAGGCCACAGAGGTGTCACTACTTCTCTGTGTTCTCTGTGGCCTGCGGTGGCTATTCATCCATATGAAAAACGCCGTATGAAAAAAAATGAGCCAACAAACTTCTGAGACAACCCAAATTACCGAGGATGTAATCCTCAATGCGCTGCGGGCGGTCAAGGACCCCGACCTGCATAAAGACATCGTCGCGCTCAACATGATCCGCGACGTGAAGGTCTGCGGCGGCATAGTCAGCTTTCGCTTTGTTCTGACCACGCCCGCCTGTCCCGTGCGTGATCAGCTCAAATTCGAGGCCGAGAAGACCGTCATGGCCGTGCCCGGCGTCGAACGCGTCGAAGTCAAGATGGAGGCGGAAGTGCCGAAGGCGCGCGGCGCGATCGACAAGGCAGAGATCGCCGGCGTCAAACACATCGTCGCGGTCAGCTCCGGCAAAGGCGGCGTGGGTAAATCTACGGTCGCGGTCAATCTGGCCGTGTCGCTCGGAATGATGGGCGCGAAAGTGGGCATCCTCGACACCGACGTTTACGGCCCGAACGTGCCGATTATGATGGGCGGCAAAGACATGCCGAATGTGCGCGGCGAGATGATAGTCCCGCCCGTCTATCACGGCGTGAAGACCATGTCCATCGGGCTGCTTAACCCCGGCGACAAGGCCGTCGTCTGGCGAGGGCCGATGCTCCATTCGGCCGTCTCGCAATTCCTGCGGCAGGTCGAATGGGGCGAGCTTGATTATCTTGTCGTCGACATGCCGCCTGGTACGGGCGACGTCCAGTTGTCTTTAGCCCAATTGGTCCCGGTCGCGGGCGCGGTGTTGGTGACGACGCCGCAGGAAGTGGCCTTGAGCGACGTGCGCAAGGCTTACAATATGTTCGACCAGCTGCGCGTGCCGATCCTGGGCATAGTCGAGAACATGAGCTACTTCGAGTGCCCGAATGACGGAGAGAAGTTCTTCATCTTCGGCAATGGAGGCGGCGAGGCGTTGGCCGAGGCCTACGGCGCGCCCTTCCTCGGCGCGATCCCGATCGCGATCAACATTCGCGAAGGCGGCGACCTGGGAGTCCCCGTCGTCGTCAGCCGGCCCGACAGCGCCCAGGCGAAGGCGTTCCGCGCCGTCGCGCAGAACGTGGCCGCTCAGGTGAGCGTCGAGGCGTTGAAGGCGGGCAAGACTCTGCCCGTGCTCAACATGAAGAAATGACTCGCGCGGCGGCGATTGACGTGATTTTCGATGCTGGCTATTATTGCAATGAGTTGCTGAGTCAACGGCGATTATGGCCCGGAATTTATGGAAGCGCCCGGTTGGTTAACCGGCGATGAACGAAAACTTTTATTCAAAAGGAGAGTAAGACAATGATTTTGACCATGACTGACACGGCGGCTTCGGAGGTCAAGAAATTCCTCGAAGCGGAAAATGTTGGAATGGAAGGCGGCCTGCGCGTGCGCGTCGTGCCCGGCGGATGCTCCGGATTCCAATACGCGATGAACATCGAAGAGGCGCCCCAAGCCAATGACGAGGTGGTCGAATCCAGCGGGCTGCGAGTCTTCGTCGACATGTTCAGCGCGCAATACCTGGAGAGCGTTCAGATCGACTACGTCAACAGCGTTATGGGCTCGGGCTTCACCTTCAACAACCCGAACGCCACCGGCGGATGCGGGTGCGGCAGCTCGTTCACCGCCTAACCTCGGTACGGCGTCGGGAGCGGTAGCGACCAGCTGTGTGTGATGACGATGTTTCACACAACAGCCGGTTAAAAAACCGGTCGTCCGAAAGACGGCCCCCGGGCGCGTAAAATCGAAGCGGCTTCCACTGGAGCCGCTTTTTTCATGCCTGTTCTTATCAGTAATGATTCCTGTTATTGACAAGGTCCGGCGCCCTGATTACGATGCGCGGGTCTGGAAACATATCGATGAATGTCCGGAACACAAAACAACGACAGGCGATCTTCGAGGCCATTGAGAATCATGGCGGCCATCTGACGGCGGACGAGATCTACAGGCTCGTCAAGCGCCGCTTCCCCCGTCTGAGCTTGGGCACAGTTTACCGCAATCTGCGCGTGCTGGTTGCGCAGGGCGGCCTGCGCGAACTCGAGTTCGGGATGGCCGCTACCTACTTCGAGACCGCCAAGGATTCGCATTACCATTTGATCTGCCGCGTCTGCGGGAGCATAGCCGACGCCGACATTCCGGTCGAATGCGGCTTGCAGTCGGTCGCGGGGCAAGCTCGCAATCTGGGCGGGTTTCGGATCGAAGCGCATCGGCTCGATTTCATCGGCGTTTGCGCCGCCTGTCAGTCGAAGCTACGGAAGACCAATAAGAGCACGCGCCAGATCAAATCGCGCTGAATTTCGGCGACGCGCTCTTACGCTCATTCAACCACTGCTCGCGTCTTTCCAAAACGACGCGATGAAGTTGTCAAAATCGCCCTTTGAGCGGCATGAATGGGACTTATAGGACTTATAAACCTCATACTTCCTATAAATCCCATAAACCCCATAAGTCCCATTCATGCCGCTCGAAGGGATTTTTTCCATAAAGGAAATTTACATGCCATCTCTTGGAGGAACCAAGACTCACGAAAACTTGAAACATGCTTTCGCCGGCGAATCGCAAGCCAACCGGCGTTATCTCTATTTCGCGCGCATAGCCGACGTCGAAGGCTATCCGGACATCGCCGGCCTGTTCCGCGACACGGCTGAAGGCGAGACCGGCCACGCTCACGGCCACCTCGATTTCCTGAAAGAGGTCGGTGATCCGTATACCGGCGAGCCGATCGGCGGCACCCCGTTGAACCTTAAGGCTGCGATCGCGGGCGAAACTTATGAGTATACCGAGATGTATCCCGGCTTCGCTCGCACAGCTCGCGAAGAGGGATTCGAAGAGGTCGCCGAGTGGTTCGAAACACTCGCGCGCGCCGAGAAATCTCACGCGGGCCGGTTCCAAAAGGGACTCGATTCTATGGGTTGAATAGTCAGGCAGGATTTCTGACGCGCGATCATAAGTTCATTATCCATTCGCCATATTACATTTCTCATTTGCCATCGCCAGAGTCGCTGACAGCCGCAATGACAAATGAAAAATGTAATATGGCGAATGGATAATGAAATCGCCGCGAAATTTCCGCCAAACTGTTCAGTTAAATTATCTGACCAAAAAGCGAAGGCGGCCTCACCCGTGTTGCGCCACTGGGAGTTGAAGCCGCCCTCTCATCCGAACGCTCCGTTGGCGGAGCGTTTGCTCGTTTATTCAACAAGCAGGATTGCCGCCAATCCTACTACAGAGAGGAGTGTTATGAAACACATGTCCGATCTCGGACTCGAGGATTCTGGCGGGCGACACAGACGGTTAGCTGATCCCGAATGACAATCCCATGCCCGCTGAAAAGGTCTCTCCCGGCGAGAAACTCTACTTCGATAAACGGCTCTCTACCGACCGTACGGTCAGTTGCAGCGCCTGCGTGCGCTCGAAGCGTATCTAATGTCTCAGCGCAAGAGCGGCGCCGATGGAATTCGGCAAACATTGAAAATACTTAGTGGATAGTGGATAGTAGATAGTGGGCGGCCGCCCAGTGCCCACTATCCACTATCGACCTTTATGCTTGAACAAGGCGACCTTTCATCAGTAGCAGTCGAATGGGATAAGCCGGAATATTGGGACGAACAATCGCTCGACAAGGAATTGCGGCGGCAATACGACGTCTGCAATTCGTGCCAGCTGTGTTTCAACCTCTGCCCCGGCTTCCCGAAGCTCTTCGAGAGTTTCGATAAAGACGAAGTCGATGCCGACCCGGATAAACTGACGAAGGACCAGGTGTGGGAATTCGTCGACCTCTGCTATAACTGCAAACTCTGCTTCATCAAATGTCCTTACACCCCGCCGCATAAATTCCTGATAGACATCCCGAAACTGGTCATGCGCGCGCGCGCCGTCGAGGCGGAGAACAACGGCGTCGAGTTGCGCGAACTGATGTTGAGCAGCCCGGACGAAATCGGCCCCGTCGCGAGCAGGCTCGCGACGCTAGTCAATTTCGCCAACAGTAATCCCGCCAACCGCCTGTTGATGGAGAAGGCCGTCGGCGTCCACCGCGACAAGATTCTCCCGAACTTCCATGCCGAGACTTTCGAGAGGTGGTTCAGGAAGAACGTCGGTCAGGCCACGTTCACTGCGCAGGGCGCGGGCGGTCTGAAGGTCGCGCTCTTCCACACCTGCGTCGTCAATTACAACGAGCTGCAGGTCGGCAAGGCCGCCGTCCGCGCGCTTCAGAAAAACGACGTCGAGGTCTGCGACCCGCCGGGGCAGCGCTGCTGCGGAATGCCCTATCTGGACGCCGGGCGCGTCGAACAGGCGCTCGGACATTTTCGGGACAACGTGAAATTGCTCCTGCCTTACGTCCGGCAAGGATATGACGTCGTCGTGCCCGAACCGACCTGCGGAATGATGCTCAAGAAAGAGTACGCCGATTACCTGCAGGGCGAAGAGCGGGAGCAGGCGCTGGAAGTCTCGAAGCGCGTATATGACCTGTCGGAATATATGATCAAGCTCAATGACGAAGGCCGGCTGAGCAAAGATTTTAAAGTCGACGTCGGCAGGGTCGCCTACCATCAGCCCTGCCATTTGAAATATCAGGCGATCGGGGCAAAATCCATCGATCTGCTCCGACTCGCCGGCGCGCAGGTCGTCTTCATCGACAAAGGCTGTTCGGGCCACGACGGGACATGGGCGATGAAGAAGGAGTATTTCGACCTGGCGCAGAGTGTCGCGCGCGGACTGCATCGCGGCGTGAAGGAGTCTGGGGCCGACGTCGTCGCCACTGATTGCTCTCTCGCCGGGTTGCAAATCCGGCAGGGCACGGCGCGCGTGACCTTACACCCGATTGAAGTCCTGGCGAAAGCTTATGGAATCGAGGAAGAGCGATGATGAACAAAGTCGTACTTTCAGAAATCCTCGACATCGCGCAATATGAAAAGGCTCGCGACGAGATTCGCCGCCGCGTTATCGAACTGAAAAAAAATCGCCGCCTGCCGGTCGGCCCGATGGTGACTTTCGTCTTTGAAAATCACGACACCGTGTTGTTCCAGATTCAGGAGATGATGCGCGCCGAACGCATAGTCAACGACGACGCGATTCAACACGAGATCGACACGTACAACCAGTTGCTGCCGGACGAGAATGAACTGGCGGCGACGATGTTGATCGAACTTCCCGACGCGGCGCGAATCCGCGAAGGGATCACGAAGTTTCATGGCGTGAACACGGGCGAGGCGACGTACATCCGGATCGGCGATGAGCGGCTGCCCGGCGTTTTCGACGCCGGACAGAGCGACGACCGCCGCATCAGCGCGGTACAATACGTGCGGTTCCGTTTCAACGACGCGCAGCGCGAGGCGTTAGCGACAGGGGCGACCCCGGCGCGGCTGGTGATCAATCATCCCAATTACCATCACGAAGCATTGATTACGGGCGCGGTTCGTGGAGAATTGTCCAAAGATTTCTTCTAATGTGTCCCATAGGTCTTATAGGTCCTTTTGGTCCTATAGCTAAAAGGTGAAAGAAGTGAGCGAAACTTTGCCGAAAGATTATGGCGATCTTCGCGGCGAGTACGACGCGATTCGCGGCGGCGTCGCCGTGATTGATTTCTCCGCCGCGGGAAAATTGCAGGTCAGCGGTAAAAACTCGGTTCAATTCCTCAACGGCCTGATCAGCAACGACGTTAAATCGCTCCAGGCGGGCGAGGGAGTGTTGGCGGCTTTCCCCACGCTTCAAGGCAAGCTGGTAGCGCTCTGCCGGATATACAACCTCGGCGAATACCTGCTGCTGGAGTTGGACGCGATCAACCGCGAGAAGATTTTCAAGAACCTGAGCCGGTTCGTCCCCGCCGGGGAATTTTTCGTCACCGACGTTAGCGATCAATTCGCGCTGTTTTCATTGCAAGGGCCGCGGACGCCGGAATTGATCGAGGCCTTGACCGGCGAGACGATTGACGAGAGGCAATACAAGATCGGCGAGCGGCAAATCGGGGGGGCTCAGGTCTTCGTCGCGTCTCACAGCCGATGCGGCGAAACCGGGTTCGACCTCTTCGTTCCGACCGAATTCGCGCAGAAGACGCTTGAAACAATTCTAGAGCGCGGCGTCATATTCGGCGCCCGTCGGGCCGGGTTCGATGCGTTCGAAATCGCGCGCATCGAGGCGGGAGTCCCGCGCGAGGGCGTCGACGCCGGCGAAGATTACATCATCCTCGAATCCGAATTGGAGTCGGCGGTCAGTTACACGAAGGGGTGCTACCTGGGTCAGGAGGTCATCGCGCGGATCCACTGGCGCGGCCAGCCGGCGAAGCGCTTGCGCGGATTGCTGATCGACGCCGATCAACCGCCCCAGCCCGGCGCGGAACTGTTCGACGACGACGACAAGAAAGTCGGCGAGATCACGAGCGGCGCGCGCAGCTTCGCGTTGGACCGTTTTATCGCGCTCGGCTACGTGCACCGTTATCACCTGACGCCAGGAACCGAATTCACGTTGAAGCGGGACGAGGTAGAGTTGGGGCGCGCGGAATTGGTCGAATTGCCGTTTATCAAAAAATGACGATCGCAGCTAAATCGGACCACGCAACATCGGGACGCCGGTACAGCGCCGCGCTGTTTTTCGCAATTCCATTTTGAATTTTGAAGCCCGCTGTGTCGAAGTATGGAAGATATCCAAAATGTAAAACGCCCCGACGCCGAATTGGAATGGAATTTGGAGTCGGCTGAATTGGCCTACGGCGTGATCGCGCGTTACGTCGAACACGCCCAGGTGTCGGGGATCATCATCGCGCTGATGGCGAGCGCGCTCGGCGAAGAGCGGGTTAAATCGATCGCGGCCAGCGAATACTGGCAGAGTTACATTGCGAGCAAACGCTCGATCGCCGACGCCAAACCGGACGTCGAACGGCTGACGGCGCTGATCGAGCGGATGCGCGAAGAATCGAAGGGATCGGAGTGACAGGCTATGGCGAATTACGGAGTAATAACCGTCGAAGAGTTGAAAGCCAGGCTCGACGCCGGCGAGAAGTTCCGCCTGATAGACGTGCGCGAGACGTCGGAATACAGGACGGCGAAGATCGAAGGCTCGGAGTTGAAACCTCTCGGGCAGATCGCGAATTGGGCTAATGAATTGGCGGACAAAGGCGAAGAGATCGTCCTGCATTGCCATCACGGGATGCGTTCCGACCGCGCCTGCCAATACCTGGCGGCGCAAGGCTTCATCAACGTCAAAAACCTGATCGGCGGCATTGACGAATGGTCGTTGAAGGTTGACCCGTCAGTCCCACGCTACTGATTCGAATGAGATCACAAAAAATCAGACTCGCGACTTTGGGTTTGTGGTTGGGCGCGATGGCTTTTTTCAGCTTCGTGGTCGCGCCGTCGGCCTTCGCCGTGCTGAAACAACAACAGCTTGCGGGCTCGCTGGTGTCGAGGACTCTCAACATACTCGAAATCATCGGCATGGTCATCGGCGCGTTGTTGATCGCTACCCTGATTCTTTCGAGGGAGCGCGACAGGGCTTTTCTCTATGAATTGATCGCGCTCGCGTTGATGACCGTCTCGATGCTCGTGTCGCATTTCGTCGTGTCGAGACGGATGCATGAGCTGCGCATGAGCCTCGGTGAGATTGCGCAGCTCGCGGCCAACGACCCGGCGCGCCTCGAGTTCGACAGGCTGCATCAATACTCGGTCTGGCTGATGGGGTTCAACATCCTCGGGGCGATCGCGCTGATCGTATACCTGGCGAGACGCAATGCTTGATCCCGATCGTTTGAGTTTTGAATTTGAGGCCGGCGCAGACAAACAGCGTCTCGACGAATTCGTCGCGACGCGACTTCCCAAAATCAGCCTCACGCGTATCCGCCGCCTGATCGCCGAAGGGGACGTTCTCCTCAACAACGAAAGATCGCTCAAAGGCGTCCGGCTGCAACCCGGCGACAGGATCTCTGTGAAAGTCTTCGCCGCCGAAAAATCTTCGACCACCCCCGAACCGATACCGCTCGACATCCTCTTCGAAGACGATCACATCATCGCCGTCAACAAGCCCACCGGGCTGCTCGCGCACCCGTCGAACACGGAGAAATCGGGCGCGCTGACGAACGCGCTGGCCTATCACTTCTGGCAGACCGCCGGCGCGCCGATCCGCCCCGGCCTGGTTCACCGCCTCGACCGCAACACTTCGGGAGCGATGATCATCGCCAAGACGCCGCGCGCGCACCGCACGCTCTCGAAACATTTCCGCGAGCGCCGGGTGAAGAAGTTCTATCTGGCGCTCCTCAGCGGGCGCGTGGAAAAAGATTCGGGCGAGATCGACGCGCCCATCGGCAGCGATCCGAAAGTCTGGCCGCATTGGCGCATAATGCCAGAGAGCGAAGGCGGCAAACCGGCGCAGACGCTCTATCGCGTCAAACGCAGGTTCAAGGCGCACACGCTCGTCGAATTGGAGCCGATCACCGGGCGCACGCACCAACTGCGAATTCATTGCGATCTGATAGGACACCCGATCGTCGGCGACCCGATTTACGCTTCGACGGTCGATCCGATCACGACGAAGCGCAAATTGAAATACCATCTGCTGCACGCGGCGCGGCTGGTCTTTCGCCATCCCGCGACCGGTAAGGAGATGAACCTGGAAGCGCCCTTGCCGCAGGCGATGGTCGATTTAATCGCGGAATTATGAAGACAGGGAGACAGTGGGACTGAGTACTTCGTAAACTAAGTTATTTGATATTTTGTGTTTAAAAACCTTTGCTTTGAGCCTGCGGAGCAGGCGGCAGCATAAAGCCTGGGGCGTAAGCCCCAGGAGAGCGGCAGCAAAGCGATCAGAGCCCACGAAGTGGGCGACAGCCAATAGCTGCCGCCCGTTTCACGGGCTTGATGGCGCTCCGAACCTGACCTGGGGTTTCGCCTTCGGCTCCACCCCAGGCTTTACTCTGCCGCCCGCTCCGCGGGCTTGAATAATACCAAAAAACTTAATTTACATAGTACTGAGGGGCCGCAGAGACAGAGAAACGGAGGGGCGCAATCTCTCCTTTTCTCTTTCTCTATGTCCCTCCGTCTCTCCGTCTCTGCGGTCCCTCCGTCTCTGCGGTCAAATTCAAATGACTAATCACGATGTGATTATAATTGGCGGCGGCCCGGCCGGGATGAGCGCTCTGATCTGGTGTCATTCGCTGGGTCTGCGCGGCGTGTTGCTTGAACAGTCGCCGGAACTGGGCGGGCAGATGCTGGAGATGTTCCATCGCGTCCTCGATTATCCGGGATTGGTCGCGGAGAACGGACGCGAGTTGCGCGATCATTTCGCAGCGCAGCTCGACTTGTTGCAGTTGGATTACCGAACGGGCCGCAAGATCGAAGAGGTCGATCTGAGCCAACGCCGCGCGCGATCCGGCGGGGAGTGGTTGCAAGGCCGCGGCGTCATCATTGCGACCGGCGCTCGCAAACGAAAGCTCGGCATTCCCGGCGAAGAGAGGTTCGAGATTCGCGGCGTCAGCTTCTCGGCTACTCGTGACCACAGCCTCTACGCGGGAAAGAAAGTCTCGGTCATCGGCGGCGGCGATTCAGCCGTGCAGAACAGTCTACTACTCGCCGGCATCTGTCCGAGCGTCACGCTCATTCACCGCTCGGACAAATACCGCGGGCGCCCGGATTGGCTCAAACAGGCGCAGGAAAACCCTCGCATCACGATCATCGACAACGCCGAGGCCAAAGCCATCGAGGGCGGCGAACGCGTCGAACGATTGGTCATCGAAGACACCCGCACGGGCCAAATCAAAACCATCGATACCGAAGGCGTCTTCATCCGCGTGGGCGTCGCGCCGAACACGGAGATGCTTCGCGGCCAGATCGAGCTTGACGAGGCCGGTTTTATCAAGACCGATCAGCGCCAGCAGACTTCGGTTGAAATGGTCTATGCGGCGGGAGACGTCTGCCGACCAGCATGTTTGAGCGTGGCGACCGCGGTTGGACAGGGGGCGATCTCGGCCAAGGACATCGCCATTTCGCTCACCTGACCCTGCCAAGCGACTTTTTAGCCTGCCCCAGTTCAGGCCTTTCGCTGTCCGCATTAGGGCAAAGTTCCACCAGTCGGCTGAAATAAGTCTTCGCCTTCCTTTGGTCTCCCAATGCCAGCGCAGCCTTCGCCGCTCCATAAACCCCATTAAATCGGTTGGGAGAGTTCCTGAGCGAAGCCTCGAATTCTTTCAGGGCGTCGGCAGGCCGGTTCAGTTCCAGCAGCAGATCCGCAAGTTGTTCACGAGCCGGGATCGGCGCCCCAGGCGTAACCGGATGTTTAGCAGTCAAATCATCCAATTCAGCCGCGCCGCGCATCAACCGGAGCGCTTCTTCGCTCTTCCCTTCTGCCTGCGCAAGCCAGGCGGTCGCGGCTCGGAGTTGAATCTCGACCTGTCCGCCCCAATCGTAATCGCCTTTGACTTCAACGAGCGATTGCCGGATGGCAGCCAGTTTCTCAACCTCATGACGCGCCGAGGTTGTATCGCCGCTCCTGGCGGCGCCTATCGCGCGCGCGAAAATGACGTTGGCCTCAGCCCAGCGAAAATGACCCCAGGGAAAATCGCTCGGGCGCAGCGTCAAGGCGGCGGCCTCGCTCCAGCGCCGCCGTTCGAGCGCATAGCGCGCAGGGATGGCTGTGAACGCATAGGCCACTTTGAAGTTCTCCGGTTCGACTCGCCGAATCGCATTCAACTCATCGAGCACGCCTTTGGCCTTTCTGTCTTGCGCGCCTTGCATGTAGGCATAAGCGAGATAGTCCATCGCGTGGAGTTGCTCATCCCATGCGCCCTCCATGCGATTCCTAGCGGCGTAAGCCTTCGCCGCCACCTCGGCGTCGAGGTTTGATCGGATGGCTTCCTGCCACAATCCCAATCGCGTGAAGATGTGAGAGGGCATGTGCCGCGCATGCGCTGAGGCGGGCGCGATCTTCGCATAGCTGCGGGCGGCGGGCAGCGCAAGATGCGCGAGCGGCGGATAGTCGTAACTGTGAATCAGATAGTGCGCTACGCCGGGATGCTCCGGTTCAACAGCCAGAACACGGTTCAGAATTTCAGCGGCCTTCTTCTCGTTCGTGTAGCTATTGTCATTCGCCATCATCCCCGTCGCAATGAGCGTCAGCGCGTAGAAGACGGCGGCCTCATGATCTTTCGGGTAACGCCGGCAGAGTCGCTCCATCGCATCGCGATAAGCGAACGCGCGCGCCCGATGGTCAAGGGCCTCGGCGTCTTTGTAGAAGGCTTCGATGGCCGCGATGTAGTCTCGTTCACGCTGAGTGCGCGCGCCGACGGAATTAGCCTTCTCTACGGCGGCCTGCCCCTTCTTCAATTCCTCCTCTATCGGCGGCGCCCAGATGGGATGGTAGTTACTCATCGCGACGCCCCAGTAGCCCATACCGCAATTCTGATCAGTGATGGTAACTTGTATGAAAGCTTTTTCGGCCTCCCCGTACTCGAAAGAATGGAGCCAGGCGACCGCGCGATTGAATTGCTCTTGCGCTGGAGCCGAGCAGGAGATGGGAAAGTTAACCTTTCCGAGTTCGTGTTGATGTTGATGCGCCTCTTGCGCTTTGACGCTCGCGGCGAGAGACAACCCTAAGAGGGTTATGCGCAAAAACCGCTTGATTAGGCGCTCCCATCCGGCCGATCCTGTTTCCTTCATTATCATCAATGTCGCCTTTCTTGAACCAATGGCGTTAAGTTAACTCCAGTCCGGAGTTAAGTTAAGTGGATGATGAAGACAGGGAACACAAAAAGCGCAAAACCAACACAAAAGGCGCAAAGAAAAATACTGATAGATTTGTGCTTTTTGCGTCTCTTCCTTTGCGCTTTTTGTGTTCCCGAGGTCTTCTTAACGCCACTGCCTTTCTTGAACCGGAAGAGTCCCAATTATAGTAGGTATTGGCGTTGAATGGATTGATCACTGTAGTTCGCTCATTGTTGGCGATGGAGCTATTGAGCCTCTCTCTACCTACACCATCTTCGGCCTGATGAATGGCTACTGTTGTGAGCCGTCGTTCTGCGCACTCTCGATCATCTATGGACGCACGGCGATGCCGTGGATGGCGCATCCGGCACAGGTGGTTTCGTCGAATGGCGTTGGTGGTGAGAGGTCGAGATACTTGATCACCGTCTGCTGCTTTGCTTTGACGATGGCTAGCTTGCCCGAGGCGCGCAAAGAAACGTAGACCCTATTGCCTCTAACGGCGATGGCATCAGGCTGGTCGTTCCCGATGCCGGGAGTCGCGTCGAGCGCCAGAGTCGCCAATTTGTGGACAATTGACCCCCTCAGATCGCAAATTATCAACTCATCGCTCTGGGGCGAGCTACCGAATCCGGTCTTCTCGCTCTCGCTCATGTTAAAGCTGTGCCAGTCAGCCGCCCCAAGCGTGCCGGCGTCAGAGAGCGTATCAGTTGTAGTATCCAGGCGGTAGATATGCCCCCCGCCGCCGCTGGAGGCAATCGTCACTCTCCTACCGTCCCTGGATTTGACCATCCCACAAGCTACGAAGCCGTCGGTCTCAAGTGTCCCCAGCAAGGTCATCGTCGGCACATCAACAATTGCAATTCCACTGGGTCGAAGCGAGACATAGGCGCGCTGAGAGTCATCGCGGAAGATTGTACAAATCGGCGCCTTACCCAGTGTAGCTAAAGAGAGACTGCCCACGACCTCCCATGACTCTGTTGCCTCATTAACTGCCACCTTGATCAAACTCATTGACGGGATCTGCGAGACGAACAGGGTTGAGCCGTCAGGTGAGGACTTGGCCTGGTGAGTCCCGGCGACTCCGAGATGAAGTGTTTGCAAGAGTCGACGTTGATCGGCGCGGATGATGAGTAACGAATAACAAAACAGAGACGGCGATGACAACGCCCTACTCGCCGTCAACCCTCAATGAAGCGGAAGAGCGAGCGACGCGAAGTGAAGAAGCCGGCGCCGCGTCTCTGATCAGTTGGATCAGTCGGCGCCAGGTTGTCGCTGGCGCCATCGCTCTGGGGCTCCTGGTGTTTGGCGGTTGGGTTATCTCACTGAGATTCAAGGGGCGCCCGCCGATTGAATCGCTGGCGGTCTTGCCGTTCACCAGTGGGAGCGATGATCCGCAGACGGCATACCTGAGCGATGGAATCACGGAGAGCCTGATCAATAACCTGTCTCAACTGCCAAATCTGCGTGTGATCGCGCGAACCACCGCTTTCCGCTACAAGGATCAAGCGGCGGAGCCGTCCAAAATAGGACGCGATCTTAACGTCAACGCGGCGCTCACAGGGAAGGTTCTCCTGCGCGGCGACACTCTGATCGTCCAGGCGGACCTGGTGAACGTGGCGGACGGCGCGCAACTCTGGGGACAACAATACGCCAGGAAACTTTCAGATATTTTCGCGCTTCAGGCAGAGATCGCGACGGATATCGCCGAGGAGTTGCAAACCAAACTGACCGGCGAAGAGAAGAGGCTGCTGGCTAAACATTACACCAATGACACCGAAGCTTATCGGCTTTATCAGACGGGCCGCTTCTATTGGTATAAGAGGACAGAGGATGGTTTCAAGAAAGCCATTGATTATTTCCGGCAGGCGACTCAGAGAGATCCGCATTACGCGCTGGCGCACACGGGTTTGGCGTCGGTGCGCGTCGGTCTCGCGCCTTGAGTTGACCGACGTCCGGAGAGGCGAGAATTCAACGCGAAGCGACGACATCGTCGATTCGCGCGTCTTCCAAGTGAAGATCGCCCGCGGGCCGCAGGAACTTCTCAAACACATGCGCGCCGATCTTACGACCTATCACAAGGCCGTCCCTGCAAGATCCGCGGAAGTGAACCCCGGCGTAGACACGCGAGTCGGAGCCTTCCTGCGCCGACTGCGAGAAGCTCTTAAACGAACGCGTGATGCCCGGATACGGCTTAGCGCTCGTTATGGTGAAGCCGAGCTGGTCGGTCCCGAAGAAGCGGGCCAGTATCTCGGCCCAGGCGGCGCACAGAACAGCGTGGAGCGATAGATATTCAGGGTGGCTCGGCGTCTCGAGGTACGAGTTCCACGTCGGATCGGCGGCGGTTTGCGGGTTGCCGTCATAAGCCCCGTTGCGAATGGCGGTCACCGGCCGCCAGAAGTTGTAGCGGTACTTGGCGCCATAACCGGTGATCAGGCAATCGGCGCTGGCAAGATGGAGCAAGGCGAAAAGGCGCGCGCTATCCCATAGGTTGAGCTTCCGTGTGACGGCCAGATCTCTGGCCAGACGAATATGAACTCCCGGCGAGGGTTCGTACCAGAAGCGGGCGATCTCGCTCTGCTCGGCGGTGCGCGTCTTGCTGTCAGCCCCGCCGAGGCTTTTGACCTCGTTGTAATCAGCCGCGTACTCTGCGCTGCGCAAGTTGAAGTAAGCCGGCCGGGACAGTTCAAACTGCTCGGCGCTGGTCATCGTAAAAGGCTTAACTTTGCCGAAGCTCACGCCAATTGGCTGCGCGAAAGCGGGCGGCGTCGGGCGCCAGACGCCCAGCCCAGCGACGGGCTTGTAAGGCCTGACAACATCCGAGCCGTCATCGGCGCGGCGCGCGAGAATCGCGGCCGCAGCCGCCCGTCCGGTAGCGACGCCATCGGCCTTGGCTTTGCCATCGGGGATGGCCGCGAGCGCCGAAGCGAGCGCTCGGTCGAGCGCCGCTTTTTGATTCGGGATTCTGGCGATCAGAACGTCGTGTGCCGCCGCCGCGACCGCCGCTTCCGGCGAAGCGCCGCGCGGCGCAACGGCGTCGTACGCGTAAGGCTCATAGCGACGGTCAATGGCGTTGAGCGCGTCATGCATCGCCACGTGGGCCATCGCGACGTCGCAAGAGGTCACAGGGCCGGTCTTCCCAGAAGCTTCGACGGCGTCGAAAGCGATCCCATCCCAATCAGTGATAGGATTGGCGCGCGCGCGCGTCGGCAAGGCCGCGAGCCACGCGATGACAAAAAGGAACAGCGCGACGGCTCCGCGTTGAATAGATCTTTGGATTGAGCCCGAATTCATGATCCCCTCCGAAGTCATGCCGATCCGCCCTTGATCAAGCAACCTTCATACCAGGCGCGCTTCATGCAGTCATAAGATCACGAAGTCAGAAAGGACATATTTGTAGGCGCGCGAAAAGCCGGTTGAGATTTGGCATGCGCGTTATGTTTGTTCTTACATTTTAGAACGGTTTGCAATTGCGTGTACGGGAGCGGTGGCGCGAGTTGTTTACTCGCGTACGTTTTCTAGTCTGACAAAGCCACAGACAGGGCGATTAAACAAATCGCCCCACACCGTCGCGCTTTGCCGGAGAGATGATCCATAGATTGCTGGACGCAGCTTACTCATATCGACATCAACTGGTTGGCGCCGCGCAACTCGATCGGCGTAAGCTTGAACAGCATTGGGCGGAAGCAGGCGCCGGCTACGGCCAAGCGATCATGCGCCGCGTATCAGAGATCAATGGCGCGACCTATTTGACGCTGTTTGAGACCGGTGGCGCCTATGAAAAACGCAGGGGCCTCAGCATGTAGTAGAAAAAGGACTGTCTTTACCGTTCGCTGGTCTCAACCTTGGTTGAGAAGAAAAAGAAAGAGCAGCTCAAACGAATCTACGAAAATCTCAATCCGGCCGATCTCAAGCTGGAGATCACACGACTCCAAAACGAACTGCTCAATTCAGCGGCGCTCTTTTCCACAGCGCCACCGAACGCACAGGGTAAGCTGCGAGCCGGCGTGTTGGCCACGCTGGCCCCTACCTATGTTCGAGGACGGCCGAAAAACAGCACATAGCCATCGGCGTCTTTGAGCTCGAAGCCCCTCAGACCGTCATCGGTGTCCTTGAGGGGAACGGAGAAGATGACGCCCCGCGACGAAAACTCTGCTGCCAACGAATCCGGATCAGGCACAAGGAGATATGCGTCCCATCGCGCTCCCGGTTCACGCTTGGAGTTGGGAAGTGGTTCTACCCCGACCGACTTGATCATGATCATCGCCGCATCGCGGCGCACAATTGCGAAAAATGGGTCGTCAGCGGGCCCATTTTGAAAGGTGACCTCGAAAGCGAGCATATCGCGATAGAACGCGAGTGCGGCCGCAACGTCTGCCACGATGAAGAACGGTGAGATCTTGGAGATGCTGGGTCATGTCATGCGCGGCCTCCCGATGCGAGCTCGATTTGCGCGCGGCAGATGCGGTGATCCATAACGTGGCGCCTAACGTTCCGGTTCAGCGGCGGCTATATGCCGTCCGCTGGAACCGGTTGTTAGCTGACCGTCTTTCGGCTCACTATCAGAAGCCCTCGAGGACGTTGATGCTACGATCAGGCGAGGTCGAAGCGATCAAGGTTCATCACTTTGTTCCAGGCCGCGACGAAGTCGTGGACAAACTTCTTCCCCGCGTCGGAACTTCCGTAGACTTCAGCCAGGGCGCGGAGTTGGGAGTTCGAACCAAAGATCAGGTCGACGCGCGTGCCGGTCCACTTCAGTTCGCCCGTTTTGCGATCGCGGCCTTCGAACACGTCTGCGTCTTGCGAGACCGCCTTCCACTCCGTGCCCATGTCGAGCAGGTTCACGAAGAAGTCGTTGGTCAGAGCCTCCGGTCGCTTGGTGAAGACACCGTGCTTCGTCCCGCCGACGTTGGTCTTCAGGACGCGCATGCCGCCTACGAGCACAGTCATTTCGGGCGCGGTCAGGGTCAGTAATTGTGCCTTATCAACCAGCAGCGCTTCGGCCGATACGGTGTATTTGCCCTTGAGGTAATTGCGGAAGCCGTCCGCGAGGGGTTCGAGCACGGCGAAGGATTCCACATCGGTCTGCTCCTGTGAGGCGTCCATGCGTCCCGGCGTGAACGGAACCGGCGCATCGAAACCGGCATTGATCGCAGCTTGCTCGACGCCTGCGCAACCGGCCAAAACGATCAGGTCAGCAAGCGAGACTTTCTTGCCGCCCGCCTGGGCGCTGTTGAACTCGTTCTGGATGCCCTTCAGGGTTTCGAGCGCCTTCGCCAGTTGGGCGGTCTGGTTGACGGCCCAGTCCTTCTGGGGCGCCAGGCGAATGCGGGCGCCGTTGGCGCCGCCGCGCTTGTCGGAGCCACGGAACGTGGATGCCGACGCCCACGCGGTCGAAACCAGCGCCGAAACAGACAGGCCCGAAGCCAGGATCTTACGCTTGAGCGAGGCGATGTCCTTATCGTCAATCAGCTTGTGATTGACCGCGGGGATGGGGTCCTGCCAGACGAGTTCTTCCGCAGGAACCTCCGGGCCGAGATAACGCGCGCGCGGGCCCATGTCGCGGTGCGTCAGCTTGAACCACGCCCGGGCGAAGGCGTCTGCTAACTGATCGGGATTCTCTAAGAAGCGCCGCGAGATCTTTTCGTAAGCAGGGTCGAACCGCAGGGAGAGGTCCGTGGTAAGCATGGAGGGCGCGATTCGCTTCGAGGGGTCGTGCGCATGCGGCACGGCGCCGGCGCCGGCGCCGTTCTTCGGCTGCCACTGATGGGCGCCAGCCGGGCTCTTCGTGAGTTCCCACTCGAAGCCGAACAGGTTCTCGAGGTAGTTGTTGCTCCATTTCGTGGGCGTCGTGGTCCAGGTGACTTCCAAGCCGCTGGTGATCGTGTCAGCGCCCCTGCCGGAGCCAAATTTGTTTGTCCAGCCAAAGCCCTGCTCGGCGATGTCGGCCGCTTCGGGATCCGGTCCACAATTGGACTCAGCGGCAGCCCCGTGGGTCTTGCCGAAGCTATGGCCGCCGACGATGAGCGCCACCGTCTCCTCGTCGTTCATCGCCATGCGCCTGAAGGTTTCGCGGATATCCCGCGCCGCGGCGATCGGATCGGGGTTGCCGTTCGGGCCTTGCGGGTTGACGTAAATCAGCCCCATCTGCACCGCGCCGAGCGGATTTTCGAGATCCCGGTCGCCGGTGTAGCGCTTGTCGGCCAGCCATTGCGTCTCGGCGCCCCAATATACTTCCTGATCCGGCTCCCAGACGTCCTCGCGACCGCCACCGAAACCGAAGGTCTTGAATCCCATCGTTTCGAGGGCGACGTTGCCGGCCAGGATCATCAGGTCGGCCCAGGAAATCTTGCGGCCATACTTCTGCTTGATCGGCCAGAGCAGGCGACGCGCCTTGTCCAGGCTGACGTTGTCCGGCCAACTGTTGAGCGGCGCGAAGCGCTGCTGGCCCCTGCCCCCGCCGCCGCGGCCGTCCCCTATGCGGTAGGTGCCGGCGCTGTGCCACGCCATGCGAATGAACAAGGGACCGTAGTGGCCGAAGTCCGCCGGCCACCAGTCCTGCGAGTCGGTCATCAGCGACGCGAGATCTTTCTTCAACGCCGCCAGGTCGAGGCTCTTGAACTCTTCCGCGTAGTTGAAGTCCTGGCCCATTGGATTGGACTTGGAGGAATGCTGGTGCAGAAGTTCGAGCTTCAGCCCGTTCGGCCACCAGTCGCGGTTCGACGTGCCGCCGCCGGCGACATGGTTGAACGGGCATTTGGATTCGGTTGACATCTATTTTCTCCTTTCGTGACCTGAATTGTTGAACAGAGCTATGTTTATGAGTTCTCGCTCTTTTTTACTGCCTATCTAGCTAACTACGAATTATTCCGACACCAAAACTTTCCGAATACAGAAACAACTTTCCATTATCAGAAACAACTTTCCGCAGGTGGAAAGTTCCGGCTTTCCATCTGCGGAAACTTTTGATTGGCGGCTAATTCACAAGGAAGCATAAAAAAGAGCAATGATCTTAGCGCAGAATAAACTTCAGCCTCAAGAGGAAGACGATGAAAACAACAATTATAGCAGATTGCCGACAACAGGACGTATCTATTTTTTTGAATGCCCCTAAGCTTATGAACTTCCAAAATGGCGCCACTACGCCAAAACGGCCCCGCATCATCCGCCTCAGATGCGGTGGCGTTGCTCGGGCCTTAGGCGATCATTTTCACCCCCGCTCAATTTGGAAACTATCGGTAGTGGACGGCGCGCAACGGCGCCCAATTCGTGCGGCGTCGGTCCTGCCGGAGTTGGGATATCGGCTAGCCTGGCGCACAGTCTCTCCACAGCTTCCAGTCCATCCTCGGTGGCGTCAGCCCTACCGTCCATGTCAAGCGCGCCGTATCAGCTAATGCGAGAAATGCGGCAGCACGCAATACAATTGATCGCGCAGCCCATCGCTTCCTGAGGTCGATCACCTCGCCGCGCGCCTCCCTTTCATCTCAGGGTAGATCCTATCTGCGACAGTCTGCGCTCAGACCCGCGCTATGCGTCCCTGCTACGACGTATCGGACTTGAGCCTTAAATTTGTTGAACTACGGGAGGAGCGATGAACGATTCGATCTTGCGTCAAAATCTCGTTGAATTGCTGCGGGGCGGGCACGCGCACGTCACGCCCGAGCAGGCTCTGGACGGCCTGGCTCCCGCGTTGCGGAATGTTCGACCGTCGAATAGTCCGCATTCAGTCTGGGAGAATTTCGAACACATCCGTCTGGCGCAGGAGGACATCTTGCGCTACACGCTCGACGCCTCGTGGGTCTCGCCCGCTTTTCCCGAAGGCTACTGGCCGAAAGGGACCGGCGAATTGACCGAAGAGGCTTGGGCGGCTTCGGTGGCCGCGTTTTTCGCAGATCTCGAAGAGGTCGTCAAACTGGTCGAGGATAGTAACCTGGATTTGACGGCTGAGATTCCGCATGGCCAAGGGCATACGTATCTGCGCGAAATTCTGCTGGTCGCCGATCACAACGCTTATCACCTGGGCCAGATCGTACAGATACGCAAAGCTCTCGGCGATTGGAGAGGGTGATGGACGAGGTTGAGCGCGAGGCCCTGCGCGGCAGGATCAAACTGCTCGTCCTGCCGACGGTCGCCGCCAATCCACGACTCAAGGCTTACATCACGCCGCTCGCCTACGCCTATGCGGTGTCGGGTCAGCGAAGCGAAGCGCTCAAACTGCTCGATGAGTTGCGCAAGCAGGCAAAGCAGCGATCCATCTCGGCCTACTACATCGCCCTGATCTATGCCGGTTTGGGCGAGAAGGATCAGGCGTTCGTCTGGCTGGAGAAAGCTTACCAGCAGAACGCGGACGGCATCATCTTCCTCAAAGTAGAACCGGGATTTGACGGCCTGCGCTCGGACCCGAGATTTCACGACCTGTTGCGGCGCATGCGCCTCGCGCTGTAGGAGATCAGCAGGTTACATGCAAAATGGCGTTGGTATCTTCGGAGTTCTCCTGTAGCGTCTTAATCGCTTCGACCGTCGGCAGGACGAGTAGGTCGATTCCGCGCGCTCCCGCCTCGCGCTCAACCTCGTCCATCACCGGCAACCTGCCGTATGCGCCTGTGCCGACCACTAGTCGGCGGCATTTCCACGGGATTTTCTCTTCAGTTGAGAGCGGCGTGTGACCGAATTCGTCCCGGAATTTTTTTGAAGCTTTCTTCCGACGCTTACTCACCTCACCGCGATCAATCACCACATCGTACTCGTAGGTCGCGCCGTCAATCCGAATCGCCCCGAATGAGAAGTCTTCTAATCGCATAAACACCCCCAAACAAAATGATATGTCCGGAAAGACTCGAGCATCAAGACGCCGGTGATGACAAATCAGCTTCTAGATCGAACCCGCAATAGCGGGACGCCGGGACGGCGCCGCACGCGACTGCTGCGCGGCTGGTCTCACTATCAGCCGCGCGCGGCGCCGTCCCGGCCCTTACATCGCCCCTTCATCGGCGGACGGCCCGTAGATCGAAGGCACGGAGACGTCATTGAGCCTCAGATAGACGGTGAACTGGCCGCGATGATGAATGATGTGGTTCATCATGAAGCTTCTCAGCACGGCGATCTTGGGCAAGGTCATCAATGTGACCCCGCCCTTGAGCAGAGACCAGGGTTTGAGCATCTCTTCATCGCTGGCCCCGGCGATCGCTGTGCGCGCGGCGGCCACGTTCTTGTCGAAATCTTCCAGAATTTCCTGCCGCGAGTTCTTTTGCTCGACCTTGACCGACTCGCCGCCCGGCGGCGCCAGGTCCAACGAATCCTGTTTGATGGTATAAACCGTCCATCTCGGCAGATTGGCCAGATGCGTGGCCAGCCCGCCCATAGCCCACGACTTCTCGTGTGGCTTCCAATCGAATTTGTCGTCGGGGATTCGCTCCAACGCCTTCCGCGTGTTGGCCATCTCCTGATCGAACTCTGGCAGCAATGACGCGCTAATGGACATAACTTCCCTCCTGTTAAATGATTGTCTGTTTACGCCGCCGGCTCGTCAGTCCGGCGGCGCAGTCGCGTGAAAATCGTGATAGGGGCGTTCGGCGTAGGCGCCGAGCGGTTCATCGCTTCAAGGCGCGCGAGGGCCGCGATACTGTATTACGCGGATGTCTTCGAGCGTGACCAGACCTTCTTCCACCATCTCGTCGATGATGATCAGGTTGGCGTAAGGGAACGTCGGGCGCTCGATGTGGTAATAGATCAATGATGACAGGCCATAGCGGCAGCCCGTCCCAACCGCCCCCGCCAACAATACCAGGATGATTTTCAGCATATATTGAAATCTTGACGCATGTCGCCGAGCGCGGGAAAGTTCCGCCGCCAATCGAGCAGCGGCTGCAATTCCAATTGCGCCTCGATCCAGCCCTCTTCGACGCCGGCGTCGGCTATTATGCGCCCATGCGGGTCGTAGATAAGACTGCGCCCGGAGTGATAATGCTTCGGGTCCTGGCCGCAGCGGTTGACGCCGACGACGTAGGCCTGATTCTCGATCGCGCGCGCCTTGAGCAGCGTCATCCAGTGATCGTCGCGCACGATGGGCCAACTGGCGATGACGACGATCAGGTTTGCGCCCCGCGCGGCCGCCCGGCGAAAGAGTTCGGGGAATCGCAGGTCGTAGCAGATGAATGGCGCCACCGTGAATTCCCGACACTCAAAAAGACACACCCGCTCGCCAGCCACGTAATGTTCCGATTCGCCGCCCAGCGTGAAAGGCTGCAACTTGCAATAGCGCGCGACCTCCCTACCTTCCGGCGAATAGACGACGGCTTCGTTGCGCCCGCGCCCGGTCGCCGCGTCCTTCATAACCACGCCGCCCATCAAATAAATGTTGCGCTCCGCCGCCGCGCGAGAGAGGAAATCCTGGGTCTCGCGCGATTCGTCGTAAATCTCGGCGACGTTCATGCTGAAGCCAGTCGCGAACATCTCGGGCAAAACGACCAGCGCCCCCGCCGGCGGTTTGGCCTTATCCAGAAGCGAGAGAGCCCTGCCGTGACTGGCAGCTTTATTCTCCCAAACGCTGTCCAATTGTAGACCGATGATTTTCATTGTATTCACTCATCATGAAATCCTTGTTCGATTTCACAGATTGCGCTACTCTCGGCGCCAATTTCAAATTCGATTCAGGTCTCGAAAGATGACCTGGCAAAAACCCTGTCAGACTTAGGCGCCAAGAATCTCCCGTATCCCACGCGCCAGCCGCCCGACGCCTTCAGCCACAGTCTCCGGCCGCAAAGCGCCGTAAGAGATGCGCAGGTAGCATCCATTAACCATCCCGAACGCGTCGCCCGGTATCGCCGCCACGCCGTGCTCTTTGACCAATCGTTCGACCAACGCCAGTGGCTTCATCTCGGTATCGAGCTTCAGAAAGAAATAGAACGCGCCTTCCGCCGGCGGAACGATGACACAATCGCCGAGCGCCGCCAAATCTCCCATGACCATCTCGCGGACCGAAGCGAGAGGTTCGACCTGCTCACGGCAATATCCGGCGCCGACTCGCATTGCGCCTGCCGCCGCGAACTGCGAGACGACAGGCGGGCAGATCAGGATCGTGTCCTGAATCTTGTTGACCGCGTCGAAGAGATGTTCGGGGATGACCATCCACCCGATGCGCCAGCTCGCGAAGCCGTATGCCTTCGAGAGCGAATAGAGCGAGATTGTGTGTCCGCCGCTCCCCTCGATTGAGCCGGGGGAAAAATGTTTCGCGCCGCCGTAGGTGAAATATTCGTAGGCCTCGTCGTGAATGTGATAGACGCCGCGCGCGCGGCAGATCTCGTTCACCACGCGCAGCGGCGATTCGCCGTAAACTGCGCCCGTCGGGTTGTTCGGCGAGATAGTCACGACGGCGCGCGTCTTGTCGGTGATCGCCTCGGCTATCAGATCGGGGCGAAGCTGATAATTTTCGTCGGTCGGGGTAAGGACGGCGCGGCAATCGGCCATCGTGATCGCCATCTCGTGGTTGAAGTAATACGGAGTTTGCAGAATTATTTCGTCGCCCGCGTCGGCCACCGCAAGCAGAGCGTTGACGAAAGCCATATTGCCGCCCGCCGTCACCACGACGCGCCTGCTCTGATTGGCGCTCTTCACGTCTATTCCGTTTTCGTCGCGCAATTTCGCTTCGATCAGTTCCAGCAACTGCGGGACGCCGTAGACGGCCTGGTACTTGTGCAGTTCGGGGTTGGAGAGAAACTCGGCGATTTGATCGAAGGCTTGCCGCGGCGGCGGGTAAGAGACCACGCCCTGTCCGAGCGAGATCACGCCCGGATGATTTCGTATCAATTCGCCGACCACCGGGATGATCGGCGATTGCACACTCTGCAATCGTAGAGATTCTTGCGTCATTACTTGTTGTGAAGCGCGTTCCAAGCCTTCACATACCTTTCAGTCTTCGGGTTTGACTCGTTCCACTTGGGCGGCTCGGCGTTGTCCGCGATCGTCACGAGCGCGAGCGCGATCATTCGGTTGACTCTGGCCAGGTTCGCGTAATCGATCTTTTCCCAATGGTCGCCGACCTTGTGATAGTCGGGGAAGATGAACGCGACGCAGAGCGTGTGCGCGGGGATTCCGGCGTCGGCCAGCGCCTGATTGTCGCTGCGAGAGAAAAACGCGTCGCTGTTCTTCTCGTGTTTGTAGACGTCGACGCCCGTCTTTTCGCCGGCGGCGCGAAAGATCGGCCCGAGGTCGGTGAAGTCGAACCCGGTGAGCGTCGCGGAATTAAGCTTCGGCCCCTCGCTGTCGTCGGTGCGCCCCAGGTGTTCGAGGTTGACCATGGCGACGGTCTTTTCGAGTGGAAATGCGGGATGGCGGGCGTAGTAGCGCGACCCCTGCAAGCCCTTCTCCTCGCCGAACCAGGCGATAAAGACTACGCTGCGCTTCGGCCTCTGTTTCAAACTCGCCAGAGCCGAAGCCAATTCGATCACCGAGACCGTTCCGCTGCCGTCGTCGTTCGCGCCGTTGTTGATGCGGTCGCCTTCGCCAGTTGGGCGCACGCCGATGTGATCGTAATGCGCGGAGACGATCACATAACTGTCTTTCAGCGCCGGATCGGAGCCACGCAGCAGGCCGACGACGTTGCGCAACTTAATGACAGTTTTTTGCGAACCTCCATTCGCCCCACCCGATTGCTGTTCGACGTCGACGCCAATCGCGGCCAGTTGGTCGGCGCGGGCGCGCATCTTCTGTTTGCCGTCGTCGACGGCCAGTTCGACGACGTTGTCCTTGACCGGCCCGACGCTCCATTCTGAAGTCTGAAAATAGCTTTCCGCCCCGGCGTCGCCCGCAGGCTCCAGCCCGGCGCGGCGGAACTGCGCGGCGATGTATTCGGCCGCGATCTCAAGGCCGCGCGACGGAGTGTTGCGCCCTTCGAGCAGGTCGGACGCGATGAAAGAGAGATGGCCGCGCAATGAATCCGCCGAGACGCGGTCGAGCGCGGCCTGAATTTCGGGCGGTATGGCCGGAGCGCTCCGGGCTTCCGCTTTGCCCTGACGCTTGCCCGGTCGCCGCGCGAGTTGGCTGCGATGTTGCGACAGCCCTTGCGGCGTGAGGCAGGCGGCCACGATAGCGAAGATCAAAAAGCTGCGGGTCGCGATCTTCATTGGCCGTCGATCTCGAAGTTGTCGCACGAGACGTAAGCTTGAATGCAGGCCATCTCGCCCTCTTTGGTCTTGTTATCCTTGAGGCCGTGCTCCATCCCCACCACGCCTTTGAATCCCTTTCTGTAAATGTGCTTGAAAATGTTGCGGTAATTCATCTCGCCCGTCGTCGGCTCCCTGCGGCCGGGATTGTCGCCGACCTGGAAGTAAGCGACCTCTTCCCAGGCCAGATCGATATTCGGGATGATGTTTCCTTCAGTGATCTGCTGATGGTACATGTCGTAAAGTATCTTGACCGAAGGGCTGTTGACAGCGCGGCAGATCTGATAGGCCTGTCCGATCTTGTTCAGGAAGAGCCTCGCATGATCGCGGCGCGTGTTGAGTGGCTCCATCACCATCACCAGCCCCGCCTTCTCGAAAATCTCGGCGCAGCGGCGGAACATGTCAATCACGCTGGCCGTCTGGTATTCCAAATCCAAGCGATCGTCGTGGCAGCCGGGCACGACCGTACACCATTTGGCGTTGACGCGCTTGGCGACCTCCACCGCGTTGCGGATGTCTTTGAGTATCGGCTCGCGCATTTCGGGTTTCCAGGTGGTGACGGCGAAGGTCGCCTTTTCGAAATCCTTCGTGGCCACGAAGACGCCCATCGTCATTTTCAGATCTGCCAACGTTTTGCCGATCAATTCCTGTTCAGCCGCTGTGCGCTTCATCATCAGGTCGTTGTCTTCGAGCGCCGTGAAGCCCTGTTCATGAAAGAATTGCAGTTGGGCCGCCAGATCGTCGCCCGTGTGCAGCTTAAACATGCCGAAATGCGGCGCGTAGTTGAGTTTGAATTTATGGGCGGGTTCGGCGCCGCCCGCGCCGGCGAGCGCCACATTCGACGCGACCACGGCCGTTGCGCCGGAGATCAACCCCGTGGCGATAAAATCCCTGCGATTCATCGTGCCCTTCCTTTCGGATTGGATAATCTGTTTCAGAAGTTGAGTGACGGTATTGACGACTTTCGGCCAATCACGACCAAAACGCGCACATTCATATAAACCATCCAATGGAAATATGAAAGGCGAGGATCGAGGATCGAGGATCGAGGATCGAGGATCGAGGATCGAGGATAGAAGATCGCTATCTTCCTTACAAAAAAATGTGGTTCCGCGCCAAAGGCGCTGGCGGATAGTAGCCGGTGGAGAAACCACCGGAAGATAGGCGCCCAAACCCTTCCAGCCCTGAAAGGGCGACAGACCTGAGCTTTGGTCCGGCGTCCTTCCAGGACGCGAGTTTCCATTGCCTCCGGTACCGGTGGTTTCTCCACCGGCTACTATCCGATGCCCCTCCGGGGCGAAAAACGGAAAAACCATTTCTTGAATTCCATATCCTCGATCCTCGATCCTCGATCCTCGATCCTCGATCCTCATTTTCCGTCCGGCTTAACAAACTCCACGCCGATCGGCTCTCCGTCGACGTCAGCGGCGCGGGGTTGAGCCGCGCCGTGATAGGTCACGATCACCGGCTTGGCCGGATTGACTGGGCCGCAGATCATCGAGGTGGGGACGTCAGGCGTGTATCGGACGAGAATGAGTTGACTAGATTGCGTCGTGCGGAACTTGAAAGACCGCGACTCGGTTTTGACCGTCAGCGTGACGCCCGCGTCGTCACAATCGATCCGCGTCAGAAGGCCGCGAACTTGATCGCCCTGAAAACGCTGGCCGGGCAATGGCGCCGAAGACTGGGCGGCGCGCGCCTCTCCCTCGGCTTTGGTTTGCGCCAATCGCCCTTCGATCTCCGCGATGTTCTCGAGCATCGAATTCGCCCGCTCGCGGACGTCCGATTTCGCGGCGCCGCCGGCCAGCGTCAGCGCGGTTCGGCGCGCGGCGGTGTAATCTTTCCTCCTCAGTTGAATCTGCGCCAGCGTGTAGACGATGTCATCGCGATATGGCGCGAGCGAGATCGCGCGGTTGATAAGCTCGATCGCCTCGTCGAGGTCCTCGCCCCGAACCAGGTTGATGAACGCGAGCAGTTTGTAGGTATCCGCGAAGTCGGGATTGAGCTGGCGCGCGAGCCTGAGCGCCGCGCGCATCTCTCTGACGGACTCTTCGGGGAGATCGGATACATATTGGCTCTCGTCGACCTGCTCGCGGTGGATGGCGAGGGCGTAGTAGTAGTGCGCCAGGTAATCTTGCGAACCGGCTTCGATCGCCCGCCGGAAGTGGCGCCGCGCCTCGGCGTAGCGGTTCTGCCGCAGCCTGAGCGTTCCGAGCGACAGATGCGCCAACGCCAACCCCGGATCGAGAGAGAGCGCGCGGTTGAGAAAGGCCTCGCCGTCAACGGAACGGTGAATGCGCCATAGCATGTCTCCAAGATAAGCCTGAACCTCGGCCTCGCTCAAGGCCACGGTCTTCATCTCCTCCTTGAACCCGAGTTGTCGGGCGAACGTCACGTCTTCCGTAGGATACAGGCCCTGGGCGATGTAATTTCTCAACTCCTGCTCGATTGCCGCATAGCCGGTTTGGAACGCCTGCCTGAAGCTGAGGTCGGCAGGTTTGCCCTGCGCCAACGCGCTGATGAACTGGCGGAACTGAAGCCGCCTTCCGCCCGGGCGCAGCAGGTAATGGGTGAGCGCCCACGACTCGGCGTAAAAGAGGCTCTTCTTGTCGGTCTCGACGTAAAACGGCGAAGTCTGATCGACCGCCAGCAAGGTTTCGAGGGGTATCAACTGACGGGCGCCGAGCAGCCTCGCGTGACTCGCGATGGCTGCGCCGAGCCGGCCATTCTTCCCTCCGCCGGTCACTTCAAAAGAGCTGAAATATTCGGCCAGTCCCTCGCTGATCCAAGTTGGAAGAGGGGTCGGAAGAGGGGTCGGAAGAGCGACGCCAGGAGTCGCGCGGAGAGCGCCGCCGCTCGTCAGCGCGTGGACGTATTCGTGAAAGATGACCGCATAAGGATTGCCGCCGCCCCGGCCGGCGGCCAGCGCGATGTATGCCACATCGCCGCTCGATTGAAAATGCCCTGACACGTCGGCCGGTTTGCCCTGGTGGAGCGGCTTGAACGGCCTGTACTCCGAATCGTTTTTGAAGACGACGACGGTGATCGGGACCGATGAGTCGATGACCGAAGGCGAGAAGATCTGCGAGGAGATTTGCGAGAAGGCCTCGCGGAACTGCTCCAGGCGCATCCCCACATTGCGAATCTCTTTTTCACTCGCGTCGCCGATGAGCGTGAAGCGCGTCGATTGCGCTTTCAGCCAGACGTCCCTCGCCGCCGAACCGGGCCGGGCGGCGAAGGGCGGCCAGACCGCGACGAACAGCGCGAAGGCGAAAGCGAATGTGACGATGTGACGCCGCATAGCGACTCCTCGGAAGAAGTGGGGCGGACTTTAGTCTGCCCGGTTCATGGGCAGACTAAAGTCCGCCCCACTTCTTCCGGACTTTGGCCCGTCTCCGACAAGCGGTATAGTGGGACAGACTTTAGTCTGTCCTTGGCTTGAATTGTAGACGGACAGACTAAAGTCTGTCCCACTATATTTTACTCGCTTAACCGGAGGAAACATGAGATTCATCGTCCCGACTTTGATCATCGCCGTTCTCCTGCTCGCCGCGTCGGGCGACAGGATGGCTTCAGGGCAGAAGCGCGAACCCGAGGCCGACGTCGTCTTCAAGAACGGCAATATCTACACCGCCAATGACGATAAACCGAAGGCCGAAGCCGTCGCGGCCAAATACGGCCGTATCGTCTTCGTCGGCTCGAACGCCGAGGCCAAGAAATACGAGGGCAAAGGCGTGAAGGTCATCGACCTGAAAGGCGCGACGGTCGTGCCCGGTCTTGTAGACGCGCATTACCATTTCTCCGGCGTCGGGTTCCGCGAGATGAACCTCAACCTGGAAGGGACGACGAGCCTCGAAGATTTTCTGGCCAAAGTCAAAGCGCGCGTCTCGAATGCCAAGCCGGGCGATTGGGTGACGGGTCGCGGATGGATCGAGACGTTCTGGAAGCCGCCTGTATTCCCGACTCGGTGGGACCTGGACAAGATCTCTCCGAACAATCCGGTCTTCCTGACGCGGGCCGACGGCCACGGCGCCGTCGCCAACAGCGCGGCTCTCAAGATCGCCGGCGTTGACAAAGACACCGAGAACCCGTTCGGCGGCGAAATTATGAAAGACAAGAAAACCGGCGAGCCGAACGGAATGCTTTTAGACCGCGCGCAGTCTCTGGTCTCGAGCCACACCCCTTCCTCCACCAACGCCGATCTCGAACAGGCGTTGATATTGGCCGACAAGCGCAGCGTCTCGCTCGGCTGGACGCAAATCCACGACGCCGGCGTCCCGTGGAGTCAGGTCGAAATGGTGAAGAAGCTGCTCGGCGAAAAGAAGCTGAGGATTCGGCTCTACGAAGCGATTCGCGGCCCCGGCGCCGACGCCCAGCGCCTGTTGCGCGAAGGCCCGCAGGTCGGCCTCTACGACGGGCGACTCACGATCCGCACGATCAAAGTGACCATCGACGGCGCGCTCGGGTCCAAAGGCGCGGCGCTCCTCGAACCATACGCCGATCATGACACGGCGGGTTTCCTGACGCAGAAAGAAGAGGTCGTGCTTCCGATGCTCCAGGACGCGCTGCGCAAAGGCATTCAGGTCGAAGTCCACGCCATCGGCGACCGCGCCAACCGCACGATCCTCGACTGGTACGAAAAGGCTTTCAACGAAACGCCGATGATCGAACGCTATGACCGGAGCGACCCGCGCTGGCGCGTCGAACACGCGCAGATCGTCCACCCCGACGACATCCCCCGCTTCGCCAAACTCAAAATCATCCCGTCAATGCAGCCCTCGCACGCCATCGGCGACCTGCACTTCGCCCCGAGCCGCCTCGGGTTGAAGCGGCTCGAGGGCGCATACGCCTGGCAGAGCTTCCTCAAACAGGGCAGCATCATCGCCGGCGGCTCCGACGCCCCGGTCGAACGCGGCGAGCCCATGATCGAATTCTACGCCGCCGTCGCGCGCAAGGATCAGAAGGGATTTTCTGGCGAAGGCTGGCATCCCGAACAGGCCGTGTCCCGCGAACAGGCGCTGAAAATGTTCACCGTATGGCCCGCGTTCGCGGCGTTCGAAGAGAAGTCCAGAGGTTCGATCGAGGTCGGAAAATTCGCCGACCTGACCGCGCTCTCAGCCGACATTATGAAGATTCCTGAGACGGAGATTTTGAAGACGCGGTGCGTGATGACCGTGATCAACGGCGAGGTGGCGTGGGAGGCGACGCGATAAAAACATCTTGCCACAGAGACCACAGAGACCACAGAGATTGACTCGATTTCATCTCTGTGGTCTCTGTGGTCTCTGTGGCTATGTGACAGGTTTATTTCACCTGGAAGGTGTCTTTGTCGGTCGTGAGCGTCTGGTTAAGAACGTTGTCTTTGATCGTCACTTGAATGTCGTAGAAGCCCGGCTTGAAGTCCTTGAGCGGGACCAGGCGCGCCAGCGTCATTTGCTGGCTGTTGATCGAGCCCAATCCGCCCTTGCCGTCCTCTTTGATCCGCATGACCTCTTTGCTTTTTTGCGAAATTACGTATTCGATGTCCGCGCTCGGCCGCAGCGTCGTCATGTCGATGCCGACGTTGTAGACCTGCATGTAAATTCCAAGGGTCTGATTCTGTTTGAATTCGGCGGTCGCGTTCGGGATCACTTTGAGCGAGCCGAGCACGTGCTGGCCGCTGGGCAGACGCCCGTTAAGCGGCTCGATCTTCGAAGCCAGGATCAGGGTCGAGCTCGAAAGCTTGCCCTCTTCGTATTTCGGGACCGTGAAGCCCAGCTTGATGACTTGTGTCTTTCCGCTGTTCACGTCGCGCACGACCATATCGACCTTGTAATTGCCCGGCGGCAACACGATGTTCTTGTTGTAGGTCGACTTCATCTGCTGGCCGACGGAGAGCGCTTCGGGCGTGAAGCTCGAAGTCACGACGTCCTCGAACAGCCCGGCGCGGCGTCCGGAGACGTTGGTGATCTTGGCGAAGATGTTGACCGCCGCCTGCGGCAACCCGCCGACCTCTTTGTAAACCAGGTCCTGATTCGACATCTCGACGGTGAAGGAAGTCAGCACGGCGTTATCGGTCACGCGCATCAGGTTGACGTTCAAAACCGCGTCGAGCACGTCGAAGCTGGGCTTCGGCAGATCGGATTCGGCGATCCCCGCGAGTTCGTTGAATCTGACCTTCGGGGGGCGCGACAATTTGGCGAGCAGGTCGAGTTTTTCGAACGGGTTGTCTTTGGCCCGCTGACCGAACATCTGATTGCCCTGGCCGCCCCCGCCGAATCCGCCGTAAGCGATGCGGTCGGCCTTCGTCGTCAAGCCGAGTTGTTCGGACAGCGTCAAGCCCGCGTTCGGGGTGTAAAGCAGCGCGTCCTTTTCATCGGGGCTGCGGGCGATGCGGTATTCGCCCGAGCCGGTCGGGTCGACAAATTCGATCTCGACGTCCGAACCTACTCCCTCGATGTAGCGATACCACCAGATTTCGAAGGGATAGGTCGACGTCGTGCCACCGCCTTCCCAGGCGGGGCGGTCGTAGCTGCCGCCCGACGGGTGCGTTTCGATCTGATCGGCCTTGCCGAACATGATGTAGATGCGCCCGCGGTCGGTCTTCCATCCGGGGATGCCGCTGGTGTAATGCTCGTTGGCGTAGGCGATGCGCGTGTAATACTCTTCGCGGTATTCGTTGACGTCAGTGTCGGGGTCTGGATCGCGGCGGTACCAGAACCCTTCGATGAATTGCTCGCGCTCGTCGTCGGTCTTGAGCGAGTCGAAGATCTTGCGCTCCTCATCGGTGATGATCCAGCGAACGTCTTCGTCCTTCCAGCGTTTGTAAACGCTCTTGACCTTCTCCTCCTGACTCTTCTTCGCCTTCTCCTTCTTCCTGTCCTCGTTCTTCTTGTCCTGCTTCTCGTCCTGAGCGAAGGCTCCGAAGGACGACAGGGCGAACGAAGATAGCGACAGCGCGAAAATCAGAAACAGCGCGATGCGGCGCGCCGGCGTCCGTACGAAAAATCTGTGTTGCATAAGGTTTCTCTCCTCTCGGCGCCGCCTGATGCGGCCCTTCCTTTAGGATTTGTATGGGATGTCATTGTCAGAACGCGCGCGACGGGATCGCTTGCCCGTCCGCCGACAATTTTTTTCCCATTCAGCCTGTCAAAAGCTCAGGAGCGCTCCCGCATTCGGGCGAACTCAAGTTCTTAATCCATAACCCGAGTTGGAAGGTTTAACGTAGGCGAAGTGTACGCGAGGGGCGCAAATCGCGTCAAGCTGGCGTTTATTTAACCTGGGTACGCGTCGCTTCCAGCGCGCAGTCGTTGGGAAAGACATCATTGATCGGAATCATACCTTCCCCGAAGTCGCCTCGCTTGCGTCGAGTGATTATTGCTTGCAATCCCGCGCATCCGGCCCCGAGCGCGCTGCGGGCCTCCAAGGGGTCGTCTAATTAAGACTGCGCGCTGGAAGCGCCGCCTACCCAGGGCGCTCGCGGCAAAGTTTGGCGCGCCAAGCCCGGCGTGGAAGTTTGACAAGGAACAATGGCTTCTGTTAGCTTCACGGCCTTGTTTAATGCCGTTGAATGGTAGACTGACCGTACTATGGTTCGAGTGGATTGTTCCCTGCTGGAAGATTCGAAAAGCCACGCCGGCGCCTACATCCGCCGCATTGTCATGGCCGCCACGACGCTCGTGTTGATTATTCTGAGCCCCTCGTGCGCCAGTCTGATAAAAGACAAGGACTACTCAATCCCCAAACTGCTCACCCCGCTGGCCGACGCTAAATTCGACGATTTAACCAAGCAGCTTCAGCCCTTCACCGATCTGCAATCGCTTCGCACTTCACAGGCTAGTATGCTGTTCACCGACGCTGCGGCGTCAGAAAAGTATCGTATCGAAGCGGACTTGACTTTAATATTGCAGCGCCCCGATAAGATTCGGATGTTGATTCAGGCGAGCTTCGGGACGAGGATCGCGGACATGGTTTCGGAATCGAACCGTTTCAGGGTCGCGATCTACAACCCCTCCGAATACCGGCAGTTTCTGCTCGGGACGAATGACGCGGATTACAGCGCGTGGCTTCAGAAGCTCAAAGGGAAAGAGAAAGAGAGCGCGCTCTCGTCGGCGCGCCCTTTCCATTTCACCGAAGCTCTGATGATGCGCCCGATGGCCTTGAATGACCCGCGCTTCGTTTTCGGGCTCGAGGAGGCGCTCGTCGAGGAGCCCGACATGCGGCAGGGGGCTAAAAAAGGGGCCAGAGTTCTGCGAAGTTTCTACGTGATCTCGGAACTGGAAGTCTCGCCCGAAGGGCAAGGGCCGGCGCGCGTCCGCCGCCGTTTCTGGTTCGACCGCGCGAACGGGGCCCGCTTCGCCCGCCAGCAGGTATTCGACCAACAGGGACACCTCGCGACCGAAGTTCAATATTCCGACTACAAGAAACTCAACTCCGGCAGCCAGTCCGGCAGCCCATCCGGTAGCGAGGCCGCCTGGCCGGGCGTGATCTTGGTCAATCGTCCTCACGAAGGCTATATCGCGCGGCTGACCTTCATCGACGAGAAGTTCGAGATCAACCCCGAACTGAAGCCGAACGCCTTCACGCTCGAAAACAGCGAGAAGCTCCGCGAGACCGACCTCGATAAGCCGGAGAAGAAACACTGAATTCAATGGACAATCTGGTTCTATCGAACATCCGGCAGCGCCCCACTCGCACGCTGATCAGCACATCCGGCGTGGCCCTGGGCGTGATACTCATCATTCTCAACACGGGGCTGGCGCGCGGCATTCTCAACGACCGCATCAGGCGCGAGCAGGGGGTCGGGGCCGAGATTCAATTCTACCGCATGGGGGGTGGGACGCTCTCGACGTCGAACGCCATGCCGCTCGACGTCCGATACGCCGACCGCTTGAAGATGATTCCCGGGGTGCGGATGGTCAGCCCCGTCGGGCATTACGTGCAGGGCGGAAACACCGGGCTCGGCTTCGAGATGATTGACGCGATCGAGCTCGACACCTATTCAGCGATCAGTAATTTGCGGATCGTCGAGGGGCGCGCCTTCCAGGCCGACGGCGAAGTGATCATTGACGAGTTCAAGGCGAAAAAGGGGAAGATCGGCTTGGGCGACGAGATTCAGGTCTTCGGCAACAAAATGAAGGTCACCGGAATATATTCGCCGGAGATCGGGTCGAGGATAAAGATGTCGCTCGGCGCGCTGCAGCGCGCGCTGTCCCAGGAGAACAAGTGCTTTGGGATACTGATCAAAGTGGATGACGGAGTCGCCCCGGAAGAGGTCGCGCGCCGCATAGACGCCGTACTGCCTAAGAACCAGGTCGTGCTGACCAACGACATAGGACTAAATTTCAGAGGCCAGATCCCCGGCTATCAAAGCTTCATCAGAGCCATCATGGGATTGTCTATGGTCGTCAGCTCGCTCGTCATCCTGCTGGCCATGTATACGACAATCACCGAGCGCACGCGCGAGATAGGCATTCTGAAATCGCTCGGCGCTTCGAAAACTTACATCATCAGCGTAATCGAAAAAGAGGCCGTAGCGATCAGCCTGATCGGGGTCGTCGCGGGCCTCGTCGTGTCCCAGGTCGCGGCGTTCGGGATTGAACGGGCGACCACCTTAAAACTCGAATTTCACTGGACTTGGATTTTGGCGGCGACCCTGATCGGACTCGGCGCGGGGGTGATCGGCGCGCTCTACCCGGCCGTGCGGGCGGCGAATCAAGACGCCGTGAAGGCTCTCTCTTACGAATAGCGGGACAGACTTTAGTCTGTCCATAACGCGAATTGGGGCGAACAGACTAAAGTCTGTCCCCACTACAGATAATGAACGCAATTCTAAAAACCGAAGATTTAAAGATGGTCTACCGCGTAGGCAAAGTCGACGTCTACGCGCTGCGCGGGGTCAACGTCTCGGTCGCGCCCGGCGAATTCGTCGCAGTAATGGGGCCGTCCGGCTGCGGCAAATCGACGATGCTGCACATCCTGGGCGGTCTGCTCAAACCGAGTTCGGGCCGTGTCATGGTCGACGGCGAGGACCTGACTGCGATGAGGGACGCCGCGCGCACCGACCTGCGCCGCCGCAAGATCGGATTCGTCTTCCAGCGTTTCAACCTCTTCCCGACGCTGACGGCGGAGGGGAATTTGAAATTGGCCGAGCGCATTCACGCCAACGACAAGCCGAGACTGGACGCCGCCGCCCGCCAGGAAATCTTGCGATTATTGCGGCTGGAAAATAAAATGTGGCACAAACCGCTCGAATTGTCGGGCGGCGAGCAGCAACGAGTCGCAATCGCGCGCGCCATTATCAACCGCCCCTCGATCATTCTGGCCGACGAGCCGACTGGAAATCTGGACACGGAAAACTCTAAAATAGTGCTGGATATGCTGCGGGAGCTCAATCAGGAGTTCAAGCAGACGATCGTCATAATCACGCACAACCCCGAAGCCGCGGCGGTGGCTTCACGAACCATCGAGATGCGCGACGGGATGATCGTCAAGGAGCGTTGAAGCAGTGGGCAGTGGGTAGTGAACAGTGGGCAGTGGATAGTGGGCAGTTGAACAGACGCAACTGCCCACTGCCCACTGCCCACTGTCCACTCCAGGCAGGACAGGAGTTCTATGAAGTCTTTTCTGGTCGGAATTAAAAACGTCCTCCTCTGGTCTTACGCCCGCGGGACGTGGCAATACGACGCGCTCTGCCTGCTGATTGTGCTGACGGTCTTTCTGGTCCCGAGCAGTTACTTCGGGGACCGGGATCGCGCGGATCAAAAATCGGCGAACGAGATTGAGGGGGCCGCCTCGAAGGCCGGCGAAACTTATGTCGGGGCCGATGAGTTGGACGTTTTTTTGAGAAGACAGAATCGGATCGAGCTGTCTCAAACTCCGAAGGAAGCGATCCGGCTCTATTTGCGAGACAGACTCGGAAAGGAAATCGTAATAGATGAATTGGAACATTTCACATCCTCCGATGGAAAATTGATATACAGGGTACGGTTCAAATGACGGTCCACCGGTTGTGCCCTTAAACGCCATACAGATATGGAGAAGTTATAAATGAAAAAGCTCATTCCCCCGGCGATCATCGCGGGAATATTTCTTCTGCTAGCGGGAGTTGATCTCTCAGCCTCCGCCAACGCGCAGGCCCAACTTTTAACCGGCATTCTCAACAAGATGGAGAAAGCCCATCAGGATTTGACGAGCCTCAAGGCCGAGATGGTTCTTGAGAGGACCAACACTCAGATCGGCGTCACCGATTCCGAATACGGCCAGTTGATTTACAAGCCTGGCACGGGGAAATCGAAACAGAAGATGCGGATCGATTACACGAAACCCAGCAAAGACATCCTCGCGGTTGACGGCGACAATTTCGTCTTTTATCAGCCGCGCATCAACCAGGCGTTTAAAGGCCTGGCGTCCAAGTACTCGAAAGGCAAGCAGGGCGGACTCGCGCAATTCATCACTATCGCGCTCGACGGATCGCTCAAATCGGCGTCCGGCAGATACAACATCGGCTTCGTCAAAGACGAAACGGTCGAAGGCGTGATGACCAGCGTGTTGCGCCTGACCCCGAAATCCAACGACCAGTTCACGAGCTTTGACATCTGGGTCAATCAGCAGAACGGTTTCCCGGTGCGGTTCTCCGGGACCGACCGCAACGGCGACCTGACGATGGTCACGCTCAAGAACCTGCAGCTGAATACGAACGTGCCTAATAATGCGTTCGCCCTGAACCTGCCGAACGGAACCAAGATCGTGAAGTAGTTTCATACCTCTCAATCACCGGGGCGGTTGTGGCCCGCAACCGCCCTGAATTCTCCGATTCAATCTATCTCTCAACGGTCGCCGATAGGGACCAGGCGCGAACCCAGTCCCTATACGCTCATAGCAGAAGACTCCCCGGCTCCTCCCACAGGAGGAGCGGCGCCCCGATACCCGAACTCCCAATGAAAAACCTCCGCAGCAGCAAACTGAAAAGAATCGCGCGTGAAACCAAACTCGTGGTCAAAGGACTGGCCTCGACCAAACACCCGATCCTGGCTCACGTCATCCCGATGCGCCGTTGCAATCTCTCCTGCGGCTATTGCAACGAATACGATAAGGTCTCGGAGCCTGTGCCGCTCGACGTGATGAAGGCGCGCCTGGACCGGCTGGCTTCATTCGGGACCTCCATCATCACCATCAGCGGCGGCGAGCCGATGCTGCACCCGCAAATTTACGAGATCATTTCGCACATCCGCTCGCGCGGGATGATGGCCGGGCTGATCAGCAACGGCTATTACATGTCCCGCGACAACATCGAAAAACTCAACCGCGCCGGACTCGAATATCTTCAGATCAGCATCGACAACGTCAGGCCAGACAAGGTCTCGCAGAAGAGCCTCAAGGTGATTGACCGCTACCTAGTCCACCTCTCGGAGCACGCCAGCTTCCACATCAACATCAATTCGGTGATCGGCGGCGGGATCAAGAATCCGGAGGACGCGCTGGCGGTGTCCGAACGCGCGATCGAACTCGGCTTCGGCTCGACGCTCGGCGTGATTCATGACGGGAGCGGCCAGTTGAAGCCGCTCAGCGGAGTCGAGGAAGAGGTCTACAAAAGGCTGCGGCGGCGCGGCAAGAAGAAGTTCGGGTGGCTGAATCAGTTCCAGGACAACCTGGCTTACGGCCGGCCTAACGACTGGCGCTGCCGCGCGGGCGCGCGCTATCTCTACATCTGCGAAGACGGCCTCGTCCATTATTGCTCGCAGCAGCGCGGCTTCCCTGGCATTCCGCTCGAAGAGTACACGCGCGAACACCTGGAGCATGAGTTTTACGCCGAAAAACCCTGCGCGAAATTCTGCACCATCGCCTGTGTCCAGCAGGTGGCGATGCTCGACAATTGGCGCACGCCCCAACAGCCGTTCGACCTGTCGCCCGAGGTTCTACCAAAGGGCGCCGGTCAGGGCGACGTCGCGGATGAAGTAGTCAGCGCCGAATCATGAATAACGCCTCAAGAGAATCGAGGATAGAAGATCGAGGATAGAGGATCGAAGATAGAACAACCATATTCGATCCTCTATCCTCGATCTTCTATCCTCGAACATCTTCGGAGGGTGCAATGATCAGAAGAGATTTTCTGAAAACGGCCGGGGTCGCCGGCGCCGCCGCGTTGACCGAAGGCGCCGGAAAAGCCCAAACAACCAGGCCGACGCCCGGCCGCAAACTCGACCTTCACACGCATTACTACCCGGAGTCCTTCTTTCAAAAGATCCGCGAGACCCCCTCGGAGTTCTCCTTCGACAAAGACCCGACCGGGCAAACCATCATCAAATATCGCGGCGCGCGCTTCTTCGGCGTCACGCCGCCGATGACCGACGTCAACAAGCGGATCGAGGACATGGACCGCGTGGGGATTGACGTGGAAGTGGTCTCGCTCTCGACGCCGAACGTCTTTTTCGCCGACGCGCAGCGCCAGCCCGAAATCGCCCGGATGGTCAACGACGCTTACGCCGAGTTGGTGACCAAACATCCGAAGCGCTTCAAAGGCTTCGCTTCAATTCCGATGGACGCTCCCGACGCCGCGCTCAAAGAACTGCGCCGCGCGATTGACGAGTTGAAGCTGAACGGCGTGATCCTGCTCAGCAACATCCGAGGCGCCCCGCTGACCGCGCCGGCCTATCGCCCCTTCTTCGAAGAGGCCAACCGAATGAAGTTGTGCATCCTGCTGCACCCGATGCTGCCCGCCAACTCCGAGCCTTTCCGCGAGTATGTCTTAGGCCCGATCATCGGCTTTCCCTTCGACACCACGCTGGCCGTGGCCCGGATGTGCTACGACGGGCTGTTGCGCGATTTTCCCGATATCCGCTGGATCATCGCGCACATCGGCGGCGCCGCGCCGTATTTGATGGAGCGAATGGACAACGGCTTCCGCGACTTCGCCGAATGCCGCGTGAAGATCGACCAACTGCCGAGCGTCTATCTGAAGCGGCTATATTACGACACCGTCACCTTCAGCCCTTACACGTTGAACATGGCGCGTGATCTGGTGGGCGCGGATCATCTGGTGATGGGCAGCGACTATCCGCATAAGCTGTGTTCGATCGATCGGGCGGTCTCTTCGATTGAGAGCTTGAACATTCCGCAGGGCGAGAAGCAGAAGATTTTTGAAGGGACGGCGCTATCTATACTCAACAACATTTAGGCGCCACTTTTGAATTTGCCACAGAGACACAGAGCCACAGAGAAGATGGGGGAATAAGGCGCTTCTCTTGAGCTTTTTGGCTTTTCTCTGTGGCTCTGTGTCTCTGTGGCAAAAATACTGTTCCCAAGGTTTGTGATTTGATTTAGAAACGGTTCAGCCACAGCGCCGAGCGGTCAATACTCCGCAGCGAAGGCCGCCCGGCGAGCGCCATCGCGATCCGGAGTTCGGTCTGCAAAATATTGACCACGCGCCGCACGCCCTCCGGGCCCGCCACTCCCAGCCCGTACAGGTAAGGCCGGCCGATGAGAACAGCCGTCGCGCCCAGCGCCAGCGCCTTCAACACGTCGGTCCCGCGCCTGACGCCGCTGTCCATCAGGACGGGGATGCGGCCGGCGACTCTCTCTGTGACCTCGGAGAGGACGTCGATCGTGGCGGGCACGGTGTCAAGGTTGCGCGCGCCATGATTGGAGACGATGATTCCGGAAGCGCCCGCCTTCACTGCTTGATCCGCGTCGTCCGGATTCAACACCCCTTTGAGCAACACCGGGACGCGCGCGAATGAGCGCAGCCAATCGATCTCTTTCCAGGTCAGGCTGGCGTCGAGGATCGGAGTGTAGATGTCGCCTTCCGGAGGGCGCAGGTTGCCGCCGGGACGCATCAGCCCTTTCAGATTGGCCCGCTCCATTTCCGGCGGCAAGGCGAAGTTGGCGCGCTGGTCGCGGTTGCGCACGCCGACCACAGGCGAATCTACCGTCACGCAAATCGCCTTACACCCGGCGCCCTCGGCGCGCTGTACCAGGTCGCGCGTGAAGCCGCGGTCTTTCAAAATGTAAGTTTGAAACCAAAGGGGTCGTGTGGCGGCCTTAGCCATCTCTTCGATAGTGGTGGTCGCAAGCATGCTGGCGATCAGCGTCGCGCCCGCGAGGGCGGCGCCTCTGACTGTGGCGATCTCCCCTTCCGGGTGAACCAGGCGGTGATAGGCCGTCGGAGCAAGCAGGATCGGGAATGGAAGTTCCTGGCCGAACAGTGTGAGGCGCGTATCGAGATTTGAAACGTCTACCAGGATTTTTGGCCGCAGGCGGATGCGGTCGAACGATTCCCGGTTCCACCGCAAAGTGATCTCATCGGCCGCGCCGCCGCTGATGTACTCGTAGGCCATGCGCGGGACGCGTTCGCGGGCCAGCGCCTCGAAGTCCGAGAGGCTGACGGCTCCGGCGGGCGCTTGCGATGCGAGTGTGGATTGCTGAATACCGTCGCGCGATTGCGCAGCGCTCAGCCGGGCGGGTGTTCCGGCAAGGGCGCAGGCGGACAATAAAATCTCTCTGCGGGTCATAGACATCCTTCCTCCGAAAATCAACCACGAAGAAACGAAGAGCGCGAAGGTTTTTTCTGATCTTTCTTCGCGCTCTTCGTTTCTTCGTGGTTGATTTTCATTCTTTTCCAGGCGTCGCTCATTGCGGCCTGAACGGCTCCTCTGATAAGCAGCCGGCGCTTAAATCAGATCGAATCACAAGCCGATCACCCCGACTCGGATCAGCGCCAATGAAAGCGCGCCGACGATCACCCACAGGATCACGCCCTGGGCCAATGGCCGCGCGCCCACGGTCCGTAAAGTCTTCTTCGAAATCCCGCAGCCGATCAGAAACAGCGTCGCCGTCAACCCGACGCGGGCGACCTCTGTGAATATGTCGAACGCTTCTTTGCCGGCCGGGAGCCAGGTTCTGATCATCGCGGCGACGCAGAAGAAGAGAATGAACCAGGGCCACTGAATCCTGGCCTCTCGGCGTTTGACGAGCGCCGTCCCCACGGCCATGGGCGCGATCCACAACGCGCGCGTGAGTTTCACCGTCGCGCCGACCGCCAGAGCCGCCGCGCCATATTTCGCAGTGGCGCCGACGACCGAGCTGGTGTCGTGAATCGCCAGCGCCGACCACAACCCGAATTGCTCCTCGCTCAATCCGAAACCGTGGCCGATCAAGGGGAAGACCAAGAGCGCGATGGAATTCAAAATAAAGACCGCGCCGAGCGAAACTGACATCTCTTCTTCGTTGGCCCCGACCACAGGCCCGACGGCGGCGATCGCGCTGCCTCCGCAAATGGCCGTGCCGACCGATATCAACAGCGCGGGCGTCCGCTCGACCTTCAGCCATCGTCCGAGCGCGACGCCGAGGATCATCGTCGCCGCAATGCCCAACGCGGTGTAAACGAATCCCGAACTCCCCGCGCGCAAAACGTCGCGCAGGTTCATCCCGAACCCGAGCCCGACGACGCTCGCCTGCAGCAGCGTCTTTGAAAGCGACCTGGTCTGTTTGGCGTATGGGTTCGAGAAGCCGAGTCCGAAACCCAAACCGAGCGCGAGCGCCACCGGAGGCGATTTAAAAATTACGGTTAATAAAAGCAGTAGAAAGAAGACGAGCCTGGAAAGCATACGAGCGAGTATACGCATAGCTTCCCAGGCTTGTCTAACAATTAAGACTTATAGGACTTATGGGACTTATAGGACTTATAAAACTTGTGAGGCCTATAAGTCCCATTCATGCTTAATCCGCTTTCGGCTCGGGTTTAAACGAGAGCTTCTTGTTCGAGTTCCACAGCTCATCCCAGGTGATGCACTCTTTGCGGTAGGCCGCTTCGCGCCCGAGGATGGCCATGAACGTGCTCTCGACTCCGTACTTGGCGTCGTTGCGGTATTTGTCTTCGCCCTCGCCCTGGCCGAGCACGCTGTTGACGAAGGCCAACGCTTCCTGGTCATAGGGCTTGTCGTCGTTGTCGTCGTATCTATAGATGACCGGAGTCTCGGTGTCGCGGCGGCCTCTGATGCCTTCGATGCCGGCGCGGGAGAGACCATCCTTGCCCGCGAGGTTGGACGTGAACGTGGCCTTGTCGCCGCGGATCGTTTCCGACACGTCGCCGCGCACGCCGTTGATCTGCACGCAGGTGTTGTTGAGCAGGACCTGGTTCGGGTACTCGTAAATCAGGTTGAAGTGGTCGTAGATGTGGCCGATGTCCTTGCGCCAGAGCCTGCCGCCGCTGCCGTAAGCCTTGATCGGGCGCGCGTTCAACATCCAACTGATTACGTCCATGTTGTGGATGTTCTGCTCGACGATGTGGTCGCCTGAAAGCCAGGTGAAGTAGTACCAGTTGCGGACCTGCCAGTCGAGTTCCGACTTCATCTCCTCGCGTTTTTCGCGCCGCCAGAGGTCGCCCTGGTCCCAGGCCGAATGGGCCATGGCAATAGTTCCGAGCGCGCCTTCGTCAATCAGCTTCTTCGCGCCGCGATAAGCTTTCGAGTAATGGCGCTGCAGCCCCACGATGACCGTCAGGTTGTTGGCCTTGCATTTTTCGCCGGCGTCCATCACGGTATGGCAGCCGGGCACGTCTACGGCCAGCGGCTTTTCTGCGAAGATGTGTTTTTTGGCGGCGGCGGCCGCTTTGAAATGTTCGGGGCGGAAGCCCGGCGGCGTGACGAGCAGCACGGCGTCGACCTTCGATCCGATGACTTCCTTGTACGCGTCAATCCCAACGTGGGCGCGCTTCGGATCGACTTTGAAACGCTCGCGCGCCTTGTCGAGCTGGTCCTGGAAATAGTCAGCCACCGCGACGATCTTGGCCTTACCGGTCGCTTCGAGCAAACCGGCGTCGCGCGTGCCCTGCCCGCCGCATCCGATGAATCCAATTTCGACCATCGAATTGGCGTCCGAGCCGCGAATCGATTTAGCGTTGACGATGGTAAAGGTCGAGGCTGCCGTCGCGGCGGCCGCGCCTTTCAATATTGTTCTGCGCGAAACGGGGTCCTGCTTCTTCAATTTCATTGTCTTCTCCTTGGGATCACCTGAATAAGACTTATGGGACTTATGGGACCTATGGGACCTATAGGTCTTATAAGTCCCATGAGTCCTAAATCGTGAATCGATCTGTCAGTGGAATGTGTTGATGACGCCGCGTTGACGACAGACGAAATTGTAAGTCAAGCGCACTCTCTTTGGCAAAACTTATTCGGTCTTACCAAACCGAAAATGGGAAATTGACAAGCTCTTTCCGAGAAAAGATAATGAACCGCCCTTTAGGATACGGGTTTCCGTATAAACCGATATTAGCGATGAAGGGCCGCGAAACAATAGTCACATCGCACTTTGCTGCGGAAAGCAATTCGAAGATAAAGCGCAAGAGAGGCGCGTCAGTTTTGTTCGCGCCCGTCCGGCCAATACATTGCTTAACTCTTCGGTTCTTCCCCAAAACCGACTGGTCAATTCATAACCCGGCAATTCGAGCGACGAGCGCAATCGCGGTTACCACGCCGTCGCTCTATTGATTCGGAGGTACAAAGTGTCCGAAGAGACAAACCAAATCCGAGAGGAACAATCGCCAAACATGGCAGACATCGCAAACTGGGAAAGTCAACTCCAGGCCCGCGCCAACGAGATGCTCGCGCGGCGCATCGCCCCACTAAAAACCGAAATTGAACGCCTACAGGGGGCCATCTCCGAAATCGGCTCGCGCCTGGCCGAACAGGACAGCCCTATAACCGGCGACGAGTCGTCCGGCCTGACCGAGGAGATCAAGCGATGGGTCGAAGAATCGACCGCAAAAGTCGAGGAAGATTTCAAATCGCGCCTCGAAGAAGCCGCCGCCAGCGCGCGACGTGAGGCCGAAATCCAGATCGAGGAACTGCGCGAACAGCTCGAAGCCAGCCGCCAGGCGTTGATTATGGCCGCGGCCTCGGCGCCACAGTCTTCCTCCCAATCTTTCGAGACGTTTAAAGCCGCTGTCGAAGACATCGACTCTCAGCGCACGCAATCGGACATCCTCGCGGCGCTGGTGCGCCACGCCGCCGATTTCGCGCCCCGCGTGGTCTTCTTCGTGATCAAAAGCGGCGACGCCGTCGGTTGGAAGGCGAGCGGTTTCGAGAACGGGTTGAACGACGAGACGGTTAAACTCCTGACCATGCCGGCGCAAAAGCCGCGCCTCTTGCGCGACGCGCTTACCAGTCTCCGCCTCGCCGCCAGTGATCCTCAACTGGGGGACGACGACTCTTCAGAGGCGCTGGGGATTTATGGGCGCCCCGCGCCCGAACGCGCTGTCGCCGTTCCGCTGATAGTGTTGAATAAGGCCGTCGCGGTGCTCTACGTCGATTCAGGCGCGCAGTCCGAAAGCTCGCTCAACGCGGAAGCCGCCGAATCGTTGACGCGAATAGCCGGCAGGACGATCGAGCTTATGCTTTCCCGCCGAGGCGCCGAACATGCGCGATCGGGCGCCCAGACCGCGGGGGAGACTCCACCCGCAACGTCTCTCAGGACCGACGGCAAGGCTATGGGCGCGGCGATTCAGCAAACGCCGTCTCAATTGACAGTTCAGTCGACGGCCCAAATGGACAGCGCCCGGGTCGAGCCGGAGCTTAAACAGGGCTACGCGCCAGAAATCCATCATGAAATTCGCGAAGATGCGCCGCAAATCGCCAAGACCGATTGGACCACGGGCCCCGCGCCGAATGAGATAATCGCCGAAACACGCCTGACCCGAGAAATACCGATGATCTCTCTTAAGGATTCCCAAGTCGATGAAAGTTTGCGCCAGGCGGAAGCCCAATTGCCCGAACCGGCGTACATTGAAACCGAGCCGAGAGCGACGTCCGGGCCGCTCCCAGGCCTCCGTGAAATCTCCGAACCGGCCGCCGGCAGATCCGGCAGATTGCGATTTGAATCGCCGGCGTCGCCCCTGGAGCGCGAGGAGCAACCGGCTTTCGGTGAAACCATAGCGGCGGTTCCTCCAACACGGCTATCGGACTTCAGCGCTTCCCCCTCCGGAGAGCCTCCGGCCTCATCAGACATTCCGGCGTTTTCGCCGCCGCCCGCGCCTCCGGTCTTTACTCCCCCGGCCAAGGCTTCCAAGTCGTCGCAACCAGCCGCGTCAGTTCCGGGGAGCGAAACTGAACAGCGCGCGCATAATGACGCGCGGCGGTTCGCCCGTTTGCTGGTCTCGGAGATCAAGCTCTACAACGCGGCGAAAGTAAACGACGGGCGCCGCAATCTCGATCTCTACGATCGACTCAAGGACGAGATCGATCGCAGTCGCAAGGTGTATGATAAGCGCGTGTCTCCCGCGGTCGCCGCGCGTTTTGATTACTTTTACGACGAGTTGGTGCAGACGCTGGCAGAGGGCGATCCGGCAAAACTCGGTAAGGATTGCCCGGGGCCGCTCGCGTTGGCGTGAGTGAAAGATTTTAAGGTGTGAGTGTTTCATTTTTCATTTAACATCTGGCATTTGTAATTGCCGAAACCGCGCGACGGACGGCAATGTCAAATGACGAACGGAAAATGGAAATGGAAATGCTTTAAAATCCCCCCGACTGTTTAATTTATTCGGTTGTCCCCTTTGGCTGAAGCATTTTCTTGGAGTTGAAAGCATGAACTACTTTTCAGCCGCTGTTTCGCTCCTCCAACGTAAACAGCATCTCGTCTCGGTTGCGGCGCTGGTCCTTACCTTGACCGGCGTGGCGGCGCAATCGCGCGCCAGACTTGCCTCGGGGCAAGATAGAGCCGCGGCGCAATTGCAGGCCGCCGTCTCGGCCAATTCAGAAGCCGAATTACAGCGCGTGGAGAATTCCTTTCCCGGGACCGGGGAAGCGGCGTTGGCGCGTTTCCTGCGCGGCTATATGCGTTTTCAGGCGAAAGATTTTTCGACCGCCGCGACGCTCCTCGCCGACCAAAACATTGCGCGTCTGACCGCCCTCGGCGATTACGCGCTTTACTATCGCGGCAAGGCGCTGCAGGAAGGCGGGCGCGCCGAAGAGGCCGAACGCGAATTCCGCCGCCTGGCGCAAATCTACCCGTCGTCCCTGCTGGCGAGAACGGCGACGCTGCAATCGGCAGGCTCGGCGATGTTGCGCGGGGATTACCAGACGGCGACGGCCGACCTCGCGCCGCTCGTCGAGAAGAACGACGGCGCCGCGCTCAAGCTGCGGGCTGACGCCCTCGAGAAAGCGGGCCGCGTAAACGAAGCGGTCCTCACGCTCCGGAAGCTCTATTACGACGCGCCGCAATCAGCCGAGGCCGATAAGGCCGCCGCCCGCCTCGCCGCGCTCGGCGCGACGACCGCCCCGGCCGACGCCGCGCAACTTAGACGGCGCGCCGACAAGCTTTACGAAGCTAAACTATATGCGCTCGCCGCGCAGGCTTTCGTTCAAATACCGAGCCTCTTCCCCGACGCCGCGACCGGGGAGGTCTGGCTGCGCGCCGGAGTCTCGTATTACAAATCGAATTCTTTCAAACAGGCCCTCGACGCGCTCTCGCAAGTCCGCTCTCGCACTCCGAAATTGACGATCGAGGCGCTCTATTACAAGAGTCTGGCGCAGCTTTCGCTCAGCACCGAGGCGGCTGCGCTGGAAACCCTCGCGGAGTTGCGCCGCGTCGCGCCGTCGAGCGAGCGAATCGGCGATCTGCTTTACGCCGTCGGTCGCCATTACGATAAGCTCGGCCGCGACGAACAGGCGAGCGCCTATTACACGCAACTTGTCAGGCAGTTCCCGCAGGCGGAAGGCGCGGACGAGGCCCATTTCTGGCTGGCGTGGCGCGCTCACACGGCGAAGGATTATCGAACGGCGTCGCGATTGCTGATCGAACATGTGGCCAATTACAGCGACGTCACGGACAACCGAGGCAAGGCGGGCTTCTGGGCCGCGTGCGACGCCGAGCGCTCGGGCGACAAAGAGACCGCGATGACGCTCTATCGCGCGATGCTGTTGCGCTACGGCGCTGGATGGTTCGGGATCAACGCCGAACGCCGCATCGCCCGGCTCGCGGACGACGGGGTTCGCGGCAGACCGCTCGAATCCAACCTGCTCTTGCGCCGCGCCGTCGCCGGCCTTCAAACGGTCAAACTGCCTCAGGAGACGGTCAATGAAGCCGACGCCGAACGCCTGACCAAGGCCGAACAACTGACGCGCGTGACCTTTTATCAATCGGCGATGAACGAACTGGACGCCGCGCGCGAGAAATATCCCGATTCGCCGTCGGTCAACCTGCGCATAGCCCAAATCTTCCGCATCCAGAGCGAGCCGATGGCGGCGCTCAACGCGCTCAAACGCGCCTACCCCGATTTCGGACAGATGCTTCCCGAAGAGGCGACGCGCGAGGTCTGGGAAGTCTTCTACCCGCTCAAATGGTGGTCGAACATCAAAGAAGAAGCGAAGCGGCACAACCTCGACCCCTACCTGATCGCCGGCCTGATCCGCCAGGAATCGGTCTTCATCCCGAACGCGCACAGCTACGCGAACGCGTACGGATTAATGCAGCTTCTGCCATACGTCGGGCGGGACGTGGCCCGCAAGACGGGAGCGGGCGCCATCACAACCAACGACCTCTACAACCCTGTCCTCAACATCCAACTCGGCACGGCCTTCGTTAAAGAGTTGATGGACAAGTTCAATCGCTTCGAATACGCCGCCGCCGCATACAACGGCGGCCCGACCCGAGTGAGCAAGTGGCTTAAGGAATTGCCGACGGCGGAGATCGAAGAATGGGTCGAGAGCATCCCCCTCGAACAAACACGGCTCTACGTGCCGGGCGTTTACCGCAACGCGGGGCAATACCGGCGTCTGTACGACGAGCAGGGAAACTTCAGAAGCGGCGTACCGAAATAGGGAGGGTAGAGGATCGAGGATCGAGGATCGAGGATCGAAGATCGCATTGAAGATCGTTGTTCTATCTTCGTCCCTCGATCCTCAATCCTCAATCCTCGATCTTCGATCCTCGATCCTCAATCCTCAATCCTCGATCTTCGATCCTCAATCCTCGATCCGTCATCTCTTCTTAGCGTCTTCAATCTTCTCACTCAACGCCTCTATAAAATCTTCGCGGGGGTTGAAGCCCGCCTGTCTGAAGGAGACTTCGCCTTTACGATCGAGGATGATCGTGGTCGGGATCGAAGAGACTGCGAAATGGTCGTTCAGGTAATCGGCGTAGGCGACCGGAAGGTTGAATTTGTACTGCTTCAAAAACGGCGCGACCAGATCGCGGTCCTCGTCCGTGGTGATCGCCAGGAAGAAGACTTCCTTGTCGTCTTTAAATTTTGCGATGGCCTTTTCGAACAGCGGCATCTCGGTCAGGCAAGGGCCGCACCAAGTGGCCCAGAAATTCATCACGATCACCTTGCCGCGCTGTTCGTCGAGCTTGAGCGGCGAGCCGTCGAGCCTGGTCAGAGTGAATTTCAGCGGGTCGTTGACGCCCTCATTGATGTTCGGCGGGTCGAGCTTCGCCAGCCGCTCTTCTCGCTCCTTGACAAAAGCGTCATGAGCCTTCAGCAGCCGGTCGCCGAGGCCGATCTCCGACCCGTTCTTCGCCGAATAGAGCTGTCCGACCTTGCGCCGCAGCGATTTCAGATCGATCCGGTCATCGGCGTTGAGCGAGATGGCGAAAGCTTGCAGGTAATAATCTATCGCCTCGTCGACGTCCTTGCGCTTCTCGGCCAGTTCGCCCAAAGCGACGGCCGTCTCGGCCAGACGCGCCGCCTGATAGCTCTTCGTCAAATCGGAACGAGCCTTGTCGTCTGCGCCCAGGTCGGCGTGAATTTTACCGCGCAGCAGGTAGACCGAAGCGATGCCCTGCTCCTTGCGGTCCTGCCATTGCGCCGAACTGACGCGCCTCGGTTTGTGGCTGTCGATGATCATGCGCTCGAATCGTTTGACGAGCGCGTCGGCGTAAGCCAAGGCCTTGGTCGAATCGGCCTCCGCCTTGCGTTCGCGCAGCATCGTTATCAGATTGGTCAGCGCCTCGATGTTATCTTCATCGCCGGCGACGAGCTTTTCGGCGTAATTGATGGCGCGGTTGCGGTCGCGCAATTTCATGCTGAGCTTGTAAAGCTCTCTCTCGATCTCCTCGCGACGCTCGCTGTTCGGGTATTTTTTCAGATAGTCTTCGAGGTTCGCGACAATCCGCGTTTCGCTCCCGCCCGAAGATTCGATAGCGCGGCGGAGGTCAGCCTCAGAATCTTTCGGCGAGCCTTTCGCCTGCGCCGCGTCTTTCGGCGCGCCGGACGCATTCGGCTTCTGCTTACCGGCGTCGTCCTGGGCGAACGCGGGAGCGACCGACAGCGACAAGGCGATCAAAGCGACGAACAGTAATGTTGGTTTCACAGGGTTTTCTCCTCAGTAGTCGAGGATCGAGGATCGAGGATCGAAGATCGCCGTTCGATCCTCGATCCTCGATCCTCGATCCTCAATCCTCGATCTTCGATCTTCCGATCGCCCCCATCAATCTTCCGACAGGCTTCTCGTGCCCGCGCTCGCGGCGATAGCTAAAGAACAGGTCGTTCCGCAGCCAGGTGCAGAGGCCGCTGTCGTAGATCCGATCCTCGCGCACGCCGCAAGCGATCAACTGCCGGACGTTGGCAAGATTCAGATTGAGGTTGCCTTTGCCGTTCGGCCGAGTGTCGGAGATCAACTCATCGGCGTAATCGAATCTGTCTTTGAACTCGACGAGCACCTCCGGCCCGACCTCGAAAACAGCGGCGCTTACGCCCGGGCCGAGCGCGGCATGCAGGTCTTGCGGGCGCGAGCCATACTCCTGTTGCATGCGTTCGACCGTTCGTGCGACGATGCGGGCGAGCGTGCCACGCCATCCGGCGTGTACCGCCGAGAAAGCGCCGGAGCGTTCGTCGACGATCAAAATCGGCAGGCAATCGGCCGTCTGAATCGCCAGCAGGATGCGCGGCGTGGTTGCCGTCAACGCGTCACACGGCGTCGGCTCGGATCGGGCGTCTTCCAACCCCTTGACGAAACGAACGTCGGCCGAATGGATCTGCTTCGCGGTGACCAACGTCCAATCCGCCGCGTCGAGCGCGCCGAGGAAACGGCGGCGATTTTCGATCACGTTCTCGCGCTCGTCCTGGCGGAAATTCCCCAGGCTGAGCGCGTCCGCCGGCAATGGGCTGACGCCCCCGAGGCGCGTGCTGAAGGCGTTTTTGAAGCCGATCCGCTCAACCGGGTCGCAGACCAGCAGCCGCAGGTTGTTGACGTTACGAAAAGAGAAATGCTCCATCTCGAATCTCAAATCTCAGATCTCGGACCTCAAGTCTCGTTATGATCGCAGGCGTCGGCGTAGACATAGTCGAAATTTCGCGGATCGAACGCGCGATTGGAGAATACGGCGAGCGCTTCATCAATCGCGTCTTCACCGAACGCGAAATCGATTACTGCGAACGGGTCGCCCGCAAAGCCGAACGCTACGCGGCTCGCTTCGCCGCGAAAGAGGCCGCCCGGAAAGCCCTCGGCGCCGCCACGCCCGTCGTCGCGCTCTCCTGGCATGACGTCGAGATCATATCATCAAGCGAAGGCGCGCCGCAGCTTCAATTTCACGGCCGCGCCGCCGAGATCGTCGAAGAGCTAGAAATTATCCGCTCCCACGTCTCGCTCTCGCACGCGCAGGATCATGCCGTCGCATTCGTCGTTTTGGAGGTCTGTGG
>WNFU01000292.1_pt1 | contig 81427 bp, 74 predicted proteins | sample 5400121 | NCBI WGS metagenome assembly WNFU01 (sample SAMN13153360, study PRJNA577476) | soil metagenome | isolation source: 100 cm soil or saprolite under grassland replicate 1 | place: USA:California | collected 2016-06-15
CGGCGGACGACGGCAAGCCCGAGTCGACGCAGGCGACGAACCTCAAGGGCGTGTTCGCGGGCGGCGACATCGTCACCGGCGGCGCCACCGTGATCCTCGCGATGGGCGCCGGCCGCCGCGCCGCGAGGTCCATCGCGACGTACCTCTCGTCCGGCAAGAAGTGGCCGCTCACCGCGGAGGACGTCGCGAAGTTCGAGCCGATGAAGGCCGGCGGCGGCTCCCACGCGCACGCCGGCGCGACCGCGACCGGCGCGGAGGCGCCCGCGCTGAAGTGCCCGAAGTGCCACCAGCCGATCGACGGTGACGAGCAGTACATCTGCTGCGGCACCGCCAAGCTCGAGTGGCGCTGCGACGACTGCGGCAAGGTGAGCGAGGGCTTCGCGTTCCCGTACGGGATGTGCCCGGCCTGCGGCGGCAAGCTGAAGGTTCTCGACCCCCGCAAGGTCGAGGAGGCCACGGCGCTCGAGGCCATCCGGATCGCGTTCGAGATCGAGCTCGGCGGCCAGGCGTTCTACACGCGCGCCGCGAAGGAGTCGTCCGACCCGCTCCTGAAGGAGCTGTTCGGGAAGTTCGCCGAGATGGAGAAGGAGCACATGGCGACGCTGTCCCGCCGCTACCACGCGGCGGTGCCGGCCCCGACCCAGGACTTCAAGGTGGACCGCGCGGCGATCTACGCTGGCATCGCGAACAAGCCGGAGGACCCGGGCAACCTGTTCCGGATCGCGATCGCGTTCGAGCAGCGCGCCGTGAAGTTCTTCGAGGAGCGGTTCGGCCAGACGCCGGCCGGGTCGGTCGAGCGCCAGCTGTACAGGGAGCTCGCCGCCGAGGAGCGTGAGCACGTGGACCTGCTCACGACCGAGTTCGAGCGCTGGAAGATCGGCAAGCCCGGCCTCCTCTAGCCCGTCCGGCCGCCCCCGCGGCACGAGCGCCCGCGCGCCCCGCCCACCGTGGCGAAGGCGCCGGGCGCTTCGCATTTTTCAAAGGGGGCGCGTCCTCGCGCCTGGGGGAGCGCGCATGGAGAGCAAGGCCAAGGCGTTCGGGCACCCGGTCCATCCGATGCTCGTCGTGTTCCCGCTCGGCCTCTTCGCGACGTCGCTCGTGTTCGACGTCATCCGCCTCGGCGGAGGAGGGGAGAGCTTCTCGGTGTCGGCGTTCTACATGATCGCCGCGGGCATCATCGGCGGTCTCGCCGCGGCGGTCTTCGGGCTCGTGGACTACCTCGCGATCCCGCGCGGCACCCGCGCCAAGACGATCGGCGCGGTCCACGGCCTCGCGAACCTCGTCATCGTCGGGCTCTACGTCGCGTCGTGGGGGATCCGGTACGGCGCTCCGGAGCGCGCGGGCGGCGGCCCGGTCCTGCTCTCCGGGATCGCCGTGCTCCTCGCCCTCGTCTCGGGCTGGCTCGGCGGCGAGCTCGTGGACCGGCTCGGCGTCGGAGTGGACGACGGCGCTCACGTGAACGCTCCGAGCTCGCTCTCCGGCCGCCCCGCGGGCGAGCGGTGGACGCCGCCCCGGCCGCTCGAGCCGAAGCGCGCCTGACGCTGGTAGCATCGCGCCGTGCCTTCCCCGAGACCGCGCGCCCGGCGCGCCACGCCACTCGAGATCCGCGAGGCGACTGCCTCCGACCTGCCTGCGCTCGCGCGGCTCGGCGCGCGGCTCGCCCGCGAGCACCACGCCATGGATCGCGAGCGCTTCTTCGTCCCCGACGAGCCGATCGAGGGCGGGTACGCGTGGTGGCTCGGGAAGGAGCGGGCGAACGCGAAGGCGGTCGTCCTCGCGGCTCTGCGCCGGGGGCGGATCGTAGGCTACGCCTACGGCCGGATCGAGCCGCGCGACTGGAACACGCTGCGCGACCGCTGCGGCGTCGGGGTGGACCTGTTCGTCGAGCCGCGCGCCCGCGCGGGCGGCGTCGGGACCGCGCTCGTCGAGGCGCTCGTCGCCGCGCTCGTCGCGCGCGGCGCGCCGCGGGTGGTCATCGACGTCGCCTCGCGCAACGGCCGCGCCTCGCGGCTGTTCGCGGCGCTCGGGTTCCGCGCGACGATGCTCGAGATGACGCGCGAGGCTCCGGCCCCTCCCGGCGCGCGGCCTCGTGGCAAGCGGCGCCGCTGAAGCCCCGGCGCCCCGGGTCGCAACCGTCGACCAAATGATCACGATCAAGAAATAATTGAGCGGATTGAACACGCCATGCGAGGCGAGCCTCGTGGTTTCGCGAGGATGGCTGACGGCAGGGCCGCGCAAGATGCCTGAATACCGGGCGCACAAATGGCGCGCGCGTCCTGCGCAAGACGCACGGCGTGCGGGGCGTGGTTGATCGACGCAGGGAGACTGTGATTCCTTGATCCCGTGAACCGGATTGCGCGTGCCGCCGTCGAGATCCTCCGGCTGACCTTCGCGCACGAGGCAATCGGGGAGCCGCCCTCCACCTCCGCACCCGGGTCGCGCCGCGCCGCGGGCCGGCTCCTGCGCGCGGTGTTCGCGCCGGAGACGCTCGCGATGGATCCGCCCGAGGCGCCGCGCGAGTCGCGGGGGATCCTGCACTGGATCTTCGCGCCGGAGCAGCTGCCGCTCGACCCCGAGCCGGCCGCGAAGCGGACGAGCCGACTCGCCGCGCTCTTCGCGCCCGAGAAGCTCGACGACTCTCGCTAGGAGGTCCCGATGGAGCATGCCCGCCACGTCTTCCGCGTCGTCCTCGTCCTCCTCCTCCTCGTCATCGCGGTCGTGATCGGGCGCTCGTTCCTCATCCCTCGCTCCTTCGGGACATACGGCAACTACCGGTTCGACAACGTGGCGGAGCAGGCCGCCGCGCGGCCGCCGCTGCACGCCGGCGCGAAGTCGTGCGCGGACTGCCATGACGACCGGTACGTCGCGGTCGGCAAGGGCCGCCACGCGAAGGTGAGCTGCGAGGTCTGCCACGCGCCGCTCGGCAAGCACGTGAAGGACGGCGACGTCGTCGCGAAAATGCCGATCGATCGCTCCGTCCGGCTCTGCGCTTACTGCCACAGGAAGATCGACGGCCGCCCCGCCGGGTTCCCGCAGATCGTCCTCGAGAAGCACGTGGACGGCGGGCTCGGCGCGAAGGGCTGCCTCGACTGCCACGATCCCCACTCGCCGAAGCTTTAGACCAGCCGGAGGCCTCATGGACGAGACGCGGAAGGGAACCCCCTCGAGCGAGCCCCCATCGCCCGCGGAGTCATCGCCGGGGCGCCGCGACTTCCTCGCGACCGCGCTGGGCGCTTCGGGCGGCGTCTTCGCGCTGCTCGCGGGCGGCGGCGCGCTCGCCACCAGCGCGGAGGCCGGCGGTGCGAAGGGCGACGACCGGTACGACTGGGAGGCCCACCAGTGGGCCTACCTCATCGACACGGAGAAGTGCATCGGCTGCGGCTCGTGTGTCCGCGCGTGCAAGGCGGAGAACGGCGTTCCGGACGGCTACTTCCGGACCTGGGTCGAGCGCTACCTCGTCGCCCCTGACGCGTCGCACGTGGACTCGCCGAATGGCGGGCTCGACGGCTTCGCCCCGGTGCAGACGGCGTTCGAGCCGACGAAGTCGTTCTTCGTCCCGAAGCTCTGCAACCACTGCAAGGAGACGCCCTGCGTGCAGGTCTGCCCCGTCGGCGCGTCCTACCGGACGAAGGACGGCGTAGTCCTCGTCGACGGGAAGAGCTGCATCGGGTGTGGCTACTGCGTCCAGGCGTGCCCGTACGGCAGCCGGTTCCTCTCGCCCGAGACCCACACGGCCGAGAAGTGCACCTGGTGCTACCACCGCATCACGAAGGGCCTGAAGCCGGCGTGCGTCGAGGTGTGCCCGACCGCCACGCGCCAGTTCGGCGACATGAAGCGCGACGACGACCCGGTGCGGCTCGCGATCGCGCACGGGCGCGTCCAGGTCCTGCAGGCGAACCTGCTCACGGAGCCGCAGGCCTACTACCTCGGGATCGACAAGGAGGTGCGGTGATGCCTGAGATCTCGGGGTACGCGTTCCCGAACGACATCCACGTCCATTGGTCGTTGATGATCGTCATGTACCCGTACATCACGGGCTTCGTCGCCGGGTCGTTCATCGTCACGGCGCTCTACCACCTGTTCGGCAAGAACGAGTTCCGGCCCATCGCGCGGCTCTCGCTCGCGGCGTCGTTCTGCTTCCTGCTCGTGGCGGGGCTCCCGCTGCAGCTGCACCTCGGCCACCCCGAGCGAGGCCTGTTCGTCATGATCACGCCGAACTTCACCTCGGCGATGGCGGGGTTCGGGATCCTGTACTCGTTCTACCTCGTCATCGTGATGCTCGAGGTCTGGTTCGTCTACCGCCAGGAGATCATCGAGACCGCGCGCCGCAGCCGCGGCTTCAAGCGAACGTTCTACGCGGCGCTCGCGCTCGGGACCTACGACACCTCGCCCGCAGCGGTCGCGATCGACCACCGCGCCGTGAAGCTGCTCTCCGCGATCGGGCTGCCGTCGGCCTGCATGCTCCACGGCTACGTCGGGTTCATCTTCGGCGGCATCAAGGCGAACCCGTGGTGGTCGACGCCCCTCATGCCGGTCATCTTCCTGCTCTCCGCGGCGGTGTCCGGCATCGCGCTCCTCATCCTGGTGTACCAGGTGACCGCGAAGCTCGGCCGGCGCGCCGTCCAGGCCGACACCATCACCTCGATGGCGCGCTGGCTCTGGTTCTTCCTCATCATCACCGTGACGCTCGAGCTCCTCGAGATCATCATGCTCGCGTACGAGAACTCGGAGGCCTGGCATATCATCTCGCCGCTCCTGACGACGCGGCTCCAGTTCTCGTTCATCTCCATCCAGATGATCGTCGGGAGCCTCATCCCGTTCATCCTGCTGTTCATCGTGACGGTGATGAACCGCTACCTGCACGAGCGAGTCCGGAACACGCTCACCTTCATGGCGTCGCTGCTCCTCCTCATCCAGGTCTTCTCGATGCGCTGGAACGTCGTCATCGGCGGCCAGCTCCTCTCGAAGTCCTTCCGCGGGCTGCGCTCCGCGTACGAGCCGCACCTGTTCGGTCGCGAGGGCATCGTGATGGCGATCACGCTCTTCCTGATGCCGTTCGTCATTCTCTACTTCTTCGATCGGGTCCTGCCCATCGAGGCGCCGCCCGGCGCGTACCCCCCGGAGCACGACGGCTCGCCCGAGCCGGGCGTCTCGCCCGGCGCCGCCTGACGGGCGGCGGTCGAGAGAGGCCCCTGAATCGCGGGGCGATTTCGAGTCGGGTGGGGACATCGACGGCCGCGACGAACCGAGAGCGCGCCGCGGACCGGACCCGTGCCGACGAGATCGGTCTGCATGCCACCGAGGCGAGCGCGTTCGGCCGACGCCCCGCTCATGGCGGTGCCGCAGCGGCCTCCGCCTCGCTGGGCTTTGGCGCGGCTCCTCTCCGAGTGAACCTATCCATCCAGTCGTCGCCGTAGACCTGTCGCGCGGCGAGCTGGTTGTGGACCTTGCAAAGGCATCTCGTGTTCTCGGTCGTCGACGGGCCGCCTTGCCCGCGCGGCACGACGTGGTCCTCCGCTCCCGCGCGCGGCTCGGCCTCGATCCATGGTCCGCGCCGCGGCGCCGCCTCCGTGTTCGAGTTGGCACGTGGCGGTTCATCCGGATGAACCAGAGGGTCCGAACCGGGCACATCGGTGACGACGCCCGACACGGCCTCCGCTCGCACCTGAAGGTCGAGCGCGGGCGCGACGGCCGAGACACGGAGCGCCGTCACCACGTCCCGGTGCGGCGCGGCTTCGTCAGGCCGCAGCGCGGCGGAGACCGCCTTCCAAAACGTCACCCAGGTTCGAGCTTGCACCAGGAACTCGGCGAGCGCGGCGCGCTCGCGACGGAGGAGTTCGGCGAGCCGGGCGGAGAGATCGCGTGCGGAGGACATGACGCGAGCATCGCATGCGTTTTCGGGCCTCCTCAGACGCACGGACGCGCGTCAGGGAGCGAGAAAGCGGATGGGGCCCCCAAGATGCCCTCGGCCGCCTTCGGCGCACGGGAGGCAAGCTCCGGCGCGCCTAGAGCGGCGTTCCCGCGCGCTCCGCCATCGCGGAGATCATCTGACGGTTAACCTCGTCAAGCGTGAAGTACGGTCGTCGTGCGGGGAAACGGGGCGTCTCGCGGCGACAGCTGGCGCTGCCGTGTGCCGATCTCGTCATCCGCGCTTCCCATTCGCGGAGCCGTCTCGGCCGACGCACTCCTCGATGCCGAGCCGCGTTTGATCCACGGTGGCGCCTCCGTGGACGGTGCGCCCTCTCCCAGGCGCCTCCGCTCCTCGGCGATGTTGCGAGTCTCGAGGCAAGAAAACCCCTCGTCGCCGTGGCGGGAGGCGCTCCGCTTCGTGGTACGGAAAGCGCTCCATCCAGCACGCAGTGCTCCGGGAGGGCGCATGCCGACGACCCAGCAGAACCTCGCCACCGCGTTCGCGGGCGAGAGCCAGGCGAACCGCAAGTACCTCGCCTTCGCCCGCCAGGCGGAGAAGGAAGGCCTCGGGCAGATCGCGAAGCTGTTCCGCGCGGCCGCCGAGGCGGAGACGATCCACGCGCTCGGTCACCTCGGGAACATGGGCGGCGTCGGGACGACGCTCCAGAACCTCCAGGCCGCGGTCGAGGGCGAGACCTACGAGTTCACCGAGATGTACCCGCCCATGGTCGAGCAGGCGAAGGCGGAGGGCCACAAGGCGAAGGCGCTGCTCGACTGGGCGAACCGCGCGGAGAAGATCCACGCCGGGCTGTTCCAGCAGGCGCTCGATGCGCTCAAGGCGGGCAAGGACCTCACGCAGCTCGAGATCTACCTCTGCCCGTTCTGCGGCGACGTGGAGTTTGGCGTGCCGCCGGACAAGTGCCCGATCTGCGGGGCGCCTGCGGCGAAATTCCAGAAGATCGGCTAGGGCCGAGGGCGGCGCGCCCCGCGGCCGCCAGCGCCCGTCCCGCAGCGGGCGCGCGCGAGGGTCCCGCTGCCACGAGCGCGAGCTTCTCCGCGCGCGAGAGCCGCTTCAGCGCGGCCTCGCGGCGGAGGGCGGCGCTCCGGTCCCGCGCCCGCGCCGACCAGGCGAGCGTCACCGGCAGCCGCGAGCGGGTGTAGCGCGCCCCGGTGCCGGCCGCGTGGGCCGCGAGCCGGCGCGCAAGGTCGTTCGTCGCGCCCGCGTAGAGCGAGTCGTCTCCGCAGCGGAGCAGGTATACGCGCCAGCCGCGCTTCGGCCGCGGTGCGGGCTGCAGCGGCGGACCGCCGCGCGCCGTCACCGCCCGCGCAGTGCGCCGCGCCGCCCCTGCTGCCCCTGGACGAACGGGTTCGTCGGCTTCCCGCTCCGCCCCGCGGGGTGCGCCGGCTTCTCTTCAGGGTGAGCTGCGTGCTCGGCGCCCTCCACCGCGGGCTCCTTGCGCTGAACGGGCTTCCCTTCCTTCTTCCGCTTCTTGCTCACGGGCATCGTTCGCTCCGGTCGTCGATCAGGTTGTGGTTGCGAGTTCTCGACCATCCGTACCCCGCCGCCCGCCCATAGGCAATCGGATGACGGGGGCGCCCAACCTTAGATGGCGGAGGGGCCGAGCCGCGGGGCGGACGAGAGGGCGGCGCGCGCGAGGAGGAGGGCGCCCTCGAGCGCCGGACGCACGGCGGCGACGAGGCGGTGCGCGGGGGAGGAGCGCCGGCGCGCGACGGCCGCGATGGCCGCGAGCGCGACGCCGTGGCCCGTGCGGCGGTCCACGACCGCGTCGGCGCCGAGGGCGAGGAGCTCGCGGCGGACGCCACGGTCCACTCCGCCCGCGAGGACGACGACCGCGAGGTCCCGCTCGCCGCCGGCCCAGCGCACGAGGTGGAGGAGGGCGCGCGCGTCGCGGCGGGGGAGGTCCACGTCCATGACGAGGACGTCGAGGTCGAGCAGCTCGTCGAGGAGGAGCGCGAGCCCCGCGTCGCCGTCCATCGCGGCGCGCACCTCGAAGCCGTTCGTCTCGAGGGCGGTGCCGAGGAGCCGCAGGACGGTCGAGTCGTCGTCGAGGAGGAGGGCCTTCGGGATCCTGTTCGCGCTCGTCGTCGTCATGCCCGGGAGACGGGCTCGACGGGGCGCTATTCAGCGTTGGGCGCCGTTTCACGGCCGGTCCGAAAGCCCCGTGCGCGCGCGGGGTTCGGCGCCGTGAATCGGCGGCACGCCGTGGTCCCCGCGCCACGGTGCGTGCGCAGGATCACGGAGCGAGGGTCGGCGCGCGGCGCCGAGGAAGCGACGAGGTATTCCGCCGAGCACCGGGAAACGACGAGGCCCCCCAGGCGCTGAACCTGGAGGGCCGTCGGGAAATGGCGCGCGGTACAGGATTCGAACCTGTGGCCTTCGGCTCCGGAGGCCACCCTACGCCCGCTCCGTTCCTCGCTCCGCTCTCCTGCGGCGCCCTGCCGCAGTAAGTGCTTGAACGACCTCCGCCCCACATGGTAGCTAGGCGCGCCGTGTACGAAATCCACTCGATCGAGCAGCTCCTCAAGCTGACGGCCCTCGCAGCCGCCGTCATCTCCATCATCATCCTGCTGTGGTACCTCGTGCGCCGCCCGCCGCTCGGCCGGCTCACGAAGGTGATGCTGCTCTTCGGGCTCGGGGTGATGCCGATCGGCGTGGCGCTCACCGGCAACATCGCCGGGTTCGAGTTCACGCTGAAGCGCCAGTTCTGCGGCTCGTGCCACGTGATGCTGCCCTACACGGAGGACGCCGCCGATCCGAGCTCGAACAGCCTCGCCGCCATCCACAGCCGCAACCACAGCTTCGGCGAGGAGAGCTGCTACAACTGCCACGCCGATTACCAGCTGTTCGGGACGATGACGACGAAGGTCAATGGCCTCAAGCACCTCTTCTACTACCTGACCGAGTACGCCAACACCGGTCCGTACGGCGAGGGCGGCAAGCCGATCCACATGTACAAGGGATTCCAGAACGGCATGTGCACGCGGTGCCACTCGACGACCGCGCCGCGCTGGCTCGCGAACCAGGACCACGCCGGGATGCTCGACGACATCCGCAAAGGCGATGCGAAGTGCGTTGACTGCCACTCCGGTGAGAAGATCCACCCGCGAGCGTTCGCCCACGGCGGCGCCGGAAAGCCGCCGGTCGCCGACGCGTCGCAGCCCGGCGCCGCTAAGAATGGGGGCCACCCGTGATCTCGCGCCTGACCATCCGCCGGCTCGTCCTCATCTCCATCATCACGACGCTCGTGTCGCTCGGCCTCATGGTGATGGGCATCATCTTCCCGAAGCCGATCCTGCTCGTGCTCGCGATGAGCCTCGGGCAGCTCTTCGGTACGCTGTCCCTCGCGCTGTACCTCCTCGCGATCGTGCTCGACCTGCAGGGCGTCGGCGAGCACGACGCCATCGCCCCGCACATCGGGTTCGAGGGCGAGGACGAGGAGCGGAGCGGCAGCGACGCGAAGGCCTGAGCCCGCGCGTGCCGCGCCCTCGATGGCGGCCCCGCTGAACACGGGCGGCCGTCGGCGTTTTTGAGCGTCCGTGCCACACGCCGCCTGAGCGGTCGGTGTAGTAGGCGCGGCGATCTCGAGTCACTCCTTCGTGGGACGCTTGCCTTGACCCTTGGTGGGCAGGGCTGCTACTCATGGACGACCACGCAGGTTTTTCACGTACTCCGAGGTGGGGTGGATGGCCATCCGGGCGATCGCGGTCGAGGACGATGAGGCGGTCGCAAAGCTGATCGCGCAGGTCCTCACGACCCACGGCTTCGAGGTGTGCGGCACGGCGGCCACGGGCGAGGACGGGGTCGCGCTCGCGCGCCGCGAGCGGCCGGACGTCGCGCTCGTCGATCTCGGCCTGCCGAAGATGAGCGGCGAGGACGTCATCGCCACCATCCGCCGCGACCTGCCGAAGACCGCGTGCATCGCGCTCACCGCGGTCGACATCCCCGCTCGCGTGCTCGGCGCGATGCGCGCGGGCGCCTCCGGCTACATCCTGAAGCCCTTCCACGCGAGCGAGCTCGCGCGGTCCATCGAGGAGGTCCTCTCGGGCGAGGCCGCGCCGATCAGCCCACGCGCCGCGAAGGTCCTGCTGCAGGAGCTCCGCGGCGATCCGCCCGACCAGCGCGCGAAGGACGGTCCGGCGCTCTCGAAGCGGGAGCTCGAGGTCCTGCAGCTCCTCGTGCACGGTCACACCTACGCCGACGTCGCGCAGGCGCTCGGGATTGCCGAGGGCACGGTCCAGACGTACGTGAAGCGGATCTACGAGAAGATGGACGTCTCGACGAAGGCCGAGGCGGCGCTCCTCGCGGTCGCCCGTGGGCTCGTGAGGCCCTGACCCGGAGCGCGAACGTCGGGTCGACGCTCCTGTGCCCCCCAGTTAAACGAGGAGTCCTTGTACCTCGCGGGGTTGCAGGGCCTGCCCCCTTGGCTAGGCGCACCTTGACTTCCCCCGATCGACCCCTATAATGAGGCCCTTTTCGCGCCTCCGGAACCATCTTAAATGCGCGTCAATATTGATGAAATCAAGGAGGCCGGACTTCACCGGAGCTGGGACGTGACCCGCGAGCAGCTGGACGAGATGACGGCGGGCGACCGAGCAGGCTACCGTGCGCGCGGCGCCGCGCACGTCGAGGCCCGGTTCGAGAAGCTCGAGCGACGCGTGCGGATCGCGGCGAAGACGAAGGCGGAGCTCTCGGCCGCGTGCGGCCGCTGCCTCGTGCCGGTTTCGGTGGACGTTCCGGTGGAGTTCGAGGTGACGCTCGTGCCGGAAGACGAGTACGACGACGATTCGGAGGGCGACGGGGACAAGGGGCCGGTGGGGGGGAGCTTCGCCCCGGCGCAGGCGGAGGAGGAGACGTTCGCGGGGAAGGTCATCGACCTCGACCCGATCGTCCGCGAGCAGATCCTGCTCGCGCTCCCCGGCTACCCCGTGTGCAACGAAGGCTGCAAGGGGCTCTGCGCGGCGTGCGGAGCGAACCTGAACGAACGGGAGTGCGGCTGCGATCGCCACGTCCCGGACCCGCGCTGGGCGGGGCTGAAGAACGTGAAGCTGTAGCCGCACCGAACGCTACAAAAGGAGCACGACGTGGGTCTTCCCAAGAAGCGGACGAGCAGCATGCGGCGCGACCGTCGTCGCGCGGCCAACTTCAAGCTGAAGCCGGCCAACGTGACGAAGTGCCCGAAGTGCAAGGAGCCGGTGCTCGCACACCGCGCGTGCCCGTCCTGCGGCACGTACAAGGGCGAGCAGATCACCGAGGCGAAGTAAGCCCCGATGGTCGATCAGATCGCGCCCGTCGCCGTCGACGCGATGGGGGGAGATCACGCCCCCGGCGCGATCGTGCAAGGTGCCATTAACGCAGCGCGGCAGGGTCGGCCCGTCATCCTGGTCGGTCCCGAGGAGCGCGTGCAGGACGAGCTCCGGCGCCTCAAGGCCGGGCGTGCGCTCCCGCTCGAGGTCCGGAACGCCACCGAGGTGGTCGAGATGCACGACCACCCCGGCCAGGCGATGCGCCGGAAGAAGGACAACTCGATCCGGGTCTGCTTCGAGCTCGTCGCCTCGAAGCAGGCGTCCGCGATGGTGTCCGCCGGCAACTCCGGCGCCGTGATGGCGGGCGCGATCGTCGTGCTCGGCCGTCCCGCCGGCGTCGAGCGGCCCGCGATCATCACCCCGGTCCCCGCGCTCAAGGGCTCCCCGATCATGCTCGACATGGGCGCGGTCGTGGACGCGAAGCCGATCCACCTCGTGCAGTTCGCGCTCATGGGCGAGACCTACGCGCGGCGCGTCTTCGGCATCGCGCGCCCTCGGGTCGCGATCCTCGCGAACGGCGAGGAGGAGTCGAAGGGAACGGAGCTCACCCGCACGGCCGCGGCCGCCCTGCGGCGCTCGACCATCGACTTCGTCGGCTACTGCGAGGGGCGCGACCTCCTCACCGGCGAGTTCGACGTCATCGCGACCGACGGCTTCACCGGCAACGTCGCCCTGAAGACGATGGAGGGCACGGCTCGGGTCGTCGGCGAGTACCTGAGGCGCGCGCTCCACTCCTCGACGCGCGCGAAGATCGGCGGCCTGCTCGCGAGGCCCGCGCTCGAGGGGATGAAGAAGCGGATGGACTGGCGCGAGGTCGGAGGCGCGCCGCTCGTCGGCGTGAACGGCGTCGGCGTCATCAGCCACGGCCGCTCCGACGCGCTCGCCATCGAGAACGCGATCCGCCGCGCGGGCGATGCGGCCCGCACGCATTTCACCGACGAGATCGCCGAGGCGGTCGCGCCTTCCGAGTCGCTCCTCGCCCAGACCACCCCCGGCGCTGCAGTCGACGCCGACCCCACCCGCGCCAGCGGCTCCACGCACGGCGCCTGACCCCCGGAGAACCCCGATGCGTTCCCTCATCGTCGGCACGGGCTCGTTCGCCCCCGAGAAGATCCTCACGAACGCGGACCTCGAGAAGCTCGTCGAGACGAACGACCAGTGGATCGTGGACCGCACCGGGATCCGGGAGCGCCGGGTGATCGCCGATGGCGAGGCGACCTCCGACCTCGCGCTCCGGGCCGCGCAGCGGGCGCTCGAGGACGCGAAGCTCGATCCGAAGGACGTCGAGGCGATCATCATCGGGACGGTGACGGCCGACTACCCGTTCCCGTCCACCGCGGCGGTGCTGCAGGGGAAGCTCGGGAACAAGAAGGCATTCGCGTTCGACGTCTCCGCCGCGTGCGCCGGATCGATCTACGCGCTCGCCGTGGCGGACCGGTTCATCGCGTCCGGTGCGGTGAAGAACGCGCTCGTCGTCGGCGCGGACGCGCTCACGCGCCTCACCGACTGGACCGACCGGAACACCTGCATCCTCTTCGGCGACGGCGCCGGGGCGATGGTGCTGAAGCCGACCGACGATCCGCGGCGCGGGCTTCTCACGACGCGCCTCCACGCCGACGGCTCGTACGTTCCGATCCTGCTCCAGCCCGGCGGCGGCTCGAAGGACCCGATCTCCGAGAAGGTCGTCCGCGAGCGGACCCATTTCGTGAAGATGAAGGGGGCCGAGGTCTTCAAGGTCGCGGTCCGCGCCCTCGAGGAGAGCTGCCGCGAGGTGCTCGCCGCGGAGAAGCTCGCGCCGGGTGACGTGAAGTACGTCATCGCCCACCAGGCGAACAAGCGGATCCTCGACGCGACGCTGCAGCGGCTCGAGATCCCGGCGTCGAAGTGCTGGATGAACCTGGAGAAGTACGGCAACACATCCGCTGCGAGCGTCCCGATGACGCTCGACGAGGCGAACCGCGCCGGCTGGTTCTCGCCCGGGGACGTGATCCTCATGATGGCGATCGGCGGCGGGATGGCATGGGGCGCGAGCGTCCTGCGCTGGTGACGGAGACGACGACGATGGGCAAGCTCGCGTTCATCTTCCCCGGCCAGGGCTCGCAGGCGGTCGGGATGGGTAAGGAACTCTTCGACGGGTTCCCCGAGGCGCGCGCCGTGTTCGAGCAGGTCGACGCGGCGCTCGGCGAGAAGCTGTCGCGGATGTGCTTCGAGGGGCCGGAGGAGGCCCTGAAGCTCACCGCGAACACGCAGCCCTCGATCCTGACCGTCTCGGCGGCTGCGGCGGCGGTCCTCGCCCAGCGAGGGATCGTCCCGGACCTCGTCGCGGGACACTCGCTCGGCGAGTACTCCGCGCTCGTCGCGGCGGGCGCCTGCGCCGCGGCGGACGCGGCGAAGGCGGTGCGGGCGCGAGGCGCGTTCATGCAGGAGGCGGTGCCGCAGGGGAAGGGCGCGATGAGCGCCGTCCTCGGGCTCGCGCCGGACAAGGTCCGGGAGATCTGCGCGGCGGTCGCGGCCGAGACGGGCGAGGTCGTGTCCCCTGCGAACTACAACGACCCGTCGCAGACCGTCATCGCCGGCTCCGCGGGCGCGGTGGAGAAGGCCGGGGTGAAGCTCAAGGAGGCCGGCGCGAAGCGCGTGCTGCCGCTCCCCGTCTCCGCCCCCTTCCACTGTGCGCTCATGGCGCCGGTGCGCGGCCGGCTCGAGCCGGTGCTCCGTGCGCTCGCCTGGAAGCCGCTCGCTCGCCCGGTCGTCACGAACGTCGAGGCGAAGCCGAACACCGACGTCGCGCGCGTCGTCCCGCTCCTCGTCGAGCAGGTGACCTCGCCGGTCCGCTGGATCGAGTGCGTCGAGGCGCTCGTCCGCCAGGGCGTCACGCGGATGGTAGAGGTGGGCCCCGGGAAGGTGCTCTCGGGCCTCGCGAAGCGGATCGACAAATCCGTCGAGGTGTGGAACGTGGAAGACCGCTCCTCTCTCGAGAAGACCCTCGCCGCGCTCGGAGGATAGGAGATCGCCATGGCCTTCGACTTCAAGGGCAAGACCGTCCTCGTCACCGGCGCCTCGCGCGGCATCGGCCGCGCGATCGCGATCGCCTTCGCGAGGGGCGGCGCGAGCGTCGCCCTGAACTACGCTGGCAACGCGGCCGCCGCGAACGAGGCGCTCGCGCTCGTGCAGCAGGCCGGCGCGCCCAAGGCGAAGCTCTACCAGTTCGACGTGTCGGACCCGGCCGCCTGCGCCGCCGCCGTCGAGAGCGTCGTCGCCGACTTCGGCGGCCTGCACGTGCTCGTGAACAACGCAGGGATCGCGCTCGATCAGCTCGTCATGCGGATCAAGGACGACGACTGGAACCGGACGATCCAGGTGAACCTCACCGGCAACTTCAACCTCATCCGCGCCGTGTCGCGGCCGATGATGAAGGCGCGCGGCGGCGCGATCGTGAACGTCACGTCGGTCATCGGCGAGATGGGGAACGCCGGCCAGGCTGCGTACGCGGCGGCGAAGGCGGGGCAGATCGGGCTCACGAAGTCTGTCGCGCGGGAGCTCGCCTCCCGCAACATCCGCGTGAACGCGGTGGCGCCGGGGTACGTCGAGACCGACATGACGGCCGGGCTCCCCGAGGCCGGCAAGGCGAAGATGATGGAAATGATTCCGCTCGCACGTCTTGGCGCGGCGGAGGACGTCGCGAACGCGGTGGCTTTTCTCGCGAGCGATCAGGCATCGTACGTGACCGGCGAGGTCCTGCGGGTCAACGGCGGGATGTACATGTAGCCGCGGCGCTTCGCGGCACGGCTTCGAACCACCCAACCACGGAGGAGGAACAGCATGTCGGCTACCATCGAGCAGAAGGTGAGGAACATCATTGCGGACCAGCTGGGCGTCAGCGAGGAGGAGATCAAGATCACGTCCTCGTTCATCGACGACCTCGGCGCGGACTCCCTCGACATCGTCGAGCTCGTGATGGCGATGGAGGAGGAGTTCGAGGTCGAGATCCCGGACGAGGAGGCGGAGAACATCAAGACTCGCCGTCCCGGATGTCCGTTCCACGTTGAGGTGATCCCATGAGCAGGCGTCGCGTCGTCATCACCGGCCTCGGGCTGGTCTCACCTGTCGGCATCGGGGTGGAGGAGTCCTGGTCCGCGCTCGTCGCTGGCAAGAGCGGCATCGGACCGATCACGCTCTTCGACGCGTCGACGTACCCGACGCGCATCGCCGGCGAGGTGAAGGGGTTCGATCCGGCGCAGTTCATGGACCGCAAGGAGGTCCGCCGCAACGACCGCTTCATCCACTTCGCGCTCGCGGCGGCCGACATGGCGGTGAAGGACGCCGGCCTCGACATGGCGAAGGAGGACGCGGAGCGGATCGGTTGCATCGTCGGCGCCGGCATCGGCGGCCTTGGCACCATCGAGGACGAGCACGGAACGCTGATGGCGAAGGGCGTGAAGAAGATCGGTCCGTTCTTCATCCCGAGCCTCATCATCAACCTCGCGCCCGGGCAGATCAGCCTCAAGTACGGCTTTAAGGGACCGAACTTCTCGCCGGTCTCCGCGTGCGCGACCGGTAACCACTCCATCGGCGACGCGACGATCTACATCGAGCGCGGCATGGCCGACGTGATGATCACGGGCGGCTGCGAGGCGACGATCACGCCGCTCGGTATCGGCGGCTTCTGCGCGGCGCGCGCGCTGTCCGAGCGGAACGACGCCCCCGAGAAGGCGAGCCGCCCGTTCGACAAGCACCGCGACGGCTTCGTCGCCGGCGAGGGCTCGGGGATCCTCGTGCTCGAGGAGTACGAGCACGCCCGCAAGCGCGGTGCCCGGATCTACGCGGAGGTCGTGGGCTACGGCGCGACCGCCGACGCGAACCACATCACCTCTCCCGCGCCGGAGGGGGAGGGTGGCCAGCGCGCCATGCGCATGGCGCTGCGCGACGCGGGCGTCGCCCCGGACCAGATCGGCTACGTGAACACCCACGGCACCTCGACGCCGCAGGGCGATGTCGCCGAGTGCCAGGCCATCGGCCGCGTCTTCGGCGACCACGCGAAGAAGGGGCTCATGGTCTCGTCGACGAAGTCGATGACCGGCCACCTCCTCGGCGCGGCCGGCGGGCTCGAGGCAGTCGTGACCGCGCTCGTGCTCGCCCGCGGCGTGCTCCCGCCGACGATCAACGTCGACGAGCAGGACCCGGAGTGCCCGCTCGACGTCATCCCGAACCAGGCGCGCGAGAAGCGCGTCGACTACGCCATGTCGAACTCGTTCGGGTTCGGCGGCACGAACGCGGTCGTCCTCTTCAAGCGCGCCTAGCCCGTCGCGACACGCCGCGTGCCCCCCGGCCGCGCGGCAGGCGGGCGGTCCGGAGGGGCCCGACCGGGCCTCGCTCGCCCGCCTGCGCCCGCACCCCGTCGTGTCTATGATTCGCTCGCGAGAGGTCACGATTGGCGCGTTGGGGTTCCCCTCAAGGTGGGGCGCTCGCCGAGGCGAGCCCGCCCGATGATCGATCGGAGCGACGCTCGGCGGTCGCCGGGCGGTCCGCATTTGCACCCGTGGTCCTCGCGCTCTCGTCGGTGGCAGGCATCGTCGCCGCGGTGGTCGCGCTCCTCCCGGCGGCGCTCGGCCGCGGTCCGGCCGGCCGCCGCTCGGCGGCTACCAGCGCGGACGGCGAACGAGCTCCGCTGCCTCGCTGAGCCCGGGGAAGCACGTGCGGATCGGGATCGTCACCGAGTACTACGAGCCGAGCGTCGGCGGCATCCAGGAGCACGTGCGACACTTCGCGCGCGAGGCGCACCGGCTCGGACACCGCGTGACCGTCGTGACGAGCGAGATGCCGGACGTCGCCGAGGGAGCCCGCCCTTCGCCCGATCCGGACGGTCCGGCGGTGGTGCGGGTCGGGCGCTCCTTTCCTCTCTACAACAATGGCGGCGTGGGGCGCGTCACCGGCGGCGCGCGACTGTCCGGCGTCGTCCGCGACCTCCTGCGCGCCGCGCGATTCGACGTCGTCCACGTGCACGCGCCGCTCACGCCCGTGCTCCCGCTGCTCGCGATCCACCACGCGACCGGGCCCGTCGTGGGGACCTTCCACACGCACTTCCACCCCGGCCTCGCGTTCCGCCTCGCGGGGCGGCTCCTGCAGCGGTACCTCGACCGGCTCGACGCGGCGATCGCGGTGTCGCGCGCGTGCCTCGCGCCGCTCGAGGGGCGGCTGCGCGCCGAGTTCCGCATCGTGCCGAACGGCGTCGACGCCGACCGGTTCGGGCGCGGCCGGCGCCTGAGCCACCTCGACGACGGCAAGCTGAACGTGCTCTGGGTCGGTCGGCTCGAGCCGCGGAACGGGCTCGATCGGATGCTCGCGGCGTTCGCGCTCGCGAGGCGGACGGTGGACGCGCGCCTGCTCGTGCTGGGAGACGGCCCGCTCCTCCCCCGGTATCGCGCGCGCGTCCCGCCGGAGCTCGCCGACGACGTGCAGTTCGTCGGGCGGATCGTGGACGAGCGGCCGGACTGGTACGCGACCGCCCACGTGTACTGCGCTCCGACGCGGATCGCGAGCTTCGGCGTGACCCTGCTCGAGGCCATGGCGGCGGGCACCCCGGTGCTCGCCTCGGACATCGACGGATTCCGCGAGGTGCTGCACTCCGGGAGCGAGGGGGAGCTCCTCCCCCCCGACGACCCCGCCGCCTGGGCGCGCGCGATCATCCGCATCGCCCGAGACCCCGCGCGCGCGGCCGCCTACGGCATGGCAGGACGCCGCACGGCGCAGCGCTACGCCTGGCCCGTCGTCGCGCGCGAGGTGCTCGGGATCTACCGCGCCGTCGGCGTGACGGGGTGATCGCGTGCCGCTCGGGAAGAGGCTCGCCGTCGTCACGGCCGTCCTCGTCGCCGTCGCCCTCGCCGCCGCGGGGGTGCTCATCGCCGTCGCGGGATCGCCTCTTCCCGGCCTCGCGCTCGCCGCAGCGGCGCTCGCCGCCAGCCTCGCGGCGCTCCACGTCTTCTGGCCGCCGTTCGACCTAAGCCTCGCGTCGCTGCGGCGCGGTGCGGGGCCGGCCCGGCGCGTGGCGCTCACCTTCGACGACGGCCCCTCAGGCGACACGCCCGCGGTGCTCGACGCCCTCGACGGCGCGGGGGTCCGCGCGACGTTCTTCGTGCTCGGCGCCGCGGCGGAGCGGCGGCCGGAGCTCGTCCGGGAGATCGCGCGCCGCGGCCACGAGGTGGCGCTACACGGCCACACACACGCGCGGCTCGCGCTCGCGGCGCCGAGCGAGGTCGCCGACGAGATCGACCGCGGCCGCGAGGCGATCCGCCGCGCGGGCGTCGAGCCGGCGCCGTGGTTCCGCGCCCCGCACGGCTGGAAGGGCCCGTTCCTCGGCCGGGCGCTCCGCGCGCGCGGCCTGCGGCTCGTCGCGTGGACGCGGGGCGTCTGGGACACCGAGCGGCCCGGTGCCGAGGTCATCGCGGCGCGGGCCGCGCGCCGGCCGCGGCCGGGCGAGATCGTCCTCCTCCACGATGGATGCGGCACGCCCGGGATCGACCCGCGGCGCGACCAGACGGCCGCGGCCATCCCGGAGATCGTCCGGCGCGTGCGCGCCGCCGGCTTCGAGCTCGTGACCGTGGGCGCCCTGGCGGAGGCCACGCCGCCGGGCGCCCTCGCCGGTCGCACGCTCCGGCTCGCCGCGCTCGCGGGCGGGATCGCGCTCGCCGCGTTCGCGCTCGCTCGCGTCGATCTCCACGCCGTCGGCAGGAGTCTCGCCGGCGCGAGCCCGGCGCTCCTCGCGCTCGGCGTCGGCGCGAACCTCGTCTCGCTTGCGACGCACGCCGCCCGCTGGCGCGCCGTCGTCCTCGCGCCCGGCGGCCGGGTCCGCTACCGCGACGCGCTCGTCGCGATCCTCGCGGGGTTCGCGGCGGGGCTCGTGCTGCCGGGCCGCGGGGGCGACCTCCTGCGCGCCCACCTGCTCGCGCGCCGGGCGCGGATCTCGACGGCGGCGGTGGTCGCCGCCTCCGCGCTCGACTACGTCGTCGGGACGGTGGCGTTCGTCATCGCGCTCGCGGCGCTCGGCGCCGCGGCCCCGCTGCCGGGATGGGGGCTCCGCGCGCTCGCCCTCATCGCGGCGCTGGCCGCCGCGGCTGCGGTCGCCGCCTTCCTCCTGCGGCCCGGGCGCGGCGCCGCGCGCTCGACGGGGCTCGTCGCGCGCCTGCGGGGCGGCCTCGCCGCGCTGCACGACGCGAGGGCGCTCGCGACGTCGATCGCGTGGGCGCTCGCGGGCTGGGTGGCGGAGGGCGCGATCGCCCTCGCGACGCTCGCCGCGCTCGGGCTGCCCGCCAACGCGACGGCGGCGGCGCTCGTCGTCATCGCGGCGTCCGCGGCCGCCGCGGTCGGGATCTCGCCGGGAAACGCCGGAACCTTCGAGGTCGCGACCACGGTCGCGCTCGCCGGGCTCGGCGTGCCGACCGGCGCGGCGGTCGCGTTCGCGCTCGCGTTCCACGCCGTCCACGTCGTCCCGGTCGCGCTGCTCGGCGGGGCGGTGCTCCTCCGCGAGGGCGTCGCGCGCGAGGGGCTCGCGCGCGAGCGCCCTTGACCGGCCGGGCGGCTACGGGTGCTGCGCGGTGGCGCACGCCGACGCGTGGTCGTCGTCGCAGCCGTCGTGGTCAGAGTCCTTCAGGAGCCGGATCGAGGCGCGGATGTTCGCGAGGATCTCGCCCTGGTTCGTCGGATCGGTCGGGTCGAGCCGACCGCCCGCCGCAGCGTCGAACCAGTGATCGGGAGTGAAGTCGAGCGTGACGTTCGCGCCTGTCCCGACGGTGATCGTCCCCTCGCGCTCCTGCTTCACCTGCATCGGCGTCGTGAAGGAGAACGGCTTCTGCGTCGACGTGAGCGGGTCGACGAGGCCGTCCACGATGATCGACGCGTGCGCGGCCGCGAGGTCCCGCAGCACGGGGCTCCCCCCGGAGAGCGCCGCCGGGACGGTGTTCACCTTCACGGAGATCTCCTCGTAGACACCGTCCGGGATCGGCACCTCGAACGCCCACGAGATGGCGCCGCCGGCGAGCGTGCTCCCCGCGAGGTCCACGTCGAACGGTCCGAACGCGAGCTCGCACCCCTCATCGTCGCCCGCGCCGTCATCGTGGCCGCCGGAGGACGTCGTGGCCGCCGTCATCGGGTCGGGGCCCGCCTGCATGGGAGCGGTGAGCGCCGGCGCCAGGCAGCCCGGCCGCATCGCGTCGCCTCCCTCGACCGAGACCCGCTGCACCGCCATGCGGATTCGCTGGATCAGGATTCCGTCCGGGAGCTTCAGGCCGTCCGCTGTCGCGCCGGCCGTCGTCGTCGCCGCGCGCGTGCTCACGGAGAGCCCCTTTCCGCTGCCGCCGCACGCGACGGTGAGGGACGTGATCGCCGTCGCGAGGATCGCCTTCCAGGTCGTGTTCATCGCTTCCTCCTCCGCCGCCGGCCTTCTCCTCGCCGCGGCGACGGCCGATGGAACCCCGGTCCGCTCGAAATGGCGCGCCGCGCGATGGGTGCCTCCCGGAAGAGCCGGCGATGTGGAAGAATCGCGCCCCCATTCGTAGGAGGAAGCCATGGCGGAGCGGGTGATCTTCGGCTCGGACCACGCGGGGCTCGCGCTCCGCGCGGAGGCCGTGAAGGTGGCGAAGGGCGCGGGGTGCGAGCCGGAGGATCTCGGGCCGTTCTCGAGCGACAGCGTCGACTACCCCGACTACGCGCGCCAGGTGGGCGAGGCGGTCGCGGCCGGGAGGGCCCGGCTCGGGGTGCTCGTCTGCGGGACCGGGATCGGGATGTCGATCGCGGCGAACAAGGTGCGCGGGGTGCGCGCGGCGCACTGCACGACCGAGTACGAGGCGCGGATGGCGCGCGCGCACAACGACGCGAACGTGCTCTGCATCGGCGAGCGGGTGGTCGGGCTCGGCCTCGGCGGCGCGATCGTGAAGGCGTTCCTCGAGACGCCGTTCGAGGGCGGCCGGCACGCGCGCCGCGTCGAGAAGATGAACGACCTCGAGCACTAGAGCACCTCGCGCGGCGTTGCCGGGCGCGGCGCGGCGCGGTATGAACGGCCCTTCCCGCGCGTCCTTTGGGAGCGATCAATGATGTCGAAGAAGCGCCTCGCCGAGGTGGACCCCCAGATCGAGCGGCTCATCCGCGAGGAGACGCGGCGGCAGGCCGAGGGACTCGAGCTCATCGCGAGCGAGAACTTCGTCTCGCCTGCGGTCCTCGAGGCGCTCGGGTCCTCCCTCACGAACAAGTACGCCGAGGGTTACCCGGGCAAGCGCTACTACGGCGGTTGCGAGGTGGTGGACCAGGTCGAGCAGCTCGCGATCGACCGCGCGAAGGCGCTGTTCGGCGCCGAGCACGCGAACGTTCAGCCGCACTCCGGGTCGCAGGCGAACATGGCGGCGTACTTCGCGCTCGCGACGAGCTGGGGCGGCAGCGCGGCGGGCGGGCCGACGGGCGACACGCTGCTCGCGATGAGCCTCAACTTCGGCGGCCACCTCACCCACGGCTCCGCCGTGAACTTCTCGGGGAAGCTGTTCAAGATCGTCCCCTACGGCCTCTCCCGGGAGACCGAGACCATCGACATGGCCGAGGTCCGGCGGCTCGCGCGCGAGCACAAGCCCAAGATCCTCGTCGTGGGCGCGAGCGCGTACCCGCGCACGCTCCCGTTCGACCAGTTCGCCGAGATCTCGCGCGAGGTCGGCGCCGCGATGGTGGTCGACATGGCGCACATCGCCGGCCTCGTCGCCGCCGGGTTCCACCCGAGCCCCGTGCCGTACGCCGAGATCGTCACCACGACGACGCACAAGACGCTCCGCGGCCCGCGCGGCGGCATGATCCTGTGCCGCGAGGCGTACGCGAAGGTGCTCAACTCGCAGATCTTCCCCGGGATCCAGGGCGGCCCGCTCGAGCACGTCATCGCCGCGAAGGCGGTCGCGTTCCAGGAGGCGCTCCAGCCCGCGTTCAAGGACTACCAGCGCCGGATCATCGAGAACGCGGTGATCCTCGCGGAGGGGCTGAAGAGCGCCGGGCTGCGGCTCGTCTCCGGCGGAACGGACAACCACCTGATGCTCGTCGACCTTCGCCCGAAGAAGCTCACCGGGAAGGTGGGCGAGGAGGCGCTCGGGAAGGCCGGGATCACCGTGAACAAGAACATGATCCCCTGGGACCCGGAGAAGCCGATGACCACCTCGGGCGTCCGCGTCGGCACCCCCGCGCTCACCTCGCGCGGCATGGGCGCGCGCGAGATGACGCTCGTGGCGGCGCTCATCGGGCGCGTGCTCGACGCGCCCACCGACGAGAAGGTGCTCGCGAAGGTCCGCGCCGAGGTGAAGGACCTCTGCAAGCAGTTCCCCATGTACGAGGACCGCCAGTAACTCCTCACCCGTCCGCGCCGCGAGCCGCCCGCGCCCCGCGGGGGCGGCGGAAGCGAGGCGGGCGCTCCGGCGGAGCGAAGGACGCCGAACCGATGCGTTGCCCGTACTGCGGCCACCTCGAGGACCGGGTCGTCGACTCCCGCGAGGCCCAGGACGGGCAGGCGACCCGCCGCCGCCGCGAGTGCCTCGGCTGCACGCGGCGCTTCACGACGTACGAGCGCATCGAGGAGGTGCTCCCGCAGGTCGTGAAGAAGGACGGCCGGCGTGAGCCGTTCGACCGGGCGAAGATCGTCGAGGGCGTCGCGATCGCCTGCCAGAAGCGGCCGGTCTCCGCCGAGCAGATCCAGGCGCTCGTCTCCGGGATCGAGCGCGAGCTGCAGGAGCTCGGCGAGAAGGAGATCCGGACGGCCGTGATCGGCGAAGCGCTGATGCGGCGGCTGCGCTCGCTCGATGAGGTCGCCTACGTCCGCTTCGCCTCCGTGTACCGGGCGTTCCGCGACGTCGGCGAGTTCATGACCGAGCTCGAGGGGCTCGCCAAGCCCCCGCCTCACCCTGCCTCTCCCCCCGCTGGTGCGGGGGGAGGGGAGCAGAGGAAGAAAGGTGATCGGGGGGAGGAGCGATGAACCGGATCCTCGCCCGCGCCCGGCGCGCCCGCGTGCGGCCACCGCGCCGCGCGGCGCGCGCCGCGCTCTTCGACCGTGCGGTCGCCGAGTTCTTCATGCGGCTCGCCCTGCGCGAGGCGGCGAAGGGGCTCGGGCGGACGAGCCCGAATCCCGCCGTCGGGGCGGTGCTCGTCCGGGCCGGCCGCGTCGTCGCGCGCGGACACCACGCCCGCGCCGGCGGCCCGCACGCGGAGGTCGTCGCGATCCGCGCGGCGGGCGCCCGGGCGCGCGGCGCCGACCTCTACACGACGCTCGAGCCCTGCGACCACTACGGCAAGACGCCGCCGTGCTCGATCGCGGTCATCGAGGCGGGCGTCCGGCGCGTCTTCGTCGGCTCGGCGGACCCGAACCCGCTCGTGAACGGGAAGGGGATCGCGCGCCTGCGCGGCGCGGGCGTCGAGGTCGCGGAGGACGTCCTGCGAGGCGAGTGCGACGCGCTCAACGCCCACTGGTTCAAGTACATCCGCGAGCGCCGGCCGTACGTGACGCTCAAGGCGGCGGTGACGCTCGACGGCCGCATCGCGACGCGCACCGGCGACGCGCGCTGGGTGACGGGCGAGGCCGCGCGCCGGTGGGTCCACCGGCTGCGCGATCGCGTCGACGCGGTCCTCGTCGGGGCGGGCACCGCGCGCGCCGACGACCCGCTCCTCACCACGCGCCTCGCGGGTGGCCGCGGGCGGGACGCGGTGCGCGTCGTGCTCGACACCGATCTCCGCCTCCCGTCGCGTCTCGCGCTCCTGAACCCGCGCTCGCCCGCGCCGACGCTCGTCGCCCACGCGTCCGCGCGCACGCGCCGGGTCCGCCCCGGGGTAGAGCTCCTGCGCTGCAAGCGCGGCAAGGGCGGCGTGGACCTGCGCGACCTGCTCGCGAAGCTCGCGGCCCGCGGCGTCACCCACCTGCTCGTCGAGGGCGGAGCGCGCGTTCACGCCCGCTTCCTCGAGGAAGGGCTCGTCGACCGCGTCGCGGTGCTCGTCGCGCCGAAGCTCGCGGGGGCGGACGGGGTCCCGCTCCTCGCGGGCCGCGGGCCGGCGCGCATGGCCGACGCCCTCCGGCTCGACGAGGTGCAGGTGGAGCGGATCGGGGAGGACGTGCTCGTGATCGGCCGCCCCGTCCCCGCGGCACGACCCGCTCGACCGCGCGCGCGGCGGGCGCCGGCACGCGGTCGCTAACGCTCTGCGCCGTTGGCGAAAAACCGAGGACGCGGCTAGGATTGCGCCGCCATGTTCACCGGTCTCGTCTCCGACATGGGCGCCGTCGAGCGCCTCCAGCCGAGGCAGGGCGGCGCGCGCTTGACGCTTCGGCCGCGGCAGCTCGCCACCGACGCGCTCGCGCTCGGCGAGAGCGTCGCGTGCTCGGGGGTGTGCCTCACCGTCGCCGAGCGCGGCGGCGGGCTCGTCTCCTTCGACGCGGTCCCGGAGACGCTCTCCCGCACCACCGTCGGCGGCTGGCGGCCCGGCGCGCTCGTGAACCTCGAGCGCGCGCTCGCGCTCGGCGAGCGGCTCGGCGGCCACCTCGTGCAGGGGCACGTCGACGCGGTGGGAGAGGTGCTCGCGCGCACCGCGGAGGGGCAGGGCGCGCGGCTCTCCATCTCGCTCCCCGCGTCCATCGCGCCGCTCGTCGCCGAGAAGGGCTCGATCGCGGTGGACGGGGTCTCGCTCACCGTCGCGACGGCGGGCCGCGATCGCTTCGAGGTGGCGCTCATCCCCGAGACGCTCGCCCGCACGACGCTCGGCGAGGCGCGGCCGGGGACGCGCGTGAACCTCGAGGCGGACGTCATCGCGCGCCACGTCGCGCGCCTGCGCGAGTTCGGGGACGCCCCGGGCGTCTCGGGCGACGACCTCGCGCGCTGGGGCTTCGGAGGGGCGCGGTGAGGGATCACGCGAAGCACGCGGTCGAGCGGGTCGAGCGGGCGCTCGACTGGATCCGCCAGGGCCGGATGGTGATCCTCACCGACGACGAGGATCGCGAGAACGAGGGCGACCTCTGCCTCGCCGCCGAGAAGGTGACGCCCGCCGCCATCAACTTCATGGCGAAGTACGGGCGCGGCCTCATCTGCGTGTCGCTGACGGAGGAGAAGGTCCGGAAGCTCCGCCTGCCGCTCATGGTGGACGAGGGCGCGAACACCTCGTCGTTCGGCACCGCCTTCACCGTCTCGATCGAGGCGAAGGAGGGGGTCACGACCGGGATCAGCGCGCGCGACCGCGCGCACACGATCCTCACGGCGGTCCGCGACGGCGCGCGCCCGGAGGACCTCGCGCGGCCCGGCCACGTCTTCCCGCTCCGCGCCCGGAAAGGTGGCGTGCTCGTCCGGGCCGGCCAGACGGAGGGGTCGGTCGACCTCGCGCGCCTCGCGGGGCTGAAGCCCGCGGGCGTCATCTGCGAGGTGATGAACGACGACGGCACGATGGCGCGCATGCCCGAGCTCGAGAAGCTCTCGAGCGAGCACGACGTGCCGATCGTCTCGGTCGCGGACCTCATCAGCTACCGGATGATGAAGGATACCCTCGTTCGGCGCGGCGCCGAGGCGCCGATCCCGACCGAGTACGGCGAGTTCCGCGCGGTCGCGTACGAGAACGACGTCGACGGGCACCAGCACGTGGCGCTCGTGAAGGGACGGTGGCGCGAGGGGGAGCCGGTGCTCGTGCGCGTCCACTCGAAGTGCCTCACGGGCGACGTCTTCGGCTCCCAGCGCTGCGACTGCGGACCGCAGCTCCACGCCGCGCTGAAGCAGATCGACCGCGCCGGCAAGGGCGTCCTGCTGTACCTCGACCAGGAGGGGCGCGGCATCGGGCTCGTAAACAAGCTGCGCGCCTACAACCTCCAGGACCAGGGCTACGACACCGCCGAGGCGAACGTCGAGCTCGGCTTCAAGCCCGACCTCCGGGACTACGGGCTCGGCGCCCAGATCCTGCGCGACCTCGGCGTGCGCAAGATGCGGCTCCTCACGAACAACCCGAAGAAGATCATCGGGCTCGAGGGGTACGGGCTCGAGGTGGTCGAGCGCGTCCCGATCGAGATGCCACCCACCCGCCGGAACCGCGCGTACCTCACGACGAAGCGCGACAAGCTCGGGCACCTCCTCACGCTCAAGGCCGCCGCCCCCGTGCGCGCGGCGAAGGGCCGGCGCGCCGCGCGGTCGCCCCGGCCGAAAGGAAGGAACGGACGATGAACGTCTACGAGGGATCGCTCGTCGCGACCGGGCTCAAGGTCGCCGTCGTCGTCGCGCGCTTCAACGCGCTCGTGACCGAGCAGCTGCTGTCGGGCGCGGTGGACGCGCTCCGCCGCCACGGAGTGAAGGACGCCGACATCGACGTGTTCCGCTGCCCGGGCACGTTCGAGCTGCCGGCGCTCCTGCGCAGGGTCGCGCGCGCGGGGCGCCATGACGCGGTGCTCGCGCTCGGCGCGGTCATCCGCGGCGGCACCCCGCACTTCGAGTACGTCGCGGCCGAGGCGACGAAGGGCGTCGGCGTCGTGGCCATGGAGGCGGACTGCGCCGTCGCGATGGGCGTCCTCACCTGCGATACCCTCGAGCAGGCGCTCGAGCGCGCTGGCGTGAAGGCGGGGAACAAGGGGGCGGAGGCCGCCGTCGCGGCGATCGAGCAGGCGAACGTCTTTCGCGAGGCCGCCAAGCTCGGCGGCGCGCCCCGGAAGGAGTGAGCTTGCCCGCGAAGCGGACCAAGGCCCGGGAGCGCGCGATGCAGGCGCTCTACCAGATCGACGTCGCGGCCGAGGGCATCGACGACGCGCTCGCCCGCTTCTGGCGAAGCTTCGAGCCGGTCGAGCGCGAGGTGATGACGCTCGCCGAGACGCTCGTCCGCGGGGTGGCGGAGCACCGGCGTGCGATCGACGAGGAGATCGAGCGGGTCTCCGCCAACTGGCGGCTCGACCGGATGGCGAAGGTGGACCGGAACGTGCTCCGGCTCGCCGTCTACGAGCTCCTGCGCACGGACGTGCCCGTGAAGGTCGTCATCAACGAGGCGATCGAGCTCGGCAAGAAGTACGGTTCGGAGAGCACCGGCGCCTTCGTGAACGGGGTGCTGGACAAGATCGCGTCCGGGCTGCCGGCGAATCGCCGCGGCGCGGGCGCCGGCTGACGGTGCGAGGTCCACGGGTGGCGCTCAAGATCGAGGTAGCGGAGCTGGGGCTCGCGGCGATCGACGGGCTCGACGTCGACGCGCTCGCCGTGTTCGTCGGCCCCGAGCGGCCGCTGCAGGGCTTCGCCGGGTTCGCCGACTGGCGGCTCTGTGGCGCGATCTCGCGCGCGATCCGGAACGGGCTCTTCCAGGCGCACGACGGCGAGGCGCTCCTGCTTCCGTCGGGCGGCCGCGTCGCTCCGGCGCGCGTCTTCTGCTTCGGGCTGCCCGACGGCCCGCTCGCGCCGGAGGGGTTCCTCCACGCGGCGCGCACGGTGTGCGAGGCGCTCGCGCGCGCCGGCAGCGAGGCGTTCGCGACCGCCATGCCGCCGCTCACGGGCGGCGACGCCGCGCTCGCGGCGAAGCTCTGGCTCGAGGCGAGCCTCGTCCGGCCCGTGCGGCGCCAGGTGCTTCTCGGCGAGGCGCGCGCGCTGCAGCGTGACCTCACGGCGGCGCGCAATGGGCTCGGCGTCGAGGTCGACGTGCTCGCCCCGCCCTCGCGCGTCGAGATGCCGACGCGGGGGCGCGGCTTGCCGCACGTGGGCTCCATGGTACGCTGACCGGCGATGCCGGCGGTCGTCCTGGTGCGAGCGCAGGGCCAGCCGGATGAGGCTGGCCCAGAGCGAGCGGGGGGCTCGGGGGGGCGCGAGGGCGCAGCCCGAGTGCCTCCCCGCTAAAATGGACAAGTCGCAGAAGGCGCTCTCCGAGTTCGTCTCCGAGTCCCAGGAGGCGATCGATCTGCTCGGCCGCGAGCTGATGCAGCTCGACGACTCGGGCGGCGACGAGCCCGCGCCGGACGTGATCAACGCGGTCTTCCGAGCCGCCCACTCGCTCAAGGGGCTCTCCTCCATGTTCGGGGTCGAGCGGATGGCGCGGCTCGCCCACGCGCTCGAAGACCTCCTCGATGACGTGCGGATGGGGCGGCGCCAGCTCGAACGCGGCGCGATGGACCTGCTCCTGGAAACGCCGGAGGTCTTCTCCCGGATCATCGCGGAGGAGTCGGCGGGCGAGGAGCCACGGACGACGGACGCCGCCGCCCGGCTCGCGGACCGGCTGCGCACCCGCGAGGCGCCGCGCTCCGCCGCCGCCGAGGACCCCCTCGACGCGGTGGCGCTCGGTCCCGAGGTGCGGGCGGTCCTCACCGAATACGAGGAGCACCGGCTCCGCGCGAACGTGCAGAAGGGGGTCGCGCTCTTCCGCGTCCGGGTGAGCTACGAGCTCGCGTCGTTCGACCAGGAGCTGTCCGCGCTCTGCGGCCGGCTGAAGCGGATCGGCGAGGTCGTCTCGACGTTGCCGTCTTCCGATGTCCGCGACCCGCAGGCGATCGCGTTCGAGCTCCTCTTCGCGTCGAGGGAGGCGCCCGAGGCGGTGAAGCGCGAGGCGGGTGCGGCCGCAGGGGTCCAGGCCGTCGAACGCGCGAACGCGGTCCCGGACGGCTCCGCGCCATCCTCCGCGCCGCTCGATGCGGAGGCGCTCGCCCCCGCGCTCGCGGCGGCGGGGAGCCTCTCGCCGGCGCCCGAGCCGCCGTCCGACGAGGCAGCCTCTCTCCGGTCGGTGTCGCAGTCGGTGCGGGTCGACATCCGCAAGCTCGACTGGCTCATGAACATCGTCGGCGAGCTCGTCCTCGTGAAGTCGTCGCTGCACGCGCTCGCCGAGCGGGTGAAGGCGCAGGGCGGGGATGCCGCGCTCGCCGCGGAGCTGTTCAACGCGAACCGCAGCCTCGAGCGGCGCCTCTCCGAGCTGCAGGAGGGCATCCTCGAGGTCCGGATGGTCCCGCTCGAGCAGGTGTTCGACAAGCTCGCACGCATGGTGCGGAAGATCGCGCGCGAGGTGGGGAAGGAGGTCGAGTTCGAGGTCTCGGGCGGTGACGTCGAGCTCGACAAGCTCATCGTCGAGGACCTCTCCGACCCGCTCATGCACCTCATCCGCAACGCGATCGACCACGCCGTCGAGTCGCCCGAGACGCGCGCGCGCCTCGGGAAGCCGCGCGCAGGCCGCGTGCAGCTCACGGCGGAGCAGAGAGGCAACCACGTCCAGATCGTGGTCGAGGACGACGGCGCGGGGATCGACGAGGACCGGGTCCGGGAGGTGGCGGTCGAGCGCGGCCTCGCGACCGCGGACGCCGTCCGCGAGCTCTCGCGGCGCGAGGTGATGAACCTCATCTTCGTCCCCGGCTTCTCGACGGCGCGGCAGGTGACCTCTCTGTCCGGGCGCGGCGTCGGCATGGACGTCGTGAAGAACAACATCGCGAACCTCTCGGGGATCATCGACCTTCACACCGAGCGCGGCCGCGGCACGCGGTTCGAGATCACGCTCCCGGTGACGCTCGCGATCATACGCGCGCTCGTCGTCTCGGTGTCGGGGCGCACCTACGCGGTCCCGCTCAACAGCGTCCTCGAGATCCTCGAGGTCCGCGCGCGCGACGTGCGGACGCTCTCGACACGCGAGGTGATCTCGTTGCGGGGCGCGACGCTGCCGCTCGTGCGGCTCGACGCCTTCTTCGACCTCGAGGGCGTGACCGCGCCGGACGCGTTCTTCGTGGTCGTGGTCGGGCTCGCGCAGGAGCGGCTCGGGATCGCGGTGGACGAGCTCGTCGGCCAGCAGGACATCGTCGTGAAGCCGCTCGGTCCCCAGCTGCAAGGCGTCCGCGGCGTCGCCGGCGCCACCGACCTCGGCAGCCGGCGCACGGTGCTCGTCCTCGACGTCGGCGCCATCATCGAGGACGTGGTCTCCGGCGACCCGCTCCGCGACGGGTCGCACGACGCCGTCCGGGGGGCGTGAGCCGAAAGGCCCGTCCGCCGCGATGTATCTCGACTTCTTCGGCCTCCGCCGCAAGCCATTCTCGAAGACGCCCGACCCGGAATTCCTGTTCCCGTCGCGGCAGCACGCCGAGGCGCTCGCCCGCCTCTCTCACGCGCTCGAGGAGCGGGAGATCGCGGTGTTGACCGGGGAGGTGGGCGCCGGAAAGACGACGCTCTCCCGCGCGCTCGTGGACGCGTTCGCCGAGCGCTGCCGCTTCAGCTTCGTCATCCACCCGGCGCTCCCGCCCGCCCAGCTCCTGTCGGCGGTCGCCGACGGCTTTGGCCTCGCGCCCGCGCGACGCAAGGCGGACGTCTTCGGCGCGCTCGCGGAGCACGTCGCCCGCCTCGACGCGGAAGGGCGCTTCGCGGTCGTGATCGTGGACGAGGCGCAGCTCCTCCCCGGACGCGCCGCGTTCGACGAGCTCCGCCTCCTCACGAACCTCGCCGCCGACGACCGCGCGCTCGTCGGGCTCGTCCTCGTCGGCCAGCCGGAGCTCAGGGAGCGGCTGCGCGAGCGCGGCGGCGAGCCGTTCGCGCAGCGGATCGGCGTCGCCTACCACGTCGGCGCGCTCGATCTCGAGGAGACCGACCGCTACCTCGCGCACCGGCTCGGCGTGGCTGGGCGCGTCGAGCAGCTCTTCGAGCCGGGCGCCGTCGCGGCCGTCCACCGGCTCTCGGGCGGCCTGCCGCGGCGGGTGAACCAGGTGGCGGCGAGCGCACTCCTCGAGGCGTTCGCGCGCGAGGCCGAGCGGATATCGGCGGATGTGGTCGAGTCCGCCGCGTCGGATCTCGCGGCGTTCCTGGGAACGCCGGCGCGGGCGCGGTAGACTCGGAGCGCCCGCGGGGCGCCGCATGGACTTCCTGAAAATCCGGAAGAAGGCCAAGGAGCGGGCGCAGGCGCGCGCCGCGGAGGAGTCGACCGCGCCGCGCCGCACGCCCGCTGCCGACGCACCGGCGGTGCCGGATCCCGAGCCGAGGAGGCCGGCGCCCCCCGACGCGCCGGTCGTCACCGAGGCGGACCTCCTCGAGGGTGCGCTCGTGGCGCGGCTGCAGGGGCTTCCTGCGCCCGGCGAGCCGCCGCCACGCCCCGAGGAAGCCCGCGGCGCGATCGACGACGCCCGCTTCACGACGTGGCGCCCCGGCGCGGACGCGGCGCCGTTCGTCCCGTCGATGCCGGAGGCGGAGGCGCTCGCCGGCCTCGCGACCCGCGACGAGGACTTCACGCTCGTCGCGCCCGCCGTCGCGGGCCCGCCGGTCGCGCTCCTGCTCGCGCACCCCGCGCCCGCGCGCGCTGCCCGGCACTCCCCGTCGCCTCCGCCACCCGGGGATCCGCTCGACGAGTTCTTCTACCGGCCCGACGAGGCGGCGCCGGCGCTGCCCGAGATCGCCGCGTCCGAGGCGCCCCTCGAGATCGAGCCGACGGTGCTCGCGCGCGAGGAGTTCCTCACGTTCCTGCTCGGCGCCGAGGAGTACGCGATCGCGATCGAGCGCGTGCGCGAGGTCGTGAAGGCGCCGCCGATCACGGAGGTGCCGCGCGCCCCTGCCCACATCCTCGGCGTCGTGACCGTGCGCGGCGAGGTGGTCGCGGTCGTGGATCCGCGGCTTCGGCTCGGGCTCCCGGCGGGGCCCGTCGCGGACGGCGAGGCAAGGATCGTCATCGTGGACGCCGGCGACGGCGCGTGCGGGCTCCAGGTGGATCGCGTCGCGAGCGTCGTCCGGCTTCGCCCCGGGTCGATCGAGCCGTGCCCACAGGGCATCGCCGGGCAGAGCTCCGAGTTCCTCGCCGGGATCGGCCGCGAGGGCGACCGGCTCTTCACCGTGCTCGACCTCGGGGCGCTCCTGCGCCGCGCCCCCGCGCGCGAGCGGCGGGCGAGGAGGGCCGATGGCGCCGCCTGAGCCCGCGAAGGGCGCACGGCTCGGGGCAGCGGCCGGAGCCGAGCCGCTCGTCCAGCTCTGCACGTTCCGGATCGGCGGCGAGGACTACGCGGTCGACATCATGCGGGTCCGCGAGATCATCCACCCGCTCCCCATCACGCCGGTGCCGCGCGCGCCCGCGTTCGTGGAGGGGGTGATCCGGCTGCGCGGCGACGTGATCCCGGTGCTCGACGTTCGCAAGCGGCTCGGGCTCGAGGCGACCCCTGCGACGCGCAAGAGCCGCTACCTCCTCGTGAACGTCGCGGGCCGCCGGATCGGGCTCGTCGTGGACGAGGTGCGAGAGGTGCTCCGCCTCCCCCGGTCCGAGATTCGCGCGGCGCCGGCGCTCGGCGCGCCGGGCGCTCCACGCTTCTTCCTCGGCGTCTGCGGCGGGGACGCGACGGCCGGCCGGGGCGCAGCGGCGCTGCGCCTCCTGCTCAACGTGAAGGCGCTGCTCGACCCGTCGGTGCCGGGGGAGGCCGAAGCGGCGCGCGCCCAGGCGGACGCCTCGAGGCGCGCATGAGCGGGGGCGGAGACGCGGACGCCCGCCGGGTCCTGGCGGCGGACGAGGACGAGGAGACCCGCTACCGCGCCGTGTCGGTGCTCGACCCGGCCGACGCCCGGGATCGCGAGGTGCTGCTCGAGCGGCTCGCCGACCCGAGCTGGCGCGTCCGCGCCGGGGCGGTCGAGCGGATCGCGGCGGGGTCTGGCGCGGCGGCGGCGCTGCCGGGCCTCCTGGCCGTGCTCGAAGAGGGTCCGGGTGTCGGCGCGCGGGAGGCCGCGGCCGCGGCGCTCGCGCGGATCGGATCGCCCGCGGTGCCGCTGCTCGTCGAGCGGCTCGGGATGTCCGACCCGGACCTGCGGCAGGGCGCGGCGGCCGCGCTCGGTGCCATCGCGGACCGTCGCGCCGTCGCACCGCTCACCGCGCAGCTCGCGGATCCCGACCCGAACGTCCGCGCCGCCGCCGCCGACGCGCTCGGGAAGATCGGGGGTCCGGACGCGGTCGCCGCGCTTCTCGCCGCCTCCGACTCCGACGACGCGACGCTGCGCCTCTCCGCGATCGAGGCGCTCGCGACGCTGCGCGCCTGCCTTCCCGCGGCGCGCCTCGAGGAACTCCTCGAGGATCGCCCGCTGCGCCGCGCGCTGTACCGCATGATGGGCGGCTGCGACGATGCCGAGGCGATCGCGCTCGTCGCGCGCGGCGTCGCCGACCGGTCGCGCGGCGGGCGCGAGGCCGCGCTCGCCGCGCTCGGGCACCAGCGGGCGCGCCGCACGACCGAGGAGCTCGCGCCGGCGATCGGTGCGCTCCGCGCCGCGGCGGCGCGTGATCCCGGCCTCGTGGACGCCTGGGCCGTCACGCTCGGATCGGAGGATCCGTTCGCCGCGGTCGGGGCGCTCACCGCGCTCGCCGCCGCCGGAGCCGCCCGGCACGCGGGCGCGCTCGTGAAGCTCGCCGAGGAAGAGCGGCTCCGTGTCCTCGTCGACGAGGCGATCGACGCGCTGCCGCAGGGGGCGGAGCTGCGCGCCGCGCTCGCCGACGCGCTCCCGTCCCTCGGGCAGCTCTCGCGGATCACCGCCCTGTCGGCGCTCGCACGGCTCGGCAGCCCGGCGGCCTTCGAGAGCGTCGTTCGCGAGGCGAGCGACGGCGCCTCGTTCGTCCAGGCGGAGGCGATCGCCGCGCTCGGCAGGCTGCGCGACGCCCGCGGGGTGCCGCCCCTCGCGGGGCTCCTCGGCGACGACCACGCGGGAACCGCCTCGCTCGCGGCCGCCGCGCTCGTGAGGATCGGCCAGTCGGGCGTCGCGGAGCGCGACATCGTGCTCGCCGCGGCGCGCGACCGCGCCGAGGCGAGCGCCTCCGCGGCGGTTCACCGGACTCTCGGCGCGCTCGGCGGCTCCGGAGACGTCGCGTTCGTCGAGGCGGGCCTGCGCGCCGCCGGGACCGCTGAGCGGACCGCGGCCGCGGGCGCGCTCGGCGCGCTCGCCCAGCGCGGGCTCCTCGGAGCGCGCGGCGCGCTCCGCCTGCTCGAGGCCCTCGCCGACCCGGCGTGGGGCGTGCGGGCCGCCGCGGCGCGGGCGATCGCCGAGGCGGCGAGGGCGCCGGGCGGTTCGGCGCAGGTGCGCGAGCAGGCAGCGGTCGCGCTCGTGCGGGCGCTGCGGGATGGGGAGGACGCGGTGCGCGCGGCCGCCGCCGAGGCGCTCGGAGCCTGCGGCGAGACCGGCCACGCAGAGGCGCTCGCCGCGCTCGCGCGCGACGCGGCGGCGGCGCCCGTCGTCGTCATCGCGGCTCTCCACGCGCTCGCGGCGCTCGGGCCGGTGCCGGTTTCCACGCTCGAGCCCGCGCTCGGGCACGACGACCCGGAGGTGGTGAAGGAGGCGCTGATCGGCGCCTCGCGCGTTCCCGGCCCGGAGGGCGCGCGCCTACTCCGTCAGGCCGCGGCGAGCCCGCGCTGGGACGTGCGGCGCGCCGCGGCGCGCGCCATGGCGGACCGCGCGGACCCCGGGCTGCGCGCGGACGCCGAGCGGCTTGCCGCCGGGGACCCGGACCCGCTCGTCGCGCACGCGTTCGTCGAGGCTGTGCGGGCGCTCGGGGGGCGGTAGCCGCGCATGTGGCGCTCTGACGGCGAGCCCCCGCGGATGTCGGAGGAGGAGTTCCGCCTGCTGCGCGAGCTCGTCCACGCGCACTGCGGCATCCACTTCCGGGACGACACGCGCTACCTCCTCGAGCGGCGGCTCGCGCCGCGGCTCGAGGCGAACGGCCTCGCGACGTTCGGCGCGTACCACCGCTTCCTCCGCTTCGATCCCGGCCGCGCCGCGGAGCTGCAGCGGGCGATCGACCTCCTCACCACCAACGAGACCTACTTCTACCGGGAGCCCTATCAGCTCGATGCCTTCGCGCGCGAGATCCTCCCCGCGCTCGCGCGGACGCGCACGGCGGAGCGGAGCCTGCGGATCCTCTCCGCCGGCTGCTCGACCGGCGAGGAGGCCTACTCCCTCGCCGTGCTGGTGAAAGACTCGCACCTGTTCGAGGGGTGGTCGATCGAGATCGTCGGCTGCGACATCTCCGAGCGCTGCGTCGCGCAGGCCCGCGCCGGCGTGTACGGGGAGCACGCCTTCCGCAACGCGGAGGCGGAGCCGATGCGCCGCTGGTTCCACCTGCGCGGCGGAAAGTGGTCGGTGGACGAGGCGATCCGCCGGCTCGTCCGGTTCTCGCACGAGAACCTGCTCGACCCGCGGGCGCTCTCGACGATCTCGCGCCTCGACGTGCTCGTCTGCCGCAACGTGATGATCTACTTCGATGTCGAGGCGCGGCGGCAGCTCCTCCGGATGTTCCACGCGAAGCTGCGGGGCGGGGGCTGGCTCCTGCTCGGCCACTCCGAGTCGCTCATCAACCTCACCGCCGATTTCGAGATGGTGCACCTCGAGACGGACCTCGTCTACCGCAAGCCCCAGCGCGCGGGGGCGGAGGAGGCGTGGCCATGAGGCCGCTCGCGCGCCACTGGGCAAAGCCGATCCGCGTCCTCCTCGTCGACGACTCGGACGCGAGCCGGGCCGCGGTCGGCCGGATCCTGGAGGGCGCGGGCGGCGTCGTCATCGTCGGCGCGGCGCGGGACGGTGAGGAGGCGCTTCGTGAGGCGCTGCGGCTCGCGCCGGACCTCGTCTTCCTGGATCTGCAGATGCCACGGATGGATGGCTTCACGTTCCTCCGCCTCCTCATGGCGCGCCGCCCGACCCCGGTCGTCGTCGTCTCTTCTCGGTCCCACCGCAGCGACGCGTTCAAGGCGCTCGAGCTCGGCGCGCTCGACTTCGTCGCCAAGCCGGAGGACGGCGCGTCCTTCGACACGATCTCCGAGGCCCTCCTCGAGAAGTGCGAGCTCCTGCGCGTCCTGCGACCGGAGAACCTCGCGACGCCCTCTCGCGGGGCGCCGCCGGTGCGCGCCGCCTCGCTCGTGGAGCCCACGCGCGTGGTGGCGATCGGCGCCTCGACGGGAGGGCCGCAGGCTCTCGTCCGCCTGCTCGCGGCGCTGCCGGGGGATCTCCCCGTCGCCTTCCTCGTGGCGCAGCACATGCCCGAGTCGTTCACCGCCGCGTTCGCCGAGCGGCTCGGGCGCTCGTGCCCCTTCAGCGCACAGGAGGCCCAGGACGGCGATCTCGTCGCGCCGGGGCGCGTCCTCGTCGCGCCGGGCGGTCGCCACCTCGAGGTCGTCCGCGACGCGGCGGGCGTGCTCCGCGCTTCGGTCCCGGCGGCGGAGGCGAAGGCGCTCAGGCGGGGGCACTGTCCCTCCGTGGACCGTCTGTTCGCGTCGGTGGCGCGCGTCTTCGGTCCGCGGGCGTGCGGCGTCGTGCTCACCGGCATGGGGCAGGACGGTCGCGCCGGTACCGTCGCGATCAAGGGGAGCGGCGGCCTCACGCTCGCCGAGTCGCAGGAGAGCGCCGTGGTATACGGAATGCCGCAGGCCGCGGCGGGGAGCGGCGCGCTCGACGAGCTCCTACCGCTCGACGGGCTCGCCGGCCGGATCGTCCGCTTCGGCCGCGGAACGTGACTCGGCCATGGCTCAGCTCCACGCACTCGTCGTCGACGACAGCGGCGCGATGCGCAAGCAGCTCGTGTACGCGCTGCGGCGGATCGTCGGGATGACGGCGGTGGAGGCTACCGACGGCGCAGACGCGTGGCGAAAGCTCTCGAGCGCCGCGTTCGACATCGTCCTCACGGACATCAACATGCCGCTCCTCGACGGCCTGAAGCTCGTCGCGCTCGTCCGCGCGAGCGGCGCGCACCAGCGAGTGCCGGTCGTCGTCATCACCACGGAGGGGGCGGACGCGGACCGCAAGCGGGCGATGAGCCTCGGCGCGAGCGTCTACCTCGTGAAGCCGGTGCAGGCGACGCAGGTGGTCGAGGCGGTGCGCAGCCTGCTCCGGCTCTGACCTCTTCGCTGTGCACGGGAGGTCCGGGTTCGTGTACCCTGTCGGGATCCGGGTCTCCAGCCCGACAAGGAGCGTACCCATGCGCCGTGCTTCGATCATTGCCCTCCTGCTCGCCGCCGCCACGCCAGCCGCCGCCCAGCAGGCGGACCAGGGGTTCACGTTCGGTCTCCGGACGGGGATCGCGTTCGCCGGGGGCGACATCGCCGGCGACCCGGCGTCGTCGCAGACCGCGAAGCTCGCGGACGACTTCAAGTCGGTGGTCCCGCTCGTGCTGGAGGCCGGGTTCCGGTTCTCGGGCGTGACGCTCGGGCTCTACTACCAGTACGGCTTCGCGTCCCTCGACGACCAGATGCCGCTCGGCTCGGGCGAGTGCGCGCAGCCCGGGTTCAAGTGCGACAGCGGCCGGGTGAAGCGGCTCGGCGTTCAGCTCACCAGGCCGTTCCCGAGCCCGTCCGCGACCCCGTGGATCGGCGCCGGCCTCGGCTGGGAGTGGGCGAGCTGGGACGAGACCGACGGCGTCGACTCGGTGTCGTTCACATACAAGGGGCTCGAGCTCATGGGCCAGGGAGGCGTGGAGTTCCTCGTCTCGCCCAAGTTCTACGTCGGGCCGTACGCGTCGATCTCGCTCGCGCGGTACTCCGAGGTCCAGTTCAAGGGCGGCGGCATGTCCGGGAGCGTCGACTTCGACCAGGCCGGCCTCGACGAGAAGTGGCACGAGTGGTTCCAGGTCGGCGTCCGGGCGCGGTTCGATCTCTGATCCCGCCCCGCCGCCTCACGGCGTGATCCGCTCCATCATGCGCGCGAACGGGATCGTCTCGCGCACGTGATGGAGGCCGCAGATCCAGGCGACGCACCGCTCGACCCCCATACCGAACCCGGCGTGCGGGACGCTGCCGTAGCGCCGCAGGTCGAGGTACCACTCGAACGCCTCGGCCGGCAGCCGGTGGTCGGCGATCGCCGCCTCGAGCGTCGCGAGGTCGTCCTCGCGCTGCCCGCCGCCGATGATCTCGCCGTACCCCTCGGGCGCGAGGACGTCGCAGCCGAGCGCGACCTTCGCGTCAGCCGGGTCCTTCTTGAAGTAGAAGGCCTTCAGCTCCGCTGGGTACCGGTGGACCATCACGGGCCGATCGAACCCGGCGGCGACGAGCGTCTCCTCGTCGCCCCCGATGTCCTCGCCCCATTCCATGAGCGGCGCGGCGGGGTCGCGCTTCCCCTCGGCGGCGAGGGCGCGCTGGCCGGTCCGGATCACCTCGACCGCCTCGCCGTAGGTGATGCGCGGGAACGGCGGCTTCACCTCGCGGAGCCGCGACACGTCGCGCTCGAGGACGCCCGCGAGCTCCTGCTCGTGCTTCGCGAGCGCGGCCCCGATGACGTACGAAACGAACTCCTCCATGAGCGCCATGTCGCCGTCGAGGTCCATGTACGCGACCTCCGGCTCGACCATCCAGAACTCCGTCAGGTGGCGCCGCGTCTTCGACTTCTCCGCCCGGAAGGTGGGACCGAAGCAGTACACCTTCCCGAGCGCCATCGCGGCCGCCTCCATGTACAGCTGGCCTGACTGCGTGAGGTAGGCCTTGCCGAGGTCGAAGTAGGGGACCTCGAAGAGCGTCGAGGTCCCCTCGCACGCCGACGGCGTGAAGATCGGCGCGTCCACGAGCGTGAAGCCGCGCCCGTCGAAGAAGTCGCGGATCGCCTTCTCAACCGTGTGACGGACGCGCAGGATGACCTGCTGGCGCGGCGAGCGGAGCCACAGGTGGCGCTGCTCCATCAGGAAGGCCACGCCGTGCTCCTTGTGGCCGAGCGGGAACTCGCGCGCGGGCTTCGCGAACACGCGGACGCCGCGGACGTCGAGCTCGAACCCGATGGGCGAGCGGTCGTCGCGCTTCACGACCCCCGTGACGGCGAGGCTCGTCTCCTGCGGGAGGTGGTCGGCCTCGACGAACGTCTCCGGGGCCACGTTTCCCTTGAACACGACGCACTGGATCGTCCCGGTGCCGTCGCGCAGCTGGAGGAAGTGGAGCTTCCCGGAGGAACGGCGGCCGTGGAGCCACCCGTGAAGGGTCACCTCCTGGCCGTCATGGCGAGCGATGTCGGCGACGTGGACGGGCGGGAACATGGGCGCGTGCTCCTCGGGTGGCGGGCGACCTCCCGACGATATAGCGGGCAGGACTGCGGATCGACGTCCCCGGCGCCCGACGAAGGGCAGACTCCCGGCGTGCCGTCCGGTAATATCCGCCCCCCATGTCGATGAACGAGCGCTACGAACCGCATTCCATCGAGCCGCGATGGCAGACCCGCTGGGAGCAGGCGGGCGCCTTCCGCGCCGGACGCCGGCCCGACCGCGAGTCTCGCTACGTCCTCGAGATGTTCCCGTATCCCTCCGGCGCGATGCACATGGGGCACGGCCGGGTCTACACGATCGGCGACGCCATCGCCCGGCAGCTCCGCATGCGCGGCTTCGACGTCATGCACCCGATCGGCTTCGACGCGCTCGGGCTGCCGGCCGAGAACGCGGCGCTGAAGGACGGGCGCCACCCCGGCGAGCGGACGCGCGAGAACATCGTCGCCTTCCGCGCCGAGATGAAGAGCTTCGGCTACTCGTTCGACTGGGATCGCGAGATCGTCACCGCGGACCCGACGTACTACCGCTGGAACCAGTGGTTCTTCCTGCGCATGCTCGAGCGCGGGATCGTCTACCGCCGCGAAGGGAAGGCGAACTGGTGCACGGGCTGCAACACGGTCATCGCGAACGAGCAGGTGGTGGACGACAACCGCTGCGAGCGGTGCGAGTCCCCCGTCGTCGAGAAGGTCATCCCCGAGTGGGCGTTCCGGATCACTGCGTTCGCGCAGGACCTGCTCGACGGCCTCGAGACGCTGACCGAGTGGCCCGAGCGGATCACCACGATGCAGCGGAACTGGATCGGCAAGAGCGTCGGGGCCGAGGTCGCCTTCGCCGTGCCGGGCCAGCCCCCGATCGACGTCTTCACGACCCGCGTCGACACGATCTTCGGCTGCACCTACGTCGTCCTCGCCCCGGAGCACCCGCTCGTCGAGCGGGTGACGATCCCCGAGCGGCGCGACGAGGTCCGCGCGTTCGTCGAGCGGATGCGCAAGACCGACGCCAACGAGCGGACCGGCGAGGGCGCGCCGAAGGAGGGGGTCTTCACGGGCGCATTCGCGGTGAACCCGTACGACGGCGAGCAGGTCCCGGTCTGGATCGCGAACTTCGTCCTCGCCGAGTACGGCACGGGCGCCGTGATGAGCGTCCCCGCCCACGACCAGCGCGACTTCGAGTTCGCGAAGAAGTACGGGCTGCCGATCCGCGTCGTCATCCAGCCCGCGAAGGGCGAGCGGATCCCGCCCGGGGACGCGCTCGCCCAGGCGTTCACGGAGGACGGCGTCGTCGAGGCCTCCGGCCGGTTCACCGGGCTCCCGAGCCCGAAGGCCCGCGAGGTGATGGCCGAGGAGGCGCGCGCGAAGGGGTTCGGGAAGCCGACCGTCCGGTGGCACCTGCGCGACTGGGGCTTCTCCCGCCAGCGCTACTGGGGCACGCCGATCCCGGTCGTCTACTGCGAGACGGACGGGATCGTGCCGGTGCCGGACTCGCAGCTGCCGGTCGTGCTGCCGGAGGAGGCGATCATCACCGGCAAGGGCGAGCCGCCGCTCGCGAAGGTGCCGGCGTTCGTGAACACGACCTGCCCGAAGTGCGGGAAGCCCGCCCGCCGCGAGGTCGAGACGATGGACACCTTCGTCGACTCGTCCTGGTACTACGCGCGCTACCTCTCGCCGCACGACGACCGGCGGCCGTTCGAGCCCGAGGCGGCGAAGCGCTGGCTCCCCATCGACATCTACGTCGGTGGCCCCGAGCACGCGGTGATGCACCTCCTCTATTTCCGGTTCTGGCACCGGGTGATGCACCAGCTCGGGCTCGTGCACGAGGACGAGCCGTGCAAGCGGCTCGTCACCCAGGGCATCGTGAACGGCCCGGACGGCCGGAAGATGTCGAAGCGGTGGGGGAACGTCGTCACGCCCGAGCCGATGGTCCGGAAGTACGGCGCAGACACGCTGCGCCTCTTCATCCTGTTCGCCGCGCCGCCCGAGAAGGACATCGACTGGTCGGACGAGCAGGTGGACGGGCTCTTCCGCTTCCTCGCGCGGGTGTGGCGCATCTTCCACGCGCGCCAGGAATGCTTCGGGGTGGCAGCCCTCGGGGCTCGGCGAGCGCAGGGGCAGCCGGATGAGGCTGCCCCGGAGCGAGCGGGGGGTCCGGGGGGTGCTGTTCCCCCCGGTATGAGTGTTGAGTTCCTCGAGCTGAGGCGCCGCACCCATCGCACCATCCAGCGCGTGACGGAGGGGTTCGAGAAGGAGCTCAAGTTCAACACGGGGATCGCCGCGCTCATGGAGCTCGTGAACGCGCTCTATCAGCTCGAGCCGAGGACCACCCCGGAACGCGCCGCGGTGCGCGAGGCGCTCGTCGCGCTCGCGACGCTCCTCGCTCCCTTCGCGCCGCACGTCGCGGAGGAGCTGTGGCACGAGGTGCTCGGGCCGGCGGTGCGGGACCGGCTGCTCGCGGACGAACCGTGGCCCGCCTTCGACCCGGCGCTCGTCGTCGCGGACACGGTGACGATCGCGGTCCAGGTGAACGGCAAGCTGCGCGGCGAGGTGCAGGCTCCGGCCGCCGCGGCCGAGGCCGATGTCCGCGCGCTCGCCGAGGCGGAGGAGCGGGTGAAGGCGCACCTCGAGGGCAAGACCGTCCGCAAGGTGGTCTTCGTGCCGAAGCGGCTCATCAATTTTGTCGTGGGGTGAGATGATCGGTTCGGAGGGACACTCGCCTCGCTGCGCTCGGCTCGCGCCCCCCCGAGCCCCCCGCTCGCTCTGGGGCAGCCTCATCCGGCTGCCCCTGCGCTCGCAAGCGGTTCTGGTCGCGCTTGCGCTCGCGGGCTGCGGCTACGGCTTCAGCCAGCGCTACGTCGCCGCCGGCGGCGTGGACCGGATCCACGTCCGGCCGTTCGAGAACCGCTCGACGGAGCCGGAGCTCGGAGCGGTCGTCGCGACCGCGCTCCGCGAGGAGCTCGCCCGACGCGGCGCGGCCGCGGAGGGCGGGGCAGGGGCGCTGCTCGAGGGAGAGGTCCGGGCGACGGAGCCCGCGCTCACCTCCGCAGCCGGCGCGACGTGGCGCATCGGGATCGAGCTGCGGGCGCGGCTGTCGTCGGGGTCGCCGCGTCCGGTCGAGCGGATCGTCCGCCGCGAGACGGACTACCTCGCCGGCGCGGATCCCCTCGAGACCGAGGGGCGGCGGGCGCTCGCGCTGCGGCGCGTCGCGGGCGAGGCCGCCCGCGAGCTGCTTCGTGCGCTGGAGCGGTAGCTCGGGGCAACCGCAGGGGCAGCCGGATGAGGCCGCCCCGCCCCCCCCCGTCCTACTTGGCGGCCGCCGCCGTGCCCTTGGCGACGGCGTGCGCGAGCCGCGAGATGCGGCGCGACGCGGCGTTCTTGTGCAGGACGCCCTTCGACGCGGCGCGATCGAGCGCCTTCTCGGCGACGTGCAGCGCGGCCTTCGCGCCGGCGCCGTCGCCCTTCTCGAGCGCCTCGCGGACCTTCTTCACGGCGCCCTTCACGCCCGTGCGGACGCCGACGTTGCGGGCGCGGCGCTTCTGAGCCTGCCGGTTACGCTTCTCGGCCGATGCGGTGTTCGCCAAGCTGACCTCTTACGTGGGAGGTTGGAGGGCGCGCTAATTACCGCCCATCGCGAGCGGCGTCAAGGGGTTATGCGTCCTTGGCCCCGGCGGCCCGAAACGGCTCATCCGCGGACCATGAGGCCCGTGCGGGTCTCTGCCTAGAGCCGCAAGGGCGCGCTCGTCGGGTGCGGCGCACGCCCTAGAGCCATGCAGACGAGCGCATCACGACTTCGTCTACCCCTTGCGGCCCAAGCCCGCGCCCGCAACATGCGCGGCGCGCCCGCATGCCGTGCGGACGGGAACGTCGAAGTCGCACCCGGAGTTGTCCACCTCCACCAGAATCCCGAATCGCCTCGCGGGGCTGGGCTGCTCCCACCGGGGCCTCGCCCAAGCGATTTCGCCTGCAAGGCACGGCAACTACGGGGTAAATCGCCTGCGTGAACCGGTCCAAGCCGCCGGCAGGACACCGAAAATGGCGCGGCGCGCGACCGCGCCCACAAAGTTATCCACGGTCTTTCCCCAAGCCGGATGGCGCGCCGGGTGGCAGTGGGACGGTGTCGGTTTTCGCTTGACGCTCGAGGACCTTGGCATCGTCCCAGAGCGCGTCCATGTCCGCGAGCGTCGCCTCGCCATGCGGGACGCCGCGGCGCGCCAGCTCCTGCTCGACGTGCGTGAACCGCGAGACGAAGCGCCGGAGCGTGCCTCTCAGCGCCTCCTCGGGCGCCACGCCGAGCTTGCGGGACAGGTTCGCGAGCGCGAAGAGCGCGTCGCCGAGCTCGTGCTCGATCGCGTCGCGGTCGCCGCGCGCGATCGCCTCGTCGAGCTCCCCGATCTCCTCCGCGACCTTCGCGCGTGCGCCGGCCGCGTCCGGCCAGTCGAAGCCGATCCGGCTCGCCTTCTCGGTGAGCCGGTCCGCCCGTGCGAGCGCCGGCATCTCGCGTGGCACGCCCTCGAGGACGCTGTCGCCTCCGCCCTTCTTCCTGTTCTCCTCGCGCTTCAGCGCCGCCCACTGCCGGAGCACCGCGTCCGCGTCCTTCGCGTCGGCGTTGCCGAACACGTGCGGGTGGCGCGAGACGAGCTTGTTCGAGATCGCGTCCGCGACATCGGCAAACTCGAAGCGCCCCTCCTCCTTCATGAGCTGCGCCTGGAACACGATCTGGAGGAGCAGGTCGCCGAGCTCCCCGCAGTGCTCGCGCGGGTCCCCCACGTCGATCGCCTCGAGCACCTCGTACGTCTCCTCGAGCACGTAGGGCCGGAGCGTCTTCAGCGTCTGCTCGCGGTCCCAGGGGCAGCCCTGGGGACCGCGGAGCCGTTCCATGATCGAGAGGAGCCGCTCGATCGCGGCCTGTGCGCGGGACATGCCTCGACTGTTTAGCCGAAAGCCCCCCGTGCTAGCATCGGGTTCCAGGTGCCGACCCGCGGAAAGATCCTCGCCGCCGCCCTCCTCGTCGCGGCCGCGCTGCCCGCCGCCGTCGGCGCGCAGATCGCCGCGCCGAAGCTGGTGGAGGAGGGGGAAGACCAGGGCGCGGACGAGGCGCCGCCGCCGAGGGGGCCCATCCGCGCCGAGCCCCCCCCGCTCCCCCCGCAGCGCCCGCCCGCGCGCACGAGTCGTTCGTCGCCGTCCGCGCCGGTCGATCCCGCGCCGCCGATCGCCCCCGCGCTTCCGGGGAGCGCACCTGCGCCGGCCGCGACGCCTGCGCCGGGAGCCGTCGTCCTCCCGCTTCCGGCGCCGCCGCCGCCGCCCACGACGGCGGCCGATCTGGCGCGCCGGATCGTGCCCGTCCAGGCGAGCTACCCGAAGCTCATGGCGCTCTGGAGCGAGCGGCGCACCGCGCTCCGCGAGGCGGACCCGATCCGGGCCGAGACCGCGGAGAAAGGGTTGCTCGCGGCACGCAACGACCTCGCGATCGCGAACCTCTTCACCCTCGCGGCGGTCGAGGTCCGCGAGGCGCGCCGCGCGCTCGCGTCGAACCTTCCCGCCGAGGCGGTCGCCCACGCCCGGACCGCCGTCGAGCTCGCGCCCGATCTCCCCGACGCCCACCTCGCCCTCGCCCGCGCCCGGTTCGCAGAGGCGCCCGGCAAGACGGGCGCGGCGCTCGCGTCGCTCGGCGAAGCGGTGGCGGCGGCGGCGCGGGAGCCCCACACCGTCCGAGCCTTCTACGGAGACCTCTCCTCGGCGGCGTTCGGGGCCCTGCTCGTCGCCGCGATCGCGATCATCGCGCTGCTCCTCGTGCGGCGCCTCCGCCTGTTCCTGCACGATTTTCATCACCTGCCGCTCCTTCGCGGCACCGCGTACGTGCAGGCGAGCTTCCTCGCGCTCGTCCTCCTCGGCGTCCCGGTGGCGTTCGGCCTCGGCCCCGTCGCGGCGGTCGGCGTCGCGCTCGTCGCGATCTGGCTCTACCTCGACCTCGCCGAGCGGGTGGTGGCGACCGCCGCCCTCCTCGCGCTCGTCGCGATTCCCTGGGGCGCCGGCGCCGCCGCCCGCGCGACGGCCTGGACCGGGAGCCTCGCCGAGGTGGTCCACGACCTCGAGTACGGCGCCGTGTCCGACGCCGAGGCGGCCGGCATCGCCGCGCGGTTCCGCGACGCCCCCGCGCCGCCGGCGGTGTGGGCCGCGCTCGGGCGCCACCACAAGAGGCGCGGCGCACTCGACGAGGCGCTCCGGTTCTACGGGCTCGCGGCCGCCGCCGACCCGCGCGCGGCCGAGCTGCAGGTGAACATCGCGAACGTCCTCTTCCTGAAGGACGATCTCGAGGGGGCAAAGGCCGCCTACCTCGCCGCGACCGACCGGGCGGGCGGCGACGTCATCGTGCTCGGCGCAGCGCACTACGATCTCTCGAAGCTCTACCTGCGCACGACCGACATGACGCAGAGCGCCGCCGCACGCGAGAAGGCGGAGCGGGAGGCCGGCGAGTTCCTCAAGCGGTACGGTTCGGACGAGGACTTCTCGGCGAACCGCTACCTCGTGGACGTTCCCGTCCCCGACGAGAAGATCGGCGCGCTGGCCGCGACCGATGGCACACCGCAGGCGCTCGCCGCCTGGGTGCAGAACTGGGTCGCCGGGAGTCTGCCGCGCGCGGCCTGGCCGTGGGCGCCGCTCGCGCTCGTCGCGACGCTGTGGGCGCTCGGCCTCGCGGGGCCGCCGCTCCGACCGGCGCGCGCGTGCGAGCGCTGCGGCGGCGCCGCGTGCCGCCGCTGCGACGCGGCCGCCGGCGAGCTGTGCGGCCAGTGCGTGAACGTGTTCGTGCACAAGGGGCTCGTGGACGCGCGCGACCGGCTCCGCAAGGAGGCGCAGGTCCGGCGGCACCGGCAGCTCGTGAACGTCGCGACGCGGATCCTCTCCATCGTGGGCGGGGGCGCCGCGCAGGTGTTCCACGGCGCCGCGACGAAGGGGGCGCTGCTCCTGCTCGCGACGCTCTTCACCGGCTTCGTGATCTGGTTCTGGCGCGGGATCATGCCGCCGCCGCAGCCGTCGCCGTACGTGCTCGTCGGCAAGGTCCTCGTCGCGGCGCCGGTCGGGCTCGCGCTCTGGGCGCTCGCCATTCGCGACGCGTTCCGGCGGACGCAGTAGGGGAGGGCGGCCGTGGCGCTGAAGGGGACGCTCAAGGACTTCGGGATCGCAGAGATCCTCCAGCTCATCGGCCAGCAGGCCAAGAGCGGCGTCCTCCACCTCGAGTCGCGCGACGACCTCATCCACATCGCCATCGCGGACGGCAACGTCGTCCGCGCGGAGTCGACGGGGCGAAAGACGCGCGAGCGCCTCGGCAACCTGCTCGTCCGCGCCGACATCATCACCCCGGAGGAGCTCGCCTACGCGCTCGACGCGCAGAAGCGCAGCCTGCGCCGTCTCGGCGACATCCTCGTGGAGCTCGGGCTCGTGTCGAAGCACGACCTGCGCGAGATGACGGCGCTCCAGACGACCGAGACCGTCTTCCGGCTCTTCCACTGGAAGAGCGGCACCTACGAGTTCGAGCCCGGAGACGTCGAGTGGGACCGTGAGACGGTGACGCCGCTGCGCGCCGAGTCCGTGCTCATGGAGGGTTTCCGGCAGGTGGACGAGTGGCCCCTCGTCCGGCGCAGGATCTCATCGACCGCGATGACGTTCGAGCGGACGAGGGCGCTCGAGCCGGAGCGGGCCTCTCGCAAGCCGGAGAAGGAGGGCGGAGACGTCGACGCCGCCTTCGACGGGCTCGGCGCCGAGCCCGAGCCGAAGAAGGGCGAGCTCGGCCGCAACGAGCGGCGCTGCCACGAGCTCGCGGAGCCGGGGCGCACGGTCGAGAAGATCGTGGACCTCTCGCGCCTCGGCGAGTTCGAGACGTGCAAGGCGCTCCTCAACCTGGTGAACCTCGGGTACCTCAGGGCGCTGCCTCCCGCGAACCGGGCCGCCGCGGCGGTGGGGGCGTACGCGCAGGACTGGCAGGCGCGCATCCGGCGCGGCGCGGCGCGGGTCGTCGCGACGCTCGCCATCGCGGCGGCGCTCGCGGGCATCGCGTACTGGGTCGATCGGCGCGGGCTCGCCTTCGGCGGGCAAGGCGGGGCGGCGCTCCGCGACAACACGGCGCAGCGCTTCCTCGCCCGCTACCAGATGGAGCGGCTGCGAGGGGCCCTCGAGGTCTACCGCCTCGAGCGCGGCGAGTACCCGGACGACCTCTCACGCCTCCCGGAGGCAGGTCTTGCGGACGGCCGCGACCTCACCTACCCGTGGTCGGAGCCGTACTACTACCGGCGCAGGCCCGAGGGGCGCTTCGTCCTCCTCCCTCCCGTCGAGTGAGGCGCGCCGTGCCGGAGTGAGCGCGCGCCGTGCCGCCCGGCCCGAGGCCGGTTATCGTCGGGATCGGGGAGCGCGGGGCTCCCCCTCACGAAGGATGAGGGGAGCCGAGCACACCCCCTTTTGAAAGGACGCTCCTTGGGTCAAAGCGCGGCGGAACCCCTCCACACGGCACGGCTCGAATTCTCGGACAACGACAAGGTGCGCGCCCTCTGCGGCGCGCACAACGAGCACCTGAAGCTCGTCGAGCGCCGCCTCGGGGTTCAGCTCGGCCTTCGCGGCGGGCAGATCGTCGTCGCCGCCGCGGACGAGGCGAAGCTCCGGATGGCGGAGGGGCTCGTACGCGAGCTCTACGATCTCGTCGCCGACGGCTACCCGCTCTACCTCGAGGACGTGGACCAGGCGACGAAGCTCGCCGGGCAGGGCGTGCCTCTGCGCGAGGTGTTCGGCGACACGGTCTTCGTCTCCTCGCGCCACCGCATCATCACGCCGAAGGGGCTCGCGCAGAAGCGCTACATCCAGGCGATCCGCGACGACGACATCGTCTTCGGCGTCGGGCCGGCCGGGACGGGGAAGACCTACCTCGCGATGGCCATGGCGGTCTCGTTCCTCGTCGAGCGTCGCGTGAAGCGGATCGTCCTCACCCGCCCGGCGGTCGAGGCGGGGGAGAAGCTCGGCTTCCTGCCGGGCGACATCGCCGAGAAGGTGAATCCGTACCTGCGGCCGCTGTATGACGCGCTCTTCGACATGGTCGACTACGAGAAGGCGACCGCGTTCATGGAGCGTGGCACGGTCGAGGTCGCGCCGCTCGCCTTCATGCGCGGCCGGACGCTCAATGACTCGTTCGTGATCCTCGACGAAGCGCAGAACACGACCGGGGAGCAGATGAAGATGTTCCTCACGCGGCTCGGCTACGGCTCGAAGGCGGTCGTCACGGGCGACGTGACGCAGGTCGACCTTCCCTCCGGACGCGCCTCGGGGCTCGTCGAGGTCCAGAACGTGCTGCGCGGCGTCGAGGGCGTCTCGTTCTGCCACTTCAGCGAGGTGGACGTCGTCCGCCATCCGCTCGTGCAGGAGGTCGTCCGCGCCTACGATCTGTTCGAGGCGGACCGGCGCGCGCGGGCCGAGGCGGCCAAGGCCGAGCGCGGCGAGGCGGTCCGGGGCGACCGCGCTGGTCCCGAGGGGGCCGGGACGGCCGGGTAGGGGCGCGGCCCGGGCGAAAGGACCTGGCACTCCCGCGGGTTCCCTCGACGCCCCGGATCCCCGTTGCCTTCGTCTCACCCCGGTGCAAGTCTCCCGCGCCGTGACGGAATCCGACGGATCACATCCACCTACGCACGAGGGGCTCCTCGGGCGGTTCGCCCGGGGCGACTGGGCGGGGCGCCTGCTGCGGCTCCTGCTCGTCGCCGTGGTCGCGTCGAGCGCCGCGTGGCTGCTCGCGCCGGCCGGGGCGAGCCGGCTTCCCGGCGCGGAGGCGCTCGGAACGCCCGCGCCGGCGACCGTCAAGGCGGACCGGGACTACGACATCGCGGATGAGGACGCGACGGCGCGCCGCCGCGCGGAGGCGGCGCAGACGGAGCGGCCCGTCTACGTGCTCGACGCGGGGGCGGCCGACGAGGCGAGCGCGCGCGTCCACGCCGCCTTCCAGGTCATGCGCGAGGAGGCGGCGGCGCTCCCGCCGCGCCACGGGATCCGCGACCCGGTCGAGCTGCAGCGCCGGTACGCGGCGCAGCGCGACCCGTTCTTCTCGCGGCTTCAGGTGCTCGTGCGAGACGAGGACCTCGCGGCGCTCGCGCAGGCCCGCTTCTCCGACGCGGTCGAGCAGGAGGTGGCCGCGCTCGCGCGCCGGGGGCTCGAGGGGATCGTCGTCGGCGACGTCGCCCTCCTCGCCGCCGAGCGCGAGCGCGGATTCGTCGTTCGCGCCCTCCGAGACGGCGTGCTGCTGGGCGACCGGGTCGTGACCGACGTCGCGCTCGTCCGCGACCTCGCGACGGCGGCCGAGGAGGTCGCGCGCGCCGCGCAGGCGCGGCTCGAGCGCGAGCCGCCGGCGCTGCGCGGCGCGGTGGAGCGGATCGCGATCGCGATGGTTCGTCCGACGCTCGCGCACGACCAGGTGGAGACGGCGCGGCGCAGGGAGGAAGCGGCGGCGCGGGTGAAGCCGGTCGTCATCCCGGTCAAGCGGGGCGAGAAGATCATCGGCGACGGCGAGCGGATCGAGAAGCGCCACCTCGTCGTCTTCGACGGGATGCGCGCGCAGCGGCGCGGCGAGGTCCTCGCGCACGTCCGGATCGGCGCCGGCGCCCTCGTCGCGCTCATGGTCGCGCTGCTCTGGCGCTTCGCGCGCCGCAACGTGCCCCGCTTCCGCCCGGCCCGGCGGGACGCGCTCCTGCTCGCGACGTTCCTCGTCGGGACCTTCGCGCTCGGGTTCGTCGGATTCGCGATCGCGGACGCGCTCCAGGACCGGTTCCCCGCGTTCGCGCCGCCGTCGCTGCAGTACCTCGTGCCGTTCGCGGCGGGCGCCATGATCGTGCGGCAGGTGCTCGCCCCCGAGGCGGCGCTCCTCTTCGCGGTCGCGGCGGGGCTCGCCGCCGGGCTCCTCGCCGGTCAGTCGATGTCGTACGCGCTCTACGCCACGTTCACGTCGATCGCGGCGGCCGGGCTCGTGTCCGGCCAGCGCGATCGGGCCGGCCTGTTCCGGGCCGGGCTCGGGGTCGGGCTCGTGGGAGTCGCGCTCGCGGTCGCGATCGGGCTCTTCGCGGGGAAGGGCGCGGGGGATGTCGCGCTCGCCGCGCTCGCCGCGCTCGTCGGCGGCGCGCTCCTCCTTCCGATCGCCGTCGTCGGGGTCCTCCCGATCGTCGAGGGCCTGTTCGGCTACGTCACCGACGTGAAGCTGCTCGAGCTCGCGAACCTGAATCACCCGGCGCTGAAGGAGCTGATCGTCCAGGCGCCCGGGACCTATCACCACTCGATCCTGATGGGCGCGCTCGTCGAGGCGGCGGCCGAGGCGATCGGCGCGAACCCGCTGCTCGCCCGCGTCGGCGCCTACTACCACGACCTCGGAAAGATCCGGAACCCGCTCTTCTTTGCCGAGAACCAGCGCGGCGAGAACCGGCACGACCACCTCGCACCCTCGATGAGCGCGCTCATCGTGAAGCGCCACGTGACGGACGGGCTCGAGCTCGCGCGCCACTGGCGCATCCCGCGCATCGTCGCCGACGCGATCCCTCAGCACCACGGGACCCGGTTCGTCGGCTACTTCTGGGCGAAGGCGCAGCGCGCCGCCGACGAGGTGGCCCTTCGACACGCCCAGGGGGAACGCGGCCACCGCAGCGGAGCGGTGGACGAGGCGCTCTTCCGCTACGCCGGGCCGAAGCCGCAGTCGCGCGAGGCCGCCCTCGTCATGATCGCCGACGCCTGCGAGGCGTCCGCGCGCGCCCTCGAGGACACGACCGCGGACGCGCTGCGCGCGCTCGTGTCGAAGCGGATCAACGAGGTGTTCAGCGAGGGGCAGCTCGACGAGTGCGAGCTGACGCTGCGCGATCTCAACGCGATCGCGGCCGCGATGGTGCGCGCGCTCGAGGCGATCTACCACACGCGCCCCGAGTACCCCGCGCGGCGCCCCGACGCGGTCCCGCCGGCCCAGCTTCCGGTCCACCTCGTGGCGAAGCCGTGATCGTCCGGCTGACCTGCGAGCACCCGGGAGGAGCCCCGTCCGCCCGGCGCCTGCGCGCACGGGCCCGCGTCTTCCTCCGGGCGCTCGGCCGTGAGGACGCCGAGCTTTCGCTCCTGCTCGTGGGGGACCGGCGGATCCGCACGCTCAACCGGCAGTGGCGGGGGAAGGACCGCGCGACGGACGTCCTGTCCTTCCCGCTATCGGATCCGCCCGGGATTGGGCCGGTTTTGGGCGACGTGGTAATGTCCTTCGAGACGGCTGCACGCCGCGCGCGCGACGAGGGGCGCTCCACCGCGAAGGAGCTGGAGCGTTACCTCGCGCACGGGATCCTTCACCTTCTCGGCTACGATCACGAGCGGGCGGTGGACGCGCGGAAGATGGCCGAGAAGGAAGCGGCGCTCGCGCGCGGCGAAGGACTCGTTGGCGCGGCGTTCCGGGAAGGCGCTGAAACGAAGAGATGGACCCGTTCGCCGACATCGACCTCGACTCCGAGTCCGTCTGGCTCGACGGCGCGTGGTACACGCGCCAGGACCTCGCGCGCCGGATCAAGGAGATGATCGAGACCGGCGACTTCCGCGTGTCGCGGCCGAGCCAGGCGCTCGAGCGGCTCGAGGCGGCGCTCGCGCAGGCGCGCGTCGTCACCGTCCGGATGCCCGCCGATCTCGCCGACACCGTGAGCGCGACCGCGTCGCGCCTCGGACGCCCCGTCGGGCACCTCGTCCGCGAGGCGGTCGCCTACTACCTCGCCGCCGCCGCCGCGTACGGGGCGGCCCAGGCTGCGGCGCAGCCCCCCGCCGCGGTTTCGCAGGACGACGTCGACATCTCCGTGGACGCGGGCGATCTCGTGAAGAAGGCCCGCTGAGCGATGTGGCGGCTTCGCCGCGTCGACTGGATCTCGTACGCCGCCGCGGCTGCGTCCGGCCTCCTCGTCGCCCTCGCGTTCCCGGTCGTCGTGCCGTTCGTGTCGCTGCGCGAGCTCGATCCGGCCGGCCGGCTCGAGGCCGTCGCGTGGCTCGCGCTCGTGCCGGCGATCCTCGCCGTGCGGGCCGCGCCGACCGCGCGCGCCGCGTTCGGCCGCGGGCTCGTCGCGGGCCTCGCCTGCTTCTACGCCGCGATCCACTGGGTGTCGCACGCGATGACGGCGTTCGGCGGCCTCCCGTTCGGCGTCGCCCTCGTGGGGCTCACGCTGCTCGTGCTCTTCATGGCGGCGCACTGGGGAGCGGCGTTCGCGATCTCCTGGACCGTGCGAGATCGGCTGGGCTGGCCGATGCACGTCCACCTGCCCGTCGTCTGGGTCGCGCTCGAGCTCTTGCGGAATCACCTCTTCAGCGGGTTCCCGTGGGCGAACCTCGGGTATTCGCAGGTCAGGACGCCGGCCGTCGCGCAGCTCGCGGCGCTCGCGGGGCCGTACGGGATCGCGGCGCTCGTCGTCCTCGTGAACGCGGTGCTCGCGGAGACGCTCGCGGCCCGCCGGGCGGGCGCGCAGCTCCCCCGGCGCGCCCTCGCGGTCGCGGCTGCGCTCGTCGCGCTCACCCTCGTCCACGGCAGCCTGCGGCTCCGCGCGGTGCGCGCCCGGACCGCCGCGGCGCCCACCCTCCTCGTCGGGATCGTCCAGCCCAACATCGACCAGTCCGTGAAGAACCGGGCCCGGGATCGCGCCGACTGGATCCTCTCGCGTCTCGTCCCGCTCACCCTCGAGGCCGATCGCCGCGGCGCGGACCTCGTCGCGTGGCCCGAGGCGTCCTACCCGCTGTACGTGCGACCGGGGACGCGCTCGTTCGCGGGCGCGGAGTCGGGCGTCCCGGCGCTCTCCCGCGCCCACCTCCTCATGGGGGCGGCGACGGTCGAGTGGATCCGCGGGTCGCGCGGCGAGCGGGTTCCTCGCATCGGGAACGTCGACTACCTCCTCTCGCCGTCGCTCGACGTCCTCGGCGTTTACCAGAAGCACCACCTCGTTCCGTTCGGCGAGTACGTGCCGTTCGCCGAGTGGCTGCCGTTCCTGAAGCAGGTGGTCCCGAGCTTCGCGCCGGCGACCCCCGGGCGCGAGCTCACCGTGCTCGAGATGCCGGCGCCAGCGCCGGCGCCGGCGACGACCACGGCCGCGAGCCCGACCGCGACGTCGATCCCGCCTTCGACTCCGACCGCGACCGCCGACCGCGTCCGGTTCGCGCCGATGATCTGCTTCGACGCGATCTTCCCCGAGATCAACGTCGCCTTCGCGCGGGCCGAGCCGGAGCCCGAGATCCTCGTGAACCCGACGAACGATGCCTGGTACGGCTACTCCTCCGGGCCGTACCAGTTCCTCGCCATCGTGCGGATGCGGGCGATCGAGGCGGGGAAGGCGGTCGTGCGCCCCGCGTACGCGGGCGTCTCGGCGGTCATCCTCCCGACGGGCGAGGTCGCGCCGGGGGCGCTCGAGGTCGGCCCCGTCGACCCCGATCGCGCGCCGGATCCCGAGGAGCCGCCGCGCCTCCTGCTCGCCGCGGTCCCGCGCTTGCGGGGGTCCACCCTCTACACTAGATTCGGCGACCTCTTCGCGTGGGCGTGCGCCGCCGCGACCGTCGCCGCGTTCGGCGCGGCGCTTCGCGCGGGCCGCCGCGGCGCGGAGCACCGGGAGACCTGACGATGGCCGGACCGACGCAGGAACGCCTCGCCGAGCTGGCGCGCCGCCTCGACGCGCTCCGGGGGTCGCTTTGACGTCGACCGCAAGCGCGGGCGCGTGGACGAGATCGCCCGGATGTCCGAGGCGCCGTCCTTCTGGTCGGAGAACGCGAAGGCCCAGGCGCTCCTGAAGGAGAAGGCGCAGCTCGAGCAGGTCGCGGACGCCTACGAGAAGGTCCGCCGGGCCGTCGACGACGCGCAGGCGCTCTCCGAGCTCGCCGAGGAGGCGGGGGACGAGGCGACGCGCGCCGAGGCCGCCGACCACGTCGAGGCGGCGGGGCGCGAGCTCGCGGCGCTCGAGTTCCAGAAGATGCTCTCCGGCCCCCACGACCGGGCCGGTGCGATCGTGGAGGTGAAGAGCGGCGCGGGCGGTGTCGAGGCGATGGACTGGGCGGCGATGCTGTACCGGATGTACACGCGGTACTGCGAGCGGAAGGGCTGGGCCATCGAGCCCGCAGACTTGACCGCGGGCGAGGAGGCCGGCATCAGCTCCGCCTCGTTCATCGCGCGCGGCGAGTACGCCTACGGCTTCATGAAGGCGGAGAAGGGCGTCCACCGCCTCGTCCGGATGAGCCCCTTCGACGCGGCGGCGCGCCGGCAGACGAGCTTCGCGGCGGTGGACGTGACGCCCGAGATCGACGACGACATCGTCATCGACGTGAAGGAGGCGGACGTGCGCATCGACACATACCGCTCCTCCGGCGCGGGCGGGCAGAAGGTGAACAAGACCGACTCCGCCGTGCGGATCACCCACCTCGCGACGGGGATCGTCGTCGCAGTCCAGAACGAGCGGAGCCAGCAGAAGAACCGCAACGTCGCCTGGAAGATCCTCCGCGCGAAGCTCTACGAGGCGGAGGAGAAGAAGCGGGCAGCGGCCCGGGACGTCGTCGAGGCGGCGAAGAAGGACATCGACTTCGGCTCGCAGATCCGCAGCTATGTCCTCCAGCCGTACCGGATGGTGAAGGACCTCAGGACCGGCGTCGAGACCGGCAAGGTGGACGACGTGCTCGACGGCGACCTCGACCAGTTCGTCGAGCCGTACCTGCTCGGCATTCGGCGCACGGACCGGCAGGTCGACGAGTAGGCGGCGCCCGCCGCGCCTACAGCGGCGTGTAAACGATCGGCTGCCGCGCCTGGATGAACCGCTCGACCGCGTCGATGGCCCAGCCCGGGACGCTGAGGAGCCGCACGCCGCATCCCGTCGGCTGGCGCCCGATGGTCGCGCTCTTCTCGCGGACGAACGCGACCTCGCCCTCCGTGTCGATCTTGCGCCCGTCGGCGAGGCCGAGCCTCACTTGCAGGCGCGTCCCGACGGGCGGCGGCATCGCCGTCGCGATGAAGACGCCGCCCGAGTCCATCCGTCGGGTCGGCCCGACGTAGAAGTTGTGCTCCGAGACGAGGCTGACGTTCACCTCGACGCGCGTCGGCAGTGGACGGGCCTTGGGCTCGTCGACGAGCTCCTCGTCGATGAGCGCCATGAGATCGACGCCGCTGCGCGCACGCGGGGGAGGCGCGACCCCGGGAGACTCGAGCGTGGGCTGGCGGAACGGGGCGGGACCTCCCGCGGGCGGCGGTGGGCGCGAATGCGGCGGCGCCGGCGCGATGCCCGCGCCGCCGAAGAGCCCCGATCCGACCGCGCGCTCGACCACGATGAGGGGCCGCGAGAGCACCTCCGCGCGGGCCAGCGCGCGCTCGGCGCCCGCGACCGCGGCGAGCGGCTCGACGATGTCGCGCGAGGGCGCGACCACGACGACGCGGACGCCGACCTTCGCCGCGTTCTGCGCGGTCGTGAGCGCGGTGCCCCACGTGCCGTCGGGCGAGGCGGGCAGGAGGAGGACGATGACGTGCGGCGCCACCGCGCGAGCGATCGGCTCTACGTCCTGCGGCCCCGGCAGGCAATACACGGCGAACCCCGCCCGCTCGAGGTGCAGGTGAAGTGCGATCGAGACGTCGGCGTCCTGCCCCACCACGAGAACGCGCGACGCCACTGGGGCGCCTGCGGTCACGCGGAGCGGCCTCCCGTCTCCATCATGATGCGGCGCTCGAGATCGGCGCGGTTCGTCGCGTTCGCGAGCGCCGAGTCGAGCGAGATCCGCTTCGTCTCGTGGAGCTTGTAGAGGTACTGGTCGAAGGAGTGCATGCCGAGGTCGGCCCCGGCGGTCTCCATGTAGGCCTTGAGGTCCGTGATCTTGGAGCCGTCGCGGATGAGCTCGCGCACGGTCGAGGTCGCGAGCAGCGCCTCCACCGCGGGGATGAGCCCGGTCGCGTCGGCGCGCATGAGGAGCCGGAGCGCCACGACTGCCTGGAGGTTGTCGGCGAGGCGCGCCCGGACGTTGTCCTGCTCCTCCGCCGGGAAGAGGCCCGTGATGCGGCCGATCGCCCGCGGGACGTCGGGCGTGTGCAGCGAGGTGATGACGAGGTGTCCGGTCTCCGCCGCCTTGAGGCAGATGTCCGCGGCCTCGCGGTCGCGCAGCTCGCCGACCATGATGATGTCCGGGTCCTGGCGGAGCGCGGCGCGCAGCGCGTCGGAGTAGCTCGCGGTGTCGGAGCCGACCTCGCGCTGGATCACGAGCCCCTTGCCGCCCGCGAAGATGAACTCGATCGGATCCTCGACCGTGATGACGTGCAGCCGCTCCTGCCGGATGATGAAGTCGATGAGCGACGCGATGGTCGTGGACTTGCCGTTCCCCGTCGCGCCGGTGACGCACACGAGGCCGCGGCGCGCCTCGGCGATCGTCTTCACGACGGGCGGCAGGTTGAGCGTCTCGAAGTCCGGGATCTGGAACGGGATGGTGCGCATCACCGCGCCCCAGGTCCCCCGCTGCTTGAAGATCGAGGCGCGGAAGCGCGAGACGCCCGGGAGCGAGTAGCTCCGGTCCACCTCGCGGAAGTCGAGCGGCGAGAACCCCGAGCCGGGCGCCTGGAGCACGAAGTTGGCGATCGCCTCGGTGTCGGCGTGGGTGAGCGGCGGGTACTTCGCCGCGAGCAGCTCGCCGAACACGCGGTACGTCGGCGGGTAGCCCACCTCGAAGTGGACGTCGCTCGCCTGCCGCTTCACGGCGAGCTGCAGGAACGAATGGAACAACTCCTCGGAGAGAGGACCCTGGCCTTCCATGGGCGCGGAGTGTACCCCGGACCCCCGGGGGGCCAAAGGTTCCACTCCGGCGCCGCTACGGACGCGTGTGGGGCGACGTACGTGCGCGTGGTGCGGTCGCTTCCTCGGCGCGCTGGCGGGCGCGCGCCGGGGACCTCCTCGGCCTGCAGGGCGAGCGCTGCGGGCGCGGCGGCCGGCGCGCGTGGTCGCCGAGGGGTGGAGCACCTACCGTGTGGAGGTGCGGATCGCGCTCGTCTCGACGCCCTTCGTGCCGCTTCCGCCACCGGCATACGGGGGGACCGAGCTCGTCGTCGACGCCCTCGTTCGCGCGCTCGGCCGCGGAGGCCACGAGGTGACGGTCTTCGCGACCGGCGACTCCAGGGCGCCGCGGCTCCACTCGGTGTTCCCGCGCGCCGTCTGGCCGCCCGATCCGTATGCGGAGCTCGTGCACTGCCGCGCAGCCGCGCGCGAGATCGCCAGGGGCCGGTTCGACGTCGTCCACTCCCACGCGCCTGCGATGCTCGCGTTCGCGGACGACCTGCGGGCCCCGCTCGTCTACACCATCCACCACGCCGCGGACGCAGCGCTCGCGCGGTACTACGAGGCGGTCCCGCCTTCCGTCCGCCGCGTCGCGATCTCGGCGAGGCAGGCGTCCCTCGTGTTGCCGGCGCCGCACGCGGTCGTCCACCATGGGCTCGAGCCATCGATGTACCCGGATGTTGGCCCGGGCGGCGACTTCGCCTTCTTCCTCGGAAGGCTCTCCTGGGTGAAGGCGCCGGACGTCGCGCTCGAGGCGGCGCGCCGCGCCGGGCTGCCGATCGTGGTCGCGGGATCGCCGCACGCCGGCGACGACGCGCCACCCCGCTGGCGCGAGGACGTGCTCGCCCCCGCCCTCGGGGCGCCGGGCGTCACCTGGCTACCGACCGTGGACCTCGAGGCGAAGCGGCGCCTGTTCGCGGCGGCCCGCGGGCTCCTCGTTCCACTCCGCTGGGAGGAGCCGTTCGGGCTCGTCATGATCGAGGCGCTGCTCGCGGGGTGCCCGGTCATCGCGTCGGCCCGCGGCGCCGCGCCCGAGATCGTGGTGCACGGCGAGGACGGCTTCCTCGTCTCAGACGCCGAGATGGCGGACGCGCTCGATGCCGCGCGCGCGCTCGACCGCGAGGCGATCCAGGCGCGGGCGCGGCGCCGCTTCTCGGCGGACCGGATGGCGCGCGAGTACGTCTCCGTCTACCGCGCGGCGGGCGCGCGCGGGCGCGCCACCCACGTCGCCGCGGAGGGGGAATGGACGCAGGTCACCTGATGGCCGCCCGGCCCGAGGACCTCCTCGGCTACGCCGATCCCTCGGCGCAGCCGGAGGCGACGGGGGTCGAGAAGCTCGTCCTGAAGCGCGGGAACCTCTTCCTCGTCGCGAACGCGGTAGGGGACGTCTCGCCCGTGGGCGCGCGGGACCTCGGGCTGTTCCAGGGCGACACGCGCCACCTGTCGGCGTGGCGCCTCGGGGTGCAGGGCGGTCCGCCGCTCTGCCTGTCGTCGCAGCTCTCGGACGACTACGTCGCCCAGATCGACTTCACGGTGACGAGCCTCCACGCCGGCGACCTGCTCGGCCACGAGCCCGTCAACTACCTCCACCTGCGCCGCGACATGCTCATCGACGAGGTGCTCGTGGACCGGCTCGTGCTCACGAACTTCCTCGGGAGGCCGGTCGACTTCTGGACCGAGATGGACTGGGCGGCCGACTTCGCCGACGTCTTCGAGATCCGGGGCGCGCGGCGGGCGGTGCGCGGGACGTATCTCGCCCCGGTCGTCGAGGACGGCCACGCGGTGCTCCGCTACGAGGGTCGGGACGGTCGGAGGTACGCGACGGAGATCCGCCTCGACGTGGCGGGCGACGGCGCCGGTCCGGCGCGGGTCGCGCGGATCGCCGGGAGCGGGGCGCGCATCGAGCTGCACCTCGCGCCCGCCGAGCGGGTGGAGGTCTCGTTCCTCGTCGCGGCCGGGATCGAGCGGGGCGCGGCCGGAACGCGCCGCGGCCGGGACGAGGAGCGCCCGCTGCCTCCGCGCACCGTGCGCTCCTTCGAGGACCGGGCTCGCGCGACGCACGAGGCGTACGCGGCGTGGGCGCGGCACGCGACGCGCTTCCGCACGTCGCACGAGATCTTCGACGTCGCGCTCGCGCACGGCATCGCGGATCTCAAGGCGCTCACGGTCCACCACTTCGGCGAGCCGGTCGTGTCCGCCGGGATCCCCTGGTACACGTGCCCGTTCGGCCGCGACGCCCTCATCACCGGGTTCGAGGCGCTCCTCGCGACCCCGGATCTCGCGCGCGACGCGCTCCGGTTCCTCGCGCGGCTGCAGGCGCGTGAGGACGACCCCGCCCGCGACGCGGAGCCCGGGAAGATCCCGCACGAGATGCGGTTCGGCGAGATGGCGGCGGCGGGCGAGGTGCCGCACACGCCGTACTACGGCTCGGCCGACGCGACGCCGCTCTTCGTCGTGCTCCTCTCGGAGTACGAGCTCTGGACCGGCGACACGGCCACGGTCGACGCGCTCTGGCCTGCCGCGGAGGCCGCGCTCGGCTGGATCGACCGCTCCGCCGACCTCGACGGCGACGGCCTCTCCGAGTACGTGCGCCGCACGCGCAAGGGGCTGCGCAACCAGGGCTGGAAAGACAGCCACGACGGCGTCGTGTTCGCGGACGGGACGCCCGCCGAGGCGCCCATCGCGCTCGTGGAGGTGCAGGGCTACGCGGTGGACGCCCGGCGGCGCGCCGCGGACCTGCTCGAGTCGCGCGGGCGCGGCGAGGACGCGGCGAAGCTGCGCGCGGCGGCGCGCGCCCATGCCGATCTCCTCGAGGCGCGGTTCTGGATGCCGTCGAAGGGGACCTACGCCCTCGCGCTCGACCGGGCGAAGCGGCAGGTGGACGCGGTCACCTCGAACGCGGGGCACCTCCTCTTCTCCCGCGCGGTCGCGGACGACCGGGCGCGCTCCGTCGCCGCGTCGCTGCTCGGGCCGGCGATGTGGAGCGGGTGGGGGATCCGGACGCTCGCGGCGGGCCAGGCCGCCTACAACCCGCTCAGCTACCACGACGGCACCGTCTGGCCGCACGACAACGCGATCTGCGCGATGGGGATGTCCGCGTACGGGATGACGACGGAGGCGGCGGACGTCCTCACCGCGCTGTGGCAGGCCGCGCAGCACTTCCGGCAGCTGCGCCTGCCCGAGCTCTACTGCGGCCTCGCGCGCGACGCGGGCCGGTTCCCGGTCCACTACCCGGTCGCGTGCTCGCCGCAGGCGTGGTCGAGCGCCGCCTGGTTCCTGCTGCTGCGAGCCGCGCTCGGCCTCTTTCCCGACGCGCCGCGCGCGACGCTGCGGATCGTCGCGCCCCGTCTCCCCGGATGGCTCGACGAGATCACCCTCGAGGGGATCCGCATCGGCCAGGCCCAGGTCACGCTCCGGTTCGCGCGCGGACCGAAGGGCGCCTCGGCCGAGGTCGTGGACGTGCAGGGCGGGCCGCTCCACGTCCGCATCGAGGTCTGACGCGGCGCGAGCTCCGCACGCCGCAGGCCCCGTGGAAGAGCATGTGCGAGCACAGGGGCAGCCGGATGAGGCTGCCCCTGAGCGAGCGAGTGTCCCCCCGCAATAAAGGAAGGGGGCCGGCGGGTCTCCCCGCGGCCCCCTCCAGCGTAGGCGCTCGCGCGCCGGAACTTACGACACTTCGCCGTTCGCCTCACATGAGACGGACTGCGGGGGGAGGAGTCGAGCTTCCGGCCTCGCCTCGACATGGACGTACGACGGGAGGTGGGCCCTGCGCAGCGAGCTATTGGATGGGAACGTCATGGCAGGGTCCGTGACCGGCCTCCGGCGGGACTCGGTGGGAGTTACTTCAATCCGCGTGCCGGACCCCCGCTCGGGCGAGCGCCAGCGAGATCGCGGCGTTGCGCACGCCCACGGCGGGACGTGCCTGTAAGAGTGCGGGTCAGAGGCAACGTCGGGGTGTCCTCGGACCCCGTCCGACTTACCTTCGCGGCGATGTTCGCGTCCGTGGAAGAGGTGGCGGAGCGGCTCGGGCGTTCGGGTTACCTCCCATCGCGCGAGATCGCGACCGCCGTGTTCCTCGCCGATCGGCTCGAGAAGCCCATCCTGGTGGAAGGGCCCGCGGGCGCGGGGAAGACCGAGCTCGCGCGCGCCTTCGCCGAGTCCACCGGGCGCGAGGTCGTGCGGCTCCAGTGCTACGAGGGGCTCGACGAGGCGCGCGCGCTGTACGAATGGGAGTACGGCAAGCAGCTCCTCTACACTCAGCTGCTCTCCGACCGGATCGGCGAGGCGGTGCGCGGCGCGGCGAGCCTCGCGGAGGCGGCCGACCGGATCGCGGGTGAGGGGAATGTCTTCTTCTCCGAGCGCTTCCTGTTGCCTCGCCCGATCCTGAGGGCCATCACCGCGGAGGCACCGGTCCTGCTCCTCGTCGACGAGATCGACAAGGCCGACCCGGAGCTCGAGGCGTTCCTGCTCGAGGTGCTCTCGGAGTGGACCGTCACCGTGCCCGAGATCGGGACCGTCCGCGCGCGCTCGATCCCGCGGGTCGTCCTCACCTCAAACGCGGCGCGCGAGCTGTCGGACGCGCTCCGGCGCCGCTGCCTGCACCTGCACGTGGACTTCCCGGACCGCGAGCGCGAGCTTGCGATCGTGCGGCTGCGCGCGCCGGGCGCGGCGGAGACGCTCGCCCGCGCCGTCGTCGCCGCGGTCGCGAAGCTCCGCACGCTCGACCTGCGCAAGCCACCCTCCACCTCGGAGACGCTCGACTGGGTCCGAGCCCTCGCGCTCCTCGGGGCGGGCACGCTCGATGCGGCGCTGCTCGACTCGACCCTCGGGCTCGTCCTCAAGCACGAGGCGGACGTCGCGCGCGCGAGAGAGCGGCGGGGCGAGGTGCTCGCCGCGGCGCAGCTCGGGTGAGCGAGGCGCCGATCTCCGGGCGGAGGGCTCAGTCTTCCGCGTCGGGGGCGGGCTCCGCTCGCTGCCGCGAGCGCACCTGCACGATGTCGCGCGAGGGGAGGAGGAGGGCGCTGAGCGCGCCGCCATAGACGCAGCCCGTGTCGATGCCGAGGCACACGACCCCTGCGCGCGGCTCGTCGCGCCGCGGCGCGCCGAGCCCCTGCGGGAAGTGGCCGTAGACGACCGACTCCGGACCGGTCCAGGCCTCCGCCCAGCGGCGCACGCCGGGGGTCCCCGCGTCGCCGACGTCTCGCGGGACCGGCTTTCCGCCGGGATCCACGTAGCGCAGCCTCACCGCCCAGTCGGGCGGCTGCGCGCGCAGTGCGACGCCGGGGAGGAGCCCGCCGTGAACCGCCACCCAGCCGCCGCCGAGGCCGATCCAGCGCGGGAGCGACGCGAGCCAGAGCAGGTCCTCGTGCGCGAGGCGCGCGTGCTCGTCTGCGCGGCGCGATTCGAACGCCCGCATCGGGTTGCGGTAGCGCGGGTCGGTCTTGCGCCGCGCCTCGTGCGCGGCGTAGCGGAGGTGCTTCTCCTCGTGGTTCCCGAGCACGCACTCCGCGCCGAGCGCGCGGACGCGCCGGAGGACTCCGACCGGATCGGGGCCGCGGTCGAGGAGATCGCCGAGGAATACGAGCCGGTCGGGGCCCGGGACGTAGGTCGTCGCGACGAGCAGCTCCTCGAGCTCGTCGAGACACCCGTGCACGTCCCCCACGACGATGGTGCGGCCCGCGGTCACTCCCACCAATCTACCGGGCCGGCGGCGCGGCGTCGAAGAATCCCGCGTATCCGGCCGCGAGGGCGAGGTCGTCGAACGCGCCGCCGGGGCGACGGTCGACCACCCGCCACTCGCCGTCGACGCGGGCGACGAGGTACTCCGAGACCGTCCGGTCGAGCGCGCCGTCCACGTCGGCGAGCCAGAACCGCTCGCGCACGGTGACCACCGCGGCGCCGCGCGGCGCGCGCCGGGCCGCGAGCAGCTGGAACGACTCGAGGACGCGGGATCGAGCCGCCTCGCGCCACGGGGCGAGCGGGTGGTCCTCGCCGCGCGCCGCCCACCGATCGATCTCCTCGAGCGTGCGCGGTGCGGTGAGCCGCTTCGCCGCAAGGTAGGCGCGCTCGTCCGACGCCGGGGCCCGCCCGGGATGCACCGCGACGGCGCGCGGTCCCGCCAGGCGGACGGCGTCGAGGTAGCGGAGCACGCACCGCGCAGGGCCCTGCAGGAGGTTCTCCGGCGCGTGCGGCGCCCGCTCCGGTGGGGGCGGGGCCGCTGTGGTGAGCGCGGCGACGAGGAGGAGCGCGGGTGTGTGCATGTGGTCCCGGCCGGAGCGTCCCGGTTGCCCGGACTTTCCGTCGCGAAGCGCGGCGCGGCAACTGCCCGCGGGCGTCTCGGGCCGTTCGTCACGCCCCGACTCGGACCCCGCGCCGCGCGCGCGAACCCGATGGCTAGATTGCGGGGGAAGCCGGGGATAGACTTCCAGGCCCGGCCGGGCGTCCCGCCCGGATCCCGCGATGGAACCGAAGCGCGTCCTCATCGTCGAGCCGGACAACGCGTTCGCGCTGTCGCTCGCCTCGCTTTACCGGCAGGAGGGCTGCGCGACCTGCGTCGCGGCGAGCGCGGCCGAGGGGGAGCTCGAGATCGCGAGCCGCCGCCCCGACCTCGTCGTCGTGCGCGCCGAGCTGCCGGACCTCTCCGGGTTCTCGCTCTGCGCGCGGCTCCGGCACGATCCCGCGACGACGCGGCTGCCGGTGGTCCTCTACTCGTCCGACACGCCTGCCGAGGCGCTCGCCGAACACGCGCGCACGGCGTGGGCCGCGAACGGGTACCTCGCGATGCCGCTCGACACGGCGGCCCTGACCATCCTCTCGGCGCGAATCCTCGCGGCGGCTGAGCCCGTCGAGAGCGCCGACGACGCGGTGCTCGAGGACGCGGACCTGCAGGAGATCGTCGAGGTCCCCGCCGCCGCGGACGCCGCGAACGCGCCGCCGCCGGAGCCAGCGGACGAGGAGTCGCCCCCGCCGATGCCGGCGCGCCGCCCCCAGCGCTCCGTCCTCACCGAGGAGGACCGGATCTTCGCGGATCGCGTCTTCCAGTCGGTCTCCGAGCACCGGGACGCCCTCATCGCGGAGTCCCATCGCCGCCGTCCGCCCCCGCGCCGCGACCTCCTCCAGACGCCGGAGGGCCGCCTCCAGCTCCTCCGCGACGACCTCAAGTGGCGCGAGGCGCAGCTCGCGAGGCTCGCCGAGGTGTGGGAGGTCCGCGAGCGAGAGCTCTCCTCTTTCGACGAGCGGATGCACGAGCGCGACGTCGAGGTGCAGGGGCTGAAGCTCCAGGTGGAGGACCTGCTCCGGCGGCTCGCCGAGGCGCGCGACCTGTTCGTCGAGAAGGAGCGCGAGTTCGGCGCGTCGATCGACGACCTCCTGCTCGAGAAGTTCGGCCAGGAGAAGGAGCTCATCGAGGTGGTCGCCGCGAAAGAGCGGCGGAACCACGAGCTCGAGCGCGAGCTGCGGCGGCGCGACGACGACCTCGCCCAGCGGAAGCTCGCGCTATCCGAGGCGCAGGAGGAGCTCGCGCGTCTCGAGCGCCAGGCTCGGGCCGAGCTCGAGCGTTCGAGCGCCCGCGAGGAGGAGCTGCAGGCCGAGCTCGGCCGCCGCGCCGAGGAGAACGCCGGGGCGGCCGAGGCGCTCGCGCGGGCGCGCCGCGAGGCGGAGGAGGCCGCCCGCAGCGCCGCGGCGCGGCTCGAGGCAGTCGAGCGGGAGCGGGCCTCGCTCGAGGCGGGCGTGCAGGGGCTCCGCGCGGAGCTCGAGGCCGCCGCGCGCGCGCGCGAGGAGGCGCGGGCCGCGGCGGAGGAGCGCGAGCGCGCGCTCGTCGCCGACCGGGAGCAGCTGCGGGCGGAGACGGAGCGGACGCGCGCCGCGCACGAGGAGCGCGCGCGAGGGCTCGAGTCCTCGCTCGCCGAGGCTGAGGCGGCGGCCGAGAAGACGACCGCGCAGGCGCGCGAGGCGGCCACCGCGTGGCAGGCGCGGATCGAGGACCGAGAGGGCGTCCTGCGCGACCGTGAGCAGAAGCTGCGCCTGCTCGATGACGAGTACCGGCAGTTCCGCGACGGCGCGCGGGCCCGCGAGGACGACCTCTCGCGCGAGATCCAGGACCACCTTCAGCAGATCGGCTCGCTCGAGGGCGAGATCGAGGGGCTCTCCCGCGAGATGACCGAGCGCGAGGAGGAGCTGCGCGCCGAGATGGAGGAGCTCCGGCAGGCGGAGCTCGCCGAGCACGTCGGCGCCGAGCACGAGGCGCTCGACTCGGCGCGCGACGCGGCGCGGCGCGCGGACGAGGCGGAGCGGGCGCTCGCGGCTTCCGGCGAGGCGCTCGCGGAGGCGCGCGCGGCGGCGAATGCGCTCGAGCGGGCGCTCGCGGCGGCGCGCGAGGCGGCGGCCGCCGCCGACGCGGAGCAGGTCGCCGAGCGCGACGAGGCGCGGAAGGCGCTCGCGGCGGCCCACGAGGAGCGCGAGCGGCAGCGCGCGCTCGCGGAAGGGGCGGGTCGCGAGCGGGACGCGCTCCGCCAGGCGCTCGTGGAGCGCGACGCGGAGCTCGAGTCCGCGCGGGGCGCGCTCGGTGAGGCGCGCGCCGAGGCCGGGCGGCTCGCCGCCGGGCGCGACGGCGCCGAGGCGCGCGCGCGAGACGCCGAGGAGCGGGCCCGGTCCTTCGGCGACACGATCGAGGCGGCGCGGGCGGACGTCACCCGGCTCACCGCGCGCGGCGCCGAGGTCGAGGCGTCGGCCGCCGCGCGGGAGGGCGAGCTCGAGGCGCGGCTCGCGGCCGAGCGCACGCGCGCGGCGTCCCTCGAGGCGGCGCTCGCCGACGCGCACGCCGCGGCGGAGTCCCTGCGCGCGGAGGCGGATCGCGAGCGCGACGCGCTCCGGGCCGAGGTGACCCGCGCGGCCGAGGCGCTCGCCGATGCACGGCGCCGGGAGGGCGAGCTCGGCACCGATCTCGCCGAGCGCGCGGAGCAGGCGCGCCGCGCCGAGGCGCTCGCGGACGAGGCTCGCCTTCAGGCGTCGGCGCGCGAGGAGCGGATCGCGGAGCTCGAGGCGGAGCTGCGGGGCCGTCGCGAGGCGCTCGACGCTCTCTCGCGCGAGGCGGAGCGGAGCGCCGCCGCGCTCGAGACCCGCGCCGCCGACGCGGAGCGGCTCCTCGAGGTGGCGCGCGGCGACGCGGCGCGGCTCGCGGGCGAGCTCGCAGAGGCGCGCGCGGCGGCCACGGCGCGCACGACCGAGCTCGAGACCGAGGCGGCCGGGGCGCGCGCGCGCGCGGAGGAGCTCGACACCCGGCTCGCGCGCGCGACGCAGGAGCGGGACGAGGCGCGCGCGCACCGCGACGGCCTCGCGGCGGAGCTCGAGGCGCGCGACGCGGAGCGGGTGGGGCTGCACGAGCAGGCGCGGGCCGAGGGGGCGGCGCGGGCGAGCGCGGACGCGGAGCGGACGAGGCTCGAGGACGAGCTGCGCGGCGAGGTCGAGGCGCGGGCGGAGGCGGAGGCGCGAGCGCGCGGGCACCTCGCCGCCGTCGAGGCGGAGCACGCGCGCCGCGAGGAGGAGCTGCTCGCGGAGCTCTCGAAGAAGACGGAGGCCGCGGAGGCGCTCCACGCCCGGCTCGAGACGCTCGGCCGCGAGCGGACGCAGAGTGAGGAGGCGCTCCAGAAGGAGCTCGCCGCCCGCGCCGAGGCGCTCCGCGCCGCCGAGCGGCGCGAGCGGGCGTCGGCGGAGGCGGGCGCGTCGCGCGCCGAGGACGCGCGCCGGCGGGTGATCGAGGCGGAGGAGCGGATGGCATCGCTCGCGACGGTGCGCGAGGCGAGCGAGCACGCCGCCGCGGAGCTGCGGCGCCGCGTAGAAGAGGCCCAGGCCGCGCTGGAGCTCGCCGAACGGCGCGCCGAGCGCGCCGAGGTCCGGGCCCGCGAGGGCGAGCAGGCGGTCCAGTCGGCGCAGCGCGAGCGGCAGCGCGTCGAGGCGGAGCTGCAGGCGCGCGCCGGCCGCGCGGAGTCGCGCGCTCAGGAGCTCGCCGGCCGCGCGGAGCAGGCCACGCGCGAGGCGGGGCTCGCGCAGGCGGCGCGGACGCGCGTGCAGGAGGTCGAGGCGCAGCTCGTCCAGGCAGGCCAGGCTCGGGCGCGCCTCGAGAAGGAGCTCACGGCGCGGGCGACGGCCGCCGAGGTGCGCGCCGCCGAGGGTGCGCGGCGGATCGAGCAGCTCGCCGCGGAGCGGCGCGAGGCCGAGGCGCGCGCCGTGAAGGCGGTCGAGGAGGCGCAGGCGCGTTTCCGCGACGAGCTCGCCCGGCGCGACCAGCTCCGCGCGCAGGAGGCGCAGCGGCTCCAGACCGCGCTGCAGGAGCGCGCGCGGCGCGAGAAGACGCTCGAGCTCGAGCTGCAGCGGTCACGCGGCGGGCGGAACGTCGTGCAGCCGCAGGCGGCCGAGGAGCCCGTCGCGCCGGCCACCGACGACGACTGACGGCGGTTCCTGAGCCGTCTCGGGGCGAATGAGCCGTTCCGCTCGTTGCTGGACGCGCTCGCCACCGCCGGGAGCGGGCGTGAGAGACGCCCGCTACGCTACCCCGCGGCGTCGGCGTCCGCCGTCACGGACTCGTCTCGCCTCCGCCCCGGATGGCCCCGCATCCCGACCTCGTGCGCCCGGACCGCGTTTCGCCCGGCGCGCTTCGCCGCGAAGAGCGCCGCGTCGGCGGCGTCCACGAGCGCGCCGAGGTCGCCGCCGTCGTCCGGGAACACGCCGATGCCGATCGAGATGGTGACGCGCCCGGCGGCGGCGGCGGGGTGGGGGAGGGCCGCCGCCTCGATCGCGGCGCGCAGCTTCTCGCCCACCTGGAGCGCCGCGGCGCGGTCGGCCCGCGCGAGCACGACCGCGAACTCCTCCCCGCCGTAGCGGGCGACGAGGTCCACCTTGCGCACCGCGCCGCCGAGGAGCGTCGCGACGGTGCGCAGGACGGCGTCGCCCTCGACGTGGCCGAGCGCCTCGTTGTACTCGCGGAACCGGTCCACGTCGACGAGCGCGAGCGCCATCGCGTGCTCGAACCGGCGGCTCCGCTCGAGCTCCTGGTCGAGCCGGGCGAACAGGCTCCTGCGGTTGTGGGCGCCGGTGAGCGCGTCGGTCTGGGAGAGCCGGACCATCCGATGGTGCAGCCGCGCGTTGGCGATCGCCATCGCGGCGAGGCTCGCGACCGACTCGACGAGCCGGGCCTCGTCCGCGCCGATCGCCGCGCCGTCGGGCGTGCGCAGCGCGAGGACGCCGAGGAGCTCGTCTCCCTGGACCATCCGCGCGCGCTCGAAGCCGGCGAGGGCGTCGTCGGGCCGGGTGCGCACGCCGAGGCGCGCCTCGTCGCGCCCGTGCACCGCGCGCACGACGAGGTCGCCCGTGGCCTCGTCGGCGAGGAGCACCTCGAGCGACTCGAGCCCGAGGCCGCGCACCGCCCGCTCCGCGAGGGCGGCGAGAAGCGGCTCGAGCTCGAGGGTGGAAGCGAGGGTGCGGCCGAGGTCCACGAGGAAGGTCAGCTCGCGCGCGCGCCGCTCCGCCTCGGCGCGGACCGCGAGCTGGCGCTGGAGCGCGTCCATCGCGAGCGCGTCCTCGATCCGCCTGGCATTCAGGTCGGTGACGGCGGCGAGCGTCTCGTTGTAGGTCCGGGCGAGCCGGGCGATCTCGTCCTGCCCCTCCACCGGCACCCGGTGCAGGAAGTCGCCCGCCTGCGCCCGCTTCATCGCCGCGACGAGCCGCTTCAGCGGGTTGCGCACGAAGAGGCGGATCACGAGCACGTGCGTGAAGGACATCGCTGCGGCGAACACGACGAGCGCGACGAGCGCGACGCGGTAGACGGGCTCGATCTCGGGCGCGATCGCCGCGGTCTCCCGGCGGAGCCAGAGCACCCCGACGACCGCGAACGCGAGCGACGGCAGCCCCAGCGCGAGCATGAGCTTGCGACCGATGGAGCGGCGGACGTAGAGCATGGGGAGCACATCTTCTACACGACCCATGCGGATCCTCGAAAGCCCGCTCCTCGCCGGGTTCCCCCACGGCTTCACGACGCGCGCCGGCGGCGTCTCGGATTCGCCGTACGACGCGCTCAACCTCGGCGGCCTCGTCGGCGACGACCCGGTCCGGGTCGAGGAGAACTGGCGGCGCCTCGAGCGGGCGACCGGCCTGCGGTTCGCGCGCGTGAGGCAGGTCCACGGCGCGCGCGTGGTGCGCACGACCGAGCCGTGCGCGCCGACCGAGGAGGCGGACGTCGTCGTCTCCGCCTCGGCCGGCGTCGCCGCCTGCGTGTCCGTCGCCGACTGCGTCCCGGTCCTCGTCGCGGACCCCGAGACCGGCGCGGTGGCCGCCGTCCACGCCGGCTGGCGCGGAACTCTCGCCCGCGCCGCCGCCGCGGCGGTCGCCGCGCTCGCCCGCGACGCCGGCGCCCCCGCCGGACGCCTCCTCGCCGCCGTGGGTCCGTCGATCGGGCCGTGCTGCTACGAGGTCTCGGAGGACCTCTGCGCGCGCTTCCGCGACGAGGTGGACCCGGCCGTCGTCCGCGCCGGCGCGCGACCGCGGCTCGACCTCTGGGGCGCGAACACGCGCATCCTCTCCGACGCCGGGCTCCACGCCGACCGGATCGAGGTGCTCGGGCGCTGCACCTCGTGCGAGCGGGACCTGTTCTACTCGCATCGCCGGGACGCCGGCCGTACCGGTCGCCACGTGGCATTCATCGCCCCACGCGCACCCACGCGCGGGGGGGCCGTTCCTTGACGAAATCCCAGACTCCCCTACACTTTTCCGAGTTTTGAGCACGCGCGCGCGACAGGCTGCCGCGGCGCTCCTCCTCCTCGTCGGCTGCGCGGGGGGAGGGGACGCCGCGCGACGGGACGTGGACGCCCTGCGGGCCGAGGTGCGCCAGCTCCGCCGCGAGAACGAGGAGCTCTCCCACAAGGTCGATGCGCTCGCCGGCCGTGTGGACGCCGTCGCGACCCGACCGCCCCGCGGCCCGGGGGCGCAGGGCGGCCCGAGGGACGAGCCTGAGAAGGCGCCCGTGATCCCGCCCGACCTCGCCGTCGTCCGGGTGGAACCGAAGTCCGCGCTCGAGCGGCACGAGACGGCCCAGCGCCCGCGGACGCCGCCGCCGGTGTCGACCGCGGTGCCGATCGGCGATCCCGACCCCGACCGGCTCGAGGCGCTCGCGCGCAAAGGCGGGCGCGAGCTCGCGGCGGACGCGGACGCGGAGCTGCGCCGCGCGCGCGCCCGCACCGGCACCGACCGCGCGCACGCGCTCGAGGAGTTCGCGACGCGCTACCCGCGCCACCCGTCCGCCGACAACGCGCTCGTCGAGGCGGCCGGCGCGTACGCGGACGCGGGGCGCGCCGACGCCGCCTGCGAGCTCGCCCGGCGCGCCTCGGCCGACTACCCCGCGGGCGACGCCCTCAGCGATGCCCTCGAGCGGCTCGCCTGGTGCGAGTCGCGCCGCGGCGCGAAGGACGCGGAGCGACGGCTGCTCGAGCGACTCGTCGCAGACTTTCCGAGGACCCCGGCCGCGGAGCGGGCCGGGACGCGCCTCGCAACCATCTCCGGGCACACCGGCGACACGCCGGATGGCCCAGGCAGGAGCGGTCCATGATCCGCACGAACCTCCTCGCGCTGCTCGCGCTGCTCCCGTCGCTCGCGCTTGCGCAGGGCCGACCGACGCCCGGCGGCGGCATGGATGGAGACGTGGCGCGCTCGGGTGGCGCGCGAGCGGGGCCGTCGACGATCACGCCGATCGACACGACGCGGATCGAGGCGGCGACCGACGACGCCGCGCCCGGACCAAGCGAGGGGACCGCGCGCGCCGCCGACGACGGACGCGGCACCGTCCCGCCGCCCGACACGTACACGGTCCGCCCCGGCGACACGCTCTGGGATCTCTCCGGTCGCTTCCTCAACAACGCGTGGTACTGGCCGAAGATCTGGTCCTACAACCCGGAGATCTCGAACCCGCACTGGATCTACCCGGGCAACGTCCTCAAGTTCTACCCTGCCGCCGACGAGGCGCCGACGCGCGTCGAGCCCGTCGGGACGCCGGTCGCCGAGGCGACCCCCGAGGACGCGCCAGAGGAGGCCGCCGAGCCGGTGAAGGAGCTCGAGGACCTCTCCCGGGCGGACCTCAAGGGCCCGGCACCGATCGAGGAGACCGACGCGGTCGCGGTCGCCGGTCCGTACAAGGTCGGCTACGTACCGCCGCGCGCCCGGTTCGCGCGCCACGACACGTTCGTGACCCCACGGGAGCTCGCGGAGTCGGGCTCTATCGGCGCAGCGTTCGAGGAGAAGATCATGCTCTCCTCGCTCGACCGCGCCTACGCGAACTTCCAGAAGGCGGCCGAGGTGAAGGTCGGCGAGACCTACGTCGTCTACAGGACGGAGCGGCCGATCTACCACCCGGTGACGAAGGAGCTCTTCGGGTACCAGTCGGTCGTGCTCGGCTCGGCGAAGGTCGTCGCCGTCGACCAGCGCGCGGCCACGCTCGTCATCTCCCAGACGCTCCTGCCGATCGAGCGCGGCGCGATGCTCGGGCCCTGGACGCAGAAGTTCTTCCGGCCGGTCGATCGCAAGCCGAACCGGCAGGCGATCGAGGGCCGGATCATCGCGGCGCAGGTGGACGTCGTCACGCAGATGGGCGAGCACCACGTCGTCTTCCTCGACAGGGGCGAGAAGGACGGCGTCCAGGAGGGGAACGTCTTCACGGTCATCCGCTCGGGCGATCAGTACGGGAAGGACATCCACGCGCCGACCTGGGACACGAGCCTGCCCACGGAGTCGGTCGGCGACCTCCTCGTCATCGACGTGAAGGAGAGGGCCTCCGCGGCGCTCGTCACGAAGAGCCTCAAGGAGCTCATGATCGGTGACCGCGTCGAGATGCGCCCCGACTCGGGGTCCGGCGGCAGCGGCGGCAACTAACTGACCGCCGAAACTCGGCTTTCAGGCGGCGCTGCGGCCTTCCCGCCGCGCCGCGTCCGTCCCGGGCGCGAGGCGCCGCAGGTACGTCGCGTGCACGGCGCCGCCTTGACCGGTTGTCACCCCGCCGGTATATGCCCCGGCTTCATGGAGGCGGCGCGCACGCTTCGGCCCGGAGACGGCCACTACCCGGACGCGCTCGCGCAGATCGCCGAGCGGCCGGACGTGCTTCGCCTCCGCGGCTCGCTCGGCGAGCGGCGGCGCGTCGCCCTCGTCGGCTCGCGGCTGCCCGACGAGTACGGAGAGGACCTCGCGCGCGAGCTCGCGACCGGCCTCGCCCGCGCCGGGCTCTCGATCGTCTCGGGCGGCGCGCTCGGGATCGACGCGATCGCGCACGAGGCGGCGCTCGACGCGGGCGGCCACACGATCGCGGTCCTCGGGACGGGCGTCGACGTGGCCTACCCGGCGCGTCACCGTGCACTGTTCGACCGGATCGTCGAGGCGGGCGGCGCGCTCGTGTCGGAGCTTCCGGACGGGACGCGGGGGCTGCGGCACCACTTCCCGCGCCGGAACCGGATCGTGTCGGGCTTGTCCGAGGCGGTCGTGGTCGTCCGCGCGGGCGAGGGGAGCGGCGCGCTCATCACGGCCGCGTGGGCGCGCACGCAGGGCGTGCCGGTCCTCGCGGTCCCCGGCGACGTCCGCGATCCGCTCTCCGCGGGGACGACGGCGCTCCTGCGCGCAGGCGCAGGGGTCGCAGCGTCGGCGCGCGACGTCCTCGTCGCGCTCGGGCTCGACGCCCCGCAGGAGCGCCAGCTCGCGTTACCGGCGCTCGGCGGGGAGGAGTCGGCGCTGCTCTCCGCGCTCGTGCGGCGGCCGCGTCACGCGGACGAGGTGGCGCGCGCGGCGGGGCTCGCGGCGGGCGCGACGCTCGCGGGGCTCCTCGCGCTCGAGGTCCGCGGCTTGTGCGAGCAGCGCCCAGGCCATTACTTTCTGCGCCGGAACTAGAGGAGACGGATGGCGAGAGCGACGACGATCGAGGCCCCGAAGGGCGCGAAGAAGGCGAAGACGCCGAAGGCCGAACGGGCCGAGAAGGCCCCCGCCGCGACGAAGCGCGTCCGCAAGGGCGACGGCGGCACGAGCCTCGTCATCGTCGAGTCCCCCGCGAAGGCGAAGACGATCAAGAAGTATCTCGGCCGCGCCTACGACGTGCGGGCCTCGGTCGGGCACGTGAAGGACCTCCCGAAGTCGAAGATGGGAGTCGACATCGAGAAGGGGTTCACGCCCCAGTACGACGTCATCAAGGGCAAGGCGAAGGTCCTCTCCGAGATCAAGCGGGCCGCCCGGGACGCCGCCCGCGTCTTCCTCGCGACAGACCCCGATCGCGAGGGCGAGGCGATCGCGTGGCACCTCTCCGAGGAGATCGGCGCCGAGGGCGGCGACGCGCGCGTGCGCCGGGTCCTCTTCAACGAGATCACGAAGAACGCGATCCTGAAGGCGATCGAGAACCCGATCGACCTCGACCGCCGCAAGTTCGACTCGCAGCAGGCGCGGCGGATCCTCGACCGGCTCGTCGGCTACCAGATCAGCCCCATCCTCTGGAAGAAGGTGCGGCGCGGCCTCTCCGCCGGGCGCGTCCAGTCGGTCGCGGTCCGGCTGGTCGTCGAGCGCGAGCGCGAGATCGAGGCGTTCAAGCCGGTGGAGTACTGGTCGCTCGACGCCGACCTCGCCGCGACGCTCCCTCCCGAGTTCACCGCGAAGCTCTCGAAAGTGGACGGGCAGAAGGCCGAGCTCAAGGACGGCGAGACGACGCGGGCGGTCCAGGCCGACGTCGAGAAGGCTCGCTTCGTCGTCGAGACGGTGGATCGCAAGGAGCGGCGCCGGAACCCGCCGCCGCCGTTCACGACCGCGAAGCTGCAGCAGGAGGCGGCGAACCGCCTCGGCTTCACGGCGAAGAAGACGATGACGCTCGCGCAGCGGCTCTACGAGGGCGTCGAGCTCGGCGACGAGACGGTCGGCCTCATCACCTACATGCGCACCGACTCGGTCCGGCTCTCGAGCGAGGCGGTCGACGCGGTCCGCGTCCACATCGCGGAGAAGTACGGGAAGGATCACCTGCCCGAGACGCCCAACGTCTACAAGACGAAGGCGAAGTCGGCGCAGGAAGCGCACGAGGCGGTCCGCCCGACGGACCTCGAGTGGAGCCCGGAGAAGGTGGCGCCGTTCTTCGAGCAGATCGGCGAGCGGGACATGTTCCGGCTGTACGAGCTCGTCTGGAACCGCTTCGTCGCGTGCCAGATGGTCCCGGCGGTCTACGACCAGACCGCCGCGGACATCGGCGCCGGCCGCGCGACCTTCCGCGCCACGGGCTCCATCCTCAAGTTCCCGGGCTACCTCGCGGTGTACGGCGCGAAGCCGCCCGAGGAGGAGGCCGGCGCCGAGGACGAGAAGAAGGAGGAGGCCGAGGGCGAGAAGAAGAACGAGGAGCGGCAGCTGCCGCCGCTCGAGGCGGGCGAGGAGCTCCGCCTCGTGCAGCTCCACCCGGAGCAGCACTTCACCCAGCCGCCGCCCCGCTACAACGAGTCCTCGCTCGTGAAGGAGATGGAGCAGCGCGGGATCGGCCGCCCCTCCACGTACGCGGCGATCCTCGAGACGATCCAGGAGAAGACGTACGTCGAGAAGGTGGAGAAGAGCTTCAAGCCGACGCACCTCGGCACGCTCGTGACGGACGAGCTCGTCCGCGCGTTCCCGCGCGAGATGGACGTCGCGTTCACCGCGGGCATGGAGGAGAAGCTCGACGAGATCGAGGAGGGGAACGCGCGGTGGCAGACGGTCCTCTCCGAGTTCTACGAGACCTTCAAGGAGGACCTCGCCAAGGCCGACGAGTCGATGCGGAACGTCAAGGCCCAGGCGATCGAGACCGACATCACCTGCGAGAAGTGCGGCGAGCGCAAGCTCGTCATCAAGTGGGGCCGCAACGGCGAGTTCCTCGCCTGCCCGGGCTACCCGGAGTGCCGGAACACCATGAACTTCCGGCGCGAGGACGGGAAGATCGTCGCCGAGAAGGAGGAGGACGTCCCGGTCGACGAGAAGTGTCCGACCTGCGCCGCCGCGATGGTGATGAAGCGCGGGCGCTTCGGCCGGTTCCTCGCGTGCACCCGCTACCCGGAGTGCAAGGGGACGAAGCCGGTCTCGATCGGCGTCACCTGCCCGAAGGCCTGCGGCGGCTACATCAGCGAGAAGCGGTCGCGCCGCGGCCGGACGTTCTACGGCTGCTCGTCGTACCCGAACTGCGACTTCGTCGCCTGGGACCGGCCGCGGAACGAGCCGTGCCCGAAGTGCGGGAGCGTCTACCTGCTCGACAAGTACTCGAAGAAGACCGGCCCGTTCGTCGCCTGCTCGAACAAGGAGTGCGACTACCGTCGCGAGGCGCCGCAGCAGCAGACTGCTTGAGCGGGGGGCCACTAGGTCTGCAGCGCCTTCGGCCTGCGGACCTCGCGCCCCCCCGAGCCCCCCGCTCGCTCTGGGGCAGCCTCATCCGGTGCCCCTGCGCTTGGCGCGCGCACTGGTTTGCGGGCGCTGCCCCGGACGCTTGACCTCCGGGCGGGCTGCTGGTAGGAAATTCCCCTGTCCATTCGCGGGAGAAGGCGTACCTCGTGCGCCCGTTCCCCACCACCCCCCCGAGGGAAGCGATGATCCAGACGCTGGCCGAGTTCTTCAAAGAGGGCGGCCCGTTCATGTTCGTGAACGTGGCGACGAGCGCCGTCGCCATCGCGATCGTCGTCGAGCGGATCCTCGTGCTCGCGTTCAAGCTCAACCTGAACGCCCCGCCCTTCATGAGCCAGGTCCAGAAGCTCATCCTCTCGGGCAACGTGGACCGCGCCGTGAAGCTCTGCGACGCGGCGCCGAACGCGGCGCTGTCGAAGGTCGTGCGCGCGGGCCTCACCCGCGCGAACCGCGGCGAGCAGGAGGTGGCGCGGTCGCTCGAGGAGGCGGTGCTCGAGGTGACCCCGGGTATCTCGAAGCGGATCGCGCCGCTCTGGTCCCTCGCGAACATCGCGACCCTCATCGGCCTCGTCGGCACGATCACCGGCCTCATCGGCACCTTCAAGTCGCTCGGCGCGGCGAGCCCCGAGATGAAGCAGCTCATGCTCTCCAAGGGCATCTCGGAAGCGATGAACAACACCGCCTTCGGCCTCACCATCGCGGTGGTCTGCATCGTCGCGCACCTCATGCTCTCCTCGAAGGCGAAGCAGATGATCGAGGAGATCGAGTACAACGCGCTCCGGCTCGAGAACTGGCTGTCGCGTCGCGGCGCGGGCGAGACCAACCCCCTCGAGAACGCGGGCTAGTCCTCCCCGGCGCGTGCGGCAGGTCCTTCGACCTCGCCGCACCCCGGCGGCGGCTGCGCTCAGGACGAACGGAGAGGTTGATGCGTCGGCGGGTCCGCGAGGAAGAGCACACGGGCGAGCTCAACATCGTCCCGTACCTCGACGTCGTCGTGAACCTCGTCATGTTCATGCTCCTCAGCATGACGGGGCTCATCACGCTCGGCGTGCTCAACGTCTCCGCGCCCAAGATCGGCGGGGACGCGGCCGCCGCCAACGCGGCGGAGAACCAGCCGAAGCTGCTCCTCACCGTCGCGATCGGCCGGCAGGGCTTCTACGTCGCCGGAGCGGGCGGTGTGCTCGGCGCCGACGCGCCGTCGCCCGCCGCGAACCGGCCGCCGACGATCCCCGTGCGCGACGGGAAGTACGACTACGCGACGCTCTCCGAGCAGATGAAGAAGATCAAGGAGCAGTTCCCGAACGAGACGGCGGTCATCCTCTCTGCCGACCCCGAGATCGTGTACGACGTCCTCATCCAGACGATGGACGCGTGCCGCGAGGTGAGCGTGAAGACCGCAGACGGGAAGAGCGAGCGCAAGCCGCTCTTCTTCGACGTGTCCCTCTCGCTCATCGGGTGAGCCGATGCCGACGAAGCCCGCCCAGCCCAGCCCCGAGCAGCTCCGCCGCGAGAAGGAGTCGCGCGACTACCGCCGCGCGCGGCGCAAGGTGCGCGAGGCCGAGGGCGAGATCCGCGAGCTCAACATCGTCGCGATGATGGACATGATGACCATCATCCTCGTCTTCCTCCTCAAGTCGTATCAGGCCTCCGCGATCAACGTGAACATGGGCGCGGACCTGACGATCCCGCAGTCCACGACGCAGCTCCACCCGCAGGAGAACATCAGCGTCACGGTCTCCCTCAGGGAGGTCGCCGTGAACGACCGGAAGGTCGCCGACGTCCAGGGCGGCCTCATCCCGGCGGCGGCGAAGGAGGGCGGCCGCGCGGACGCGTTCTTCGTCGGGGCCGTCTTCGAGGCGCTCAAGAAGGAAGTCGAGAAGCAGAAGACGATCGCCAAGTGGAACAAGAACGCCCCGTTCACCGGGCGCGTCAACGTCGTCGCCGATCGGAAGATCCCGTACCGGACGCTCATGGAGGTCCTGTACACCGCCGGCCAGGCGGAGCTCGGCGAGTACAAGTTCATGGTGCTGAAGAACGACTGACGCGGAGCGGAGCTCGCGCGGGACGACGAAGGCCGGCGCGAGCCGGCCTTTTCGCGTTTCCGAATCGCGTGGCGAGCGAAGGGGCAGCCGAGCCGGATGAGGCTGCCCCGGAGCGGGCCGCAGGCTCCGCGGGGCGAGTGTCCCCCCGTTCTAGAGACTCGGGGGCTCCTCCACGACCGCCCCGGGCATCCGCTCGCGCCGCGCCGCGCACTCGGTGCAGAACAGCGCGTACGGCAGCGCCTCGAGCCGCCGGGGATCGATCTCCTGCTCGCAGTCGCGGCAGACGCCGTACTCGCCGGCCTCGAGCCGCGCGAGCGCCGCGTCGATGTGCCGGACCTCCTGGCGCTGCGTCTCGGACAGGCGCGCCAGCGTGAACTGCTCGTGCTCCGACTGCGCCCCCTCCTCGAACTCGGGATCGCGCTCCGCGGCGCGCAGCGCCTCGATCTCGGCGTCGGCGCGGCGGCTCGTCTCGAGGATCACCCGGCGCCGTCGCTGCAGCTGCGCTCTCAGCGTGTCGGGGGTCTTGTCGCTCACGTTGCGATCCTTTCCTGGGGGAGCTACATGGAGCCCCCGCCGCGTCCCGCCGCCCAGGGCGGCGATCGGCGGCGGGGGAACGAGACGCGCCCGGCGCCGGTCCCCCCGAGACACCGCCGCCGCACACCGGCCGGCTGGGCGCGCCCGCGGCAGAATGTGCGCACCCGCGCCCGGGACGGCCACGGTGGGGGCGAGGCAACGGTAAGCGCGGGCTCGAGCGGCCGCCAGGGTGGCAGGGAGGTTCATTGGGCATGGGGCACGAGGTCACGGTGATCGGCGGCGGGCTCGCGGGCAGCGAGGCCGCCTGGCAGCTCGCCCGCGCTGGCGTGCAGGTCGAGCTGCACGAGATGAAGCCGGTGCGCCGTTCGCCGGCGCACACGCAGGACGGGCTCGCCGAGCTCGTCTGCTCGAACTCGCTCCGCTCCGACAACCCCGCGAACGCGGTGGGCCTCCTGCACGAGGAGCTGCGCCGGCTGGGGAGCCTCGTGCTCAGCGCCGCGGACGCGACCCGCGTCCCGGCCGGGGACGCGCTGGCCGTCGACCGGGAGCGGTTCAGCGCGCTCGTGACTCAGCGCCTCGAGGGGAACCCGCTCGTGACGCTGCGGCGCGGCGAGGTGCTCGCCCTCCCGCCGCCGCCCGGCGTCGCGCTCGTTGCGACGGGCCCGCTCACCGGCGACGCCCTCGCCGCCGAGATCGGCGCGCTCGCCGGGGCGCGGCTGCACTTCTACGACGCCATCGCCCCGATCGTCGCAGCCGACTCGATCGACATGGGGATCGCCTACGCGAAGTCGCGCTGGGGGAAGGGGAGCGGCGACGACTACCTGAACCTGCCGCTCGACGAGGCGCAGTACCGCGCGTTCGTGGACGCGCTCGTCCAGGGCGAGAAGGTGAAGCCGCACGACTTCGAGGAGCCGCGCTACTTCGAGGGATGCCTGCCGATCGAGGTGATGGCGGAGCGCGGGCTCGACGTGCTCGCCTACGGTCCGATGAAGCCGGTCGGCCTCGAGGATCCGCGCACCGGGCGGCGTCCGCACGCGGTCGTGCAGCTCCGGCGCGAGGACGCTGGCGGGACGGCGTTCAACCTCGTCGGCTTCCAGACGCGGCTCACCTGGCCCGAGCAGCGCCGGATCTTCCGGACGTTCGTCCCGGGCCTCGCGGGCGCCGAGTTCCTCCGGCTCGGGCAGATCCACCGGAACACCTTTCTCGAGGCGCCGCGCCTCCTCGCGCCGGACCTCTCCGCGCGGGCGCGGCCGCACCTCTTCTTCGCGGGCCAGATCACCGGCGTCGAGGGGTACGTCGAGTCCACGGCGTGCGGCCTGCTCGCGGCGCGGGCCATCCTCGATCGGCTCGCGGGGCGGCCGTTCCGTCCGCCGCCGGCCGGGACCGCGATCGGGGCGCTCCATCGCCACCTCACCGGCGAGGCCCATCCGCCCGGGTACGACTACCAGCCGTCGAACGTCGTGTTCGCGCTCTTTCCGCCCCTCGATCGTGCTACGGCTGCGCCTTCGCCCGCCGCCCACGGGGGCCCGGCGGCGCCGCGTCTCCGCGGCAAGGCCGCGCGAAAGCAGGCCCACGCGGAGCGGGCGCGCAAGGAGATCGAGCCGTGGCTCGTGCCGGAACCCGTACCCGCCGCCTCGCCGCCGTCGCCGCCCTGACCCTCGCCGGCTGCGCGCCGACGAAGTCGAACGATCCGCCGCCGGGGCTCGGAAAGCTCCTCCGCGCCGGGCAGGTCCGCGCGCTCGCTCCGGCGCCGGATGGCGCGGCGCTCGCGCTCCTCGACGGGTGTCAGGACGTGAAGGCCCCGTTCCTCCCGCCGCAGACCGCGCGCTGCGACCTGCGCGTCGTGCCCGCCTCCGGGGGCGATGCGGTGAAGGTCGCGGCCGGGGTCACGACGCTCCCGCACGGCGTCGCCTGGGCGCCCGCAGGGAGCGCCCTCGTCGCGCTCGCGGACTTCGATCACGCGACCGCGAGCGGTGCGCTCGTGCTCTGGCAGGGCGGCGCCGTCCGGGAGCTCGCGCAGGGCGTCACCTTCCATGGCCTCGGCGCCCATGGCGAGCTCGGCTTCGTCGCGGGCGGAAGGCTCTCCGTGATGCTCCCCGGCGACGCGGCGCCGCGGCCGGTCGCGGGCGCGGACCGGATCGCGAGCTTCGACCTCTCGCCGATGGACTTCCCGACCTGCGATCGCGCAGACGGCATCCTCGTCCGCCTCGTCGCGCGCCGGACGTACGCCGCGGGCGGCGAGCTCCTCGCCGCCGACTGCCGGATGGCGCAGGCGCGGCCGCTCGAGCGTGGGCAGGTCGGCGAGTACGCCTTCGCGAAGGCGAGCCCGTTCCTCGCCTACACGGTGCACGCGAAGGAAGGCGCCGCGCTCCGGCTCGTCCAGACGGTCGAGAGCGTCGTCTCGCACGAGATCGGCAAGGGGGCGCAGGGCTTCGCCTTCGGGCCGGACGGCCGGACGGTGGCGTTCATCGCCGACGTCGTCCCCGGCAAGCAGGGGAACCTCCACCTCGGCGCGCTCGGGAAGAAGGACGTCGTCCTCGCGCGGGAGGTGGGCGAGTTCCGGTGGGCCGCCGCCGCGCCGCGGCTCGTGTGGCTCGAGAAGTACGACCCGCGGGTCCGCTCGGGCGTGCTCGGCGCGGGGGGCGCGGACCTCGCGCCGAGGGCCATCGCCCAGAACGTCTCGGACGTCGAGATCTCGGCCGACGGGCGCCACGTCGCCTTCCTGCAGCACACGACCCGCGGCGGCTACTCGGTCGACCTCGGCCTCGCACGGCTCGATGCGCCCGCCGCCGAGAAGCCCGCCGCGATCGCGCAGGGCGCGTTCGGGTTCTCCTTCTCGCCGGACGGGAAGTGGCTGTACTACCGGACCCGCTGCGTTCGGAACGCCGAGTCGTGCGATCTCGAGCGCGTTCCGGCGGGGGGGCTCGCGCCCGGCACGAAGCCGGAGCCGGTCGCGCAGGGCGTGAAGAGCTTCGAGTTCGACCCGCGCGAACCGGGCCGGCTGCTCCTCACCTGGCAGCGGATGGACATGGTGGCGCTCGACCTCGCGGTGTGGGAGGGGGGGAAGCTCACCCGGATCGACACGGCGATCCTCCCCGGCTCGGCAAGATTCCTCGGCCCCGACTCGCGGCGCGTCGCGTACGTGGTGGTGCATCCGAAGCGTGCCGGCGTCTACGTCGCGGAGCTGCCGAGGTGACCTGAGTCGTGGACGTGGACCTGGACCTGGACCTGAACTTCGACCTCGACCTCGAGCCGTCGAAGTCGAGGTCAAAGTCGACGTCGAAGTCGACGACCACGTCCACGTCCACGTCCACGTCCACGTCCACGTCCACGTGCGGGTGTCAGTTCCGGCGCAACCGCTCGCCCGTCCGTCCGTGGTACGCGCGAAGCCCTGCACGTAGAGTGGCGGCCCGCCCGCCGCCATGCCTGCCTTTCCGCGCGCCGCACCGTCGCTCGTCATCCGCCCGCCCGCCCGCCCGCCGCTCCGCGCTGTCCGCGC
>WNFU01000173.1_pt1 | contig 81312 bp, 75 predicted proteins | sample 5400121 | NCBI WGS metagenome assembly WNFU01 (sample SAMN13153360, study PRJNA577476) | soil metagenome | isolation source: 100 cm soil or saprolite under grassland replicate 1 | place: USA:California | collected 2016-06-15
CCTGCCGATTGGAGGCCCTGGCCGAGCGAGATATAGGGCCGGACATCCCCTCTCGAGCCCACTGCCAGGATCACGATCTGCGTCGACGAGGAGCCCACGGTCGGAGCGTCGGACCTCGCTGCCCTCGTGGCTCCCGGTGGTGTGACCTCTTGTTGGCGGCAAGTTGGCGTATCTTGCTGCCGAATTCGCTGCTCAAGAGGGCCTGGAGTGCGAGTAACCTACTGACAGGTAGGTTTATGAAGTAGCGTCCCCTCTCGTCCACTTTCAGCGGCTGCGAACTCGGGCGAGAGAAGAGAGGCGCGAACACCTCGGAGAACTCCGCCCGGGCGATCTTCCGGTCCTTCACGTAGACGGCTTCGAGGACGGCCCTCGTTGAAGCGACGACGGACGGAGGGGCGCGCCTTGAGGTACGCGGCGTGGCAGTTGCCGGCGAGCCGGATGGCCATGCTGAGGACGTCCTGCCAGCCTTCGAGATCAGCTTCGCTGACATCGAGCTCCGAGCGCGCGGCCTGCTCCTCCCGGCTGATGCGGTGCTGCCCTACCTTCAATAGCTCGAGCGGGATGGCGTTCGCGTAGAAGGCCAGCAGGAGCTTCCGCCGCTCGTCGGCGAGTCGGGCGAGCTTCCTGGTGAGGATCACTCTGCCTTTCGGATGCTTCGGCCTGCCGCTCGACGATCTCGGCTTCCAGCTCCTCGGTGAGCTTCTCCACCCAGGACGACGGGAGCTGCACACGCCGTTACAGGTCCTCGACCGCGGCCTCGAGGCCCCCGGCGAGCACGTAGGGCTCCCGGCACCCGGTCTTCGCCTGCCCCCGCTGTCCCAGGCGGTAGAAGTACAGGTACTTGCCCTTGGCGGGGGTGAGCGAGAGGCGCCTGCCGCACTCCCCGCAGTACAGGAGGCCCTTCAGGTAGTGGTCGTGCCTCCGCTGCCGAACCCCAGCGATGTCGTGGGCCCGGAGCACGTCCTGGACCCGTGAGAACGGCGCCGAGATCAGGGCATTGTGCTGGCCCGGGTAACGCACGCCGTTCCACGCCACGACGCCGACGTAGAACGGGTTGGCGAGAAACGACGTACGCGGGCCCGCGGGCGTCCCTGATGGAAGTGACGCGCCGAGCATCAACCGGCGCCGCATCCATGGTCGTGTTAACGAAGAGCCTGCTATCAGACTCGTAGAGAGTGGATGAGGAGAGGGCCGGATTGTTGGATGAGGCCGGTCGTCGGGACCTCGAGGTGATCGACGGTGAAGCGCTCGAGGAGGTGAGTGGCGAGCTCGTCGCAGCGAGCTGATGGATCAAGGATGACGCTGTGGAGTTACATCACGTTGACGGACTCGGCCTGGAACCGCTCCGAAGGCTTTCGGGGTCTGGTGGCGGAGATGCGAGGGCTCAGACGGAGCTCATGGTGCGGGCCTCGGCAGTCAAAATCACCTAAGCGGAATGGGCCTCCGCGGTGTCTTCAATCGATGAAAGACGAAGTTGAGGCGACGGAGCGAGTGACGCCCAGGGAGGGCCCGGCGCCAGAGAGCGCAGACTTCGAGGCGTTCTTCGAGGGCGAGCACGGCAGGCTGTTCGGGACCCTGTGCCTGGCCGCGGGCGACGCGAGTGACGCCGAAGAGCTGATGCAGGAGGCCTTCCTCAAGGTGTGGGAGCACTGGGACCGCGTGCAGGACCATCCGGACCCTCGTGCTTACCTCTACCGGACCGCCTTCAACCTCCACCGCAATCGCCTCCGCCGAGCGGTTCGCGCAGCCCGGCGTCTGGTTGTGCCGGCCAGCTCCGAGGACGCCTTCGCTGGGATCGTTCAGCGAGAGACTCTCGTCCGAGCTCTGCGGGGGCTCACTCCGAGGCAGCGGGCGGCCGTGGTTCTCACCGAGCTGCTCGACATGAGCTCTCAGGAGGCCGCCGACGTGCTTGGGATTCGCCCATCCACGGTCCGGGCCTTGGCGTCCCAGGGAAGAGCCGCCCTCAAAGCGGGTCTGGAGGAGAGGGATGAGTGAGCTCAAACCCGTCCTCGAGCAGCTGCGCGACCGGCTGCTACCGCCTCCAGGGTCATTCGAGCGCCTGGTAGCCCGTCGCAGGCGCCGCCGCAGGAACCAGCGCCTGGCTGCGTCGGCTCTTGCCCTGGTAGTGGCTACCGCGGGGGTGGTCCTGGCCGTCCGCGCTCTCGGGCCAACCCGCGGACCCCAGCCCGCCGCCTCTTCCGCGCTCTCGGGCTCCGATGTCGTGGACGTCCCCCTGAGGGGCGAGACGGCCCCGGCCTTCCTGGCCGACGGTCACCCGGTATTCGTGGTGCACCACGAAGACGACACCGTAAGTGTCGTCGATGCGTTCTCCACACACCGGCCGTGGGGGGTGGAGGAACTCATCGGGTGGTGCCCGTCGAGCCGCACGTTCGACGAGCCCGAGCACGGGGCCAAGTTCAACGAGTATGGCCAGTACTTGGCCGGTCCGGCCTCAGCCGATCTGGCCTACTACGAGATCCACTCGACAGGGCGCCAGGTGGAGGTGGGGTCGGCTGTCGTGCCCACTACCCGGAGTGAGAACCCGCGGGTGGGATTCCAGGGGACGCTGTGCGAGGGTACAGGGGCACCTCTCACACTCCACCGGATCCCCCGCTCGGCCGTATTCGACTCCCCGGCGGAGGCGGTTCAAGCTGGGCCGGAGGGATGGATCGCCCTGCGCGGCGTGCTCCTAGTGCGGGCTGGGGAGCCGGCCCTGCTCTGTGCGACCGGCGAGGAGGGCTCGTGCACATCTCCAGCCATGGTCAAGGGCATCGACTCGGAAGGGTGGCTAGACTTCCTCGGCCGGTCCCAGGTGACCATCGACAGCAAGTGGATCGCCCGTGTGGAGGGAGACCACCTCATCAACCTCACCCGCACCGGACTCGGATAGGCCATCGCCTGCACCGGGCCGGAGAGCTGACGGCGATCCGGGTCCCGTCACCGCAGGAGGAGGCCCTACGGGACCTCGTTCGGGTCCGGGAGGACCTGAAAGACGATCGCCGCAAGACCCAGCACCGGGTGAAGAGCATCCTGCTCCGCCAGGCCGCAGGTACCCCCGCAAGGCAAGGGGATCGACGGACAAGTTCGACCTGTGAGTGCGGTCCCAGCACTTCCCAGAGCCCGCGGCCGAGGCCGCGTTCCGTCACTACGTGGCGGCCCTCGACTCCCGGCGGGTCCAGCTCCGGGCCATCGACTCCCAGGTCGAAGCGGCGTCGCTCTCACCGCCGCTCGCCGACCCGGTGGCGAGACTCCGGTGTTTCCGGGGCATCGATCCGCGTTCTTCGTCCGAGGCAGCCTCCGACGAACCAGTGATGTGCGGTTCCGATCCGCGAATACGAGAGTGGTCGATCGACGCTGCCACGTGCCCGCCCGCACCCACCAACCCCAAGACCCGGCCCCCATGAGGTGGTCGCTTGACAAGCCGTCTCATACGAGTGTCCCCTCAGGTCCACGAAACTCGGAGATGCCGGCCTATTCGAACTCCACCCAGAACGTCGAGGGCTTCTTTGATCTGGATTCCTCGCCAGGACTTGAGCCGACGAACAAGCGTATCCCCCGAGACGATGACATCCGCACGCCGACCCTCTCCTTGGCGACGCCGATCGCCTCTTCGAGGGCCCTGTCGCGCAATGCGACAGTGCGACCCGTGATCTCGGCTCGCTAAGCGCTGATTCTCGGCCGGCTGGTGGGATGGTTGACGCCGGCGAACAATGGGTGCAGTCCGAACCACTTCGGGAAGGAGCGCACGAGAGCTCGCTGGCCTTCGAGTTCGATGGCGCGACTGCTGAGCGCCGCGGCCAGGCCGAGGTCTCCCACCCACACGGCGGTCAGCGTCTTCGGATCGCTGGCAACCGTGATGTCGACGCCGAACCCCGGGTCGCTCAGACACAGATCCGCCTCGGGGAGTACGAGCCAGAAGTAGCGCAGCTTCTCGGGGGCCCCGCGGAAGCGGAAATGGATCACGGTGCGGCCGGCGGGCAGCGCGTCGGTCTTGACTGTGGTTCGCACCCACCACATGAGCAGCCCGGTATCGGGTGTCTCCTCGAAGATCGGGCGTCTCAGCCAGCGCTCGCTCCAGACGCCGATCTGAGCGACGACCGGCCCGAGCTCCTCCCCGGCGGGAGTCAGGTGGTACTCGCTGCCCTTGCCGCCCGGGCGCTGTCGGCGCTCCACGATTCCCGCACGCTCGAGCTGGCGGAGGCGCTTGGTGAGCAGCGATGAGGACATCAGCGGGACTCCGCGCTGGATGTCGTTGAAGCGGCGGCTGCCGGTGAGCGCCAACTCACGGATCACCAGCGGCGTCCAGCGCTCGGTGAGCACCTCGGCCGCCTGTGCGATTGGGCAGAACTGACCGTAGCCCGGCATGGCCGAACTCTACACTCCGGTCGGCCGCGATCAACTGCAGATTTTGCAGTTGATCGCGAGCTCCGGGCGCGATGAAGTTGCCGCAACAAGGCCACCCAGCAGCGGGCCGAGGCCAGGCGAAAGGAGAGTCATGTACGTCCTCACGATTCACGCGATTTCCGACCCGGACGCGTTCTGGGGCGGACAGCTGGACCTGCCGGAGGGAACCGAGCAGCCGATCGCATGGCCGAGCTCTGACGGCACCCGGGGGGTGTGCGTCTTCAAGTCCGATTCCGTCAACACGGTGAGGAACCTCGTCGACGGCGCAACGGGAGAGATCAGCAGCAACGAGTACATCGCGATCAACGAGGGCAGCGCGCTCGGGCTGCCCGTCTAGGACTCATCCCTCACCGCACCGCTTCGAAGGCCCTCCAGTGAGGGCCTTCGGCGTGTTCAGGGCCGAGCGTCTGCGGAGGGCTTGTGGATCGCGAGAGCACACGCAGCCGCCTATCTCGACTCTTGCTGCTCGCTGCCTGGCCCGGCGGCACAGCGACCGGCCAGATGCCGCCCTGGTGCGGAGATCCATCCGCCTGCGGCGCCTCCGTTCCGTCTTGCCCATCTCGTCGCCCCTTCAGGCCATGTACAGCTCATGTACGTCCACCAGGGCGGTGAGGCGACACAGTGGTCGAGCGCGATCGAACTGGACAGGCCCGTAGCGCTTCGGGTCACCCGGGAGCTCTCAGCTCTTCTTTGCGGCCGCCTTTCCGCCCTTGCGTCCCGCCGCCTTCTTCTGCGCCGTCGTGCCGCCCTGGCTCGAGGAGCTCCCCGATCCCGACTTCTTGCCTCCCCGGCTGGACGCTCCGGGTGAGTTGGAGATTCGGGCCGCCCGCTCCTTGGACATGCCCTTGTCCTTCAGGGCCTCGTACTGCTTCTCGTTCTTCACGGTGGCACGCCTGCCCGGCATCCTGGCCCTCCTTCCTCGATCGTCGGGCGATCCCTCACGCGGCTACCGGTTCGGCCTGGCCGAGCTGATGTCGGCGAGCGCGGACTCGGGGTCCCGGCGGACGGCCAGGTCGCCGATCGAGACCACGCCAACCACCGTCTCGCGGTCCACCACCGGCAGTCGGCGGAGGGCCTTCTCCCGCATCAGCCGGATGGCGTCGTCCACGCCGGCGTCCCTGGACACGGTGACCAGCTCGCGGCTGCAGATCTCGGCGAGGGGCGTGTCCGGGCTCTTCCCCGCGGCCAGCCCGCGCACCACGATGTCGCGGTCGGTCACGATGCCGCAGGGCTTCCCGTCCTCCAGCACCACCACGCTGCCGACGTCGTAGTCCCGCATCGCCCGGGACGCCGCCACCAGGTTGGCGCTCGAGGGCAGGGTCGCCGGGTTGGGGGTCATGACATCCTCGATGCGCTGGGCCATGGCAGCCTCCTTCCGGGTCGGGTTCCGATCGGGACGGACCGACAGGGGTCGCCTCTTCTTCGATCTACCCATCGGCCGAACCCGCGGAACGCTGTCGGCCCGGGATTCACAGCGCCCGCTCATGATCCTCTGAGGGGCCCGACCCCATTTTTGGGCGGATCGGCTCGACCGGCGGCGGATGCTCAAGCTCATGGGCGTCGCGGGCATCGGTGGCGTGATCCTGGCCGCATGCGGATCGTCCGCCCCTCGATCGGCGGCGACGGCCTCGGCGACCGCGGCCGCCTCGAGCGGAGCTGACTGCGTCGCGATTCCCGAGGAGACCGCCGGGCCCTACCCCGGTGAGGGCTCGAACGGCCCCGACGTCCTGAGCCAGACCGGGATCGTCCGCCGCGACATCCGTTCGAGCTTCGGGGAGCTCTCGGGGACGGCCGAGGGCGTCCCGCTGACGATCAGGCTGTCGAGGTGTATCCGAACCTGGCGGCCGCGACCGACTCCGCGAACGTGATCGCGACGTCACAGATCGCGCTGCCGGAGGACACCTGCACGGCGGTCTACGCGACGGCCGGCTACGAGCAGAGCGTGCAGAACCTCGGCCAGGTGAGCCTCCAGACCGACAACGTGTTCGGCGACGATGGCGGGGTCCACGAGCTGGGGGACGGTGACGGGGAGCGTCGACGAGGGGCTCACCGTCGCGCTGACGGTCGGGGTCGCTGCCCGGTAGGCACGTCTCGCGCGTGCCGCAGCTCCCGGGTGCACGAACGGGGAGGCCGCAGTGGCGCACGGCCTCCCCGTTCGTCGTGTCAGCCGGCGAGCCTGCTGCCGGTCTCGAGCAGGGTCTTGAGGTCGCTGAGGACCCAGCTCCAGCCACCGCCGGCGCCCTCGGCTTCCCTCTCGCCTGCCGTCAGCGCGGCCAGCTTCGGGGCTCCCTCGAGCTCGTGGACGAGGGTGAGCTTGCTCACGCCGCCGCTGCTCTCCTCGATCTCGTACGTGAGGCGGGTGAATCCCTCCGCTTCCGTCTCTTTGTCCATGAGCATCCGCCAGGTCTGGACGAGCCGGCGCGGCGGATCGGCCTCGATCACCTCGCCGTCGACCATCACGTCCGGGGTCGACAACCCCATCTGGGCTCCCGCCTTCTTCATCGCCTCGGTCGTCGGCACCCGGTACGAACCGCCCGGGCGCAGCTCGTACTCCACCCGCCCGCCGAACCCGTACCGCTCGGTCCACTCGGGCTTCGTGATGGCGTCCCAGATGGCCTGGGGCGTGGCCTTGATGTACACGCGATACACCTGGGTCGTGATGCTCCTCTCGGTCATGGTCGTCATCCAGCTTCCTCCTTTTCGAGCTCGGACTTGAGGTCCGCGAGCGCGGACACCTGCCGCTCGCGGTACTTGTCGATCCACCGGTCGTGGATCAGCCGGATCGGGACCGGGTTCAGGAAGTGCAGCTTCTCCCGGCCCGAACGGCGTGTGACGACGAGGCCGGCGTCCTCCAGCACCCGCAGGTGCTTCATCACCCCGAACCGCGTCATCTCGAGCTCCGACTCGAGCTCCGTCAGCGTGCGGCCGTCACGCGCGAAGAGCCGGTCGAGCAGGAAACGGCGCGTCGGGTCCGCCAGCGCCTTGAACACGCGGTCGTCGTCGGTCATGGCGGGGAGTATAGGTGACCAAATGGTCACATGTCAATCGGGCACGCTCCTGCCACTCGGGTCGCGTTCTGGTTTGGTGGGGTCGTCGAACGGCGCGAACCGAAGGCGTGGGCAATGGAGCTTCGGAATCTCTCGATGCACGACCTGTGGCTCTACGAGGCCATCCACTGCGACCCGGGGATGATGGAGCACCTGGGCGGCCCGCTGCCGCGTGAGGGGCTGCCGGAGAAGCTCGAACGGGACGTGGCCACGACCGAGGCCGGGGAGACGTGGGTCCTGGTGATCGTCCCCGACGAGGATCCCGGGGCCGCGGCGGGGACCGTGGCCATCTGGGACCACGAGTGGGAGGGCCGGACCATCACGGAGATCGGGTGGATGGTGCTCCCGGCGTTCCAGGGCCGGGGCCTGGGCAGCGGGGCCGTGCGCGAGGCGTTGCGCAGGGTCCGTTCGGCAGGGAGGTGGGAAGTTGTCCACGCCTTCCCCCCCGTGGCGAACGTCCGGTCGAATGCGATGTGCCGGGCCCTGGGGTTCACGGTGCTCGGCGAGGGCGAGTTCCGGTTCCGGGATCGGGTCCTCCGGTGCAACCACTGGGAGCTCGACCTGCGGAAAACCGGTCCAGCCTGACTCTCAGGGGACGCGGGGGGTCACGCCGATGGCGCTCCCGGGCCGTCGCCGAGCCCGAGCCCGAGTTCTTCGAGGAGCTCGAGGACGCCGCGGACGCCGAGAGCGAGCCCGCCAGGACGCCACCCGCCAGGAGCCCCGCCCCGAGCACCGCGGCCGAGCGTCCCCAGCGGCGCCGGATCCGGCCGCGCTGCGTGGTTCCATCCATGTCTTCCTCCTTCCGGTCGCCGACGCCCGTTGCGCCGGTCGGAACCATGCTGGAGTCGACAAATGAACGGACCCGCAGACCTCCGTGTGAACCCTCGAAGAGGCGGGAGGGATCGGTCGGGCTACTCGCCCGGGGTGCTCTCGACCAGGTCGAGGGCGAGAGCGGTCTCCTTCTCGCCGCCGGCGGTCAGCGCCGCCGGCACGCGCGGAGGCCCCAGCTCCGCGACGGGGCCCCGCACGAGACGCTGCGCGCTCCCGTCCTGGAGCCACCTGGCGCCGCACGCGAGGCACCGGCCGTTCGCGGGCCGCCGGTCGGTCAGGACGATGAGGATCTGGGTGTTGAAGCACGAAGGACAGCTGGTCATCCGTGGCCTCCGGGGGGAAGAGGAGACAGAAGTGTCGTTCGGCCCTCGGGGATTGTCAAAGCGACTGCGTGAGGGGTCAGCCCGGTTCGGCCTCGTGGCCGGGGGCGCTGCGGAGGAGCCCGTCGTACGCGTCGATCACGGTGAGGTCCCCGGAGACCACGCCGTGGATCCGCGAGCAGATCGGCATGTCCACGCCGGCGCGGCCGGCCAGCTCCATCACCAGCGACGCCGTCTTCACGCCCTCCGCCACCATGGTCATCTCGCCGAGGACCTCCTCGAGGCTCCGGCCCTTCCCCAGCTCCTCGCCGACGTGGCGGTTCCTGCTGTGCTTGCTGATGCAGGTCACCATGAGGTCGCCCATGCCGGCCAGCCCGGCGAAGGTCTGGGGCTCACCGCCCATGGCCACCCCCAGCCGGGTCAGCTCGGCCAGGCCCCGGGCGATCACCGCGGCCCGGGTGTTGTCGCCGACCCCCAGGCCCTCGGCCATCCCCGCGGCGATGGCGATGACATTCTTCAGCGCGCCCCCCACCTCGCACCCGATCACGTCGTGGTTCGTGTAGATCCGGAACATCCCCCGCCGCAGCACGTCCTGGAGGGCCGAAGCGACCGAGAGGTCCTCCGTGGCCACCACGCTGGCCGCCGCGAAGCCGGCCATGATCTCCCGGGCGATGTTCGGGCCGGTCAGGGCCGATGAGGGATGTCCCGGGAGCACGTCCTTCACGACCTCGGTCATGCGCAACAGCGTTCCCTGTTCGAACCCCTTGGTCAGGCTGACCACCGGGATCCAGGGGCGGACGAATGGCGCGGCCCGCTCCAGAGCCTCCCGGAACCCGTGGGACGGGACGCCCACCACCAGGACGTCGGCCGGGGCCACGGCCTCCTCCAGATCCGACGTGGCTCGGAGCCCCTCGGGGAGCTGGAATCCCTCCAGGTACTTCGAGTTCGCGTGCTTCCGGTCGATCTCGGCGGCGACATCGGGGTCGCGGGCCCAGATCGTCGTGGGGTTCCGCCGCGCCGCGAGGGTGGCCACCGTGGTCCCCCAGGACCCGGCTCCCAGTACCGTGACCTTCACGTTCGTCCCCTCCTGGATTCGGCGCCTCGGGCCGGCCCGGGCGAACCGTAGCACCCGGCGTGGGCGCACGCCGAGCGGGGTAGGGTCAGCACCGGGGCACATGGCGTCGATCCTGAAGCGGGGGCTGTGGCCGGTCATGGACCGGCTGTTCAAGGGCCACGTGGCGCTGTACCGGGCCACCGGCGGGCTCATCGGTCACCGCGCGCCGTTCGCCCCCCCGATCCTGCTGCTGGACCACGTGGGGGCGAAGACCGGGAAGCGCCGGACCTCGCCGCTCGCCTACGTGGCCGACGGCGCGAACCTGGTGATCGTGGCCTCGAAGGGCGGCCATCCCCGGAACCCGGACTGGTACCACAACCTCCTGGCCCACCCGGACACCACGGTCCAGGTCGGTCCGAAGCGGCGCCCCGTGCGGGCCCGCGTGGCCACCCCCGCGGAACGGGAGCGGCTGTGGCCCAGGGTGGTCGAGACGTACCGCGGCTACGCCGGCTACCAGCAGAGGACCGAACGGCAGATCCCGCTGGTGATCCTCGAACCCCGCTGACCGAACGGCATGTCCCGCGATCGGGTGGTTGACCCGGGGCGTTGGGGTGACGCTATGATCCCCGCTCACGGGCCACCCAGGGAGGAAGCATGCCGTCCCCGGAACAGATCACGACCGCAGTCGATGCCTACGCCAGATCCTTCGGGGCGGGCGACAAGGAGCTCTTCCTGTCGGCGCTGTCGGACGGGGTGACCCAGATCGACCCCGTGGGGTCGACCCCGAACCACGGCAAGGAGGCCCTGGCGGCCTTCTGGGACGGGCTGTTCGAGCTGTGCGACACGGTGGCGCTGGAGGCCCGGGACGTCTTCGTGGCCGGAGACGAGGCGGCGATGCTGTTCACCGTGGTCCAGGGACGCAAGGACGGCCAGCAGCTGACGTTCGAGGGCGTCGACGTGTTCCAGGTGGACGACGACGGGAAGATCGTGCTGATCAAGGGGTTCGGGCGCCTCCGTCAGGGGTGAATCCGGTGTCCGGTCCCTCCCCTCACGACCTCGCGGACCGCACGACGCCGAGCCCGCCCTTCGCCACCGAACGCGGCATGGCCCATCCTCCTGGGGCCGTCGTCGGGCCCGACGGCGTGAACTTCTCGGTGTTCTCCGAGGGGGCCACGAGCATCGAGCTGCTGCTGTTCGATGAGCACGACGACCTCCATCCCCGGCAGGTGGTGAAGCTCGACCCCCGGCACAACCGGACGTTCCACTTCTGGCATGTGAAGGTCCTCGGGCTGGGGGCCGGCGCCCACTACGCCTACCGGGTGGACGGTCCGTGGGATCCCTCCGGCCGGGGAGACCGGTTCAACCGGAACAAGGTCCTCATCGACCCCTACGCCCTGGGGAACACCACCGCGCTGTGGGACCGGGGCGCGGCGGTGGGGCCGGAGGACAACCTGGCCACCTCGATGCGGAGCGTCGTCGTCGACACCGGCGACTACGACTGGGAGGGTGACCGGCCACTCCGGCTGCCCATGGAGGAGACCGTCATCTACGAGATGCACGTCCGGGGGTTCACCCGGTCGCCCTCGTCGGGCGTGGAGCATCCGGGGACGTTCGCCGGGGTGGTCGAGAAGATCCCGTACCTCAAGGGGCTCGGGGTGACCGCCGTCGAGCTGATGCCCGTCTTCGACTTCGACGGCTCGGAGGTCCTGCGGAACAGCCCCGTCGACGGACGGCCCCTGGTGAACTACTGGGGATACGACCCGTTCAGTCACTTCGCGCCGCACTCCGGGTACTGCGTGAACCCGGAGATCGGCGCGCACATCCGCGAGTTCCGCGACATGGTGAAGGCCCTGCACCGGGCGGGGATCGAGGTCATCCTCGACGTGGTCTTCAACCACACGAACGAGGGGAACCACCAGGGCCCGACCATCAACCTCAAGGGGTTCGAGAACGCCGCGTATTACATCCTGGTGCCCGGGGACAGGCAGTACTACATGGACTTCTCCGGCTGCGGGAACACGCTGAACGCCAACCACCCGGTGGTGGAGAAGTTCATTCTCGACTGCCTGACGTTCTGGGTCCGCGAGATGCACGTCGACGGGTTCCGGTTCGACGAGGGCTCGGTGCTGTCCCGGGGGACCGACGGCGTGCCGATGCTGTATCCGCCGGTGATCTGGCAGATCGAGCTCATGGAGGAGCTGGCGGAGACGAAGATCATCGCCGAGGCATGGGACGCCGCGGGGCTGTACCAGGTGGGGATCTTCCCCGGAGCCCGTTGGGCCGAGTGGAACGGGCGGTACCGCGACGACATCCGCCGATTCGTCCGGGGCGACCCCGGGCTGGTCGGCGCCGTGGCCTCCCGCATCGGGGGCAGCGCGGACATCTTCCAGTCGGAGCTGGAGCTCCCCATCAACAGCGTCAACTTCGTCACGGCGCACGACGGATTCACTCTCAACGACCTGGTCTCGTACGACCGCAAGCACAACGAGGCCAACGGTGAGGACAACCGCGACGGCGTGAACGACAACATGAGCTGGAACTGCGGCGCGGAGGGGGAGTCCGGCGATCAGGGAGTGGAGGCCCTCCGGCAGCGCCAGGTGAGGAACCTCGCCGCGATCCTGCTGCTCTCCGACGGCGTCCCCATGATCGTGATGGGCGACGAGGTCCGCCGGACCCAGCGAGGGAACAACAACGCGTACTGCCAGGACGGCGAGCTCACGTGGTTCGACTGGTCCCTGGTCGAACGTCGCGCGGACGTCCTCCGGTTCTTCCGGGAGATGATCGCGTTCCGGGCCCGCCACCCCGCGGTGCATCGGCTGGGCTTCCTCACGGGGGAGATGACCGACCGGGGGATCCCGGACGTGTCCTGGCACGGCTGCCGGCTGGGGGAACCCGGCTGGAACGACCCGGGGTCGCACGTGCTGGCCTTCACCCTGGCCGGGACCGGGGACGAGCCCGACGTCCACGTGATGCTGAACATGGACCCCGCCGACCTCGAGTTCGACCTGCCCGCCGGCCGGGAGTGGCGGCGGGCCGTCGACACCGCGCTGGCGTCACCACTGGACATCGCCGGGCCCGGGGAGCAGGCTCCGGTGTCCGGACCCACCACCACCGTCAGAAGCCACAGCGTCGTCGTGCTGGAGGCAGACCCGCCGCCCGTCGCGGCGGCCGCCGGACCCGCCGCCGCGAGGGAGGAATCATGAAGGACCTCACGTTCACGTTCTCCGACACCATCGGCGGCTACGTCACCGACTTCGACTGGTCCTCGGACGCCTTCGGGGTGCGAACGCCCGACGGCCGCGACTTCAGGGTGACGCTCACCGACACCACCGGGGCCGAGCTGGTCCGCAACCTCGGTGAGCCCTACGTCGACGTCACCCAGGTCATGAAGGACATGCTGGTGCCGGGGGGGTGGGTCCTGGCGTACGGCATCTTCTACCCGCAGGGCGACGGCTACCGGTTCGACGCCAAGCACCTCATCTTCACGGGCCGCCACGAGGACGAGTTCGTCTTCGAGCGCCCCGATTGGTGGATCACGCAGATCACCCAGTTCGCGGACTTCTACCTGAGCGCCGAATTCGGCGGCGGCCCGGTGGACTTCCGCGCCTACCGGACCACGTTGTCCACGACCGGGACCAAGCCCCGGAGCGACCGGCAGGAGACCGACACGATCTCCCGGCTGGTGTACGGGTTCGCCACGGGGTACCTCATGACAGGGGACGACCGGTACCTCGAGGCCGCCGAGAAGGGGACCGGGTACCTCCGCGACCATGCCCGCTTCGTGGACGAGAGCGAGGACATCGTCTACTGGTACCACGCTATCGACATCGAGGACGACGAGGACCGCAAGGTGTTCGCCTCGGAGTTCGGCGATGACTTCGACGCGCTCCCCGCCTACGAGCAGATCTACGCGATCGCCGGCCCCACCCAGACCTACCGGATCACCGGCGACCCCTTGATCAAGCAGGACATCGACCGAACGGTGCGCCTGTTCGAGAACCACTACAAGGACCCCGAGCTCGAGGGGTACTGGTCCCACATCGACCCCATCACGCTGGACGGCCGGGCGGAGTCCCTCGCCCACAACCGGGCCCGGAAGAACTGGAACTCGGTGGGGGACCACATCCCCGCGTACCTCATCAACGTCTGGCTCGCCACCGGCGACCCCAAGTACCGGGACATGCTCCTGTACTGCGCCGACCTCATCGTCGAGCACATGCAGGACTACGAGCGCAGCCCGTTCGTGAACGAGAAGTTCCACGCCGACTGGAGCCACGACCACACCTGGGGGTGGCAGCAGAACCGCGCGGTGGTGGGCCACAACCTGAAGATCGCGTGGAACCTCATGCGGCTGTGGGGGACCCAGCCGAAGGAGTCGTACGAGGCCATGGCCCGCAAGATCGCTGAGGTCATGCCCACGGCCGGCATGGACCGCCAGCGCGGCGGGTGGTACGACGTGGTGGAGCGGGAGAAGCGACCGGGCGAGGACTACCACCGGTACGTGTGGCACGATCGCAAGGCGTGGTGGCAGCAGGAACAGGCCATCCTGGCCTACCTCATCCTGTCGGGGACCCTCCACGAGCCGGCGTACCTCAAGCTGGCCCGGGAGTCCTCCGCGTTCCACAACGCGATGTTCCTGGACCACGACGAGGGCGGGGTGTACTTCAACGTGCTGGCGAACGGGATCCCCTACCTCATGGGGACCGAGCGCCTGAAGGGGAGCCACTCGATGGGCGGGTACCACTCCACCGAGCTCTGCTACCTGGCCGCCGTCTACACGAACCTGCTGATCACGAAGGAGCCGCTGGATCTGTACTTCAAGCCGAAGCCCGGGGGGTTCCCGGACGGCGTGCTCCGGCCTGCCCCTGACATCCTGCCGCCGGGGAGCATCCGGATCGGCAAGGTGTGGGTGGACGATGCCGAGTACACGGACTTCGACGCCGAGGGGCTCACCGTGAACCTGCCGCAGACCGATGCCGACGTCCGGGTCAAGGTCCGGATCGTGCCGAGCGGCGACCCGTTCGACGTGTCGTCGGAGATCTCGGGTGCGGTCGGGACGCTCACGATGAGCGGCACGCTCGACGTCGTCGCCATCCCGCCGTTCGAGCGCGAGCTGCAGAAGATCATCGATGCCCGGCCCACCACGCTGGTGCTCCGGGTGGGGGACCTCACGAAGATCGCCCCGGCCGGGATTCGGGGGCTGGCCCTGGCCCGGTCCAAGCTCGGGATGAACCTCCGGATCGTGGTGGTGGGGGCGGACGAGCAGGTCCGGGAGGCGTTCGTGGCCTCCGAGATGGGGGAGGAAGCCGAGATGGTGGACAGCTTCGACCCCTCCGCCTCTGCCTAGGCCGGACGGGGGTCTGGACCGGGCGGGTGGATCGAGGCTACGATCCGGAGCCCCCAACCCACGAAGGAGCCCACCATGTCCCAGTCGAACAACGGCCGGATCGCCGTGGTCATCGAGTCGCACTTCGACGAGACGGAGTACCGGCGGTTCAACGAGTTCTTCCCCGAGCACGGGTACGAGGTGGACTACGTCACGTACCTGTGGGGGCAGCCGGAGCTGGAGTTCGTCGGCAACGACTTCACCCAGCGGGTCACGGTCACGAAGGACCTCGCCGACGTGGACCTGGCCGACTACCGCGCGGTCATCCTGATCGGCGGCTACGCGATGGACCGCCTCCGCTACCAGGAGCACCCTGTGGAAGGCCAGCCGAACACGGCCCCGGCGGTGGAGTTCCTGCGGGACGCCGCCCGGCGGATGGACGCCGGCGAGCTGAAGATGGGGACGATCTGCCACTCGATGTGGCTGTTCTGCGCCGCCCCCGAGGTCCTGTCGGGCCGCCACGTGACCTGCGCCCACAACATCATGGGGGACGTGGAGTCCGCGGGCGGGAAGCTCGTGTACGACGGCGATCAGCTTGCCGACACGAACGTCGACGGCGGTCTGGTCACCGGCCGCCACCCGGGGGTCGTTGACCAGTTCATGGACGTGTTCCTGCGCGAGCTGGAGGCCTGAGCCGCCCCTATTCGGCCGGCGGGGTGATCCCCAGCGCGACCTCCATCTCGGTCACCAGGTCGATGTACGGCTTGATGTCCGGGGGCCCTACGTGGGTGATGATCCCCATGACCAGAGCGTCGTCCGATTCGCTGAAGTAGCGACCCATCTCCGGGAACAGCACGTCGTTCTCGCGAAGGGCGTGGGCCTCGAACAGCTTCACGAAGGCCTCGCTGTTCCGCCAGAAGTCCTCGATGGCAAACGGGGCGTCGCCGGGGTCCCCGTCGACGATCCGGCGCCACGCCACCGACATGGCCTTCCAGTACAGGCGGGCCTGCTCGTGATGGTCGTTGACCCACTTCGCGTGCGCAGGATCCATCCCCCGGGCCACGGCGAGCGGGATGATGGCCTCCTCGGCGGCGAGGTGCGCCTGGTCGGCGAACGTCTCGTGGAGGTACACCATGATGCCCATCCCGGCGCGGACGCCGGGTGGGATGGCGTCCGCCGAGGTGAGGCCCTTCAGGGCCTCGGCGATCACCGTGCCCGCCTTCAGGACCCGTTCGCCCAGCACGTGCTCGTGCTCGAGGAAGGCCTCGAAGGCACGCCCGCTGTCGGTGGCGGACGGGGCCGTCGCGGCCGGCATCGGCGGGGGGGCGGGGGCTTGGTCCTTCATCGGCGCACCTCCGGGTGGTGAGGACAGCCCCAGGGGGCCGTACAGCTCCATGGGGTTGAAGAAGGCCTGGACGTCGGCAATCAGGCCGTCGCGCAGCTTGAACAGGTTCATGCCGTTCACTTCGATGTGCGCCCCGGTGGGGGCGATGCCCATGAACTCGCCCCCGTGGGTCCCCGTGATCGTGAACCGGACGGCGACGGTGTCGCCTTCGATGACCTCGTCGTCCACGGTGAACACGCGGTCCGGGAACCCCACGTACCACCGCTTCGCGAACGCCTGGTACTCCTCGATCCCGTGGATGCCGGTCTTGGCCACCGGATTCAGGAACTGGACGTCCGGGGTCATGATCTCCTCGGCCACGGCGAGGTCCCCCGGGGCGGTCAGGAACTCCTCGAAGTAGCGGTGGGCCACGGACTTCCCGGCGGCCACGTCAGTCCCCCTGCGCGATCCACTCGGCCACGCGCTCGCCGACGGCGAAGCACGTGAGGTTGGGGTTCCGGCTGACGTGGTCCGGGAAGATGGCCGCGCTGGCCACCCGGAGGCCGTCCAGGCCGTGCACCCGGCCGTGCTGGTCCACCACCGCGGTGTCGTCGTTCGACGAGCCCATCCTGCAGCTCCCCACGGGGTGCCAGATCGTCGCGCAGTTCTCACGGATGTAGTCGGCGAGCTTGTCGTCGTCGTCGATGACCTCCTGCGTCAGGATCGCGATGCCCTGGGACAGCTCCTGGATCTCGTCGGTGTGGGCGATGTCCCAGCACCGCCGGACGCCGTCGGAGAGCCGCTGCATGTCGGTGGGGTCGGTGTTCAGGTTCAGCTCGATCTTCGGCTGGACGTCCGGGTCCGTCGAGGTCAGCGTGAGTCGGCCCCGGGACAGCGGCCGGTTGATCACGCACATGGCCGCGAACAGCTTCTCGATCCCCGGCGGCGGTTCGAGCTTCGGCAGCCGCTCCTTGCCCAGCTTGTGCACGCAGTACAGCTGCATGTCGTTGAAGTGCGGGCTGTCCGGCGCCGTGTAGTCGGTGAGGAGCTGGACATCCGGGTACTCGAGCTTGACCACGCCCTCCTTCGGGATCATCGCGACCAGGGACTGGGAGTGCTCGATGAAGTTCTCCCCGACTCCCCGGAGGTTCAGGACCACGGGGATCCCCAGGGCCTCGAGGTCGGCGGAGGGCCCCACCCCGGAGCGCAGCAGGAGGGCGGGGTCGTTCACGGTGCCGGCGGACAGGGTCACGGCGCCGCCCCGGATCTCCTCGGTGGAGCCGTTCCGGCGGACCTCCACGCCCACGGCCCGGGTCCCGTCGAACAGGACCCGGAGGACCTCGGTGTTGTCCATGATCGCGAGGTTCGAACGGCTCGCGGCGGCGTCCAGGTAGCCGACGGACGAGGACACCCGGAGGTCGCCCCGGCGGTTCATCGGCATGAACCCGATCCCGGTGGACGCGGGGTCGTTGTGGTCCTCCACGAACGGGTACCCGCGCTCGAGGGCCGCTCTGAGGAAGTGCTCGGAGATCGGGATGAGCTCCTCGCGCTTCCACCGCACGATCGGGATGGGCCCGCCCTTGCCGTGGATGTCGCTCTCCGGGAAGTCCTGGTCGTCCTCCTGGCGCTTGAAGTAGGGGAGGACCGATTCCCATCCCCACTCGTCGTTGCCCAGGGCCACCCAGTCGGCGTGGTCCTGGGGCAGGCTCCTGATGGCGATCGTGCCGTTGATGGCCGAGCACCCGCCGCTGACCTTGCCCCGCGCGTAGGGCATCACCCGCCCGGGGATCGCCTCGGCGGTGAAATGCCAGTCGTGCTCCTCCACCGAGACCGCGTACGCGTTCCGGACGTCCTCCGGCAGCCGGTCGACCGGGTAGTAGGGCCCGGCCTCGATCAAGAGGACATTCGTGCCGGAGTCCTCCGACAGCCTCGAGGCCAGGACGGCCCCGCTCGAACCCGCGCCGACGACGATCTGGTCGTAGTCCATAGATGCGTTCTCCCGTTACTCCCAGGGACGGCCGAACATTACACGGACTCCCTGGGAGGGGTCGAGCCGCCCGATTTGACCCGCTCGTGCGTCAGCGGCCGAGGTAGGAACCGAGCTCCGCCCGGGCCACGGACCGGATGTGGACCTCGTCGGGGCCGTCGGCCAGGCGGAGGGTTCGCATGAACGCCCACGCGGCGGCGAGCGGCGTGTCGTCGCTGACGCCGGCTCCGCCATGGACCTGGATGGCCCGGTCCAGGACCTGGAGCGCCACCCGCGGGACGACCACCTTGATGGCCGCGATCTCCTTCCGGGCCTCGCGGGCCCCCGTTCCGTGCTTGTCGATGAGCCAGGCCGCCTTCAGCGTGAACAGGCGGGCCTGTTCGATGGCCATCCGGGACTCCGCGATCCATTCCTGGACGACCCCCTGGCGGGCCAGCTCCTTGCCGAACGCCACCCGGGAGACCGCGCGGCGGCACATCAGCTCGAGGGCCCGTTCGGCCATACCGATGGCCCGCATGCAATGGTGGATCCTCCCCGGCCCCAGCCGGGCCTGGGCGATGAGGAACCCGCTGCCCTCCACGCCGATGAGGTTCTCCGCGGGGACCCGGACGTCGGTGAGCGTGATCTCGCAGTGCCCGTGCTGGTCCTGGTAGCCGAACACCGGGAGTGACCGGATCACGTCCACGCCCGGCGTGTCCATGGGCACGAGCACCATGGACTGCTGCTCGTAGGGGTTCGCGTCGGGGTTCGTCTTGCCCATCAGGATCATGACCTTGCAACGAGGGTCGGCGGCGCCGGTGATCCACCACTTGCGGCCGTTGATGACGTACTCGTCGCCCCGGCGTTGGATGCGGGTGACGATGTTCCTGGCGTCCGAGCTGGCCACGTCGGGCTCGGTCATGCCGAAGCAGCTCCGGATCTCGCCGTCGAGCAGCGGCCGGAGCCATCGCTCCTTCTGTTCCGGCGAGCCGAACTGGTGCAGCACCTCCATGTTGCCGGTGTCGGGCGCGGCGCAGTTCGTGGCCTCGGGGGCGATCTCCGGGCTCCGCCCCGTCAGCTCGGCGAGGGGCGCGTAGTCGAGGACGGAGAGGCCGTGCGCCGGGTCGTCCGAGTCGGGGAGGAACAGGTTCCACAGGCCGCGGCGGCGGGCCTCGGCCTTGAGCTCCTCGACGACCGGCGGGAGCTCGTGGCCCCGCCCGGCGGCGGTCATCTCGCGGCGCTGTTCGGCGTACGTGGCCTCCGCCGGGTACGCGTGCGAGTCCATGAAGTCCTGCAGCCGGCCCAGGTACTCGCGGGCCCTGTCGCTCAGCTCGAAGTCCACGGCGTTCCTCCCGGCCGATACAGTGAGGCGATCGCCCGTACGGTACACGCGGGCGAGCAGGGCAACCCCTGGGAGGAGACGTGTCCACGACGAACGGCGGGTTCGACGGCAAGGTCGCGCTGATCACGGGCGGCGCGGGCGGGTTCGGCGCGGCGGCGGCCCGCCGGCTGGCCGGGCTCGGCGCGTCCGTGGTCGTGGCGGACGTGGACACGGCCGTGGGGGAGCGGGTGGCCCAGGAGGCCGGCGGGGTGTTCGTGCGCTGCGATGTCAGCGACCCCGCCGAGAGCGAGGCCGCCGTCGCCGCGGCGGTGGAGCGGTTCGGCGGGCTGGACATCGCGTTCCTCAACGCCGGCGTCGCCACCGGGTGCGGCTTGGACGACGACTTCGACCTCGAGCGGTACCGGATCGCCATGGGCGTGAACCTTGACGGGGTGGTGTTCGGCATGCACGCGGCGATCCCGGCGCTTCGGGCCCGGGGCGGCGGCGACATCGTGGCCACGGCGAGCCTCGCCGGGCTCGGCCCGGTCCCGTTCGACCCCATCTACGGAGCGAACAAGCACGCCGTGGTGGGACTGGTCCGGGCGGCGGCGCCGATCTACGCGGACCGCCGGATCCGGATCAACGCCGTGTGCCCGGGGTTCGCCGACACGCGGATCCTCGGCGGCTGGCGTGAGTACCTGGCCGGGAGCGACGTCACGCTGCTGCGGCCCGACGACGTCGCGGACGCGCTGGTGGCCGTGCTCTCCGCCGACGGGACGGGGGAGTGCTGGTTCGTCCAGCCCGGCAGGGAACCGGCGCCGTACGCATTCCGGGGCGTGCCGGGCCCACGGCCGGTCGCCTCCGAGACCGGCCCGGGCTGACGGCGTGCTCCGGGCCGCGCGGCACGCCGCCGAGCTGGCGCGGTTCGCGGCCATCCGCCGGTCGCAGGAGGCCCGGGATCGCCAGGTTCTCGGGGAGCTCGAGGCCCGTCCGCCGGAGCTCCCGGCCGGCCTGGAGATCGAATGGCTCGGCGTGGCTGGGTACCGGCTGACGTTCGAGGGCCGCACGCTGCTCATCGACCCGTATGTGTCCCGAATCCCGCTCCGGCGATTCCTCCGGCGCGAACCGGCCCTTCCGGATCGGGCCCTGGTGGAACGGTACGTCCGGCCTCCGGGCGAGGTCGTCGGCGTCGCGGTGGGCCACACGCACTTCGACCACGCGCTGGACGTTCCGGAGGTGGCCCGGCGGTTCGAGTGCCCGGCCCTGGGGTCGCGTTCGCTGGCCACGTTGATGCGATTGCACGGGCTGGGGGACCGGGCGGTCGACGTCGAGCCGAGCCGGCCGTACGAACTCGGCCCGTTCACGGTGACGTTCGTCCCGAGCGCCCACGCCAGGATCGTGCTGGGCCTGTCCGTTCCCATGGCCGGGGAGATGCGAGCCCGGCGGCTTGAGGAACTCTCCGCACGTGCCTACCGGTGCGGCCAGGTGTGGGGAATCCGGATCGAGGTGGCCGGGCTCCGGATCTACCACCAGGGCAGCGCCGATCTCGTCGACGAGGCCCTCGGCCACCACCCGGTCGACGTGTTCCTGGCCGGAGTCGCCGGCCGGGAGTTCACCCCGGACTACTGGCGCCGGATCCTCCCGCAGCTGGAGCCCAGAACGGTGGTGCCCTGCCACTACGACGACTTCTTCCGCCCCCTCGACGCCCCGATGGGCTTCATCACGAACGTGAGCCTGGCTCGCGTACCCGAGGAGATCGCCGCGGAGAGCCCCGACATCGAGGTGGTCGCCCTCCCGGCACCTGGGTAGCGGATCAACGCGACGGCGTCTCCGGCCCGGGATCGCACGCCGGACTCGGGTAGGATGCGGCTCCCATGGCCGCCGGTTCTCCCTGTCCCGTCTGTCAGCAGCCCCTGCCGGCGTTCGACACGCGGCGGTGCTCCCGGTGCGGCAAGCAGGTCCACCCCGGCTGCGGAAGCGGGCAGTTCCCGAACTTCGTCTGCGACATCTGCGCGGAGTCCCCGCCTTGCCCGATCTGCCACCAGCCGCTCACCGGCGAGGAGACCAAGCAGTGCCGGAAGTGCGGCCGCACCGTCCACGCCCGCTGCGGCAAGCGCGGGCTCCGGGGCTTCACCTGCCGCGACGACGCCTGATCCCTCGCATGAGGGTGGGCGCGTGGTTCACGGGTTCGAGACTCCGCGTGGCATCGGTTCTGGCCGTGGTGGCCGCGTCCTGCCTGAGCGCTTCTGGCGATTGGGCCGCCGCCGGGAACGCCCACGGCCGAGCTCGCGCTCCGGCGGCGTTCGTGCGGGTGAACCAGGTGGGATATCCGTCGGGCGGGACGAAGGTCGCGGTGCTCATGGCGAGCGCCTCGGAGGACGGGACCACCTTCCGGGTCGTGAACGGCGCCGGCCACACGGTGCTGTCTGGGCCGGTGGGAGCGGACCGGGGCGCGTGGAGCCCGAGCTTCCCGCACACGTATCGACTCGCTTTCTCCGGCGTCTCCGCCGCCGGGCGCTACCGGATCCGCGTGACGGGGCCGGTGGCGGCGGCGTCGCCGTGGTTCCGGGTGGGTTCGTCGGAGGCCCTGTACGAACCGCTGGTGGCGAACGCCCGGCGGTTCCTCCTGGCCCAGCGCGACGGCGCCGACGTGGACGGCTCCGTGCTCGACCGGAAGCCGTCGCACCTGGCCGACCGGCAGGCCTCGATCTACGCGATGCCGCAGTTCCATGGGAGCACGATCGAGGGCGACCTCCACAGGATCGGCGGGCCCGTGGACGTGGCCGGCGGGTGGCTCGACGCTGGCGACTACCTGAAGTTCGTCGAGACCGCGAGCTTCACCGACGCGCTGATGTTCCTGGCGGCCGCGCGCCACCCGGCCCTTGCCGGGATCCGCGCAGAGGCGGTGTTCGGGCTGCGATGGCTGCGGAAGGCCTGGGTGGCGTCGTCGAGGACGTTGTACTTCCAGGTGGGGATCGGGGAGGGGAACGCGAAGATCGCCGGCGACCACGACCTGTGGCGGCTCCCGCAGGCCGACGACCGGCTCCAGGTCCAACCCGGGGATCGCGACTACTTCGTGAAGCACCGGCCGGTGTTCCGGGCCGGGCCGCCCGGCTCCCGGGTCAGCCCGAACCTGGCCGGGCGCCTGGCCGCCGTGTTCGCGCTGTGCTTCCGGGTCGAACGAACCGCGGCGCCGGACCTCGCGGCCTCGTGCCTGCGCCGGGCCGAGGTGGCGTTCGGGCTCGCGAAGACGACGGACGTGGGGCGGCTCCTCACCACCGCTCCGCACGGCTTCTACCCGGAGTCCGAATGGCGGGACGACATGGAGCTGGGCGCCGTCGAGCTGGCGCTGGCGCTGCACGCGGGCGCCGGTCACCTCCCGGCCGGGCTGCCGCACGCCGACCCCGGCTTCTACCTCCAGCGCGCCGCGCACTGGGCGGAGGCGTACATGCTCAGCCCGCTGAACGGGTCGGACTCGTTGAACCTGTACGACGTGGCCGGGCTGGCCCACCCGGAGGTGGCGGAGGCCATGCGGCGGATCCCGCACGGGGCGCTCCCGATCGGCGAGGCCGACCTGGAGAACGACCTCCGGGACCAGCTGGACCCCGCTGCCGGACGCGCCGACGGTGACCCGTTCGGCCTGGGGTACCCGCTCACCGCCGGCGACGTGGTGCCGCACGCGCTGGGCCTGGCCCTGGAGGCCCGGGGGTTCGACCGGATGGCGGGGTCCTCGCGGTACGCCGGGTTCGCCGCGGGCCAGCTCGACTTCGCCCTGGGGCGCAACGCGTGGGGGACGTCGTTCGTCATCGGGGCCGGGTCCACGTTCCCGCACTGCCCGCAGCACCAGGTGGCGAACCTGGCCGGCTCGCTGGACGGCCGCCCGCCGGTGCTCCTGGGCGCGACGGTCGACGGGCCCCAGCCGTCGAGCCTGTTCCAGGACCTGGGCGTGCCCGACGGCGCCCGGGCCTGCCCGCCGGGCGGCGGGAACGCGCTCGGTGCGTTCGACGGCCAGGGCGCGCGGTACCTCGACGACGTCCGATCCTGGCCGAGCGTCGAGCCGGCCGACGACTACACCGTGCTCGGCCTGCTCCTGTTCACCGACCTGGCCGGCTGACTGCTGCCCAGGCCTCCGCGAGTCACTCGAGGCCCGGGCAGGTGACGTCGACTCACCGTCCCGAAGGGAGCCTGAGGAACTGTGCGGCGATCTCGGGAGCCCAGCGCCGGCGGAACCCGAGCGACAGGTAGTGGCCGTCGACGATGTCCCGGACGCTCTCCCCCGCAGCGTGCAGCATCTCCACGGTCGCCGGGTATCCGGGGTGGGTGGACAGGCCGGACAGGACCACGACGGCGGGGTTGGCTCGGCGGGCCTGGGCCGCCGTCTGCGTGACGAACTCCCGGTAGGCGGCCGGGTCGCGCTGGAGTCGCTGGGCCTGCGCCTCGCACGCGTCCGCGTACCTGGCGGCCTCGGCCGCGAGGCCGGACCGGAGGTAGGCCTCCTCCTTCGTCTCGTCGGGTGCTCGCGTGAAGGCGCCTCCGGGAACCTCGACCAGGCCCTGATGCGGGGTGACGATCGTGAAGTAGCCGTGTTCCCGGGCGAGCAGGGCGAACCGGTGGATCGACGTGACCGGGTCCTGCCGTTCGGCGAGCGGGGTCCTGTCCCACCCTTCCGGGTCGTACATCACGGCCCGGACGTCCGGGTCGATCCGGCCGGCCTCCAGGTCCTGTTCGAACTGCGCGCAGCTGGCCCATGCCCGCCCGTGGACGGCGCCGGGCCACCCGCCGAGGACGATCCCGGTGGGGGTCGTGAACGCCGCCTCCGCGGCCTCGGGGTCCAGCCGTGCGATCGACTGGACCGTGCCCCGGCTGGTGACCCAGTACTGCCCCGCGGTTTCGCGCATGTCCGAGTATCCGCACAACCGCCCGGGAACGGTCGGGGGACGCCCGCTCCGCGGTACGATCCGGCGGCCGGGTGAGGCCGATGCCGCGAGGCGGCGGGGAGCGCGCGTGGACGGATCGGCACGGGCCAGGACCCTGGAGGCGCTGGCGGCGACGCTGGTGCCTCCCGGGGAGGTCCCCGGCGACGTCCAGCTCCCGGCCGGCGACGCCGTCCCCACCGCGGCCCGCGCGGCGGAGCTCATCGACCGGCTCCCGGGGACGCTCCGGCGGGCCGTGAACGCCCAACTGGCGCTGCTCGAGCGGCTCCCCAGGCTCTCCGCCGCGCGGACTCCGTTCTCCGCGCTCCCGCTGGAGGCCAGGGAACGCGTGGTGGGGAGGCTGGACGGCCTCCCGGGGTCGCTGTCGGAGGCGACGACCGCCCTGAAGCTGCTCATGCTGCTGGCCTACACGGGCACGGGGGAGGTCACGGCCGCGCTCGGGGTGGAGCAGGGCCAGCTCATCCCGCTCACGAAGCCGCTGCCGGCGGCCGCGCGCCTGCCGGTGCGGGAGGGCGCCGAGCTGGCGGGCCTCGACGAGGAGTTCGACGCCGTGATCGTCGGCTCGGGCGCCGGCGGCGCGCCGGTGGCCAGGGAGCTGGCCCGGGCCGGCTGGTCGGTGGCGGTGGTGGAGGAGGGCCGGGCCAGGAGCCGGGACGACTTCACCGGTCCCGAGATCGACCGGATGCCGCTGCTGTGGCGCGACGGCGCGGCCACGTTCACGGTCGGCCGGCCGTCGATCCTCATGCCGCTCGGCCGGGCCGTGGGCGGCAGCACCGTGGGGAACTCCGGCACGTGCTTCCGGACCCCCGAGCAAGTCGTGGCGGGGTGGGCCGACGACTACGGAGCCGACATCTCGCCCGACGACCTCGGCTCGTACTACGAAGACGTCGAACGAACCATCGGCGTGGCGCCGGTCCCGTGGAAGGTCATGGGGAACAACGGCCTCACCGTGCATCGCGGGGCGGAGGCGCTGGGGATCCCCGGGAAGCCCCTTCACCGCAACGCGTCGGGGTGCCGGGGATCCGGCGTGTGCACCGCCGGGTGCCCGGTGGACGGCAAGCGCGGCGCCCACCTCAACTACCTACCCCAGGCGGTGGAGGCCGGCGCGGTGGTGTTCGCCGGGCTCCGCGTGAGCCGGGTGCTGTTCGACCGGGGCCGCGCCGCAGCCGTGAAGGGCGACGTCCTGGCCGCGAACGGCCGTCCGGCGGGCCGGTTCATGCTGCGGGCCCGGCGGGTCGTCGTGGTGGCAGCGGGCGCGCCGCTCACGCCGCCGCTGCTCCGCCGGAGCGGCCTCCGGATCACCGGCCTGGGCCGGCACCTCCACATCCATCCGGCCGGCGCCGTGTCCGGCACGTTCGACGAGGAGATCCGGGGGTGGCGCGGCGTGATGCAGAGCTACGGCATCGACGCCATGGCCGACCGGGGAGTGATGCTCGAGGCCACGTTCCCGCCACCGGGCCTGGGGTACGCCGAATCCGGCCTGGACCTCCCGGGGCTGGAGCGCAAGCGGAAGCTGGCCGGCCTGGCCCACACGGCCGTGCTGGGGATGCTGGTGAGCGACACGTCGCGGGGCCGGGTGGTGGACCTGGGCGCCGGCCGGACCCCGCTCATGACCTATTCACTGAATACGAACGACACCCGGCGGATGCTCGACGGGATGCTCCTGGCGTCGAGGGTCCTGTTCGCCGCCGGGGCCACCGAGGTCCACCCGATGGTGGCCGGCGCAGGGACGCTGCGATCGCCGGCCGAGGCCGAGGCGGTGCTGGGTCGCGACCACCCGCCCGGCTCGCTCCGGCTCACCGCCTACCACCCCATGGGCACGGCCCGGATGGGCGTCGCCCCCGTCGGGGTCGTGGACGGGTTCGGCCGCGTCCACGCGGCGGAGCGCCTGGTGGTCCCCGATGCCAGCGTGTTCCCCACCTCCCTCGGCGTGAACCCCCAGGTGACGATCATGGCCTTCGCCACCCGAGCGGCCCACCGCATGCTCGACGAATGGTGACCGCCGGTGGGTGCGCGGCGGTGTCGGGCCGCCGCGTATGCTCGCGGGCGTGATCCCGTACGACAGCTTCCTGCTCGATCCGCCGATGCTGGTGAGCTCGGGGTGGCTGGCGGCGAAGCTGACACGGCGCCTGCCCGCCGAGGGGCGGCGGGCGGCTCGGAAGACGCTCGGCGTGGGAACCGTGGCTGTCTTCTGGATCACGTCCGTCTCGCTGTACCTCAACCGCGAGTGGACCCGCTGGATCTGGGAGATGTGCCGGGCGGAGTCGGGACGCGACTGGATGCTGAACTCCGGCGTGTTCCACTTCGACCACCGGAATCCCAGCCGGGCCACGCACGCCGTCTCGGCGTCGATCCTGGCCACGTACCCGGCGTGGTTCGTGGTCGGCCTGCGGGCCGGCGCCCGGAGCGATCCCTGAGCCGAGCCGCGTGAAGGTCGCGCTGTTCACCCGCGAGTACCCGCCCGAGGTGTACGGCGGTGCGGGGGTCCACGTCGAGTACCTGTCGCGCGAGCTGGCCCGGCGCATCGACGTGGAGGTCCGGTGCTTCGGCGAACCCAGGCCGCAGCCGGAGGGGATCACGGTGATCGCCGCGAAGCCGTGGGAGTCGCTGGCAGGCCCCGACCGCTACCGTTCGGCCCTCGGCGTCCTGTCGGTGGACCTCGCGCTGGCGGCCGGGCTCGAGGGCGTCTCGATCGCCCACAGTCACACCTGGTACGCGAACATGGCCGGGCATCTGGCCGGGCGCACGTACGGCATCCCGCACGTGATGACCACCCACAGCCTGGAGCCGCTCCGGCCGTGGAAGGCCGAGCAGCTGGGGGAGGGCGGCTACCGGCTCTCCAGCTTCTGCGAACGAACCGCGATCGAAGGCGCCGCGGCGGTGATCGCGGTGTCGGGGGCGATGCGGGAGGATGTCCTGCGGACGTACCAGGACGTGGACTGGGGCCGCGTGGAGGTCATCCACAACGGCATCGACGCGGACGAATACCGGCCGGTCGCGAGGGACGCCGCGCTGCGGCGGACCGGCATCGACCCGGACCAGCCAATCGTGCTGTTCGTCGGGCGGATCACGCGGCAGAAGGGGATCGTGCACCTCGCCCGGGCCGCCGCCTCCATCGACCCGGCCGCGCAGGTCGTGCTCCTGGCCGGCGCGCCCGACACCGAGGAGATCAACCGCGAGATGACGGCCGCAGTGAAGGAGGCTCACGAGGCCCGCGGAAGGATCACGTGGGTCGAGGGGCTGATGCCGCGACACGACGTCATCGAGCTGATGTCGCACGCGACGGTGTTCGTGTGCCCGTCCGTGTACGAGCCCCTGGGGATCGTCAATCTCGAGGCCATGGCCTGCGGGACGGCGGTGGTGGCGACCGCCACCGGCGGCATCCCGGAGGTCGTCGAAGACGGCGTGACCGGCCTCCTGGTCCCGATCGAACCGCGCGACGACGGGTCCGGCGAGCCCGCGGATCCGGCGCGATTCGCCGCGGACCTCGCCTCCAGGATCAACGAGCTCGTCGCCGACCCGAATCGGGCCGGAGAAATGGGTGCGGCCGGCCGCCGGCGCGTCCTGGAGCGGTTCACCTGGAGCGCCGTGGCCGACCGCACCGTCGACCTGTACCGCCGCGTGGCCGCGGCGGGCCCACCGGAACGCTGAAACGCCTACGGCCATGGCCCGGGACGGCATGAGCATCGAGAACCCGGTGACGGGGGAGCGCTTGACGTTCCTGCGCACCGCCGCCGAGACGGCCGGAGCCTTGATGTCGTTCGAGTTCACGCTGACACCCGGCGGGGGCGTGCCCTTGGCGCACGTCCACCCGCACCAGGAGGAGCGGTACCACGTGGTGGACGGGACGTTCGCCATCCGGGTCCGGCGGACCACGTTCGAGGCCGGCCCGGGGCGGAGCCTGGTGGTCCGGGCCGGCGTCCCGCACCGGCTGTGGAACCCCACCGACCGCGACGGTCGGATGGTCATCGAGTTCCGCCCCGCGCTCCGGATGGAGGACCTGTTCGTGGACCTGTGGGCGCTGGCCCGGACCCGGAGGACGAACCGCCTCGGCATCCCGAGGGACCCGCTGCTGGCGGCGGTGGTGGGCCACGCCTACCTGGACGAGGGGGTGCTCCCGGTGGTCCCGGCGTGGCTCCAGCGGGCCTCGGTGGCGCCGGTCGCGTGGCTGGCCCGCCGCCTCGGGTACCGCCTGCCCACCGAGGTTGACACGGAGCGAGGACCCGGCCGCGCGTAACGACCGCGCCTCAGGGCGTACGGTTCGCTGGGATGCCGGACGTCTCGTTCTCGGGACTGGTGATCGTCGCCGCGGTGGCGTTCTGCTCGCCGCTGCTCCTCGGCCTCTTTCCCAAGGTGAAGGTGCCCTCGGCGGTGCTCGAGATCGTGCTCGGGATCGTCATCGGGCCGTCGGTGCTGAACTGGGTCCGGCCCGACCTGGTGATCCGGGTGCTGGCGCTCATCGGGCTGGCCTTCCTGCTGTTCCTGGCGGGCCTCGAAGTGGACGTCACCCGGCTCCGGGGCCGCCTGCTGAAGGTGACGTCGGCCGGGTTCGTGGTGTCGCTGGCGCTCGGGCTGGGGGTGGGGTTCTCGCTCCACGCCGCCGGCCAGGTCCAGTCGGCGGTGCTGGTGGGGATCATCCTGGTCGCCACGTCGCTCGGGCTGGTGGCCGCGGTGCTGAAGGACGCGAACGAGACCGCGTCGCAGTTCGGGCTGCTGGTGATCGCCGGTTCGACGATCGCGGACTTCGGCGCGGTGATCCTGCTCTCGCTGCTGTTCTCGTCGGAGTCCAGCGGAACCGGGACCAAGCTGATCCTGCTGGGGATGTTCGTCATGGTCATCGCCGCGATCGGGCTCGTGGTCGCTCGGGCCGGGCGGTCCATGCGGCTCACCGCCGTGCTGACCCGCCTCCAGGACACCACGGCCCAGATCCGGGTGCGGGGGGCGATGATCCTGCTGCTGGGGTTCGTGGCGATGGCCGAGCGCTTCGGGCTGGAGACCATCCTCGGAGCGTTCATGGCCGGGGCGGTGCTGGCCCTGGTGGACCACGACGAGATGATGAGCCACCCGAACTTCCACCTGAAGCTCGAGGCCATGGGGTACGGCCTGTTCATCCCGGTGTTCTTCGTGGCCAGCGGGTTGTCGTTCGACCTCGACGCGCTGTTCTCGGACGCTTCGACGATCCTGCGGATCCCGATCATCCTGGCGGCCCTCCTGCTCGTCCGGGGCGTGCCGGCGCTGCTGTACCGGGGGCTGGTGGATCGGCGGCGCGTGGTGGCCGCCGCGCTCCTGCAGGCCACGTCGCTGCCGTTCATCGTCGCCGCGACCCAGATCGGGTTGGCCCTGGGCAAGGTCTCCGAGGCCACCGCCGCGGCCCTGGTGGCGGCCGGCCTGCTCTCGGTGGTGATCTTCCCGGTCCTCGCGCTGTCGCTGCTGCGCGGCGCGACGGCCACGGACCCGGAGACGGAAACGGCCCGGCCGTCCTGACCCGGCGGCTACGCTGTGCGGATGCGCGTCACCAGGGCCGTCGGTGCTGCGTTCGCATCGGGACTCCTCCTCGCCGCCTGCTCGACGTCGGGCTCGACGGGCTCGCCGTCGCAGCAGCCGGTCGCGTCCGGTCCCACATCGCCGGTCATCCCCTCGCCGGCCGTGTCACCATCCGGCGTGGGGTCCCCGCCGGTCTCCGCGACGCCGATCACGCCGCCCGCGGGAGGCAAGGTGATCGGCTCCGCGACCGTGCACGTGTCGGATCCGGACGGCGGGGAGTTCGACCTCGTGGCCCACGAGGCCGACGTGCAGGAGGCGGCCGAGCTGATCCAGCGCACCTGGCTGGATCCGGCCCACGGGGTGGCGCTCGGCTTCTACCAGAACCTGCGCGACCGGCGGCATCGGTGGAGCACGAACCAGCTCCACCCGGTGACGTTCACGTTCGACGGCCGGCCGGTCACGTCGATCCGCGGCGAGTGCGTGGTGAGCTGGCAGCGCCCGGCGGGCGGCTCGTTCATCGGCTCGCTGACGTGTCGTGATCTGAAGATCGGCGGGGCGCCGCACGACGTGACGGCCACGTTCGACTCGAAGCGCTAGATGCCGGGTTACGCGGACTGCCAGTTCCGGAAGACCTGCAGGAGGTCCTCGCGGGCCTGCTCGGGGATCTGCTCCTCGGTCAGCCGGCCGGTGAGGCGGAGCATCGTCCGGACCTGCTCCAGGTAGTTGGCGCAGTTGCCGCAGGCGGCGAGGTGGTCGTCGAAGCGCTTCCGGTCGGGCTCGGGGAGGGTTCCCTCGAGGTAGTCCGTGATGACCTCCACGAACTCCCGGCAGGGCATGTTCTTCAGGCCCCGGCGCCGGCGGCGGTTCACGACGCCTCCCGTTCGGACGGTTCGCCGGTCAGGTACTCGGCCAGGGCCCCGCGGACCTTCGACCTGGCCCGGTGCAGGAGCACCCGCTGGTTGACCTCGGTGATCCCCAGGACCGAGCACACCTCCTTCGAGGTGAACCCCTCGACGTCCCGCATCGTGATGACCTCGCGCTGCGATGGCGGGAGCGCCTCGATGGCCTGCCCCAGGCGCTGGAGCGTCTCCCGGGACTCCAGGCGCTGCTCCGGGACCTCGTCCCAGGGCTGTGGCGGCGCCGCCCAGGTGTGGGGCAGCCGGTCGTCCGGGCCCCGGAACCGGTCGGGGTCCACGGCCGGCTCGAACGGGTCCCGCGAGGCGTCGAACATGGCCGAGAACGGGAGGGTTCGGCGCTCCCGGGTCCCCCTGGTCACCGCCCGGTTCACCAGGATCCGGAAGATCCACGTCTTCAGGGACGAACGTCCCTCGAACCGGGGGAGGCCCTGCAGCACGGCCAGCCACGTCTCCTGCACGACCTCCTCCGCGACCTCGCGCGAGGGGACGTACTGCCGGGCCAGGCGGAGCATCGGGCCGTGGTAGGCGTCCACCAGGCCCATGAACGCGGCCTCGTCGCCGGCCATCAGGCGTTCGACGAGGGCCCGGTCGTCGGCCGACGCGGGGCCGCCTGCCGCGCTCCCCGCCGAAGCGGAGGCGGTGACGGCGGTGCGCTGGAGGTCCTCGGTCACGGTCCTGGGGGGCCCGGTCCGGCGCCGGACGTGCCGCGAACCATACGCACGGCCGCCCGCGGTGTCCACCGCCACCATCGGGGGAGGCCTGCCCCATCGGCCCGCCGCCGCAGGCGACACCGCGAGCGTGGTCACGTCAGCCCGGCCAGCTGGTCGAACGACACCCGGGCCACCCGGCGATCGTGGGCCCGGAGCGACCTGAGGTCGCCGAGGGCCTGGGCGTCGATGAGGACGCCGAACGTGAAGTCCCGTCCCGGGATCGGAACGTCCGTCTCCGGTCGGGCGGCGTCCACCACCTGGATGAACACCCCGGTGTTCGGCCCGCCCTTGTGGAGCTGGCCGGTGGAGTGCAGGAACCGCGGCCCGAACCCCAGCGTGGTGGCCACATGGAGCCGGTCCCGCAGCCGCATCCGCGCCCGTTGGAGCGCCTCCTCGGTCTCGGGCGTCCGGTCCAGATAGGCCTGGATGGCCACGTAGTCACCGGGCCGGACCTGCGCCAGGATGGCCTCGAGGTCGTCCAGGGGCGGGTGCTCGATCGAGCCGGACTCCAGGATCCCCTTCGTGGCGGCCTTGGCCTCGGCCACGTTCGGCTGGTCGAACGCGTTGATGCCCAGGATGTGCCCGGCCACGGCCGTGGCCATCTCCCACCGGAAGAACTCGGCGCCGATCTGGATCGGCCCGTCGTAGCGCAGCCGGACCACCGGATGGCCGGCCGCCTCCAGCGCCTCCAGCCCCTCGTGCTCGCCGATGGCCACGAACACCCGGTCGTCGGCGTAGGCCTCCGGCGGGCCGAGGTCCTCACCCACCACCGGCAGGATCCCCTTGCCCTCCTTGCCGGTGGACTCGGCGATGAGCTGTTCGACCCAGCTGCCGAACGACGCGATCTCCTCCGGCAGGGACAGCGTGAGCTTGTCGCGGCCGGCCAGGGCGCCCTCGCCCATCACGGCGCCGAGCAGCGCCGCCGGCGCGTCGGTCACGGCCACGCAGCCGTCGTTCGCGCATTCCATCTCCTCGGCCCGGTCCAGCAGCGCGGAGAGGTCCATGCCGATGAGGGCGGCCGGTACCAACCCGAAGTAGGACAGCGCCGAGTACCGCCCCCCGATGTCCTCGGGGTTCCGGAACGTGGCCCGGAACCCGTGTTCGGCGGCCAGGTCCTCCAGCGGGGTCCCGGGGTCGGTGATGGCCACGAACTGCTCGCCCCGGCCGGTGAGCGACCAGAAGTGCGCGAAGTGGCTGAGGGTCTCGGTGGTGGTCCCGGACTTCGAGGCCACGATGAACAGCGTGTGCGGGAGGTCGAGCTCGCCGGTGACCCGTTCGATCGTCGCCGGATGGGTCGTGTCGAGCACGATCAGCCGGAGTGCCCCGTCCCCCCTCCCGAACGTCGTGGCGAACACGTCCGGGGCCAGGGAGGACCCGCCCATCCCCAGCAGGACGGCGGTCGTGAACCCGTCGGCGGTGGCCTGCTTGGCGAACGCCTCGAGCTCCGGGACGCGTTCGTGCAGGAGGTCGGCGACGGTGAGCCAGCCCAGGCGGTCGGTGATCTCGGTGGGCTCCGGCTTCCACACCGTGTGGTCCTTGCGCCAGATGCGGCGGAGGACGTCGCCGTCGGCCATCTCCTCCAGCCGCTCCCGCGCGGGCTGCTCCAGCGCGCCCAGCGAGTCCGCGTACCTCGCCAGCCCGGCCCGGACCTCGTTGAGCTTCGCGTCGAGGGCCTCGATCAGCTTGTCGAAGTCCTTCGCGAAGGAGGCCAGCCCCTCCTCGAGCAGGGTGTCGGTGACCTCGTGGAGATCGACGCCGTGCGCCGGCAGCTCCGCCAGGGCGCGTTCGGCCTCGTCCAGGCCCTCTTCGACGGCGTGGGGTCGGACCGTGCCGTGGTCCCGAAACGCGTCCATGGTGGCCGCCGGCATGGTGTTCACGGTGTCGGGGCCCGCCAGCTCGTCCACGTACATCGTGTCCGGGTACGCGGGATCCTTCGTGGAGGTCGAGGCCCACAGGGGCCGCTGCACTCTGGCCCCGCCGTCGGCCACGCGCTGCCACCGTTCGCCCGCGAACACCTCCCGGAACTTCGCGTAGGCGCGCTTGGCATTCGCCACGGCGGCCTTGCCCCGGAGCGGCGAGCCCTCCGGGAGCTTCGTGTCCACGGCCGAGTCCACCCGGGACACGAAGAACGAGGCCACGGACGCGATCCGCTCCACGGGTCGGCCCTCCGACAGCCCGGTCTCCAGTCCGGCGATGTATGCGGCGGCGACCTTCTCGTACGCCTCCACGCTGAACAGGAGCGTGACGTTCACGTTCACGCCGGCCGCGATGAGGTCGGTGATGACGGGCAGGCCCTCGGGCGTCCCGGGGACCTTGATCATCACGTTCGGCCGGTCGATTCGCTCCCACAGCTCCTTGGCCGCCGCGATCGAACCCTCCGTGTCCCGGGCCAGACGGGGCTCCAGCTCGAACGACACGTAGCCGTCGCGGGCGTTCGTCGAGTCGTAGACGGGGCGGAGGACGTCGGCGGCCTTCTGGATGTCCACCAGGGCGAGGTCGTAGAACAGGCCCAGGGCCTCCACGCCGGTGTCGTCCGCGATCTGGGCGATCACGCCGTCGTAGTCGGTGGACCCGCCGATGGCCTTGGCGAAGATCGAGGGGTTCGACGTGACGCCGGTGAGGTCGTCTGAGTCCCGGAGCTGCTCGAGGGTGCCGCCGGTGACCAGCCCCCGGCGGAGGAAGTCGAGCCACACGCTCTGGCCGGCGTCGTGGAGTTCCTGGAGTGGGTTCATCTGGACCGAGACCTCCTGATCGGGCGAGCCGGACGACCGCCGCGACCCGCCAGCGTAGTGCGATCGGGCGGATCCTTTGTTACAGGGCAGGCGGAGTCATCGAAGCCGGATCACAAGGCCTGGTCGGGGAGGCGGAATTCGACCGTCCGGCACGAGGGACAGGCCAGCAGTTCGAGCGGAATCATCTGTTCCCCCATCTCCGCCCACTCGCCGAACAGGAGCTTCCACCCGCCGCTGGTGCCTCCGATGCGGATCTGCTCGACCCCGTGGGACTCGAGGCCCGTGCCGCACCTCAGGCACGCGGTCGACGGGGTTGTCCCCGCCGGGGTCTGGTCGGGCTGATCGGTCACCCTCGCCTCCTTCCCCGGATCGTCGGGCTCTCGCCCGGGATTCACTCGCTCACGTCGTCGAACCGCTCGCCGTACGCCGGGATGTGGGAGAGGTACGGCTCGGGGTCGCCCTCCCAGTCCAGGGCCTCGATCTGGCGGCGGGAACGGCGGCCGGACAGCGTCCGGAACAGCTCGTAGCGGTCGCCGGCGAGCGTCGCTCCGGGCTCCGTGGAGCCGCACACGCGCTCCTTGCCGTCGTAGCGGAGCCGCAGGGCGGGGATGCCCAGCAGGTCCAGCCGGAACCCCAGGGTCACGGCGAACCCGGCCAGCGCGATCCGGCAGGCGGGGGAATCCCGTTCGCCCGGGCGGCCCACGGCGTTGCGGATGTCCTGGCCGTGCGCGGAGAGGTCCGTGACGAGGATCGAGTCGATGAACGGGTACTGGACGGGGAACGACTCCTCGCCTTTCAGCATGGGGAGCACGCGTGCGGCCTGTTCGTCCCACTCCGCGACCACGTCGTCGAACGGCAGGTCGCGGCGCCTGCCCACCTCCTCGGCGTTCCATTCGTCGCGGAGCCGGGCCTGCTCGGGGTCGTTGAGCGACGCCAGGATGTCGAGCACACCCCGCGGGCCCTCCCCCTCGGTGGCCAGGCGGCCCTCGGCCGCGAGGTGCGCGACGGCGTCGCGGACCGACCACAGCGGCGTGGCCGGCACGTTCGTGTGCAGCTCCTCCGGCGGGAGTCCCCGGACGAACTCCGACAGGCTGCGTTGCGTCTCGGCGTAGACGGCGGCGGTGTCGATCACGGTCGATCGGGTCCTCTCGCGGGCGCTGGTGCGGGTGGATCCCAATTATGGTCCGTCGGGCTCGCGTACAGTTCGCGCGTGCTGGTCGACCCGCAGTGGCTGGAGGAGCACCTGGACGATCCCGACGTCGTCGTCGTTGACATGCGATGGCGGGGCGACGGGTCCGGCCGGTCGTTGTGGGAGGCCGGCCACGTGCCGGGGGCGGTCCACCTGGACTGGTCCGCCGACATCGTCGATCCCGACGCGGAGTACGCGTTCATGCTGGCGCCCCCGCCGTCGTTCGCGGCGGCGATGGAGCGCAGCGGCGTCGGCGACGGCGCGACGGTCGTGGCCTACGCCGACGAGCAGGGGTCCGGGCCGTTCCGCTTGTGGTGGGCGTTCCGCGTGTACGGGCACGAGGACGACGTGCGCATCCTGGACGGCGGGTGGGGGCGATGGGTTCGCGAGGGCCGTCCGGTCTCGACGGACGAACCTCCCGGCGGGGCCGAGGTGGTGTGGACTCCGAGACCGAGCGTCGTTCGACCCGCGACCGCCGGCGAGGTCATGAACGCCGTCGCCGATCCCCGCGCGTTCGTCCTGGACTCGAGGCCGTCCAAGCAGTACGCGGGCCTCGGAGTGTGGTTCGAGACGGGGACGGTGCCCGCGGACGACGACGGCATCGCCCACACGCCCCGCGGCGATCTCCGGGCCGGGCACATGCCGGGCGCGGTGAGCATCCCCTCGGCCCGCCTGTACCGGGACGACGGGACGATGAAGTCGCCGGAGGAGCTGCGCGAGCTGCTCGAGGCGGCGGGAGCGCCGGTTCGGCCGGCAACGTCCGCGATCACCTACTGCGGCTGCGGCATCAGCGCGAGCGCCCTGCTGTACGCCCTGCACCGGGCCGGGTTCGACGACGCGCGGCTCTACGACGCCAGCTGGGAGGAGTGGGGCCGCCGCCCGGGCCTCCCGATCGAACGCGACTGAGTCGAGTCAGCTTCTGGGCGACGAGTCGTCGATCCCGAGGTCGGCGAAGTTCGCCGAGGACTTGCCGAACTCCCACCAGCCGTGGATCCAGGGCTTCGCGATGGCCAGGCTCCGTCCGTACACCAGCGGGATCACCGCCACGCGGTCGGCCACGGCCATGCGGTCGGCCTCGTGGAACAGCTCGAGGCGTGAGCGGTCGCTCCGTTCGCGACGGGCCCGTTCGATGAGCTCGTCGAACGGCGGCCAGGAGAATCCGCCCTCGTTCGTCCTGCTGTCGGACTGGAACAGCAGCCGGAGGAAGTACTCGGGGTCGGCGTAGCCGGGGAGCCATCCGGTGAAGTAGATCGGGGCGAGCTCGGTGGGCCGTCGCACGGATGCCGCGGTCTCCGCGGTCCACGTTCGCAGCCCCACCTCGACCCCGAGGACCTCGCGCCACGAGGCCAGGACCGGCTCGAACAGCGAGGCGTGGTCCTCCAGGCCCGCCACGGTCAGCGCCCCGGTGAACCCCGACCGGGCCAGGTGCTCCCTGGCCAGGTCCGGTTCGAACCGCAGCGCGATGTCCGGCGTGTGGCCCTGGAGCGCGGGCGGCACGATCCCCCCGGTGGCCAGGACCATGTTCACCGGCAGCGCCCTCCCCAGCGCCCCACGGTCCACGGCATGGGCCAGCGCCTTCCGCAGGTCGAGGCCCGATGTGGGTTCGCCCGTGTGGTCGAACGCCAGGTACCCGGACCACGCCGCCGGACCGAGGTGGGCGTCCGGGAGCTCCTCGGGCATGAGGTCCGCGATCCGCGGCGTGTACCGGACCGCCACCATGTCCAGCTCGTCGTGCGCGTACGGCTCCAGCGCGTGCGAGACGCGGTCCCGGACGTACTCCACGCGGGCCACGTTCCCCGGACGCGGCGCGGCGTGATCCGGCCGGCGCTCCAGGGTCAGCGTGTCGGCGCCGCGGGCGGCGATCCGGAACGCGCCGCTCACCACCTGCCGCTCCGGCTCCACCCATCCGTCGCGGTCGCGTTCGACGGCGCGGCGCGGTTGCGGCCCGCCGTCGGGCCGGTTCATCACGCCCATGAAGTAGGGGGCCGGCGCCACCAGGCGGAACTCGACGGTCCGGTCGTCCAGGGCCCGGACCCCGATGCGGTCCGCGTCGGCGTTACGGCCCAGGTAGTAGTCCTGGCCGTTCTCCAGGACGAAGTAGATGGCCACGGAGGAGCCGGGCGAGGCCGGGTCCAGCACCCGCTTGATGCCGAACTCCACGTCGGACGCGGTGAGGGGCTCGCCGTCGGACCACCGCAGGCCCTCCCGGAGGTGGAACACGTATCGCAGCCCGTCGGGAGCGATCTCCCATCGTTCGGCCAGCGACGGCACGATGGTCCGCTCCGGCCACGCCTCCACCAGCCGGTCGAACAGCTGCATGCACAGCTGGATGTTCGGCCACGCGATGGCCGACTTCGGGTCGTTGTCGTTCGGCAGGAAGCTGGTGGCCACCCGGAGCGTCGCGGACGGCTCAACGGAAGGCGCGGACGGCGGAGTCCACAGGTCGAACGCCCGCCGGTACGTCTCGTCGGCCTCGGCGAATCGCAGCGACATGTGGAGGGCGAGCGCCAGCTTGAACAGCACCACCGCCATCCCCTGCTGCTCGCCGCGACGCTCCATGAGCGGCAGCAGCTCCCGGTAGAAGGAGACGGCCTCGTCGAGGGCGTAGTCCTGCCGGGCCCGGTCGGCGGCGATCGTGAGGTACAGCACGGCCTGGTCCTCGTCCGCCGCCGCCAGCCAGTGATGGGCCAGCACGCCGGCCGCCTCGACCTCTCCCCGGCCCTCTGCCTCGAGCCACTCGGCGGCCCGGCGGTGGAGGCGCCGCCGGACCTGGCCGACCAGGGTCCGGTATGCGGCCTCCTGGATCAGGACGTGCTTGAAGCGGTATTCGGGCTGGGGCCACCGCCGTTCCTGGCGCACCAGATCCAGGCGCTGGAGGTCGGTGAGGGCGGGCCCCACCGACTCGTCGCTCTTCCCGCCGGCGGCGACCACGCCCTCCAGCAGGGGCAGGCCGAACTGCCGGCCCAGCACCGAGGCCGCCGTCAGGACGCGGTGGCACTCGGGCGTGAGCCGGTCGATCCGGGCCAGGATGACCTTCTCCACGGTCGGGGGAATGTCCACGTCCACCTCGTGGTCGAACCGCCACCGCTCGCCGTCGCGAGCGAGGGCGCCGGCGTCGGCCAGGGACCGCACCATCTCCTCGAGGAAGAACGGATTCCCCTCGGCGTGCGTGAGCACCCGGTCCTCCACGTCCGCCGGGAGCACGCCGGGGCCGACCAGGGCGTGGAGGAGCTCGCGGTCGGCCCTGCCGGTCAGGGCCTCCAGTGCGATCTCCCGCGTCCGGTGGGGGAGTGCCCGGGCGGCGGCCTCCTTCACCGCCCACGACGGATGGTCCCGCTCGGGCCGCTGGGCCACCAGCAGCAGCACCGCGGCCTCCTCGCTGAGGGACAGGAGCCGTTCGACCAGTTGGATGGACGTGGGATCGGCCCAGTGGAGGTCCTCCAGGGCCACCACCACCGGGCCGTCCGCGGCGAGCCGCTCGAGGAGCGTTCGAACGACCTCGAACGTCCGGTACCGCAGGGCCTCGGGCGACAGCTCGGCCATGCGGGCCGCCGGGTCCGGCTCCAGCGTGAGGTCCAGCATCGCGCCGAGGTACGGTGCCTCGTCGGCCGGGGCCCCGAACACCCGCTCCACGCCCCGGCGGAGCGCCACGCGGGTCCGGACCTCGGGGTCGTCCGCGGAGAGCCCGAGCCATCGCCGGACCAGGTCGCGGAACGGCCAGTAGGGGATGGACTCCCCGTACGAGACGCACCGGCCCTCGAGCCACGTCACGGGACGCTCGGACGGCAGCGAGGCGGCCAGGTCGTGGATCTCGCCGAGCAGCCGGCTCTTGCCGATCCCCGGTTCGCCGGTCAGGAACAGGATCCCGCCGGCGCCGGCCAGGACGGCCTCCAACGCGTCGCGGGCCACCGCCAGCTCGCGGTCGCGCCCGACCAGCCGTGCCTGGACCCCCTCGAGGCCCCGCACCCGGGTCCCGGCGTCGCGGGCCGAACGGGCCACGGCCGCGTGGACCGGCGCGGACTTGCCCTTCAGCTCGAGCACCTGCGGCTCGTCCCATTCGAACAGGGCCTCCACCAGCCTGCGGGTGGCCCCGCCGACCAGGACGGTCCCCGGCTCGGCGGCCGTCTGCAGGCGCGCCGCGATGTTCACCGCGTCGCCCGTGGCGCCGTACTCCACCCGGTTCCCGGCCCCGACCGCGCCCACCACCACCGGCCCCGTGGCCACGCCGACCCGCACGGCGAGCGGGTCCACGGCCCAGCCCCGGGCGACCTCCGCGCCGTACTCGGCCACGTCCTCCGCGATGGCCAGGCCCGCCCGGATGGCCCGCTCCGGGTCGTCCTCGTGCGCCGCCGGCGCCCCGAACAGCGCCAGCACGCCGTCGCCGGCCAGGTCCTTCACGGTTCCACCGAAGGCCTCCACCCGCCGGATCATCCGGGCAACGGCCTCGCCGACGATCAGCCGGACGTCCTCGGGATCGAGCTGCTCGGCCAGGGGGGTGGACCCGACCAGGTCGGCGAACAGCGCGGTCACGGTCCGGCGCTCCTCAAGCATGGGTCGATCCGGCTGCCGTTCCCCGGGGGCGCTCCCGCTCACGACGGGATTGTGTCACTTCGTCCCGGAGTCTCCAGGCAGGGCCGTGCGCCTACGCGAGCTCGGGGATGCCGGGGTCGGCGTCGGGGTGGTCGCCGTCGCCGTACGTGGCGGCGCGGTCCGGCGTGAGCCCGGCGACCCACGACCTCGGGAACACCCCCGCGAACTCGGGGTGCCCGGCTCGGGCCCGGTCCACCGCCGAGCGGTTCACGTACGGACCGATGTTGTCGCCGTAGCGGTAATCCACGAGTGCGGCGGCGATCTCGGACCCGGTGACCCCGGCGTCCGACAGCGCCCGCCCGTCGAGGTACACCTCGGAGGGCTTCACGTCCTCGAGCGTGGCCACCTCCCACACCGAGCGTCCGAACCGGCCGGCGATGTCCTCCTGGAGCTGGATGGGGTCGAGGCGGACGCCGCCCGCCACGTCCACCCGCGGGCACTGCCCGTGGTCGGCGGTCACGATGAGGGCCCATTCGCCGGGCAGGAACGCCGACTCCAGCAGGCGGCGGAGCCGCCCCAGCTCTGTGTCCACCGCGGTCAGGGCCACCCGCTCCTCGTCGGCGATCATGTTGTACACGTGCCCGGTGTAGTCGGGCGACTTGTAATTGACGTACAGGAGGCTGGTCGCGTCCCCTCGTCCGACCGGCTCGTTCATCAGGGCCTGGACCGCGATCTCGCCCTGGTACTGGATGATCGGCGGGGAGCAGCAGATCATCTTGGGCCGCTTGTCGATCGCCGTGCCCTCCTCCTCGCCGAAGAACTCGATCAGCTTCTTCGTCAGGAAGTCGCGCTCGGGGAGGGCGTCGGGCATCCGGAACAGGTCGGGGTTCTGCGACTGCCACCGGTTCGTGTCGTCCTCGTCCCAGTAGATGGCCACCGGCAGGCGGCCGTCCGGGCCCGTCCCCGGGTTGCCCGTCATGCCGACGTGCCAGATCTGGTAGCCGATCTCGCCCACCCACGACTTCTGCCCCGTGGCCTCGGCGTAGTCCATGGCCAGGGTGGGCACCAGCAGGTAGGAGGGGTCGGCGTGCCCGATGTCCCCCCACGCCTTCTGGAGTCGGCCGTTCCGGCGGAGGTTGTGCCCGGAGATGCCGTGGTGCACGGGGAACTGGCCGGTGCCGATCGTGGCGTGGGCGGAGGCGGTGACCGACGGGAACGAGCCCATCATCGCGTTGCGGTAGTTCGCGCCGTCGGCCATGAGGGCCCGGAGGTTCGGCCAGGCGTCCTTCCAGTGGCTGAGGACGTTCCACCCGCCGCCGTCGATGACGTACGTGACGATGACCTTCAGCCGCTGCGACGGCGTCGGGATCCCGGGGAGCACGTGCCCGTCGGGGGTGGGGAACGGGTGTCCGAGGAGCTGCCCGGTGGTCGGGGCCAGGTCCGCCAGCGTGGCCGGTTCGGTGAAGTCGCCCGGCTCCACGATCCCCGGCGCGTACACCACCAGCGGGATGCGCTCCGTGTATCCCCACAACATCGCGTGGCTCGAACGGGGGTCCTGCTTCGCGAGGTCCAGCGACTCGAACGAGTAGTTCGACGTGTTCCAGGGGGCCAGCACGAGCTGGAGGTCGCCCGACCGCTCCGGATGGACGCCGCGGCGGAGCAGTTCCATGCCCTGGCCGCCGACGCTGCGGGCCATGCCCTCGATCGTCGGCTTGGGATCCGATCGGACGCCCCGTTCCACGACCCGGCCGAGCCCCGCCCCCGCCGCGACCGCGCCGAGTCCGACCGCACCCATCGTGGCCAGGAACCGCCGCCGGGAGAGGTCCGTCTCGGCGGCGCGCTGCCGCCAGGCGATCGCCGCGCCCGTGGCCACCACCACGAGCCCCACCACGCCGGCCACCACCAGGCTCCCCACCAGCGCGACGACGAACGCCAGCGCGGAAGCCGCCGCCAGCGCGACGGCGATGATGACGCCGGGAGAGAGGGTTCGATCGGAACGAGCCACGTCGAGCACATTCTCCCAGGCCGGCCTGGGAAACGGCTCAGGTGCGCTTGCGGGCGAGGTCGAGGAACGGCAGCTCGACGACCGTTGCCGGGACCCGACCCCGGCGGGCCTCCACCGTCCATTCGATCTCGAGCGCCGTGCCCGGTTCGCTCGCCTCGGCCCGGACCGACGCCAGCGCGACGTTGCGCTTCAGCGTGGGGCTCCACGTGCCGCTGGTGGCCCGGCCCACCTGCCGGCCGGCGCCGCCCCCGAACACCGGAACGGGGTTGCGCCACGTGGTGGCGGGGACGGCGGGCGTCAGCCCGTGCGACGCGTACAGGGATTCGAACCCGGTCCAGTCCAGCTCGAGCCCCACCAGCCGCCGGGGCGGGCCGCCCGCCGCCTGCTCCCGCTCGAGGGCCCGCCGGCCAACGAACCGCCCGGGCTTGCCGAACGCCACCAGCCGGCCCAGCCCGATCTCGAACGGCGAGTAGGCCTGGTCGGGGATGAGGGCGTGCCGGGCGCTGGTGTAGTCCACGTCGAGCAGGATCAGCCCGGCCTCCAGGCGGACCACGTCGAGCGCCATGAGCCCGGCCGGGCGGGCGCCGAACGGGCGCCCGGCGTCCATCACGGCGTCCCACAGCTCGACGGCCCGGCCGGCGTCGACCCACAGCTCGTACCCGAGGTCGCCGGTGTAGCCGGTCCGGGTGATGTCGACGTCGATGCCCCGGATGGTCGTCCGGCGCTCCCGGAAGTACCGGAGATCCGCGAACGGCTCCTCCGCGGCGGCCTCCAGGACGTCGCGGGACCGCGGTCCCTGCAGGGCCAGCGCGCCCACGGCCTCGGTGGTCTCCTCGACCTCCACGTCCAGCCCCCGGGCGTTCATCCGGAACCACCGGAGCTGGGGATCGGCGGCGGTCCACCGGTATGTGGTCTCGTCGAGCCGGGTGATCGTGCCGTCGTCGTCGACCTTGCCGTCCTCGTCGCACCAGCACGTGTACCAGACCTGTCCCACCGCCAGCTTCGCCGGGTCCCGGACCTGCACGCGGTCGATCAGGCGGGCCGCGTCGGGCCCGGCGACGCGGTACTTGAACAGCGGGGACACGTCGATGAGCGCGGCCTGTTCGCGGACGGCGTTGTACTCGATGTCCCACGAGTCCGCGTAGGACAGCGCTCCCCAGTACCCCGCCCACTCCCGCCACTGGCGCTTGCGGTTGAGGGGCTCCGTCGCCGCGTGGAACGCCGACCCGATGCTCACGAGGGCAGAGCCTACTTCGTGAGGTCGATGCCGAATGGACGCAGGAACGCCGCCGCGTCGGGGAACTGCTGGGTGAGCGCGGCGCCGAGGTCCTTCGGCGTGGCGATCCCGAACGCGCTGTCGGCCACGTACCGCCTGAGCGCGGCGTCCACCTTGTCGGGGTCGCCGAGCTTCGTGAACACCTGCACGCCGCGGAAGTACACTCCCGGCTCGTACTGCTCGGAGTGGTGGTCCCAGAACGTCATGGGCGCGCCCACGTGGTTCCTCGCGATCGGCGGGAAGTGCGCGTTCGCGAAGTAGTCGAGGTAGCCGTCCAGGCGGGCCGCGGCCCACGTGGCGAACGTCTCGTCGAGCCAGGGATCGCGGGCCTGGTCGTTGCCGACCAGCGAGTAGAACCACTGGTGCGCGAGCTCGTGGGTGGTCACGCGGTCGATGCCCTCCGCCCCCTCGAACACCAGGGTGGGGTACTCGATCCCCGAGCGCTCGATGGCGCGCGTCACGGTGAGGTGGAACGAGCTCCAGGGATACGTGCCGTAGCGGCCGCCGAGGCCCCCCAGCGTCACGGCCAGCCGGTCGGCCACCTGGCCCGGGTCGACGGCCACGCCGTCCTCGACGCCCACCGTGATCTCGATCGGATGCGGCGCGAACAGCGTCCTGGTGGCGGTGGTGAACTTCCCCACGGCGAGGGCGAAGTCGCGGACGGCCACGGCGCGCCACTCCTCGGACACCGTCGACGGGCTCGCCGAGGACGCCGGCGAGGTCTGCTGGAGCTCCCCGCTGGCGATCACCGTGAGCTCCCTCGGATGCGTCACCTGGACGGAGAAGTCGGCGGTGGGGGAGGTCGACGCCTCCGCCAGGGAAGTGGTCGGCGGGTCGGTGGCCCAGCCGGTCCCGGGGACCCACGGGAGGAGAGGGAAGAACGAACCGAGCCAGACCGTGTCGCGGTCCCGCCCCAGGCGGTCGAGCACCCTGCCGGGCAGGTGCAAGACCCATCCCATGGAGAACGAGACCCGCTGGCCCTTGTCCACGGGATGCTGGGCGACGAGCGTGGTGGGGTCCGGCTGCTCGGTGGCCACGACACCCGCGTCGAGCCTCACGTCGCCGACGGTCAAGCCCGCTCCCTCCTCGGCCTGGCGAGGCGAGTTCGGCCAGAGCCGGAACACCAGCCGGTCGGTGTCCAGGTCCGGGGTGAACTCGCCTCGGAGGGAGCCGGTCACGGTTCGCCCCGCCGCCGGGATCGACACCTGGAGGTCGTACTCGGGACGGTCGGACCCAGCCTGAGGACAGTCGTTCTCCAGTCCGCATCCGACCGAGTCGGACAGGAGGACGATCGGGCTGTCGCCGACTCGCCCCGATTGGACGCCGCCCGTGCCGGCGTTCGTGCAGCCGGCCGCCAGCAGTGCAGCGACCGCGGAGATGACGAAGGCGCGGGGAGCCCGGGGTCTCCGCCGCACCCCACCCCGGGCTCGACCCGCGCTCATCGCCTCCATATACGCATTGTCCGGGGCCGGAGGATGGCCGAATGTCGTTCGTCCGTCGAACCTCCGGCCGTGTGCACTGCCCTGCTACCCTCCGTGCGGTCGGCCGGGGTCGGAGGATCCAGTGGGGGAGCGCTACGACGCGATCGTGATCGGCGGGGGCCACAACGGGCTGACCGCGGCCGCGTATCTGGCCCGGGCCGGGCTCCGGACGGTGGTCCTGGAGCGGCGCGAGATCCTGGGCGGCGCGGCCGTGACGGAGGAGGTCTTCCCCGGATTCCGGTACAGCGTGGCGTCCTACGTGGTGTCGCTGCTCCGGCCGGAGATCATCAGAGACCTCGACCTCCCGCGGCACGGCCTGGAGATCCTTCCGTTGGACGGCACGTTCACCCCGCTCGATGGCGACTACCTGTGGCGGGTGAACGACCACGGCCGGACCATGCGCGAGATCCGGCGGTGGTCCCGATCCGACGCCGAGGCCTACGAGGAGTACGGCCAGCTCATGGTGGACCTGGCGCGGTTCATCAAGCCCGTGCTGTCCCTGACGCCGCCCGACCCCGGCCGCCTCAACCCGCTCGAGTGGCTGCCGCTGGCGAAGATGGCGAAGGCCTGGCGGGCCCTCTCCGCCCGCCAGCGCGACACGTTCATCCAGCTGATGACCATGAGCGCGGCGGACTTCCTCGAGCAGTGGTTCGAGACGGATCCGCTCGTCGCGACGATGTCCGCGTCCGGCATCATCGGCACGTTCCAGGGCGTGCGCTCGCCCGGGACGGCGTACGTGCTGCTGCACCACTACATGGGCGAGATCGACGGCGCGTTCCGGGCGTGGGGGATCCCGCGCGGCGGGACGGGCGGGGTGTCGAACGCCATCGCGAACGCCGCCCGAGAGCTGGGGGCGGAGATCCGGTGCGGGGCCCCGGTGTCGTCGCTGGTGGTGGGGGGCGACCGGGTGACCGGAGTGGCCCTGGAGTCCGGAGAGGAGATCGCCGCGGGCTCGGTGCTGTCCAGCCTCGACGCCCGGCAGACGTTCCTCCGCCTGGCGCCGGAGGGTTCGCTCGACCATTCGTTCACCGAGGAGGTCCGGCGGTTCCGGTTCCGTGGATCCAGCGGGAAGGTGAACCTGGCGCTCGACGGGCTGCCGGAGTTCGAATGCATGCCGAACTCCGAGACCACCGAGCACCTCCGCGGCGCCCTGTCGTTCTCGCCGTCCGTGGACGCCATGGAGCGGGCCTACGACGACGCGAAGCACGGCTCGCACTCCCGGCGGCCCTATATCGACATGATCATCCCGACCATGGTGGACCCGTCGATGGCCCCGCCCGGCAAGCACGTGATGTCGTGCTTCGTCCAGTACGCTCCGTACCACCTGGCCGACGGAGCCACGTGGGACGACGCCGCCCGCGATGCGTTCGGCGAGACCGTGATCGACACGATCGAGGAGCGGATCCCGAGCATCCGCTCGCTGATCCTTCACCGGCAGGTGCTGACCCCGCTCGACATGGAACGGACCTTCGGCCTGTCCGAGGGCAACATCTTCCAGGGCGAGCTGTCGCTGGAGCAGCTGTTCTTCAACCGGCCGGTGCCGGGATGGTCGGCGTACCGGACGCCGCTGCGGCAGCTGTGGATGTGCGGTTCCTCCGTGCACCCCGGCGGCGGGATCATGGGCGCGCCCGGTCGGATCGCCGCCCTCGAGGTCGTGAAGGAGCTCCGGAAGCGGAGGGCGTCCTGAGCGCCGCGACCGAGGCCGGTCGCCGGTACGACGCTGTGATCGTGGGGGCCGGGCACAACGGCCTGACCTGTGCGGCGTACCTCGCTCGGTCCGGACTTCGCGTGCTGGTGGTGGAGCGACGCGACCGGGTGGGCGGCGCCGCGGACACCGCGGAGATCGCCCCCGGGGTCCGGGCGCCCGTGGTCGCGCACACGGTCGGCCGGCTCCGGCGGTCGGTGATCCGCGACCTCGACCTGGAGCGGCACGGTCTCCGGCTGGTCCGCCCCGAGATGCTTGCGCTGTCCCTGCACCCCGAGGGGCGGGCCGTCCGGCTGTGGGCGGACCCGGAACGGACGGCCCGAGACCTCGCGTCATGGTCCGGGCGCGACGCGGAGGCGTGGGTCGGGTTCGACCGGAAGGTCCGGGCCCTGGCCAGCCTGATGGCCTGGCTGAACGCGATGACGCCGCCCGATCTCCGTTCGCCGTCGATGGCCGACGCCATGTCCGGGCTCCGGCTGGGGCGGGCCCTCCGGCGCCTGGGGAGCCGCGCCCATCTCCGGGAGGCCATCCGGGTCCTGCCGACGGCGGTCGCCGACTTCTGCGAGGACCACCTGGAGTCCGACGCGGTCCGGGGGGCGGTGGCGGCCGGAGCGGTGCACCTCACCGCGATGGGCCCGCGCTCCGCGGGGACCACGGCGGTGCTGCTTTCGGGGATCGCCGGGACGGGGGTCGGGGCAGCCGGGCAGTCCACGTTCGCGATCGGGGGACCCGGTTCGGTGGGCGACGCCCTGGCGGCGTCGGCGCGGTCGTTCGGAGCGGAGCTCCGGTGCGGGGCGGAGGTGGAACGGATCCTCACTCCGGGCGACCGGGCGGCGGGGATCGTGCTCGGCGGTGGAGAGGAGATCACGGCACGCGTGGTGGTATCGGGCGCCGACCCCAAGCGGACGCTGCTGGGGCTCGTGGACCCCGAGGTGCTGGGCCCGACGCTCGGGTGGCGCGCCGGGAACATCCGGACGCGGGGCACGGTGTCGAAGGTGAACCTGGCGCTCGACGGGCTGCCGGAGTTCGCGGTCGCGGCGGGGGAGCGGGGGACCGCGCTGCTGTCCGGACGGGTGCTGGTCGGGGCCACCGGGATCGGCGACCTGGAGCGGGCCTTCGACACGTCGAAGTACGGCGAGGTCCCGGATCGGCCGTTCGTCGAAGCCACGATCCCCACGCTGTCGGACCCGACGCTCGCCCCCGACGGCACGCACGTGGTCTCGGCGACGGTCCAGTGGACCCCCTTCACCCTTCGCCACGGATCCTGGGACGACGAGCGGGAACGGCTGGGCGACATGGTCGTGGCGGCGTTCGAGGAACACGCCCCCGGGTTCGCCGCGCGGGTGTCGGCCCGCCGGGTCCTCACGCCTCCGGACCTCGAGCGCGACTACGGCCTCACGGGCGGCCATCCCCTCCATGCCGAGCCCGGCCTGGACCAGTTCTTCGCCTGGCGCCCCATGCCGGGCGCGGCCCGGTATCGCCTCCCGGTCCCGGGCCTGTATCTCTGCGGCTCCGGCGCGCACCCCGGCGGAGGCATCACCGGCGCGCCGGGCGCGAACGCCGCCCGCGAGATCCTGTCCGACCTCCGCCGCCGCTGACGCAGTTCGGCAGAGTCAGCCCGAAGGCCAGGGGAGAGTCGGGCGCCCCGAACCTGGAGCGATCGAACGGAAATCACGCCACCACGAGCTGCCGGTCCGGCCCGGCCCGAGGCGATCCCCGCCCGTCCCGAGGAGGCCCCGGCCCCGCCCGGAACCTCCGCCCGTCGGGCCGATACCACCGGACCTCCCCGTCCGCCCGCCGGGTCAGGCTCCATCCGAAGTCGTGGACCAGGTGGTGGTGCCACTTGCACACCAGCACCAGGTTCCCGAGCTCGGTGGGACCTCCCAGTCCCCACCACGCGATGTGGTGGGCGATGGAGTACCGCTTCGACCCGCACCCCGGGAACGTGCACCCGACATCGCGGTACCTGAGCTGGCGCATCATGGTGGGGGTGGGGTCGTGCGCAGCCGTGGTCATCCGGACCGCGTTGCCGGAGCCGTCCTCCAGCACCGCCTGGACCCGGGCGTGACACAGCAGGCGGTCCACGGTCTCGGGCCCGGCGATCCCTCCGCCCTCGATCCGGGACCCCTCACCCCTGGCCACGGCGTCTGCCCTGACGTGGATCACCACGGTGGCCCGCCCGGCGTCGGATTCGGGGGCCACCCGTTCGGTGGCGAGCGCCAGGAGGCCGTTCGCCCGGCTGGCATCCTCCGCAGGGGCACCGGTGCAGGACTCCACGTCCTCGGGGAGCTTCGGGAGGGTCCCCCTCACGAGCTCGATGGCCTGGGCCAGGACGGCACCCTCGGCCGCGGGGTAGTCGGCAGACAAAGCGAAGCGCCGGCCCTCGTCGTGGTACCGCCACCTCACGGATCGCTCCCTGGAGATGTCGGCGGACTCCTCCCTCGAGCGCTTCGCTCGGAGGTCCCCCTCCTCCCGGATCCGTCCCGGAGGGACGTTCCGGGCCCACGAGATGAGGAGCTCCTCTTCCTCCGGAGTGGCGAACCTCGAGAGCTCGACGACCTTCTCGATCCCGAGCTCCCCCGTGGCGAGCGCCGAGCGAAGCAAGGGGAGCGATTCCAGGGCGCGGGCCGTCTTGACCAGACGGTCGGCTTGCCACCAGGAGATCCCCAGGTTAATCCCCACCCAAGCCGCCATGTCCTGGGCCTCCGTACGCTCCCCGAACTCACGGCGATCGGCCTCAGCCAGGAGCCGGAGCATGTCGGCATGTGCCGCGCAGGCCCGGGCGTTGGCCCGGAAGATGGCCTCAGCGATCTCGTCGTCGGTGCGGGCGTCGACCACAGGGAACCCCGTCCTCGAACACATTCGGTCGGGGGAAGGTAAGAAAGAGAATATCGAACAGACGTTCGATTGTCAAATCGACCGATCATCGGGCCGTTCACATACGGACGCCAGCCGAGAGCGTCCTACCGGCTTCGGCTCAACGCGCCGTCGCTGGGGGTGATCGTCCCAGTGCTCGTGCTCGGGCTGGTGCTCATGCTGCCGCAGCAACAACGTCTTCGTCCTGGTCCTGTCCGTGCCACGTTCGACGTCCACGCCGAGGGCTGAACCCGCCCGAACCGGACCCCGTCAGCCGATCCAGGCGAAGTGCTGGGCTCGGATGTCGTCCACCACCCCCGGCGGCAGGAAGCTCGCCGCCAGCGAGTTCCGGACGGCCGCGGCGAAGTCCTCGTCGTCGAACCGGAGCTCGGTGCGGGCGGCCTCGTACTCGTGGGTGAGGTCGATGCCCATGAGGCCGGGGTCGTCGGTGTTCAACGTGACCCGGAGGCCCTCGTGGAGGAGGCGCCGGGCCGGGTGGTCGGCCACCCGGTCCACGCCGCGGGTCAGCCAGTTCGAGGTCGGGCACATCTCGAGGGTCACGCCCCGCTCCCGGGCCAGGGCCACGACCGCGGGATCGCGGGCAACCGACAGCCCATGGCCCAGCCGCTCCGCCCCGATCACGATCGCCTCCCGAGGATAGGGCGGCGGGCCCGATTCTCCGTAGTGCAGCGTCACGTGCATCCCCGCGTCCAGCACGCGCCGGACATGGACCGCGTAGTTCCCCGGCGGGAACCCCAGCTCGGGCCCCGCGATGTCGAACCCCACGACCTCCTCGCGGTGCCGGAGCGCGAACTCCACCGTCCGGTCGGCCGACTCCGGCCCCAGGTCGCGGCTGAAGATGATCACGAGGCCCACGGCGACGTCGCGCCCCGCGCCCACCGCCTCGTCGACCCCCGCCCGCACCGCCTCCAGCGCCCCGTCCCAGCTCAGTCCGGCGGGAGAGCACATGAAGTCGGGGGAGCACCGCAGCTCCGCCAGCCGCACGTTCTCCGCCGCGAGGTCCTCCACCGCCTCCCGCGCGATCCGGCGCACAGCTCCGAGATCGGTGAACGACCGTTGGGCGAACCCGAACGCCGCCAGCGCGGTCTCCAGGCTGTCCACCGGCTCCGTGATGAGGGCGTGCGGCGCGAGATCGTCCTCGGTCCACGCCGGGAGGTCCATCCCGGCCGCCCGATGGAGGTCGATGATCGTCGACAGGCGAACGGAGCCCTCGAGATGCCGGTGCAGGTCGACCTTGGGCATCGCCCTGAGATCCATGGCCCCGGATTCAACCCCACGGGTCCATTGGCCCGCTCCTTCGGCGATCGGGTGCAACCCCTAGGATCCTCCCGGAGTCGAACGACTGATGATGCTCGAAGGGAAGCGACTGCTGCTCACGGGGGTCCTCACCCCCCAGAGCATCGCGTTCGCCGTGGCCGAGGTGGCCCAGCGGGAGGGCGCTGAGATCGTCCTCACCGGGTTCGGCAAGAGCATGGGGCTCACCGAGCGGAGCGCCCGCCGCCTGCCGAAGCCGGTGGACGTCCTGGAGCTCGACGCGAACGACGACGCCCACGTGGAACGCCTCCGCGACGATCTCCAGCAGCGCTGGGGCAGGCTCGACGGGTTCCTGCACGCCATCGCGTTCGCGCCCCAGGACGCGCTGGGCGGGAACTTCCTCCACACCCCCCGGGAGAGCGCGGAGGTGGCGTTCCGAACCAGCGCGTTCTCGCTGAAGGCCCTGGCCGCGGGGCTCCTGCCGCTGATGCGCGAGGGCGGCGGTTCGATCGTGAGCATGGACTTCGACGCCACGGTGGCGTGGCCCATCTACGACTGGATGGGGGTGTCGAAGGCCGCCCTGGAGTCGGTGACCCGTTACCTGGCCCGGGACCTCGGGCCCCACGGCATCCGGGTGAACTGCGTCTCCGCGGGGCCGCTGCGGACCATGGCGGCGAAGAGCATCCCCGGGTTCGACCTCCTGGCCCGGGCGTGGTCGCGCCGCGCCCCCCTGCCGTGGGACACCGCCGATCCGGAACCGGTGGCCCGGGCGGTGGCGTTCCTGCTGTCGGACTGGGGCGCCGGGATCACCGGGGAGATCGTCCACGTGGACGGGGGATACCACGCCATGGGATCGGACCTCGTCTCGGGCGACGACCGGCCGCCGGAACCCGGTCCCCAGGAGCCCCCCACGCCGCCCGAGGGCTGACCGGCCTCAGGCCGGCTCGGCCGCGGAGATCTGTCCGTCGGCGCCGCCGACCTCGAACCACACGAGCGTCCCCGGTCCCCCGTCCTCCACCCCCCACCGGCTGGCCACCTGCTCCACCAGGTACAGGCCCCACCCAGAGATCTGGTGGATCGAGGGCGTCCGGATGTGCGCGGGCTCGAAGCCCGGGCCGGGGTCGCTGACCTCCACTCGCACGTGCTCGCCGGACCGGCTGACAACCATCCGTACCCACCCATCGGGTCCCTGCCCAGTGTGACGGACGCTGTTCGTCACCAGCTCGCTCACCAGCAGGAGGGTGTCGTCGAGGATGGCCCGCGAGAGCGTGCCCTCCAGGCCGTCCAGCGCATGGCGGGCCCGGGCCGGGGCGTCGGTGTCGCTTCGGAGGTGGAGGTCGATCACGGCGAGGGGTCGGTCTCCCGCTCCCCCTCCGATGCCTGCTGCCCGTCCTCGGGCGGGTCGACGAACGTGATGCGCCGGTCGAGCAGCGCGATCCGGAACACCCGGTGCACCGGCGGCGGCCCGGGGATGACCTCCACCCGGCGATCCTCCTTCCGGGCCCGGCCGTCGGCGGAGAGCACCACTCGCAAGCCCGTGGAATCGAGGAACGTCACGCCCCGGAGGTCGATCGTGATGAGGGCCGGGCGGTCCCGCTCCGCCTCCGCGAGCTCCCGCTCGACGGTCGGTGCCGTGGACAGGTCGAGCTCCCCGGACAGGACCAGGGTCACCCCGTCATCCTCGGACCGGACGTCGACCGACAGGGTCTTCACGGCTGCACTCGCAGGATCACGAACGCCACGTCGTCACGGCGGGCTCCTTTCCTCGGGGACAGCACTTCCCGTTCGATGCGGTCGGCGATCTCCGCTGCGGAGATGCCGGCGCACCCCGCCAGGACCTCCGACAGCCGGCGCTCGCCGGTTCCCTCCTCGAACCCCGGCGAGTCGGTGACGCCGTCCGTGTACACCACCATGGCGTCACCGGGACCGAGGTCCACCGTGTCGTCGGAGAGCTCCGGGTCCGGGAACAGGCCGAGGAGCGTGCCGGGCTTGCCCGCGGTCTCCATGGCCCCGGAGGACCGGAGGACCCGGGGAAGGGGATGGCCGCCGCACGACACGGTGAGCCGGACGAAGTTGGCTCCGGGTCGGATCCGCGTGTAGGCCACCGTGAGGAACCGCCCGTCCACTGTCTGCTGCATCACGGCCTCGTTCATGGTCTCCAGGATCCGGCTGGGCCGGCGCTCGCGCATCGCGGCGGCGCGGAGCGTGTACCGGGCCAGGCCCATGATGGCGGCCGCGTCGGGCCCCTTCCCGCACACGTCTCCCAGGGCCAGGCCCCACGCGCCGTCGCCGGTGTCGAACACGTCGTAGAAGTCCCCCCCGACCTCGTTCCCGGCCCCCGCGGGGAGGTACCGGGCGGCGAGCTCGATCCCGGGGATGTCGGGGAGGTCGGGGGGCAGGAGGCTCTGCTGGAGGGTCTTCGCGATGTGGTCGCGCTCCCGGTACACCAGCGCGTTCTCCACGGACTGGGCCACCCGGCGGGCCAGGTCCTGGGCCAGGGCCAGGTCCGCCGGCCCGTAGGCCCGCCCCGACTCCGCCCACACGAACGTGATGGCGCCCAGGACCCGTCCGCGCGACTTCAGGGGCACGATCATCACGGAGCGGAATTGGAGGTCCCGGACCAGCTGGCGGATCTCCGGATCCTCCACCGCGTCGATCAGGTCGTCGGGGATCTCCGGCCACATCTCGGGCTGCCCGGTCCGGATGACGTTCGGCACGCCGGTCGGGGCGTCGGGGTCCGGCGGGAACCGGCGCCGGAGGTCCCTGGCCAGCTGGACCTTCGACGGGTCCACGTGGGCCACGGCCACCAGCGTGATCGTCCCGTCATCCATCAAGTCCACGCTGCACCAGTCCGCCAGCCGGGGGACGGTGAGGCTGGTGAGCTCGGAGAGCGTCTTCCGGTAGTCGAGCGACTTCGACAGGATCTCGCTGGCCTCGGCCAGGAACGCCAGGCGGTCGTTGGCCCGCTCGGCCTCGGCTCGGGCGGTGAGCTCCGCCTGGTACAGGCGGGAGCGCTCCAGGGCCTGGGCGCACTGGCGGGCCAGGGCCATGAGGAACGACCGGTCCTCGGGCGTGAACTCCCGGGGGTGGTGGAACGACAGCGCCATGCCACCCACGGCGCGGCCCTCCACGACGAGGGGGACCGCCGACAGGGCCTCGTTCTCGGCGGGGGCCTTGGGCAGGTCGGGGTACGCGGCGTCGAGCTCCTGCCTGGAACGAACGAACACCGGCTCGGCCGTTCGAACCGCGTCGGACAGGGGCGTCCTGAGCTCCAGGGGCCATCGCCGCCAGGACTCGGAGACCTCCTGCCGGTAGCCGAGCGAGCGCAGGACCTGGAGCTCGCCGACCTCCGGGACCACCCGGGCCACCAGCCCGGCCGCGGCGCCCATCGCGGCGACGCAGCGGTCCACCACGATCTCCGCGACCTCCTCGGGCCCCAGGGCCTCGGACAGCGCCGCCGTCACCGCCTGGAGCAGGGCGGTGCGCTGGGCGGCCCGCTCGGTGGCCCGGCGCGCGTCGAGCTCGGCCTCGTAGAGATGGGCGTTGTCCACGGCCAGCGCGGCGTGGCGGGCCAGCTCCATGGCCAGGTCGAGGTCCTCCCGCCCGAACCGGCGCCCCGATCGGGCGTTGAAGAAGGAGATGGCCCCGATCGTCCGGCCGCGGGCGTTGAGCGGCACGCACATCCACGACACGATGCCGAGGGGGGACGTCAGCCGCAGGGCGGTCTCCGGGTCCGCCGAGTCCGACGACACGAGCTCGGCGTCGGCCTCCGCGTAGAGCACTGGGAGCCCCGTTCGGAGGACCTTCGGTACGCCGACGTCCGCGTCGGGGTTGAGACGGACGCCCTGCTGCAGCTCCTGGACCACCGGGGCCCCGTCAGGGTCGTCGTGGGCCAGCGCAAGCCGCACCATGTCGCCGGTCTCGGTGAGCCGGTACACCACGCACCAGTCGGCCATCTCCGGGACGGCCAGCGTGGCCAGCCGGGACAGCGTGGCCTCGTAGTCGAGCGACGATGACAGGACCGTGCTGGCTTCGGCCAGGAAGCGCAGCCGTTCGCGGGCGCGTTCCGCCTCCGCCCGGGCGGCCTGCTCGCTGGTCAGCAGGGCGGCCCGCCGCTCCTCCTCCCGGCGCCGCTCGAGGGCCATGGCCAGCACGTTGGCCACGGCCCGGAGGAAGAACACGTCGTCATCGGGGAACACCCTGGCCTCGGTGGAGAACGCCGCCAGCACGCCCCACTGGCGCTCCTGGCCCCGGATGAGGACGCTGATGCCGCTCACCAGTTGGTGTTCGAGCAGCATCCCGGCTGCGGAGAACCGGGTCTCGAGGGGAAGGTCCCGCATCACCACCGGGCCGTCGGTGGCCTCGGTGTACCCGAGGAGCGAGTTCGGCCCCGCGTCGACCTCCGAGCCGACCACGCCGTCGCGCCATCCCTTCCCCGACCGGATCACGGCCCGTCCCCCCTCGAGGAGCTGGAACAGGACGCAGTGGCCGAGCTCCAGGGTCCGGGTCACCATGGTGACCGCCCTGTCCATGAGTAGGGGAACGTCGAGGTCCGTGAGGGCCATGCGGCCCAGGTCGGCCACCGTCTCCTGCTGCCGGGCCCGGGCCCGGAGCTGGAACTCCCGCTGCTTGCGTTCGGTGATGTCCGCCATCACGCCCTGCCACAGGGGCGGTCCGCCCCCCTCCGACTTGGTCACGACGGCCTCGTCGCGGACCCAGATCTCCCGGCCGTCGCGGGCGAGGAGCCGGTACTCCGACCGATAGGGCTGCTGGGAACGGTCGGCCTCGAGGTCCTTGGCCACCTCGCGCTCCCGATCATCCGGATGGAGCATCCGCTCCCACAGATGGGGGTCGGCCTTCCACTCCTCGGGCGTGTAGCCGGTGAGGGCCTCGATCTGGGGGCTGATGTAGAGGCACCGGCTGGGGACGTCGAGGGTGTCGGTGTAGGAGACCACCGGCGTGGTCTCGACCAGCGACCGGTAGCGCTGCTCGGCCTCCCGGAGCTGTTCCTCCGCCGCCGCGCGTTCGGTGATGTCCCGGATGAACGCGGTGAAGCCGGGTCGGCCGTCGACGTCGGTGCGGGTAATGGATAGCTCCGCCGGGAACGTCGACCCGTCGGCGCGCATGCCCTCCAGCTCGATCCGCCGCCCCAGGATCGACGAGCGCCCGGTCTCGAGGTATCGGGCCAGGTCGGCCCGCTGCCGGTCCCGGAGGTGCGGGGGGACCAGCATGTCCACCATCCGGCTGCCCACCGCGTCCCGCCGCCGGTAGCCGAACGTGGCCTCGGCGGCCGGGTTGAACTCCCGGATCACGCCGTCGCCGTCCATCACCACGACGGCGTCCAGCGACGCGGTGGCCATGGCGGCCTTCCGCGCCTCGCTGGCCCGGAGCGCGGCCTGGGCCTCGGTGCGCTCCATGAACTGGCCCACCTGGCTGCCGATCGCGCTCGTCATCTGGAGGAGGTCCTCGTCCGGGGCCTCGACCCGACCGGACAGGAACTCCACCACGCCCAGCACGTGCCCCCGCAAGACGACGGGGAACCCGAACGCCCCGTGCAGCCCCACCGCCCGGGCCACGGGCGCGCGGGGGAGGGTGCCGTGGGTGGCGAAGTCCGGGAGCCACAGCGCCGTCTTCGACTCCCATACGCGCCCGGGGAGCCCGGCTCCCGGCTCGAACGCGATGTCGCGGGATCGTTCGACGAACGACTCGACGTCGGCGGCGGGGTCGTGCCAGGCCTCCACCATCCGCAGGCTGGAGGTCGGGGGGTCGATCGTCCACATCAGGCCGACCTCCCACCCCAGGACCTCGCACACCTCGCGCAGGATCCGGGGCGCGGCATCCTCCAGGGTCGCGGACTCGGCCAGGATCCGGGCCACCGCGTACTGCGCGGCGAGCCTGCGTTCGCCGCGCTTGCGCTCGGTGATGTCCACGGAGACGACGACCGCCCCCGCCGCGGAGCCCGCGTCTTCGGACAGGCCGGACAGGGTCACGAAGGCGGGAAACGTCGTGCCGTCCTTGCGACCGGCCAGGATCTCCCCCCGCCAGGGCCGCCCCCCCCGGAGCGGAGCCAGGAGGATGTCGGGTCCGGTCTCCAGGCCGGAGACGAGCATCACCTGTTCGACGCTCCGGCCCGTGGCCTCCTGCCGGGTCCAGCCGAACAGGGCCTCGGCCTCGCGGTTCCAGTGGGTGACGACGCCGGCCGGATCGGTGGCCACGACAGCTGCCGGCACCTGGTCGAGCAGGCGCTGTTCGACGGTCCCCGAGGCTCCGGGGCGCTCGAGTTGGACGGGGTCGGCCATCGCTGGGCAACCAGCATAGCCGCGGTGATTCGTCCGGGGAACCGCCAAGAGGTCACTGGGGGACCTCCCCCGTTCGGGGAGGCGTATCCTCCGGCTGTGGCGGAGACGGTGAGACTCTCGAAGTACAGCCACGGCGCCGGTTGAGCGTGCAAGCTCGGTCCTTCTGACCTGGCCCAGGTGCTGGGCCGACTCGGGACCCCGGCCATGCCGGAGGAGGTGCTGGTCTCCGCGGAGACCGGCGACGACGCGGCCGTGTACCGCCTGCCCGACGGGCAGGCCCTGGTGCAGACGGTCGACTTCTTCACGCCCATCGTGGACGACGCCTACGACTGGGGGCGGATCGCCGCGGCGAACGCGTTCAGCGACGTGTACGCGATGGGGGCGCGACCCATCATCGCGCTCAACATCGCCGCGTGGCCCGTGGACGAGCTCCCCCTCGAGATGCTGTCCCGGGTGCTGGAGGGCGGGGCGGCGGTGGCCGCCCAGGCCGGGGCCGCCGTGCTCGGGGGCCACACCATCACCGACCCCGAGCCCAAGTATGGGATGGCCGTGACGGGTCTCGTGCCCGTCCCCCAGATCGTGCGCAACTCCACCGCGAAGCCGGGGGGTGAGCTGTTCCTGACCAAACCCCTCGGGACCGGGATCATCTCGACCGCGATCAAGCGGCGGAAGGCCACCGAGGAGCAGGTCCTCCTGGCCGTGGACGTCATGACCGAGCTGAACGCCCTGGCCGCCGAGGCCATGCGGGAGGCCGGGGTCGACGCCGCCACCGACGTGACCGGCTTCGGCCTGCTGGGACACCTCCGGGGGATGCTCGCGGCATCGGGCTGCGGGGCCACCCTGGACGCCGGCGGCATCGAGCTCCTGCCCGGCGTGCTCGACCTGGCCCGGGACGGGGTGGTCCCGGACGGGACGAAGCGCAACCACGAGTTCCTGGCCCAGTTCGTGACGTGGGGGGAGCTTCCCCGAGCCGAACAGATGGTCCTGGCCGACGCCCAGACCTCCGGCGGCCTGCTGCTGGCCACCCGGGACCCGGCCAGGCTCCACGACGCGGCCGCCGCCCGGGGGGTCTCGCTGCAGCGGGTGGGGGCGATCGAGGCCGGCCACCCCGGGCGGATCTCGGTGACGGGCCGCCTGAGAGCCTGAGCCTCGACGCCGGGGTCGGGAACAACCGCCGAATCCGATCTCGTTGATAGACTTCGACGACGGGAGGCGTACGCACGGGGATGATCGAGATCGACCGCGCATTCTTCGACGAGATCGTGGCCCACTGCCAGGGCGAATACCCGAACGAGGCCTGTGGCCTGGTCGCGGGGAAGGAGGGTCGCCCGGTTCGGGTGATCCGGATGCGCAACGCCGACGCCAGCCCGGCCACGTACCGGTTCGACCCGAAGGAGCAGTTCCAGGTGTTCGAGGAGCTCGACGACGAGGGGCTCGAGGCGTTCGGGATCTTCCACTCCCACACGCACTCGGAGGCGTATCCCTCGCCCACGGACCGACGCCAGGCGTACTACCCCGAGAGCTACTACCTGATCCTGTCGCTCCAGGACCGCTCGAAGCCGGCGCTTCGCGGGTTCCGGATCCTGGACGGCGAGGTGACCGAGGACGAAGTGAGGATCGGATGAATTCGGAACGGAGGTTCACCGAGGAGGAGGTGGTCCGCTACGCGCGGCACATCATCCTTCCCCAGATCGGCGGGGTCGGTCAGCGGAAGCTGCTCGAGTCGAGCGTGCTGTGCGTGGGGGCCGGGGGCCTCGGCTCGCCGATCGCCATGTACCTGGCCGCGGCAGGGATCGGGCGCCTGGGCGTGGTGGACTTCGACCGCGTGGACCTCACGAACCTCCAGCGCCAGATCCTCCACGGGACCTCCGACGTGGGCCGGCCGAAGGTGGAGTCGGCCGCGTCCACGCTGCGGGAGCTGAACCCCGGGATCGAGGTCGAGCCCCACGACGTGGTGCTGAACAGCGAAAACGCGTTCGACATCCTGGGCCGGTACGACCTGGTGATCGACGGCAGCGACAACTTCCCAGTCCGGTACCTGGTGAACGACGCCACGCAGATGCTCGGCAAGCCGCTCGTCTACGGCTCGATCTACCAGTTCGAGGGCCAGGTCACGGTGTTCCTGCCCGGCGAGGCGGGCCCGTGCTATCGGTGCCTGTTCCCGCAGCCCCCGCCGCCCGGGTCCGTGCCGAACTGCGCCGAGGCCGGCGTGTTCGGCGTGCTGCCGGGGATCGTGGGATCCATCCAGGCCACCGAGGCCATCAAGATGATCACCGGGGTGGGGGATCCGCTCGTGGGCCGCCTCCTGATCTTCGACGCGCTGGAGATGGACTTCACCACGGTGAAGATCAAGCGCGACCCTTCGTGCCCGGTGTGCGGCGACTCACCGACCGTGACCGAGCTCATCGACTACGACCTGTTCTGCGGGATCCCGTCCGGCGGCGTGCCGGAGGAGGCCGAACACGGCGTCCCGACGACCGTGGGAGGGGCGCTCTAGATGGCGGTGAAGGTGAAGCTCCCGACGATCCTGCGCAAGCACTCCGACGGCGTGGCCGTCGTGGAGGCCGAGGGCGGCACCCTCGGGGAAGTGCTGAAGGATCTCGAGTCCCGCCACCCCGGCATCACCCACGCGATCCTCACGAACGACGGCGAGTCGCTCCACCGATTCGTCAACGTCTACGTGAACGGCGAGGACGTCCGCTACAGCGGCTCCCTGGCGACGACGCTGTCCGAAGGGGACACCGTCAGCATCCTCCCGGCAGTCGCCGGCGGCTCGTAGCCCGTCCCGATCGGCCGTCGCGTCGGTGGCCCGCGTCCTGACCTGGATCGCATCACGCTGCACTTCGCGAAGGTCTGCCTGGAAGCCCTCAACGTCGACGGGCAGCCGATCCACGAGAACTGCTTCTCGCCGGCCACCGGCTGAGGCTGCTCGGCCGCGTCGGGGCGGCCTGGGATAATCGGCGCCGTGAGGGCGGACGACATCCTGGGCGCGATCGGGGACACGCCGCTCGTCGGCATCCCCCGGATGTCGCCGAAGCCGGGCGTGCGACTGTGGGCCAAGCTCGAGGGGCAGAACCCGACGGGTTCGCTGAAGGACCGCATCGCCAAGCGGATGATCGAGGAGGCCGAACGCTCCGGCGAGCTCACCCCCGACAAGGTCATCCTCGAACCAACGTCCGGGAACACGGGCATCGCGCTGGCCCTGGTGGCCCGGCGCAAGGGCTACAAGATCATCGTGGTCATGCCGGACAACGCCAGCGAGGAGCGGGTCAGCCTGCTGGAGCTGTTCGGCGCGGACATTGTGTTCTCGGCCGCGGACAAGGGCACCAATGGCTCCATCGAGGTGGCCCGGGCCATGGCCGAGAGCGACCGATTCTACATGCCGTTCCAGTACGGGAACCCGGCCAACCCCGACGCGCACTACGAGGGGACCGGCGCCGAGATCGTCCGGGACTGCCCGGAGGTCACGCACTTCGTGGCCGGCCTGGGGACGGGCGGCACGCTGATGGGCGTGAGCCGCAGGCTCCGCGAACACAATCCGGACGTGCAGATCATCGCCGCCGAACCGGAGCTGGGGGAGCTGGTGTACGGGCTCCGGTCCCTCGACGCCGGCTTCGTGCCGCCGATCTTCGACGACTCGGCGCTCAACCGGAAGTTCCTGGTGGACTCCTCCCACGCGCTCGCGGCCACCCGGCAACTGACCGAGCTCGAGGGGATCTTCGCCGGCATCTCCTCCGGCGCGGTGATCCACGCGGCGCGCCGGATCGCCGGGGAGATCGAGCAGGGCGACATCGTGTGCCTCCTCGCCGACGGCGGGTGGAAGTACCTCTCGACGAACGCCTGGGCGGAGGACCGCGAACAGGCGGAGAAGCAGGTCTCGGAGGCCCTGTGGTGGTGACTCCCGCTGGGGAGGTCCATCGTGCCCGATAGCCGGCCGATCGGCGTGTTCGACTCGGGCGTCGGCGGGCTCACCGTGGCCCGGGCCATCCTCGACCTCCTCCCGAACGAACCGATCGTGTACGTCGGCGACTCGGCCCGGTACCCGTACGGGCCGCGCCCGCTCGAGGAGATCCGTCGGTTCGCCCTCGAGATCGCCGGCGACCTGGTGAACCGCGACGTGAAGATGCTGGTGGTCGCCTGTAACTCGGTGGAGGTGGCCGCCATCGCGGACGTCGCGGCCGCCCACGACACCCCGGTGGTCGGCGTGGTGGACCCCGGAGCGCGGGCCGCCGTGGCGGCCACCCGGAACGGCCGGATCGGCGTGATCGGCACGGAGGCCACGGTGGCCAGCCGGGCCTACGACCGCGCGGTCCTGCGTCTGGCCGCGGAGGCTCGGGACCGCGGACGCTCCCCGTTCGGCGACGAGGGTCTCCGGGTCGAGCTGTTCTCCGAGGCGTGTCCGGTGTTCGTGGAACGCGTGGAGCTGGGGGACACCTCCAGCAAGGAGCTCCAGGAGGCGGCCCACGGGTACCTCCGGCCGCTGCGGGACGCCGGGATCGACACGCTGATCCTGGGGTGCACGCACTACCCGCTGCTGTCCGGTCTGATCTCGGTGGTGATGGGACCGGGGGTCGTGCTGATCTCGTCCGCCGAGGAGACCGCCAGGGACGTGTACGCGGTGCTCCTGCGCGACGACCTCCTGCGATCCGACCCCGGCCCGCCGGAGCACGTGTTCCTCACCACCGGCGACCCGGCGGCGTTCCAGCGGCTGGGGCAGCGGTTCCTGGGCCCGGAGATCGCCTCGGTGGGGGAGACCCGGCCGTGGAGCTGACCGTGCTCGGTTCCTCCGGCGCGTACCCGGCGGCGGGGGGCGCCGCCAGCGGCTACCTCCTGCGGCACGGGGGGTTCTCCCTGGCACTGGACTTCGGGACCGGCGCCCTGGCCAACCTCCAGCGGCACATCCCCCAGACGGAGCTGGGGGCGGTGGTGCTGAGCCACGAGCACTTGGACCACTGCCTGGACCTGTACCCCCTGTTCATCGCCCGGTTCTTCACCGAGGAGCGCGAGGCGCCTCTCCCGGTCTGGGGGCCCCCCGGCTCGTTCGACCGGATCGCCGCGCTGGAGGACAAGCAGGGGCAGATCGACATGCGTGAGGTGTTCGAGATCCACGAGGTCGAACCGGGGGACGGGTTCGAGGTGGGGCCGTTCCGGTTCGCCACTCACCTGCTCCCGCACTGGGTCCCGAACTCCGGGATGCGGATCTCCGCCGACGGCGCCGTGCTCTGCTACACGGGCGACACCGGCCCCACCGCCGACATCCAGACCCTGGCCCGCGACGCCGACCTCCTCCTGATCGAGGCCAGCTGGCAGGACCACGACCTGGAACGGGACGTCCAGCCCTACCACCTGACCGCGCGCCAGGCGGCCGAGCACGCCGTCCGGGCCGGAACGGACCGGATGCTGCTCTCCCACTTCTGGCCGGGAACGGACCGGGAGGTCTCCCGGCAGCAGGCCGCGGAGGCGTTCCGGGGCGAGCTGCTGCTGGCGCACGAGGGCATGACGGTGGAGGTGCGCGCGTGACCACGCCCCCGGAGGCCGCCTCCGACGCCGCGCTCCGGGTCGACGGCCGCCGCGCCGACGACCTCCGGCCGGTGGTCATGGAGCTCGGCTACCTCCAGTGGGCCGAGGGCTCGGTCCTGTTCGAGATGGGCCGGACCCGTGTCCTGGCCGCGGCCTCGTACGAGCCGAGGGTGCCGAAGTTCAAGTCGGGAACCGGCAGCGGCTGGGTCAGCGCGGAGTACGCGATGCTTCCCCGGGCCACCGAGACCAGGAGCCCCCGGGAAGTGCAGCAGGGCCGGCCGTCGGGCCGGACCCAGGAGATCCAGCGGCTCATCGGGCGGAGCCTCCGGGCGGTCACGGACCTGAAGGCCATGGGGGAGTGCACGATCTGGATCGACTGCGATGTGCTCCAGGCCGACGGGGGAACGAGGACCGCGTCGATCACCGCCGGGTACATTGCGCTGGCCGCCGCGGTCCGGTCCCTGCTCGAACGGGGACAGCTGGCCCGGAACCCGCTCCGGGAGGAGGTGGCGGCGGTGAGCGCGGGGATTGTGGACGGCACGCCGCTCCTCGACCTCGCGTACTCCGAGGACTCCCGGGCCGGGGTGGACTTCAACGTGGTCATGACCGGCTCGGGCGCGCTGGTGGAGGTCCAGGGAACGGCCGAGGGCGAACCGTTCTCCCGGGCCGACCTGGACGCCATGGTGGACCTGGCCTGGGGGGGCATCCGGCGGCTCGTGGACATCCAGCGGGCCGCCCTGGCCGGGTGAGCCCCCCCGACCGCGCACGGCCGGACGGGCAACCGGTGGCCCGCGCCTCCGGGCGTTGGGCCACCGGGACCGGCGGGTTCCCCCCCGAGCTGGCGGTGGCCTCGCGCAACCCCGGGAAGATCCGCGAGATCCGGGAGATCTGCGCCGACTGGCCCGTTCGGTGGATCACGGCCGAGGACGGCGACACGCGGGAGTGGCCGGTGGTCGAGGAGACCGGCCGGAGCTATCTGGAGAACGCCGCGCTGAAGGCCCGGGCGGTGGCGGCGGCCGCCGGGGTCCCCGCCGTGGCCGACGACTCGGGGATCGAGGTGGATGCACTGGACGGCCAGCCGGGCATCCAGTCGGCCCGGTTCGCCGGCGATCGAGCCACCGACGAGGACAACCTCCGCACGCTCGTCGCGGCGGTGTCCGCGATCCCTGCCACCCTGCGGACGGCCCGGTACCGGTGCGTGGCGCTGGTGGCGTGGCCGGGGGAGTGGTTCGCGTACGCCGAGGCCACGTGCGAGGGCTCGCTGGTCCTGGAGCCCCGGGGGGAGGGCGGGTTCGGCTACGACCCGATCTTCGTCCCGCGGGGGGAGTTCCGGACCATGGCGCAGCTCTCGCCCGAGGAGAAGGACGCCATCAGCCACCGGGGCAAGGCCTTCCGCGAGCTCGGGCGGCTCCTCCGCGAGGGCCGCCGGGCCCGGCGATGAGCGCGCGAGCGGCGGAGTCGTAGGATTCGCGCCGTGAGCGACATTGACCCGGAGACCCTTCGCCGGGTCACCGTGTTCTCGACCTGCACCTCGGAGCAGCTGTCCCGGCTGGCCGAGGCGGCCACGGTGACCGAGCACGCCGCCGGCGACCTCCTGGCCGAGCAGGGCGTCATCGGGCACCGGTTCCACCTCCTGCTGGAGGGCGGAGCCGAGGCCGAACGCGACGGGCAGGCGCTGGGGACCGTGGAGGCGGGGGAGTTCGTCGGTGAGATCGGGCTGCTGGGTGGCGGGGCGGCCACGGCCACCGTGCGGTGCACGGAGGCCACCCGCTGTCTCACGCTCCGCCGGGAGCGGTTCTGGGAGATCCTGGAGGCCGAGCCCGCGATCGCGCTGCGGATCCTCGAGGTGGTGTGCCGCCGCATCGTCCGTCAGGTCCAGACCGGCGCCACGCAGAACCTGGGCTCGATCGGCGGCGACTGAAGCGCGCGGTCAGCTCGCGCGGAGCTTGACCAGGCGGACCACTGTGCCGGGACGGCCGATCGTGCCCTCCCGAACGGTGACCTCGTCCATGAGCGCCATCATCAGCTGGATGCCGTGGCCGTGGACGCCCTCCACCTCCTGTAGGGGCACGGTCCGCCGGAACACGCCCTGATCGGCGACCTCCACCTCCACGTGCTCCGCGCCGGCGCGCCAGGCCACCTGGACGACACCCGACTTGGAGTGCAGCACGGCGTTGGCGCAGGCCTCGGAGACCGCGAGCACCAGGTCGTCGGTGGCCGAGGGGTGCATGCCGGCCTCGTAGCACCGGTCCCGAACGAACCTGCGGACCTCGTGGAGCATGCTGGGATGCGCCGGGAACGAACGAGCGTTCCCGGTGAGCTCAGGCCTCGTCCTCATCACCCACGATCTCCACGTTGTCGAGCTTCTGCACGGGGATCAGCTCCAGGATCCGGCGGACCAGGCTTCCCGGGGAGACCAGGATCAGGTTCCCCCGCCCCTCCAGGCTCTGGGCAGTCCGGACGAGGACCTGGATGCCCGTCGAGTCCATGAACGCGAGCCCCGCGAGGTCGAGCGTGAGGTCCCCGCCCCGGTCCACCTCGGACTGGATGACCTCGGAGAGGGTCGAGGCGTTCGACGCGTCGAGCTCGCCGACCAGCCGGAAGCCGCGCGGCGAATCTGTGGCATGGATGTCGAGCAGCATCGAACCTCCCGCGGGGGCGCCCCGCCCGGCTATTCTCGTACAGGCTCCGTGTGATCGGTGCAAGCATCCTCGCGCATTTCGCTGGGGAGCGTCCTGGTTTGGGAGGCTTCATGTACCCGGGTTGCGCCCGGGAACCACATCCAACTCTGCGTCCGTCGAACGGGCATGGCTCGATCCCGGTTCTCGCGACTCGCCCTCTCGCTGTCGTTCCTCGCCGTGCTGGGCGCCGCATGCGGGCGGCTGCACCAGTCTGGCCCCGGAACCTCCGGGACCCCCTCCTCGCCGGAGCCGTCCCCGGCGCCGTCTCCCTCGGGCATCCCCTATCCGACCGGCCCCGGCCAGCTGGTGATCCGGGTGGAGCAGGTGGGCGGGTTCATCGCGCCGACCTACCTGTTCACCCGCATCCCGATGTTCTCGCTGTTCGGCGACGGCCGGGTGATCATCGAGGGCGCGCAGACCGAGATCTACCCCCAGCCTGCGCTGCCCCCCCTGCTGGTCCAGCAGGTCACGCCGGAGGGGGTGCAGCGCCTGCTGGAGCTCGCCCGGGCGGCCGGCCTCATGGACAAGGACGCCCAGTACATGAACCCCCGCATCGCCGACGCCACCACCACGGTGTTCACCGTGGTCGCCGACGGCCGCACGGTGGTCGTCCGGGCCTACGCCCTGGGTGAGGGCGCGGACGACCCGTCGCTGCCTCCGCAGGACCGCGAGGGACGGCGGGCCCTCCTCCGATTCATCGAGCAGGTCACCGACCTCACCGGGACCCTGGGCGCGGACAACGTCGGGCAACCGGAGACGTACGAGCCCGCCGCGCTGCGCCTGCTGGTGCAGAAGGGCGATCCGACGGAGGGCGGCGACCTGCACGAGCCCGAGGTCGCGTGGCCCCTGGACACGCCGTTGTCGGAGTTCGGTCAGCCGGCCGCCGGGGCCCTGGCGGGGATGGGGCGGTGCGGTGTCGTCGAGGGCGCCGACCTCGCCGCGCTCATGCCGGCCGTGCGAGACGCCAACCAGATCTCGCCCTGGACGAGCGACGGGAAGACCTACGGCATCACGTTCCGGCCCCTCCTGCCCGACGAGTCGGGGTGCGACCAGGGCTGAAAGCCCCCCGAACCGGTTCTTGACCGCATCCGGCGTGGGGCCGCCGTTCGGCCCTCAGAACGCATGGCCGTTGGACCTGCCGTGGCCTCCCGCCGCCCGCCACGCTGATCGCGGTGTCCCAAGCAGGGAGACGAGGCGGCCCGCGCCGGAAGGAGGAGGGCGATGAGCGGTGAGATCGAGCGGTTGATGGCCGATGTCGTGGCCAGGAACCCCGGAGAGGTGGAGTTCCACCAGGCCGTCCGGGAGGTGGCCGAGTCGGTGGAGATCGCGCTGCAGCGCCACCCGGAGTTCCGGGAGGCGAGGATCCTCGAGCGGATCATCGAACCGGAGCGGGTGATCATGTTCCGGGTTCCCTGGGTCGACGACCACGGGGAGATCCAGATCAACAAGGGTTACCGCATCGAGATGAACTCGGCGATCGGGCCGTTCAAGGGCGGCCTCCGCTTCCATCCCAGCGTGTACCTGGGCCTGCTGAAGTTCCTGGCGTTCGAGCAGGTGTTCAAGAACGCGCTGACCACGCTTCCCATGGGTGGCGGCAAGGGCGGAGCCGACTTCGAGCCCAAGGGCAGGAGCGACGCCGAGGTCATGCGGTTCTGCCAGTCGTTCATGACCGAGCTGCAGCGCCACATCGGCCAGTTCACGGACGTCCCGGCCGGCGACATCGGCGTGGGGGGCCGTGAGATCGGCTACCTGTTCGGCCAGTACCGCCGGATCCGCAACGAGTTCACCGGCGTGCTGACCGGCAAGGGCCTGGCCTGGGGCGGGTCCCTCATCAGGCCCGAGGCCACCGGGTACGGCGCCGTGTACTTCGCCGACGAGATGCTGAAGACGCGCGACGAGGCCCTCGAGGGCAAGACCTGCCTGGTGTCGGGGGCCGGCAACGTGGCCCAGTACACGGTGGAGAAGCTGCTGCACATGGGGGCCAGGCCGGTCACGGTCTCGGACTCGGGCGGCTTCGTGTACGACCCCGACGGCATCGACTTCGAGAAGCTGGGCTGGGTCATGGAGCTCAAGAACATCCGCCGCGGGCGCATCAGCGAGTACGTCGAACGGTTCCCGCGCGCGGTGTTCACGCCGGTGGACCCGAGGGCCGACTCCAACCCCCTGTGGGACATGCCGGCCGACTGCGCGTTCCCCAGCGCGACCCAGAACGAGATCGGGGCCAAGGACGCCGCGAACCTGCTGAACAACGGGGTGTACGTGGTGGCGGAGGGCGCGAACATGCCCACGGTCCCCGAGGGCGTCGAGCAGTTCATCGGGGCCGGCATCCTGTACGGGCCCGGCAAGGCCGCGAACGCCGGTGGCGTGGCGGTGTCCGGCCTCGAGATGTCACAGGACGCCCTGCACCTCGCGTGGGGACGGGAGGAGGTGGACGCCAGGCTGAAGGACATCATGAAGGCGATCCATCAGCAGTGCCGCGAGACCGCGGAGGACTACGGGACGCCGGGAAACTACGTGAACGGGGCCAACATCGCCGGCTTCCTCAAGGTCGGCGGCGCGATGCTCGACCAGGGCATCGTCTGACCCCGACGCACCCGACGGGCCGGGGGGCCGGCGTCGCCCCCGGCCCGTCGGCTTTCCGCCGGGAGGATCAGGTGGGGGCGTTGGGGGGCTGGAACCCGATCGTTCGTCCCTGGGCCTCGGACCGGATCACGTGCATGACGGCGTTGATGAGGGCCAGGTGGGTGAAGGCCTGGGGGAAGTTCCCGAGGTGCCGGCCGCTGCGCGGGTCGATCTCCTCGGCGTAGAGGCCGAGGGGGCTCGCGTAGGACATCAGCTTCTCGCACAGCTCGCGGGCCCGGGCCAGCTCGCCGATCTCCACCAGCGCGGAGACCAGCCAGAACGAGCAGATGGTGAACGTCCCCTCGCGGCCGGCCAGCCCGTCGTCCGTCTCGTCGGTTCGATACCGCAGGACCAGGCCGTCGTCGGTGAGCTCGTCGGCGATGGCCAGGACGGTGTCGCGGATCCGCGGATCGTCCGAGGGGAGGAACCGCAGCAGCGGCATCAGCAGCAGCGACGCGTCCAGGGCCGTCGTCTCGTAGTGCTGGACGAACACGCCGCGCTCGTCGACACCGCGGCGGCAGATGTCGGCGTGGATCTCGTCGGCCACCTTCTGCCACTGGGTCGCCAGGTCCTCCTCGTCGCGGAGCCTGGCCAGGCGGGCTCCACGGTCGCACGCCACCCAGCACATGAGCTTCGACGAGGTGAAGTGCTTGGGTTCCCCCCGGACCTCCCACAGGCCGCTGTCCGGCAGGTGCCAGTTCGCGATGGCGTTCTCGACCTGTCGAACCATGAGCGGCCACACCCGCTCGGGGAGGTGGTCACGCGACCTGGTGTGGAGGTAGACGGAGTCCAGGAACGCACCCCACACGTCGTGCTGCCGCTGGCGGTACGCGGCGTTCCCGATCCGGACGGGGCGGGCCCCCTCGTAGCCCCCGAGGTGCCATAGGATCTCCTCCTCGAGCTCCCGTTCGCCCTGGACCCCGTACAGGATCTGGAGGTCATCCTGGCCCTCGGCCACGTCGGCCACGAAGTAGAAGAAGTCGTTCGCCTCCCAGTCGAAGCCCAGCGTGTACAGCCCCCACAGGGCGAACGTGGCGTCACGGATCCAGCTGTACCGGTAGTCCCAGTTCCGCTCGCCGCCGGGCGTCTCCGGGAGCGAGGTGGTCGCGGCCGCGAGGAGGGCCCCGGTGGGCGCGTAGATCAGTCCCTTCAGGGTGAGGGCGCTCCGCTGGAGGAACGTTCGCCAGGGGTGGTCGGGGAACTGGCCGCGGTCGAGCCAGTGCTGCCAGTGGTGCGCGGTCCACACCGCGCGCTCGTATGCCTCCTCGTACGTCGTCGGGGGAGCGACCGGGCTCCAGGACAGCGCGCAGAACCGGACCTCGCCCTCCTTGATCAGCGTCCGTGAGATGGCGCGAGGCCCCTCGAAGCCGACGCGCATGTCGGTGGTCAGCCGGAGCTCCACGTCGCACCCGTCGGCCCGGCACACGGCCTCGTGATAGCCCGGGCCCGTGAACTCCCAGTGTCCCTGCTCGCGGCCGTACAGGAACGCCGGCTCGCAGTCGAGGGCCATCTGGACCTCGCCATTCACGCACCGGATCGTCCGCAGGAGCACGTGGTCCGCGTCGTAGTCGGTGGGGGAACGGCGGTACGTGTTCGAGCGGTCGTCGTCGTGGTGCCACGGGCCGATCAGCAGGACGTCGCGAACGATGACCCAGCCGCCGCGGGTTCCCCAGCTGGTCTCGAGCACCATCGTCCCGGGGAGATAGCGGCGGGAGGCGGGGACCAGCACGTCGGCCGGACCGAGCCGGAAGAACCCGGCCGCCCGATCCAGGACGGCCCCGAACACGCTGGGGCTGTCGGGCCGGGGGAGGCACAGCCATTCCACGCTCCCCGACGGGGCCACCAGCGCGTTGACCTGGCCGTCCGACAGGAAGCCGTACTCGGCGATGGGCGGAAATGGCCTGTCCGTGCGCGAAATTGTAAGCCCGCGACCGCCCCGGGAGGGCGACGTCAGCCCGGGGGTTACGACCCGTCCTCCGAGGCCGCTTGCTTCTCGGCCCTTCTCACCGTCCTGGCGATCCGTGCGGCCGCTCCGGCTCTGGTCGAAGGCTTGCTCGGGTCGTTCGTGGCGCCGAGCTTTCTCCGCAGGACGTCCATGAATCCCTCCAGCTCGGCGAGACGGTCTGCCGCGTCCGGTTCGTCGTCGCCCCGCCTCTCCATGGTCGTGACGTCGCCGGCGTCCCCCGTGATCCTGGACAGCGGAACGAGCAGCGCGTTGATGTCCCCGTCCCGGTTGAACCCCGACAGGGTCATCGGGCCGGGGCCGTCCTCGCCGTTCGTGTACTGGATGAGGCCGACCCGGTTGGCCGGGCAGCCGATCTGCTCCGGCTCCGCGTAGCTGATGAAGTCGCCCCTCGTCCAGTCCGCGACGTCGTCGCCACGGAAGGCGTTGTCGTATCGCTTGATCCAGGCGATCACGTACGGCATGCCCTGGAAGAGGTCCGTCCAGACGATCCCCCGGTCGGCCAGGAAGCTCCGGCCGTACGCCACGATCGGCTTGTCGGGCAGGAGCTCGTGGAGGCGCTGGACGTAGGCCCTGACCACGCGGACGATCGTGGCGGTCGACGCGTCGCCGTTGAAGCTCGGCTTGCCCTGGGTGCCCTCCTCGACGTCGAGCGCGTAGGCGTCCGCGTCCGGGGCAGCGTCCAGGAAGGCCTCGGCCTGGGCGGCTCCGTCCTGGCGCATGAGGACCCAGTGGTATGCGCCGACCTTGAGGCCCGCGGCCCTGGCCTGCCTGGACCGGGTCGCGAAGAACTCCTCGTTCTCCGAGGAGGACAGCCCTTCCAGCGCCTTGATCCAGATGAACGGGGACACCCTGACCAGATCGGTGTACACGCTCTGGAAGCCGTCTTCGTGATACTCGTCCGCCACGAGGACCGCCATCGGCCGCCCCTCCCCAGGTGAGTGCGCTCCACGGGCGACCGGCCCTCGGTCGAACGCGCCCCGCACGATACGCCGACGGTGAAAACCGGTCAATTCCGGCGATGTAGCACATTCGCCGGCCATTCCGCGAGGCTCAGTCCCACGGGTGGTTCAGCTCACACCCCATCTACATGTCGGTGAGCTCGAGGGCGCTCCCGGGCCGGAACTTGGGGGCGTATTCCTCGGCGTCCTCCGATCCGGGGACGAACTCGACCAGATTGGGACGGCGCTCGAGGGAGCGTCCGTCGCGCTGGTCCCGAAGCTCGACGGCGATGTTCGCGTTGTCCCGATCGAACAGGCCGAGCCCGTCGCGGGCGTACACCTCGGTCAGGATCGACGGCGCGACCGCGAGCCGGACCCTCATCCCGTCGGCGTCGACAACGATCTCCACACGGATCAGCGGCTGACCCATCGGTGTCCTTTCGTTCCATGCCGATCGTCGTTTGCGCCCATCAGGGGATCAGAGTATGAGTTCGCAGGATATCGCCCGATTGGTCGAGGGGGTGGCGGAAGGGGACTGCGATGGGGAGGGCCCTCGGCATCGGAGCAGTGACCGTCTTCATGGTGGCGGTGGGGGCGGCGCAGGCCCTCCCCGCAGGCGGGTCGGCCGCCTCGACGATCGTGGTCCATCCGGGGCAGTCGATCCAGGCGGCGGTCGACGCGGCCTCGCCGGGCAGCACGATTCTCATCCGACCCGGAATCTATGAAGAGACAGGGCGGCCCTGCCCCAGCGAGCCCGGCGTCACGTGCGCGGTCGTCATCTCGACCGACGGCATCTCGATCATCGGTCAACCGCGTCCGGGGAGGCCGGTCGTCCTGCAGAACGCGGGCGCGCAGGACCAGGGGGTCGCCATCGCGAAGAGCGGAGATCCGGCTTGCCTGAGCGATACCAGCCTCCGCGTCGACGGAGCGCTGATTCGGGGGCTCACCGTCAACGGCTTCGAGGGGATCGGTGTGCTGCTGTTCTGCGCCGACCACTGGCGAGTGTCCGACGTGAGCGCCAACGACAACGGCGAGTACGGCATCTTCCCCTCCCATTCAGGGCCGGGACGGGTGGATCACTCGGTGGCCACGGGCTCGAACGACACCGGGATCTACGTCGGGCAGTCGCATGACGTGCGCCTCGATCACGACACCGCCGTCGGCAACGTGAGCGGCTTCGAGATCGAGAACAGCACCGCGGTCCGCGCGGACCACAACGTCGCCACGGGGAACACGGGCGGGATCCTCTCGTTCGTGCTGCCGTTCCTCGACGTCACGACGAACTCCGGGAACCGGATCGACCACAACCGCGTGAGCGGGAACAACAAGCCGAACACGTGCGAGGAACCCGGCGACGAGGTCTGCAACGTCCCGCCCGGGACCGGAATCCTGCTGGTGGCCGCGGATGCCAACGTGGTCGATCACAACACGGTCACCGACAACGACTCCTTCGGCATCGGCGTCGGCAACCTGTGCGTCCTGCTCCACCTCACCCCCGCCCAGTGTGGGCTCCTCGGCATCGAACCGAATCCCGACTTCGATCGGATCGCGTTCAACGTGGTCGTCGAGAACGGAGGCTCGCCGGACCCGTCTCTCGCTCCTCTCCCGGGCGCCGACCTGCTGTGGGACACGACCGGAACAGGCAACTGCTGGCAGTCGAACATCGCGGAGACGACGTTCCCGGCGGTCCTTCCCTCGTGCCGTTGACCCGATGCCGGTCGAGGAGGCGATCGCGTGGAAGTCGCGTACGGCGTGCATCGGCTGACCGGTGGGGTGCCGCCCGCCTCCTGGCCACGCGCCGTCGTGCCACCTCCCACGGTCGGCAACACGGGAGCGGGCGCTCCTGGCGGCGCTGACCGTAGGCTCCGACGCGGCGTCTGAGGACTACCGGGAACGGGGGATTTCCGGATGGGCCCCGTGTGCCGGATCCGTCCCCCGTTCGGGACTTACCGGGTGTGGGCCCCCCGGGTCCGGAGGCCCTCGATGAGGAGCTCGAGCCCGAAGTCGAACTGCATGTCGAGGTCGCAGTTCATCAGGTAGGGCATCGCTTCGGTGAGACGGGGGAGGTCCGCCGAGGCCACCAGTCTGGCCATCTCCTGATGGCTCTGGGCATGCTCCTCGTCGCCCGGTCCTCCGACCATCAGGCCGAGCTCCATCGCCACCGAGCCCAGGATGTAGCTCCCGAACGCGTGGAACGCCTGGGCGGCGTCGGCGGGGGACAGGCCCGCGGATCGGAAGAGATCCAGGGTGTACTCGTAGACCTGCAGCGAGTCGGCGTTCGTGAACGGCTTTTCGCGTTCGGTGAGGAGCCTCATCACGCTCGGATGGGCCAGCAGCAGCCGCCGGAACTCGCGAGCGGTGAGGCGGGCGGCTTCCATCCAGTGGTCGGCCCGGGGGACCCGGAACTCCCGCAGGACCTCCTCGCTGATCCCGTCGAGGATGTCCTCCTTGTCGCGGACGTGGTTGTACAGCGACATGGCCTCGCACCCCAGGTCGCGCCCGACCCGGCGCATGGTGACCGCGTCCAGGCCCTCCTCGTCCATGATCCGCAGGGCCGCCCGGATGATGCGCTCGCGGGTGAGCGGCTCCCGGCGAGGCCGCGCCGGGCCGTCCGGCGCCGCCGGGGCGTCGGCGGCGGTGTTCTCGGAGGTTCTCGAGGCGTTCACGATTCGTTCTTCCCCCTCGGGTTGACGCTTACAGCGTACGTGCGGTAACTTACGCCGTCAACATATGGCGTAAGCATATGGCGTAAGCCGTTGCCCCGAGTGTAGAGCCTCAGGAGGTCCGAAGCGATGAAGCTGAGTCCCGAGATCCTGGCCCGAGCGAGCAGCCGCCACCCCTGGCGAACCCTTTCCCTCTGGCTCGTGGCGATCGTGGCCATGGGGTACGTGAGCAGCCTCCTCCTCGGCGGAGTCCTGAGCCAGGACTTCGACTTCACCAACAGGCCCGAATCGGTCCGGGCCCAGGAGGTCCTCGACGAGAAGTTCCAGACGAACAACGACCGGGACATCGAGCTCGTCATCGTGCAGTCGAACTCCCTCCATGTTGAGGACGCCCGGTTCGAGGCGGCGGTGAAGGGGCTGGAGCGGGGCATCGCCGGGCTGGACGGAGACGTCCTGGCCGGCGACCCGGTCAGCTACTACGACCTCGCGGAGAAGTCTCCCGACCAGGCTTCGGGGCTCGTGTCCACCGATCGCCGCTCCACGCTCATCTCGGTGACCCTCCAGGACAGGGAGACGACGACTGTGGACGAGCTGCGGTCGCTCGTTGAGCGGAGCGCTCCGGACGGGTTCACGGTCCGGATCGCGGGCCAGGGCGTCCTGTTCGCCGACTTCACGAAGATCGCCGAGGAGGATCTCCAGCAGGGCGAGTCGATCGGCATCGCCATCGCGCTGATCGTCCTGATCGTCGTGTTCGCGGCGATCGTCGCCGCCGTCGTGCCGATCGTGATGGCCCTGTTCGCCATCACGATCGCCCTGGGGCTGGTGTCCCTGATCGGCCAGCTGGTCGACTTCAACCTCTTCGTCACGAACATGGTGACCATGATCGGGCTGGCGGTGGGCATCGACTACTCGCTGTTCATCGTGTCCCGCTACCGCGAGGAGCGGAAGAAGGGCTTCGCCAAGCTCGAGGCCATCGGGGCGGCCGGAGCCACGGCGAACAGGGCCGTCTTCTTCAGCGGCATGACCGTGGTGCTGGCGCTGCTCGGGATGTTCATCATCCCCACGACGATCTTCCGGAGCCTGGCCGCGGGCGCGGCGCTGGTCACGCTGGCAGCGCTGGCGGCGTCGATGACACTCCTCCCGGCGATCATCAGCCTGCTCGGCGACCGCATCAACTGGCCGCGGCTGTCGAAGAGGGCCCGCCTGGACAACGGGCACGACCCGCGGGGCGGGTTCTGGGACCGCACCACCAACGCGGTCATGCGGCGGCCCGTCGCCTTCCTGCTAGCGAGCGTGGTGGTGCTCGGCGCGCTCGGGTCCTTCTACTTCCAGCTGCACCGGGGGACGTCGCAGAACGTGAGCCGTCTGCCCGACGACTTCCCGTCGAAGCAGGCCTTCCTCGCCCTGGAGCGGGACTTCGCCGGGGGCCAGTCCAACCCCGTGCGGATCGTCGTCACCGGCGACGTCGACGGCCCGCGGGTCAGCGCCGCCATCGAGGAGCTGCGCCGTGACGTCGCCGACGCCGGCGTGTTCGCGCCGCGGACCGACGTGGTGCGCAGCGAGGACGGGACGACGATCGAGGTCGACGCCTTCTTCAAGGGAGACCCGAACACCGACGCCGCTTTCCAGGGGATCCGGGACCTCCGGAGCGAGATCGTGCCGGCCGACTTCGAGGGGGTGCCGGGCGTCGAGGTCCTGGTCGGTGGGAACCCGGCTCGGTTCACGGACTTCCTGGACACGATCGACCGGTATCAGTGGGTCGTCTTGGCCGTCGTGCTGGCCCTGTCGTTCATCCTGCTCACCGTGGTGTTCCGGACGATCGTGGTGCCGGTGACGGCCATCGTGATGAACCTGCTGTCGGTCTCCGCGGCCTACGGGGCGCTGACCCTCGTGTTCCAGAAGGGCGTGGGGATCGGCTTCTTCAACGCGATGGGGTTCCAGTTCCAGCGGTCCGAGGCGATCGAGGCCTGGCTCCCGCTGTTCCTGTTCTCGGTCCTGTTCGGGCTCTCCATGGACTACCAAGTGTTCCTCGTCACCAGGATCAGGGAGGAGTACGACCGGACCGGCGACACGAATGAGGCGGTGGCGTACGGCCTGCGCACGACGGCTGGCATCATCACCGGCGCCGCGCTGATCATGGTGGCAGTCTTCACGGGATTCGCCTCCGGCCGGCTGGGGCCGCTGCAGCAGATGGGGTTCGGCCTCGCGGTCGCCATCCTGGTGGACGCGACGATCGTGCGGACGCTCCTGGTCCCGGCCACGATGCGGCTCCTCGGCTCCCGGAACTGGTACCTACCGAAGTGGCTGGAGTGGCTCCCCCAGGTCAAGGTGGAGGGGCGGGAGCCCGAGCACGAAGAGCTCGAGTCCCCCAAGATCCCGGTTGGCGCGTAGGCCGAGAGGGAGCCAAGCCTCCCAATCAGGGACGGAGGCCGGCCGAGGTCAGGACGTCCCGGTCACCCCCCGGATGATGCCGCCCTGCGGGACCCCCGATCAGCCCTCGCTCGGCTCACGGACGCGGATGAGCCCGTCCGCGCGGACGCGCCGGACGATCTGCCGGGACCCGGACGGCCAGGAGATGATCAGCTCCCTCACGCGACTGCTGCGCCCGAGCCCGAGATGGATGGTCGGGTCGCTCCCGGATCCGAGGCTCGTCCCGCCGCACAGGACCTGGCGCATCTGTTCGCCGGTCCGGGTCACAGCGACGACCTTCGTCCCACAACCGTCACGGTTGCTCCTGGTGCCTGCGGTGTCGACCTCCAACCAGTGCCCGCCTCCCGGCGTCACGTTTCGGTACAAGAGGGGGTGCCCCTGCTGGTCGACCACCAGCAGGTCCAGGCGCCCGTCGCGGTCGTAGTCGGCCACGGCGACGCCTCGGCTGACGCCCGGATCGTTCGCGCGGCTCGCTGCGCTGACATCGAGGAACCTTCCGCCGCCCGCGTTGACGAACAGGAGGTTGGGCTGGGCGTTCGCTCCGTCGAGGCGGCCGGCAGCCGCGTAGAGGTCCTCCCATCCGTCGTTGTTGAAGTCGGCGAGCACGATCCCCCACGTGATGGCCGGCACCGACGGCGACTGGTTCGGTCTGGCCACGCCCGCCGCCCGGGCCCGATCCGTGAAGGATCCGTCCCCCTGGTTGTGGAGCAGCGCGATGGCCCCCATGTTCGAAAGCGCCGTGTCGAGGTGCAGGTCACGGTCGTAGTCGCCGACCGCGATCCCCATCGTGTTCATGCTCAGGCCGGTTCCGGACTGCTCCGAGACGTCTCGGAAGCGCCATGTGCCGTCCGGTCCCAGACCGTCGTTGCGCCACAGGACGTTGGGTTCGGGGTTCGGCCCCATGGCGTCGTTGCCCAGGTACAGGTCCACGTCTCCGTCGCCGTCGTAGTCGAACCAGGTCGCCTGGAACCCCGCGCCGAAAGTGGATCCGTCCGCCTCCAGCAGGCCCGTCTGGTCGGTGAACGTCCGGCCCCCCTCGTTGTGGTACAGGTGGTCCGGGTACGTCAGGGATCTCCCCGTCCGGCAGGCCATGTGGTCGGCCACGTACAGGTCGAGGTAGCCGTCGCCGTCGTAGTCACCCCATGCCGCGCTCTGACTCGGACCCGGATCGGCCACACCGGTCGTCGCACCGACGTCACGGAAGGAGCCCATCCCGTCGTTCCGGTAGAGGCGATTGGGACCGTCGACATTGACGTAGAGATCCTCGTCGCCGTCGTTGTCGTAGTCGGCGAAGACCCCTCCCAGGGCCATGGCGCCTCCCGTGATGCCTCGCTCGCCCGCCTCGTCCACGAACCGGCCTCCCCCGTTGATCCACAGCCCCGCGCGGCGATCCTGCTGAGGCAGGAACAGGTCCAGGTCGCCGTCGCCGTCCACGTCGGCCCACGCGGCCCCCGCGGCCCAGTTTCCGCACGTGGAAGGACCGATCCACGCGTTGAGTCCAGCCTTCGCCGTGACGTCTCGGAACCGCGGGAACGTCACCGAGGGGCTGGCCACCCGGAATCGCAGTGGCGCGGCCCCCAGCCACGACGGACGAAGGAGGACCTGGAACGTCCCGAGGCGCGAGAACCATCGGGTCGTGGTGACCCTGTGCGCAGAGCCAACCGTCGAATGCGGCGGGATCTGGACGTGCGTCGCGGCGACGTTGACGACGTTCTGGCGTTCGCTCCCGGGAACCAGATCGAGAGCGACTGGAGCGATCACGGCGCCGGAGGACGTGTTCGTGAGGACGAGACGAAAGCGCAGGGGATCGCCGGCTCGAACCGTGGCCCGGGCGCCGATCAGCTTCGCGTGCACCGTGTCCGGCGACGCATGGGACGTCAGCCCGGCCGTGCCGGGTGGGATCCTCGGGAGCGCGAGGGCGGGAAGGGCAGGAAGGACGAGGGCGAAGACGACCAGCGATCCTGCCAGCGGCCGTCGCGCGATCCACCGGGTCGCTCCGGCCATCCCACAGGAGCAGCGGTCGGCCGTGAGTTCGCGTGGCGTGTCCCGAACGTGGTCGTACGCGCCCACCAGCAGCGGTAGCAGGACCACCGCGTTGTAGAACATGTGCAGCTCCACCCTGGGGAAGACGAGTTGCACGATGCTCGTGGGGGCGGGGGCTCCGAGCAGGTTCATCCCCAGGATGGCCTGACCGAGCAGGAGGGCGTGCTCGAAGTAGTGCCAGACCTGGATGATGAGGGCGGACGTCCACCAATCCCGCGCCCGCCCGCGAAAGGCTGGCCGAAGGAGGGTCAGCCCGATCAGGATCGCCGCGTTGTACGCGAAGTGGAGCCACTCGGACGTGACGAGAACCGGGAACACCAGCCCCAGCGCCCCCCGTGCCTCCGGCGTCGGCCACCCCAGCACGTAGATCTGGATCGCCTGCAGGACATGCTCCGCCCAGTGCCCGAGAACGACGACCAGGAAGATGAGGATTGCCGGGGGGTGCCAGCGACCGTTCAGTGTCGCCAGCAGCCCGCGAAGCCTTCCGGCCGGGAAGGTGTCGGCGCTGACCACAGCCACTGCGGCTCACCGCCCGATCAGTGGTCCACCTCCATGGCCCTCAGCCCGTTCGAAGAGCCGGGAGGATCGAGACGCGAGTCTGACCCGTCTCCGTCTCGAACACCTCCACCGTGGACATGGGCCGGCACAGGGACGGATCGGTGGGGCTGATCACCCGCACGGTGGCGCGGAACTCATTCCGAGCGTTCGGATCGAAGCCTCTCTCCCAGCTGCCAATGCTGGCGCTGTTCAGGTCGAGCATGACGCTGCGTTGCGGTCCGACCAGCACGCGCTTCTCCGCCACGACTCCAGCTCGAGCGTCACGGAACGACAACTCCATGGTGCACACCGGAGCCCCCGTCGGAGCGACGTCCGTGACCGCCAAGCGGATCGTCTGCAGAGCCGGAATGGTGCCGATCATGCCGAATGACACGGTGGGCTTGCGCGTTGCGGCCGCCGCGTCGGACCGGATGAAGATGACGCGGACGCCGACGGCGACGAGGATCGCGGCGAGCATCACTGCCCACCACCACCGGGCGAGTCTGCCGACCATGCTGCGGCCCTCCTTCCTGGCCCCCAGCGACGGAAGGGTGCGGGCCTCTCTTGGGGGCTTCTTGATGCCATGCGGAACCATGCCCGTTGTCACGTTCTCCATGCCGCTGCTGGACGCCTTTCTTGCCCTTGCCGTGCTGGGGTCACCCTTCCCACAGGCCCGGCCCCGGCGAGCGGCCCTACCGTGGACCCCAGTGGTAGCCGAGCATCCGGGGGCTTCGGGCGATCAGCCGGGTCAGCGCAGAAGGCCGCCGCCGCTCCTCGTCGGCATTGTCCTTCCGGACGATCGCCTCCCGGACGAGAAACCCGCCGGCGGTTCGCAACGGCTCCGGTGGGAACCGCGGCGGGAGGTGCCCAACCATGGGCAACGCCGTCCACTCGTCGTCCTGGCCGATCGCCAGCGCGGCCAGCACCCGGCCGCCGAGGCGGCTCGGCGCCACGCCGTTGCCCGAGTAGCCGGCTCCATGGTGCACGTTGCCCGACGGCCAGGTCCCGAAGAATGGGAGGTGTGACGGCGACATGTCGATGGGGCCGCCCCACGAGTCCTCGAGCGGCACGTCGCGAAAGTTCGGGAACGTCCGCCGCAGCCCGGCAGCGGCCCGGCGAACCGATTCGACGTCGTGGGTGAACCGGGCGCCGACCTCCGATCCGATGGCTCCCCGGCCGCCGCCACCCCCGAACGCGATCCGGCCGTCGGGGGTCGTGCGGGAGTAGTGCAGCGACGACCTTGCGTCACTGACGCACTCGCCACCGGTCCACCCGAGCTCCTCGAGTCGTTCGGGCGCCGGGGCCGTCAGCACGATGTAGCTGCCGAACGGCACGAGCCACGGTCGGAGCTTCGGGAAGCCGGATGCCCAGGCGTTCAGCGCGATGACGGCCTGCCCGGCCGTCACGCGGCCGCGGGGAGTCTCGGCCTCGGCGGGTGGACCGGCCCGGAACCGGCGGACCGGCGTCCCCTCGAAGATCCGGACGCCGCGCTCGAGGAGGACGCGTCGCAGGCCCCTGGCGAGCCGGGCCGGCTGCACGGTGGCTCCTTCGCGCATGAGAGCCCCACCGCGGAAGACGGGCGATGCACACCGGAGACGGACCGCGTCCCGCGAGAGGTCGATGTATTCGTCGCCGGCGCCGAGGCGACGCGCATCGCGCACCGCTTCACTCCAGGAGCCATCTTGGGCGGGCGCAGTCGACACTGTCAGATGCCCGGCCTGCGTGAACCACGCGTCCACCTCGTGCTGTTGGCACCATTCGCCGATCTCCCGGATGGTCCGGCCCAGGGCGCGGCATGCCGCGACCGCCTGCCGCTCGCCGAACAGTTCCACGAGGTCGGGCAGCTCGTCCCACCATCCGGTCAGGAATCCGCCGTTCCGTCCGCTGGGGCCACCGCCACAGATGTCGCGCTCCAGGATGGCCACACGGATCCCCGGGTCGTGGTCGATCAGGAAATAGGCCGTCCACATGCCGGTGTAGCCGCCGCCCAGGACGACCACGTCCGCCGTGATCGCTCGGTCGAGCGGCGGGCATTGCTCACCGGGCTCGGCGGCGAGCGCTTCCCGGAGCCACCAGGCCCGCCGGCGCCCGGGGGGCGGGGCGCATTCCCCGATCCGCGGCTTGGGCACACCGGTGATCATGGAGCCAGGCTCGTCACTCGGCCCTCCTGAGCGCGTGTGCCGCTCGGTGCGATTGCTGCCGTTCGTGGCGAGCGGGGTGGGTCAGAACCGCACGACGGGGCAGGTCAGGGTCCGGGTGATCCCCTCGATCGCTTGGATCTTCGAGACGACCAGCCTCCCGAGCGCATCGAGGCTCGCGGCCTCGACGCGGACGACCACGTCGTAGGGCCCCGTCACGACATCGGCAGCGAGCACCCCCCGGATCCCGATCACGGTCTGCCCCACCCGGGAGGCCATCCCTACCCCGACTTGGATCAATACGAACCCTTGGACCACCGCCATCCCTCGTCGACGATGTCTACTTCGCCATCATCGACCTCAGGCGCCGAGACCACAACGCATCGCGCTCCCGCAGGCCCCGCGCCAACCGGAGCTCTCGACAGAGGTCACAAAGCAAAGATTCGCAGGTCAGAAGGGGGTGCGAGAGGGGGGAGTCGAACCCCCATGCCCTTTCGGGCACCGGATCCTAAGTCCGGCGCGTCTGCCGTTCCGCCACTCTCGCTCGTTGGAAACCCACAGGTCACGGCATTGTATGTTGGCCGGCCCTCCGATCAGAGGGCTCGAACTTCTACCGAATCTCTACCGATTGGGAGGTCCGCACCTATCCGGGGCCGAAAACGATCTCGGCCGCCCTCGCAGCCGCTTGCTCCTCTAGGTGAGTCGGCAGAAAGGGCCCCTTTGGAGCGATGGCGATCGCGCCCCATCGGAGTAGTTGGGTGATGGACGTGGCGAATCTGGTGGCCCCA